>Ga0307409_100002092_pt1 | contig 10264 bp, 9 predicted proteins | sample 322Ometagenome_2_FD_203888 | JGI IMG/M metagenome (GOLD analysis project Ga0307409, IMG submission 203888) | Maize rhizosphere microbial communities from greenhouse at UC Davis, California, United States - 322HYB-O-2 | ecosystem: Host-associated > Plants > Roots > Rhizosphere > Soil | place...
CTCGGGTCGCCTGGGGGCCGCCACGCCATGGCCTCCCTGCGCCCCTTCGCCACCTCGGTCAACTACGTCAACGACCTGGGCCAGCTCGACCAGGACGCCGTCCGCGGCGCCTACGGCCCGGCCAAGTACGACCGCCTGGTCGCCCTCAAACGCATCTGGGACCCGGCCAACGTGTTCCGCCGCAACCAGAACATCCGCCCCTGAGCGGGCCTGCTGGGGCGCTCCGCCGCCCTAGGAGGGCAGGTCGCGAGGGCGGGTGGCGGTGCCGGTGGTGGCCGACTCCTGGGTCGCCAGGGCGGTGGCCAGGCTGGTCCAGGCGTGGGCGGGGGTGACGGCCGGTGGGGTGCCGGTGGTGATGGCGCCGACGAGGTCGGCCAGGCCGGCGCGGACGCTCTCGCGGTAGACGCGGGGCTTGGCCGCCTGGCCGCCGAGGGTGGCGCGCAGGTGGAGGTCCCAGCGGCCGGGCTGGCCGCGGCTGGCCAGCTCCACGGTGATGCGTTCGGCCCCGCTGGGGCGGTAGCCGGGCACGGCAAGGGCGGCCCGCTGGTCGCTGGCCAGGGCCTGGACGGCGGCCAGGCCGGCCCCGTCGGTGCGGATGTCCAGCTCCAGCTCGACCGGGATCCAGCCGTACAGCCGGCCGCTGGCCAGCTCGCCCCAGTCCAGGGTGGTCCACTGGGACTCGGCCCGGTCGGGCCGGGCGAAGCTGTGGGCGTAGCTGGCGGTGGCCCCGCCGGGGTGGGCGGCCGAGGCCAGGACGGTGTCGACCCGGCCGTCCGGCCGGGCCGCCTCAAGGGCCTGCACCCGCTCGGGCTGGGAGCCGAGCAGCCAGGCGGCGGCGTCGAAGAAGTGCACGCCGTGCTCGACCGGGATGCCCCCGCTCACCTCCCGGTCCCAGAACCAGTGGCCGGCGTCGAGGCGCTCGTCGCTGGCCAGGTTCTCGAGGGCGAACTGCCGGGGCGGGCCCAGCAGCGCCTGCTGGAGCCGGCCGACCAGGGCGTACAGGGGGTTGCGGCGCAGCGGGTAGTCGACCGTCAGCCGGGGTGCCCCGCTGGCCTGGGCCGCGGCCAGCACCTCGGTGGCGTCCTCGAGCCGGGTGGCCAGCGGCTTCTCGCAGAAGACGTGGCGGCCGGAGCGGAGCGCGGCCAGGGCCAGGCGGGCGTGGGCGGCCGGCGGGGTGGCGATGGCCACCACCGAGACCCGCTGGTCGGCCAGCAGCCGCTCGGGCTCACAAGGCTCGACGCGGTGGACCGCCGCCAGGGCGTCGGCCCGGCCCCGGTCCCGGTCGGCCACAGCCACCGGCCGCAGCCCTGGCAGCTCAGCCGCGGCCTCCAGGATCAGCGCCCCGAACCGGCCGGCTCCTAGCAACCCAAGGCCGAGCTCGGCGGCCGGGGGGCCCGCCGGCCCGGCCGGCCAGTCAGGCCATGGGGTGCCGGTCAGCTGCGGGGCTCGGCCTGCAGGAGCTTCACCGGCAGCTCGCGGCCGGTCGGGGTGACATAGCTGAACTCGTCGCCGACCTTGCGGCCCGACAGCGCCTGGCCGAGGACCGACTGGACGCTGAGCACGTCCATGCCCTCGATGGCCTCCTCGCGGCTGCCGAGGAAGTAGGTCTCCTCCTCGCCGGCGATCTCCAGCACGACCACCGTACCCGGCCCGGCCACCCCGCTGGTCCCGCGCACCTCGCCGACCACTGCCGAGCCGAGCAGCGTCTCGAGCTGGCGGATGCGGGCCTCCATCATCCCCTGCTCGTTCTTGGCCGCGTCGTAGTCGGCGTTCTCGCGGATGTCGCCGTGCTCGCGGGCCGTGCCGATGGCCGCCGAGACGCGCTCGCGCCCCTCGGTCTTGAGCTCGTTGAGCTCGCTCGACAGCCGCTCGTAGGCCTCGGGAGTCAGGTAGGTGACGCCGCGCTCACTGGTTGGCTGAGACATAGTTGATGGAACCTCCTTGGCCTTACGAGTTGCCGGCCCTACAGGTTGCCGCGGAGCGCCTGTTCGCGCTCCAGGGCCACGAACAACGCCTTGAAGTTGCCCTCGCCGAAGCCTCGGGCTCCGTGCCGCTCGATCAGCTCGAAGAACACTGTCGGCCGATCCTGGGCCATCCTGGAGAAGATTTGCAGCAGATAGCCCTCGTCGTCGCGGTCGGCGAGCACGCCGAGCTCGGCCAGGCTGTCCAGGTCGAGCTCGACGTCGTCGAAGCGGTCGGCCAGCTCGGCGTAGTAGGTGTCGGGCACCCGCATGAACTCGATGCCCCGATCCCGCAGGGCGCGCACGCTGGCCACGATGTCGCCGGTCTGGATGGCGATGTGCTGCACGCCCGGCCCACCGTAGAAGTCCAGGTACTCGTCGATCTGGGAGCGTTTCTTGCCCTCGGCGGGCTCGTTGATCGGGAACTTGATGCGGCCGTCGCCGTCCCAGACGACCTTGGACATCAGCGCCGAGTACTCGGTCGAGATGGCCTCGTCGCTGAAGTGGACCAGCTCGGTGAAGCCCATCACCCGCTCGTAGAACTCGACCCACTGGTTCATCCGGCCCAGCTCGACGTTGCCGACCACGTGGTCGATGGCCTCCAGCCCGACCGGCGGCAGCGGGTCGGGCGCCGAGGCCCAGGGGACGAACCCGGGCAGGAACGGGCCGCTGTAGCCCGAGCGGTCGACCAGCGAGTGGACCGTCTCGCCGTAGGTGGCGATGGCCGCCCGGCGGACGATGCCGTGCTCGTCCTTGTCGTCGGCCGGTTCGGCGACCCCGGTGGCGCCGCGCTCGACCGCCGCCTGGTAGGCGACGACGGCGTCGGGCACGGCCAGGGCGATGTCGTGGACGCCGTCGCCGTGGCGGGCCACGTGGTCGGCGATCTCGGTGCCGGGCCGCAGGGAGCTGGTCAGCACCAGCCGGATCGACCCCTGCCCGACCACCCAGGAGGCGCGGTCACGCAGGCCGGTCTCGGGGCCGGCGTAGGCGACCGGGCTGTAGCCGAACCCGGTGCGGTAGAAATGGGCCGCCTGCTTGGCGTTGCCGACCCACAGCTCGACGTGGTCGATGCCGAGCAGGGCGAGGGGGTCCTGTGGTGGTGTCGTCGCGGTCAATGCTCCACCTCCCGCGAGATGGCGAACGCAGCCCGGAATGCGAAAAAGGGCGGGACGAGTTGCCCGCACCGGCGCCCAATCTACCGGCTGGAGGCCGCGTACGCTACCGGGTTAGGGCTGGGGGCGATCGGGGTCAGGGGCAGGCGGAGCTCGAAGCGGGCGCCGTGGCCGCCGAGGGGGGGATCGCAGACGACCAGCTCCCCGTCCTGGGCGACGGCCAGCTGGCGGGCGATGTAGAGGCCAAGGCCGATGCCGCCGGCCCGCCGGGTGGCGCCCGAGTCGAGCTGGGTGAACCGCTCGAAGATGCGCTCGCGGTCGGCCGGCGGGACCCCGGGGCCGGTGTCCTCGACGGCCAGCACGGCCAGCGGCCCGTAGCGGGTCGCCTCAAGGCGGACCGGGCCGTGGTCGGGCGAGTACTTGGCCGCGTTGTCGAGCAGGTTGCCGAGCACCTGGAGGACGGCCTCGGGGGCGGCCCGGACGGGCAGGACCTCGCGGGCGATCAGCGCCAGCTCCCGCCCTGGGTGGGCGACCCGGGCCGCGGCCAGGGCGTCGCGGGCCAGGGCGGCCGCGTCGACCAGCGGGTGCTCGGCCGGCTCGCGGCCGGTCTGCTCGAACCGGGCCGCCAGCAGCAGCTGCTCGATCAGCTCCTTGAGCCGGGTGCCCTGGCGGATGGCCATGTCGACGAACTCACGCCGCTCGGCCGGCCCGAGGGCGGCCCCCCGGCGGCTGAGCGTCCCGAGGGTGCCGAGGATGACCGTGAGCGGCGTCTTCAGCTCGTGGGAGACGGTGGCCAGCAGGTCCCGCTTGAGCCGGTCGCTCTCCTGGAGCTGGCGGATCAGGGCCTGCTCGCCCTCGACCAGGCGGGCCTGCTCGGCCGCGGACGCCTGGGCCTGCTCGGCCTCGGCCTCGGCCCGGGCCCGCTCCCGGTCGGCCTGGATGGCGCCCCGGCAGGCCAGGTAGACGGCCGCGGTGGGCAGGCCGAGGATCGGGACCAGGCCGAGGCTGGTCTCGGCGATCACCGTGACCACCGGGGCCATCCCCAGCAGCATGGCCGACACCCAGGCCCGCACGCCCACCCCCTGGCGGACCCGGCCAAGCGCCGGCGTGCCCCCTGCCAGCACCAGCACCGCCTCCACCAGCAGGTTGTTGACCACGAAGAAGGCAAGCGCGGCGGCCGCGAAGGCGGGCAGCGACACATGGCCTGGCCAGGGGGGGTCCGGGGGACCGCCGGGGTGGTCCCCCGGTGAACCAGGGTGGCCGCCGGCCAGCGAGTAGGCCAACCCGGCGGCCCAAGGGCGGTGGCCAGCTGGGCCGAGTTGAACAGCACCTTGCGGGCCGCCTTGCCCGCCAGCAGGTCGGCCAGGGCCGAGCAGGCCCCGAGGGCGACCACCCCGGCCGGGGTGCCCCAGCCGAGCACCAGGGCGAAGGGGAACGGCTGCGACATGGTGGTCGAGTCCCCGGCCCGGACCCCCCGGGGCCGCCGGGCCGGCCCAGCTCCAGCGGCATCAGCTCGGCGGCCAGCACGAGGGCGGCCAGCAGGAGCACCGGCTCCGGGTCGCGGCCGGCCACCCGGGCGGCGGCGGGCGCGGCCAGCACCAGCAGGGTGAGCCCGGCCATGCTGACGGTGGTGGTGTAGGCGCTGACGCGCCGTCTGGCGGCCGCCCTTGCCGCCCTCAGCTCCATTTGCGCGGCGCGCCCAGCGCGGCCGCCGGACCGGCGAGCGCCAGGAGCAGCTCACCCAGTCGGGCCAGGCGCTGCACCAGCTTCACGAACGACCCCCTCCTTCGACCGCCAGTATACCCAAACCCTACGAACCTTCCATTCCTAACGAACAACCTATCTCGATCGACGGTAACCCGGCCAGGTTCGCTACCCTGCTGGGCGTCCACCGACGACCAAGGAGTAGCCAGGCCGTGCCCCGAACCCTGCTGGCCGTGCACGCCCACCCCGACGACGAGTCCTCCAAGGGCGCCGCCACCATGGCCCGCTACGCCGACGAGGGCGCGCGGGTGGTGGTCGTCACCTGCACCGGCGGCGAGGCCGGCGAGATCCTCAACCCGGCCATGGACCAGCCAGGGGTGCTGGAGCGGATGCCCGAGCTGCGCCGCCAGGAGCTGGCCAAGGCGCTGGAGATCATCGACGTCACCGCCCACCACTGGCTCGGCTACCGCGACTCGGGCATGCCCGAGTCCGACACCAACGGCCACCCGGACGCCTTCGCCAACGCCGACCTGGACGAGGCCACCGGCCGGCTGGTCGCCCTCATCCGGGCCGAGCGGCCCCAGGTGGTGCTGACCTACGACGAGCGCGGCGGCTACCCCCACCCCGACCACATCCGCACCCATGAGGTCTCGGTGGCCGCCTTCGAGGCCGCCGGCGACCCCGGCCGCTACCCCGAGGCCGGGCCGCCCTTCCAGCCGCTCAAGCTCTACTACCACGCCACCTTCAGCCGGGAGCGGATGGAGCTGATCCACGAGGGGGCGGTCGCACGGGGGATCGAGAGCCCGTTCGCCGAGTGGCTGGCGCGCTGGGACGAGGAGGACGACGGCATCCCCGAGCCGGTCGTCACCGCCCAGGTCGACGTGGCCGCCTGGCTGGGCCGGCGCCGCGACGCCCTGATCGCCCACGCCACCCAGATCGACCCCAACAGCTTCTGGTTCGCCATCCCCGACGAGGTCGTGGCCGAGGTGTACCCCTGGGAGGACTACACCCTGGCCCGCTCGCTGGTGCCGGTCCCCGAGCGCGAGACCGACCTGTTCGAGGGGATCGACCAGGACGGCAACCCGATCCGCTAGGGCGGCCCACGGGCTATGCTTCCCGGCATGGAGGTCTACGACTCGATCCTCGAGGTGGTCGGCGGCACTCCGCTGGTCCGGCTGTCGCGGCTCGGCCGGGGCCTGGCCCCGACCCTGCTGGCCAAGGTCGAGTACCTGAACCCGGGCGGCTCGGTCAAGGACCGGATCGGGCTGGCCATGGTCGAGCGGGCCGAGCGGGCCGGCCAGCTCAAGCCGGGCGGCACGATCGTGGAGCCGACCAGCGGCAACACCGGGGCCGGGCTGGCCATCGTCGCCGCCCTCAAGGGCTACCGCTGCGTGTTCGTGATGCCCGACAAGATGAGCCAGGAGAAGATCGCCCTGCTCCGTGGGTACGGCGCCGAGGTCGTGATCGCCCCAACGGCGGTGCCCCCCGACTCGCCCGAGTCCTACTACTCGGTGGCCAACCGGCTCACCGAGGAGATCCCGGGCGCCTTCCAGCCGAACCAGTACGCCAACCAGGCCAACCCCGAGGCCCACTACGCCACCACCGGCCCCGAGCTGTGGGACCAGACGGGCGGGGAGATCGACGTGTTCGTGGCCGGGGTCGGCACCGGCGGCACCATCAGCGGGGCCGGCCGCTACCTCAAGGAGCGCAAGCCCGGGCTGGTGGTCGTCGGGGCCGACCCCGAGGGCTCGATCTACACCTCCGACGACGTCCACCCCTACCTGCTCGAGGGGGTGGGGGAGGACTTCTGGCCCGAGACCTTCGACCGCTCGGTGGTCGACCGCTACGTGACCGTCCCCGACCGTGACTCGTTCCTGATGACCCGCCGCCTGGCCCGCGAGGAGGGGCTGCTGGTCGGCGGGTCGTGCGGGCTGGCCATGGTCGCGGCCGTCGAGGTGGCCAAGGAGTACGGCCGCGACACCACCATCGTGGCCCTGCTGCCCGACTCCGGCCGCGGCTACCTGTCCAAGATCTACAACGACGACTGGATGCGCGACCACGGCTTCCTGGCCCGCCGGGGCGCGGCCACCGTGGTCGACGTGCTCGGCGGCAAGGCCCACCACGACACCCCGCCGCTGGTCACCGTCGCCTCCCACGAGCGGGTCAAGGAGGCGATCGACCGCCTCCACGCCTACTCGGTCAGCCAGCTCCCGGTGGTCCACGGCGAGGACCCGGCCGACCTCTCCAGCGTGGTCGGCTCGATCCAGGAGGGCACCCTCCTTGAGCGCCTGTTCCGCAAGCCCGAGGTCCTCGACGCCCAGGTGGTCGACGTCATGGACCCCCCCTTCCCCACCATCGAGCAGCACGAGCAGGCCGAGGCCGCCTTCGAGCTCCTCTCCAAGGGCCGCTCCACCGCCGTCCTGGTCACCGACCACGGCCACGCCGTCGGCGTCATGACCCGCTCCGACCTCCTCGACCACCTGGCCACGAGGAGGATGGCGTGAGCTTCGACGACATGGACTTCGAGACCAGGGCGGTGCATGTCGGGTCCGAGCCCGACCCGGCGACCGGGGCGGTGATCGCGCCGATCTACCAGACCTCGACCTTCGCCCAGGAGGCGGTCGGGGAGCACAAGGGGTACGAGTACGCGCGGACACAGAACCCGACCCGGGCCAACCTCGAGACCTGCCTGGCCTCGCTGGAGGGGGTCGGGCCGGAGGGGCCGGGGGGCGGGGTGTGCTTCGCGTCGGGGATGGCGGCGACCACGACGGTGCTGCAGACGCTGAGCCCAGGGGACCATCTGGTGCTGTCGGCGGACGTCTACGGTGGGACCTACCGGGTGGCGGCGCGGCTGTTCGAGGGGTGGGGGCTGCGGCTCGACGTGGTCGACATGACCAGCCTCGACCAGCTGAAGCAGGCGATCCGGGCCGAGACCCGGCTGGTCTGGGTCGAGACCCCGACCAACCCGCTGCTCGGGATCGTCGACATCATGGGGTCAGCAGACGCGGCCCATGCCGCCGGGGCCCTGTGCGCGGTCGACAACACCTTCGCCACCCCGTTCCTGCAGCGGCCCCTGGAGCTCGGGGCCGACCTGGTGGTGCACTCCTCGACCAAGTACCTGGGCGGCCACTCCGACGTGGTCGGCGGAGCCCTGGTCACGACCGTGCCCGAGCTGTACGAGCGGGCCCGGTTCCTCCAGAACGCGGTCGGGGCCGTGCCAGGGCCGATGGACTGCTGGCTGACCCTGCGGGGGGTCAAGACCCTGGCCCTGCGGATGCGGGCCCACTGCCACAACGCCATGCGGGTGGCCGCCTTCCTGGCCGGCCGGCCCGAGGTGGCCGAGGTCCGCTATCCGGGGCTGGCCGGCGACCCCGGGCACGAGCTCGCGGCCAGGCAGATGGCCGCCTTCGGGGGCATGGTCGCCTTCCGGCCGGCGGGCGGGGTCGAGGCGGCCAAGCGGCTGGTCGCCGCCACCGAGGTGTTCACCCTGGCCGAGAGCCTTGGCGGGGTGGAGAGCCTGATCGAGCTGCCCGGCGAGATGACCCATGCCAGCGTGGCCGGCACCGACGCCGAGGTCCCGGCCGACCTGGTCCGGCTGTCGGTCGGGGTCGAGCACCCCGACGACCTGGTCGCCGACCTGGACCGCGCCCTCCAGCGGGCATGACCGGTCCGGAGTCCGGGCCGCCGGTCATCGTCCGCCCGGCCACCCTTGGCGACGTCGACGCCCTGGTCGCCCTGGTGGCCGAGGTGGCCGGGGAGGGCCGCTGGATCGCCACCGAGGCCCCCGTGGACGTCGAGGAGCGCCACCACACCGTGGCCGAGGCCGTCCAGAGTGACCACGCGATCGTGCTGGTGGCCGAGGTCGGGGGCGAGCTGGCGGGCGACCTCGGCCTGCACCTGGCCCGCTACGGCGTGGCCGACCTGGGCATGGCCGTGCTCGCCGCCTGGCGCGGTCGCGGGGTCGGCAGCGCCCTGCTCGCCGAGGGGATCGACCAGGCCAGGGCGGCCGGGGCCCACAAGATCGCCCTCCAGGTCTGGCCCCACAACCGCGCCGCCATCGCCCTCTACGAGCGGTTCGGCTTCCAGCGCGAGGGCTACCTGACCAGGCACTACCGCCGCCGCTCGGGCGAGCTGTGGGACGCGGTCATCATGAGCCTGCGACTGGACTGACACCCGGGTAGGCTGACCGCCTCATGGAGCCGAAGCCGCCGACCAAGCCGACCCTCGACGGGCTCGAGCGCAAGTGGGCCGACCGGTGGGCGCGCAGCGGCGTCTACCGCTTCGACCGCACCCGCTCGCGGGTCGAGGTGTTCTCGATCGACACCCCGCCGCCCACCGTCAGCGGCTCGCTCCACCTCGGCCACGCCTTCTCCTACACCCAGACCGACGTGATCGCCCGGTTCCAGCGCATGCGCGGCCGGGCCGTCTTCTACCCGATGGGCTGGGACGACAACGGCCTGCCGACCGAGCGGCGGGTCCAGCAGCACTTCGGGGTCCGCTGCGACCCCTCGCTGCCCTACAAGCCGTCCTTCGAGCCCCCCGAGTGGCCGTCGCGGCAGCCCATCGCCGTCTCCCGGCCCAACTTCATGGAGCTCTGCAGCCAGCTCACCATGGAGGACGAGCAGGCCTTCGAGGCGGTCTTCCGGCGCCTGGGGCTGTCGGTCGACTGGTCGCTGACCTACGCCACCGTCGGCGAGCGGGCCCGGCGGGCATCCCAGCGGGCGTTCCTGCGCCTGCTGGCCAAGGGCCTGGCCTACCAGGCCGACGCCCCGACCCTGTGGGAGGTCGACTTCCACACCGCCGTCGCCCAGGCCGAGCTGGAGGACCGCGAGGTCGACGGCATGTCCTACCGCCTCCGGTTCCAGGACGGCGTCGAGGTCGACACCACCCGGCCCGAGCTGCTGGCCGCCTGCGTCGGCCTGGTCGTCCACCCCGACGACGGCCGCTTCACCGCCCTGCACGGGACCACCGTCCTGACACCGCTGTTCGGGGCCGAGGTGCCGGTGCTTGCCTCCAAGCTGGCCGACCCCGGTAAGGGGACCGGCATCGCCATGCTCTGCACCTTCGGCGACCCCACCGACCTTCACTGGTGGCGCGAGCTGGGCCTGCCCATGCGGCCGGTCCTCGACCCCGACGGCACCATCCGGCCGGTCGCCTGGGGCTCGCCCGGGTTCGCCTGCGCCGACCCGGCGGCCGCCCAGCGGGCCCACGACCAGCTGGCCGGCCTGCCCGTGGCCCGGGCCCGGGAGCGGGCGGCGGCCATGCTGCGCCAGGCCGGCGCCCTGGCCGCGCCCCCGGCCCGCATCACCCAGACGGTCAAGTTCTACGAGCACGGCAGCCAGCCGGTGGAGATCCTGACCAGCCGCCAGTGGTTCGTCCGCACCGTCAGCCTCAAGGACGCCCTGGTGGCCAGGGGGAAGGAGCTGTCCTGGCACCCCGAGTGGATGCGCAGCCGGTTCCAGAACTGGGTCGACGGGCTCTCGGCCG
>Ga0307409_100002095_pt1 | contig 10260 bp, 9 predicted proteins | sample 322Ometagenome_2_FD_203888 | JGI IMG/M metagenome (GOLD analysis project Ga0307409, IMG submission 203888) | Maize rhizosphere microbial communities from greenhouse at UC Davis, California, United States - 322HYB-O-2 | ecosystem: Host-associated > Plants > Roots > Rhizosphere > Soil | place...
AAGCACGTAGATAGACAACTATCGATGTAGTCGGTCGTAGTGGTCCAAGGGTCGGGTCGGAGGTGGAACGGCTTGGCGCCCGGATGAGGGGAGGCCTCGTCCGGGCGCTGGCCGGGTTAGGTCAGCAGCAGCCGGACTGCTGCACCAGCGGGAGCTCGCGACGGCTGGTGGTGGCCACGGCCGCGGCGGAGCCGGGATTGGCTGGTCGGGTGGCCTTGATGATAGCCGAGTGCAGTCCGTCGCCGACCGGGTGGGTGAAGGCCACCGACACGCCGGTGAAGCCCGCCGCCGCCAGCCCGTGCTCGTACTCGGTCTTGGTGAGGGCGCCGGCGATGCAGCCGACCCAGGCGCCCCGCTCGGCCCGAGCCTCGGCGCTGAGGTGGTCTTCGGCGACCACGTCGGTGATCCCGATCCGGCCGCCGGGCTTGAGCACGCGGTAGGTCTCGGCGAACACTGCCGGCTTGTCGGTCGACAGGTTCACCACGCAGTTGGAGATCACCACATCGATGGTCTCGGCCGGCAGCGGGATGGCCTCGATCTGGCCCTTGAGAAAGTCGACGTTGGTGGCGCCGGCCTCGGCGGCGTTGGCGCGGGCCAGGGCCAGCATCTCCTCGGTCATGTCCAGCCCATAGGCCTTGCCCGAGGGCCCGACCCGCTTGGCCGAGAGGAGCACGTCGATGCCGCCGCCCGAGCCGAGGTCCAGGACGGTCTCGCCCTGGTGGAGCTCGGCCACGGCGGTCGGGTTGCCGCAGCCCAGGCTGGCCAGCACGGCGGCATCGGGCAGCTGGTCGCGGTCCAGGGTGGCATAGAGCTCGGCGCCGAACCCGGGCTCCTCGGCGGTCGCGGCGCCGCCGCAGCAGCCGCCGTCGCAGCCACAGTCGGCCGGCTGCCCACAGCCGCAGTCGCCCGCACCGGCGGTGACCTTGGTGGCGGCAGCGGCATAGCGGGCCCGGACCTGCTCGCGCAGGGCGTCCTGGTCGGTCTGGGAGGTGGTCATCGGCTGGCTCCTTGGAGGTCGAGGGCGGCGGCCAGGCCGCCCAGGGCGTCAGGACGCAGCGAGTAGTAGGCCCAGGTGCCGCGCTGCTCACGCTCCAGCAGCCCGGCGGCGACCAGCTTCTTGAGGTGGTGGCTGACCGTCGGCTGGCTGAGCCCGAGCGGCCCGGTGAACTCGCACACGCACACCGGGTCGGGACTGGTGGCCAGCAGGTTGACGATCCGCACCCGGTGGGGGTCGGCCAGGGCCTTGAACAGCCGCGCGGTCGCCTCGGCCTCGGCGTCCGACAGCGACGGCGCCCCCAGGGGGGTGCAGCAGACACTTGCCGTGGTGGTCGGGTCGGCTGCGGTGGCGGTCGCCATCCAACAGATCCTCTCGTATCGATGAACGTCGATGCGAGGATGCCAGCATGCATCGACATCTGTCAATCAAAGGTCCGGTGGGTCAGATGACGGTGAAGCTGCGGCCCTGTCCTCGAGCGGGTACTCGGCTTGCTGGTGGCCTCGAGCATTATTCGATACTGGACGAGGCGATACATCTCGTCTAGTCTTATCTCATGTCGACGTCGGCCATCTCCACGCAGCAAGTCCTGGCGGCCCTCACCACAGCCACGCCCACCCACAAAGGACCGGGATCCGGAGACGGCCAGGACCAGGACAGGCTGGCCGGTCTGTCCATGGATCAGCTGGCCGCCGCCGCTGGCGTCTCCCGCGCCACCCTGTACCGACTGTTCGGCAACCAACAACACCTGCTCCACGAGCTCGGCCTCCAGCCGCCGCCGACGGTCCGCAACCGCATCCTCGACACCGCCCTGGAACTGGTCGGCCGCCACGGCCTGGCCGAGCTGTCCATGGACGAACTCGCCGCCACCGCCGGCGTCTCCCGCGCCACCCTGTACCGGCTGATTCCCGGCAAGGAAGCGCTGTTTGCCGAGCTGGTCCGACGCTTCTCGCCCTTCGAGCCGATCGCGGCCGTGCTGGAGACCATGGGTGACCGGCCCCCGGCCGAGGTCATCCCGGCCATCACCCAAGCAATGGCCGCCGCCATGGACGGCCACATCGGCCTGCTGCTGCAGCTGCTGTTCGAGGTCTCCCGCAGCGGTCCCGATCACCACAGCGGCGCCGACGCCAACCAGGATGCGGCCCAGGCGATGCGGACCCTGCCGCTGGTGGCCGGCTACCTAGACCAGCAGATGGCCGCCGGCCACCTGCGCCGGATGGACCCGGTTCTGGCCATGCAGGCCCTGGCCGGCCCGATCGTGATGCACCTGCTCATGCAGGCCTCGGCCCAATCCCAGTCCGGCGCTGGCCATCAGGTGGCCCTGCCCCTGGAGAGGGTCGTCGACGAGCTGGTCGGGATGTGGCTGCGGGCCATGACCCCCGACGACGGCCACCACCAGCAGCCCACGTCGAACCCACGGGAGCAAGCATGATGGCCGACCAGCTACCGCCCCAGACACCGCCCCGCCAGGTCGAGCCGGCGACACTCCCCCCGGTCCTCAGCCTCACCGAGGCCGCCCACCTTGACCCGGCCCAGGCGCGGGCCCTGCTGGGCACCAAGGCAGCCAGCCTGGCGCGCCTGACCGCGGCCGGCTTCCCAGTGCCCCCTGGAGTGGTGGTGACCGCGGCCGCCGCCGACTGGGACCAGGCATACGCACGCCTGCGCAGCGCCGCCGCCGAGCTCGGCGGGCCGGACAAGCGGTTCGCGGTCCGCTCCTCCGCCAGCGACGAGGACCTTGCCGGCGCGTCGTTTGCCGGCCAGTACGAGACCGTCCTGGATGTCGGCCTGGACGAGCTGCCCGAGGCGATGCGGCAGGTGCTGGACTCGGCCGCCTCGGCGCGCGTGGCCGCCTACCGCCAGGCCCACCCCCAGCCAGCCCCAGCCGACCCGTCGGGGTCCGGGGGCGGGATGGCCGTCCTGGTCCAGGTCATGGTCCCAGCCGACGCGGCCGGGGTCGCGTTCAGCGCCAACCCGCTGACCGGCGACCGCGACGAGGTCGTCATCACCGCCGTGCGCGGCCTGGGCGAGCGGCTGGTCGCCGGTCAGGCCAGCGGCGACCAATGGATCGTCCGCCACGGCCAGGCCAGGCGCATACGAGCCACCGAGCAGGCCATCAACGCCGACCAGGCCCGCCAGATCGCCACCCTGGCCCGCCGCGTCCACGCCCACCTGGGCAGCCCCCAGGACCTGGAATGGGCCATCATCACCGACCCCAGCGGCAGCGACGGCGCCGACGGGGTCAAGGGCGGGTTGTGGCTGCTGCAGGCCCGGCCGATGACCGCCCTGCCCGACCCGGTGGACTGGACCCCGCCGGCCCCTGGCTTCTGGATGCGCAACCTGCGCCTGGGCGAGTGGCTGCCCGAGCCCATGACCCCGCTGTTTGCCGACTGGCTGCTGGAACGGCTCGACCACGGCGAGCAGCAGGCCACCCACGCCCAAGTCGGTACCACACTGCCGTTCCCGCACGCCGCCATCAACGGCTGGTACTACCTGGCCACCCCAGCGCTGTCGCCCGGCACCATCGCCACCACGCTCCTCCAGGGCCGCGGCCGGCTACTGCGCTTCATGCGCCATGCCGTGCTCGGCCCCAGCCGCGACCCCGTCGCCGCCGACCGCCGTCTGCTGGCCGGCCTGGCCGAGCAGTGGCACACCGAGCTGCTCCCCCGCTACCAACGGCTCGTCCGTGAGGGCGACCAGCAGGTCCAGACCGCCTCGCCCGAGCAGCTGGCCGCCATCATCGACCAGGTCGGCGCGGTCGCCGGCGAGCAGCTGTGGTCACTGGCGGTGGTCGGCGGCGCGGCCTGGAAGATGGAAGGCGCCCTGGCCCGCTTCCACCGCCAGCACCTAGCCCCAACAGTCAATGCCAGCGTCCAAGAGCTGCTGGTCGGGCTGCCCGGCAGCCAACCCCACCTCCCCGCCCACGCGGTCCAGAGCCTCGACTGGGCCTCCCCCACCGCCGGCGAACTCGACTGGCCACCACCCCAGCCATCCGACCGCCACCGCCAGCTGGCCGCCCACCGCGAAGCCCTCACCACCCAGTGCCTGGCCGTGCTAGGCGACCAGCCACAGCTACAGGCCCAGTTCCAGGCGCTACTCCAGGTCGCCCAGCGCTATGCGGTCATCCGAGAGCAACAAGCCCGCCAGCTCACCCTCGGCTGGCCACTGCTGCGCCGCTGCGCGCTGCGCCTAGGCGAGACCCTGCGCACGGACGGCGTGATCGACCAGGCCGAGGACGTGTTCTACCTGACCCGCGCCGAACTCGACACCCGCACGCCCCTACAGGATGTGGTCCACCGGCGCCGTGGCACCTGGGAGCGGCAGCGGCGCCTGCTCGCCCCCTTGACCATCGGTCGGCCACCCCGGCTGCTTGCCAAAGAACTCCTCGGCGCCGTGGAGGCCGTGCGCACCACCGGCCCAACGCCCAAGGACGCCATCGTCGGGCAGCCAGCCAGCCCCGGCCGGGCCACCGGCCCGGTCCGCATCATCCACGGACCTGGCGACTTCGACGGCTTCCAACCCGGCGAGGTCCTAGTCGCCCGGGCCACCGCCCCCGCCTGGACACCGCTGTTCGCCCGCGCGGTCGCGGTCGTCACCGACGGCGGCACCCTAGCCGCCCACGCCTCCCTAGTCGCCCGCGAGTACGGCATCCCCGCCGTGGTCGCCACCAGCGACGCCACCACCCGCCTGGACGACGGCCAGGTGGTGACCGTCGACGGCGGCGCCGGCACCGTCCACCCCCACAACTGATCAAGCCTCAAGTTCGGGTGCGCAGCTCACCGCTCGACGCCAGCGACATCGCCCAGGTTGCCGACCGGCCCCATCGCAAGGTGCTGAGGAGATTGCTTGACCGGTACGAGCGTGTTTCTCAAAGGCCTGATGATTGGGGTCCGTCGTCCGTAACGCTATCGGGACGGAATCCGGCCACACTGGCGCGGAGGCGCCGATGGCCGGCCGGTGCCCGGAGTCGGAGGGCGTCCATGGGTCGAGGGTCATGGCGGTAACCGCCGGTGGCCGGCGGGCATGGCCGCCATGGTGGCCGGCTGGGCTGGCGTGGACGCTGTGGGCGCTGGCCATCCCCGCCGGCTTCGCCGTGGTCGTACGGCTGGACCAGCTGCTGCGCCAGGCCGGCCGGCCGGACCTGGGCTTGTTCACCCCCAACCAGTATGCCTACGTGCTGACGGTGGTGAGCGCGGCCACGGTTGGGGCGGTGCTGGCCAGCCGCCGCCCCCGCCATCCGGTGGGGTGGCTGCTGTTGGCCCTTGGGTTGTCGGTGGTGGCGGCGGGAGTGGCCCAGGGCTACGCGGGCTATGGGCTGGTGGTCCGGCCCGGGTCGCTGCCCGGCGCTCGCTGGGCGGCCCTGTACGAACCCGCCCCCGGGATCGTCTGGCCGGCCTTGGTCGGCTTCATCTTGCTGCTCACCCCGACCGGGTCGCTGCCCTCGCCCCGTTGGCGCTGGTGGGCAATTGTCACCGCCGCGGTGCCGGTCGTCTTCCTGCTGGGCCAGCCGCTCCTGCTGGGTGGGCCCGACGAGTCGGTCACCAGCCCGCTGGCCGTCCCTGGCCTGGCTGGCCTGGTCCTGGTCGCCAGCATCGCCGCTCTGATCTTTTCCCAGCTCGCTATTCTGGTCGACGTCGCCTCGTTGGTGATGCGCTTTCGCCGTGCTCGCGGGGTCGAGCGTCAGCAGTTGCGCTGGGTGGCGCTGGCCGCCGGCCTGTTGGCGGCGGCGGTGGTGGCCACCGTCCTCGGCGCGCTCACCGGACACCCTGCCCTGCTCGAGTGGACCTCTGGGCTGTTCGTGGCGCTGCTGCCGGTGGCGACCGGCGCCGCGATCCTGCGGTATCGGCTGTATGACCTGGACCGGATCATCAGCCGCACGCTGGCCTTTGGGCTGCTGACCGTGCTGCTGGGTGGTGGCTACGCCGCGGTGGTGCTGGGGCTGGGGCAGCTGCTGGGCCGGGACTCCAGCAGCCTGGTGGTGGCTGGTGCCACCCTGGCCGTGGCGGCGGTGTTCCAGCCGGCCCGCCGGCGGGTCCAGGCGCTGGTGGACCGGCGCTTCAACCGCCGCCGCTACGACGCCGTCGAGACGATCCAGGCATTCAGCGAACGGCTGCACCAGCAGGTCGACCTGACGACCCTGACCGCAGAGCTGCTGGCTGTGGCCGACCGAACCGTGGAGCCCACGATGGTGTCGCTATGGCTGCGACCGCCGATGGAGCGCTCCGCGCGTCCCATTCATTGACGCGTACCAGGCTGTTGCGTAAAGGCCAGGGTGGGCGGCGCTCGGAGATGGCGCGCTGGTGTTACCGATCGAGCGGGGTGCAGACGCCGTTGGCAAGGAGGCAGACCGTGCCGCCGATGGCGTCGGAGGCTCTGCGGGCCAGCCACTCGAAGTCGCTGCCCACGCCCCAGGTCTCGCCCATCGCGAAGTAGCCGCCGCCGCCTTGCTCGTGCAGCCAGTGCAGGTACCGATCCCGGGTGGCCCGGTCGGTTGCGGCGACGATGACGACTCGGAGCTGGCGGCCGTCGGCCGTGCAGCGGCCTTCGGCGTTGACCACGATGGGTTCATCGGCTGGGCTTTGGTCGATCGATAGCCCAGCGCACCGGACGCCTCGCTGGTCGAGCGCTGCAACGATCCGCTCAACGGTTCCGTTACGGGGGTCGGTGGACACCGTCCGCAGCGCCACGGCAATGACGAGCAGGGTGCCGAGCCCAGCAGCGCCACTGCGATCCAAACGACCTGGGGCCGGCGCATCGTGCATTGACCTCCACACTGGGCTCCGACTGAAGCGTCGGGTACTTGGTGAGTATCACCCCGCAAGCCCGACAGGTCGCCACCCGTTGCCGCGCAATAACCTGCTGCGAAAGCGGCTGAGTGGACTGCTGCAACAGGTAGCAGAGCAAGCTAGTGGCGTAGGATCGGCCATGGCCTACAACTTCCTTGCCTGCGACCGCGACCAGGCCTTCCTGCTCCCACCCGACCTGCGCGACTGGCTCCCCGAAGGCCACCTGGCCTGGTTCATCCTCGACGTCGTCGACCAACTCGACCTTCACCCATTCCTGGCCGCCTACCGGGCTGACGGGCATGGCCGGGCCGCCTACCAGCCCGGATGCTGCTGGCCGTGTTGCTGTACGCCTACTGCATCGGGATCCGTTCCTCCCGCCAGATCGAGCGACGCTGCCAAGAAGACATTGCCTTCCGCGTGCTGAGCGGCAACAGCACCCCCGATCACGTGACCATCGCGCGGTTCCGGGTCCGTCACGAACAAGCCCTGGCCGGGCTCCTGGTCCAGTCGCTGCAGCTGTGCGCAGCGGCCGGCATGGTGCGCCTGGGACTGATCGCCTTGGATGGCACCAAGATCGAGGCCAACGCCGCAGCCGCTGCCAACCGCACCCATGCCCATCTGGAAGCGCAGGTCGCCGAGCTGCTCGCCCAAGCCGCCGCGGCCGATCAGGCCGAGGACCAGCAGCCCGGCGGCGCCTGGGGCGACGAACTGCCTCAGGCCCTGGCCAGCCGGGTCGAGCGGCTGACCAGGCTGCAACAGGCCAAGGACCAGCTGGAGGCCGAGGCCGCCGCCCGCCAGCAGCGCTACCAGCAGCGGGTCGCCGAGTTGGCCGCCGCCGCCCGGGCCCGCGGCCAACGGCCCCGAGCCCACATCCGACCCCGGCGGCGCGATGAGGCCCCCAACCCAGCAGCGACCGCCAACCCCACCGACCCCGACAGCCGCTTCGTGCACAGCAACGGCCGCACCCTGCAGGGCTACAACGCCCAAGCCGCCGCCACCACCGACCAAGTCGTAGTCGCCGCCGAGCTCACCCAACAGGCCAACGACCTCCAACAGCTGGCCCCGATGCTGGCCGCCATCCGCATGACCCTGGCCGGTGCCGGCATCAGCGACCGCGTCCAGCAGCTGGCGGCCGACTCTGGCTACTGGTCGATCGCCAACGTATCGGCCATCCCGGACGCCCCCGAGCTGCTGATCCCACCGGCCCGCCACGGCCGCCACGGCAAGCCCCGCAAGGACGGCAAGCCCTCGGAAACCCGAAGCGACAGCCTGCAGGCGGCGATGCGGGCCAAGCTGGACAGCGCCCACGGCAAGGCCTGCTACGCCCAGCGCAGCCAGACCATCGAGCCGGTCTTCGGGCAGGTTAAGACCGTCCAGGGCGGCGGGCGGTTCATGCGACGAGGGCTGCAGGCCTGCCAGGCCGAGTGGAAGCTGCTGTGCAGCACCCACAACCTGCTCAAGCTCTGGCGCACCACGGCCGCCACCACCTGACCCCCGCCAACCGCCAGACGTCGCCGCCGCCACCTGCACAGCACCGGACCGAACATCCTCATCGCCGCCACCGCCGACTCTCCGACCATGGCTGCGGGCGACCTGAGCGCCTCTGTGCAACAGGCTCGTACCGGTCAAGAGGGTGCTTGAAGCGGCACGAATACAGGGCCGACAGTCCCGGTAGATCCCATCCGATTGCCCCTGACCGATGGCCGGCACAACTGGCAGCGTAGATGGTGGAGGTGCTTCACGATGGCGAACGAAGAAGCAGCCAGGCTGGCCGAGGCCAGCGACAACAGCAGAGCGCAAGATCGGAAGCCGGGGAAGAAGGCGAGGCTCTTGCGGGTGAGGGTGGTGGAGGCTGGCCACCCGACGGTCAATGTCAAAGTCCCGATCGGCGTGGCCAAGTGGGGCATGAAGATGGCTCAGGCCTTTTCGCCCGAGATGAAGGATGCCAACCTGGACTGGGACAGCATCACCGCCATGATCCAGGAAGGCGGGCAGGGAAAGATCGTGGAGGTGGAGGACGAGGTCGACCACAAGACCGTTGAGGTCTGGGTGGAATGACCGTCAAGGCCGGCGACTAATTTAGGACACCGCGCCTGGCCACCAGCACCACGGCGGAGAGCCACCCGGCAGGCCGCCGGGGTCAGCGGCGGCGTGAAAGCGGACCCGGGCCTGGTCGGCCAGGACGGCGACCCGCTCGGGTCCCAGCACCGCCGGGAGCTGGCGGAGCATGCTTGGCAGACGCCGGGCCGGCACGACCGGCACACCCTGGACGACCACCTTGCCCCAGGGGACCTGGGCGCCATGGACGGCCACGATCGGGACCACGACCACCCCGGGGTCGGTCAGGACCTGGGCGGCCCGGTCGGCCTCGAACGACACCGCACGGAGCGTGGGTCCGAGAGGGTAGCGGCCGTGCCACAGCCACCCGGATGGGTCGAGCTGCAAGCGGCCGCGATACTGCTTGGAGTCGATCACGAACACCCCACCGGGGCCGATCACCAAGTGGTCGAGGTTGGCCCGGCTGCCGGGGACGGCCAAGTCATGCAGCACCGCCCACCCCTGCCGCTCTAAGTGGCTGAGCAGCCGAGCGGTGCGTCGCTCCCCCGCCGCTCCCCGCCGCCAGGCGACGGCGTCGAGGCTGGGCCGGAACCGCAGCCCCCAGCCGGCTGCGGTGGCCACGAGTACGCCGACCACCAGGCTCAGCCGGGGTACCAGCAGACGGCCAAGGACTCCCCCACCGACACCAATCCCAACAGTGACAGCGATCCGCCACGGCAGGGTCCGCATCCAGGGGGCCCACTCGGCCGCCAGGGCCCGCCGCCATCTGGCATGGGCGGAGCCGCCGGGCCGGCCCACGCTGGCCCGCACCCGCATCGCCACCACCGGCCGATCGCCGATGGTGCCGGCCAGCAACTCATCCGGGGCGTCACTGGCGAGATGGGAGAGGATGGCCTGGAGGTCAGCCGGGCTGAGCGGCCGCACCGACCCGCTGGGCCGGTCATCGTCGTCGTCGAAGGGCCAGGGTCGAGAGTTGGCCATCGGGATGCTCCTTTCTGGTGGTGCTAGCCGGCGGCCCCTCGGGACCTGACCGGTCGCGCTGCTGGTGAGGTCGCGGCTGGTTGGGGCGCTCGCTGGTTAGCTGGGCGTCACGGCTGCGGTCGGCCGCCCGCTGCTTGGCCTGGACCCGCGCAATGGCCAGGCGGACCCGCTGGCGGTCGGCCCGCTGGCCTGGGTCACGGGGCTCGGGGCCCAGGGCTCGGTCCGGATCGGTGACCTGGTAGGTGTGCCGATACCGCTCGATTCTGGCTGCGGCTTGACGCCAGGCCCGCCGGCCCCGGGTCGACGCCGGCACCGGGCCTAGTGTCCTGAGTCGTTGGTGCGTGGACGGTTTGTTAGTGTCCGGGGATGGACGCCACATCTGATATCCGACCGCGCCGCCGAGGCCCCAAGCTTCCCGAGCTGGCGCTGACTGACGAGGAGCGC
>Ga0307409_100002097_pt1 | contig 10259 bp, 9 predicted proteins | sample 322Ometagenome_2_FD_203888 | JGI IMG/M metagenome (GOLD analysis project Ga0307409, IMG submission 203888) | Maize rhizosphere microbial communities from greenhouse at UC Davis, California, United States - 322HYB-O-2 | ecosystem: Host-associated > Plants > Roots > Rhizosphere > Soil | place...
ACCGGGCCAACGCGCGCGCGCGCCCTGTACTCGTCCATCGGCTACGAGTTCACGCCGCTCGGCGACGACGAGCTGCTGGGCATCCTGCCCCTCTCCGGCGCGGGCGCCGCGTCGTGAGCCGGCGTCCGTTCAACCGGCGCGCCGCGGCGCGCGCCCTCGCCTAACCCACCGCGATGACCAGCGCGAAGACGGCCCTCATCTGCGGCGTGTCCGGCCAGGACGGCGCCTACCTCTCGCAGCTCCTGCTCGAGAAGGGGTATCGGGTGCACGGCGCGTCGCGCGACGCCCAGGTCTCCGGCTTCCGGAACCTGGAGCGGCTCGGCATCCGGGACCGTGTGCACCTGGAGTCGGTGACGATCACCGACTTCCGCAGCGTGCTGCAGGCGCTCATGCGCATCCGCCCGGACGAGGTCTACAACCTCGCCGGGCAGAGCTCCGTCGGGCTGTCGTTCGAGCAGCCGGTGGAGACGCTCGAGAGCATCAGCATCGGCGTGCTGAACCTGCTCGAGGCCATCCGCTTCACGGCGCTCCCGATCCGGTTCTACAACGCGGGCTCCAGCGAGTGCTTCGGCGACGTGGGCGACGCGGCGGCCAGCGAGACGAGCCCGTTCCGCCCGCGCAGCCCCTACGCCGTCGCCAAGGCGGCGGCGTTCTGGGAGGTGGCCAACTACCGCGAGGCGTACAGCCTCTTCGCCTGCACCGGCGTGCTGTTCAACCACGAGTCGCCGCTCCGGCCGGAGCGGTTCGTGACGCGCAAGATCGTGGCCGCGGCCTGCCGCATCGCCCGCGGCAGCGGCGAGCGGCTCCGCCTGGGCGACCTGGCCATCCAGCGCGACTGGGGGTGGGCGCCGGAGTACGTGACCGCGATGTGGCTGATGCTGCAGCGCGACCGGCCGGAGGACTACGTGATCGCCACCGGGGAGACGTACCCGCTGGAGCGGTTCGTCGAGCTCGCGTTCGCCGGCCTGGGTCTCGACTGGCGCGAGCACGTCGAGTCCGACCCGGGGCTGCTGCGCCGCACGGACATCCGCGTCGGCCGGGCGGACCCGCGCAAGGCGTGGACGCAGCTCGGCTGGCGTGCGCGACACGGCATGCCCGACGTGGTGCGGATGATGCTCGAGGCCGAGTGCTCGGGGCGGGTGCCGTGAGCGAAGGCGCTGGCGGAGCGGCGGCGCGAGGCGGCCACTCCGGAGAGGCCGGAGCTCCCCGCGTGGTCCGCGTGGTGGACTACCTCGGCAACGCGGGAGGCGGCCTGCGATTCACGGCGGAGATGCTCGCGGCGCTGGTTCGCACGCGACCCGAGGCGCGCTTCGAGCTCGTGAGCCACGGCGCCTCGCTCGAGCGCTACCGGGCCGTGCTGGGCACCCGCGTGCCGGACGTCGCGCTGGTCGACGTGCCGCCGGCCAACCCGCGCGACGTGCGCGCGGTGGAGCTGACGCGCGTGCGCGGCGGCCGCGCGGCGGCGCGGCTGCTCGGCGCGCGCCCGTCGTGGCACTTCGCGGTGCGTCCCGACGCGCTCGAGGGCGCGGACGTCGTCTGGCTGCCGTGGATGCACCGCCACCGGCTGCCCGCCGGCCACGAGGGCGGCGGCGTGGTGGCCAGCTTTCAGGACGCCATCTTCCTGACCGCGCCCATGGGCGCGCACTTCCACGCCCAGTACGTCCCCGAGGAGCGGGCGACGACGGCGTGGTGGCTCGGGTCGCAGGCGACGATCGTCGCCAGCTCGCACGCCACGGGCGCCGCGGTGCACGAGATGTTCGGCGGCGCGCGCGACCGCATGTCCGTGATCCCGTTCGCCGGGGAGCACGAGCTCGCGCGCTCGGGCGCGGACGCCGCGCTGCCCGCCGAATGGCGGTGGGCGCGCGGTCCGTACCTGCTCACGCCGAGCAACGTCTCCCCGCACAAGAACCACGAGGTGCTGCTGCGGGGCGTGGCGCGCTGGGGCGCGCGGCACCCGCTGGTGCTCACCGGGCCCGGCGCCGACCTGGCCGCCGCCGGGCCGCTGCGGCGCTCGGCCGAGGCCCTCGGCGTGCTCGGGCCCACGCGGAGCGCGCAGCTCGGCGCGCTCGCGCGCGAGCTGGGCTTCACCCGCGGCGGCTCGCTCGTCCCCCTGGGATATTTGTCGGACGCGGTCTACTATCCGTTGCTGCGCGGCGCGTGGGCGCTCGTGATGCCGACCAAGGCGGAGGGCTACGGCCTGCCGACCGAGGAGGCGGTGCGGCTCGGCGTGCCCGTGGTCTGCTCCGACATCCCGGTGCTGCGCGAGCACATCGAGCGGCTGGGCGCCGAGGTCCTCTGGTTCGACCCGACGCGGGCCGACGACCTCGCGGACCGACTCGCAGAGCTGGACGCGGACTACCCGCGCCTCAAGCGCCGTGCGGTCGAGCAGGTGCCGCGCCTGGCCCGGCGGACGTGGGGCGACGTCGCCGACGAGTACTGGACCGCCTTCACCACCTCACATGCCGACAACCGCGCCCGCCACGAGCACACCGCCCCAGATGCCGCGCCTGTCCGGGCCTGAAGGCGCGGAGTTCATCCCGGTCTACCAGCCGCACCTGGGCGGGAACGAGCGCGCCTACGTGCTCGACTGCCTCGACTCGACCTGGATCTCGTCGAAGGGGAAGTACATCGCGCTCTTCGAGGAGAGCTTCGCGGCGTACACCGGCGCGCGCTACGCCACCGCCGTCTCGAACGGCACCGTCGCCATCCACCTCGCGCTCGTGGCGCTCGGCATCGGCCCCGGCGACGAGGTGATCGTCCCCTCGCTCACCTACATCGCGTCGGTGAACCCGATCGTGCAGGTGGGCGCCACCCCCGTGTTCGTCGACTCCGAGCGCGCGTCGTGGCAGATCGACCCCGAGGACGTGCGCCGGAAGGTGACGCCGAAGACGCGCGCGATCATGGCCGTGCACCTGTACGGCCACCCCGCCGACATGCCGGCGCTGATGGAGGTCGCGCGCGAGCACGACCTGTTCGTGGTCGAGGACTGCGCCGAGGCGTTCGGGTCGCGCATCGGCGGGCGCCACGTCGGGACGTTCGGCGACATCGCGACGTTCAGCTTCTTCGGGAACAAGACCGTCACCACCGGCGAGGGCGGGATGGTGATCACGAACGACGCCACGCTGCACGACCGGGCGGTGCACTACAAGGGACAGGGGCTGGCCAAGCACCGCACCTACTGGCACGACGTGGTGGGCTACAACTACCGCATGACGAACATCTGCGCGGCGATCGGCCTGGCGCAGATGGAGCGCGCGGACGCGACGCTCGAGAAGAAGCTGGCGCTGGCGGCCCGCTACGACCGCCTGCTGGCCGATGTCCCCGTGGAGACGCACCGGCCGTCGCGGGCGGACATCCTGCACAGCTACTGGATGTATTCCGTGCTCGTGCCGAGCGGCCGGCGCGACGACGTGATGGCGCGCATGGCGGCGCGCGGCGTCGAGACGCGGCCGCTGTTCTACCCGGTGCACACCATGCCCATGTACTCGCAGCGCTACCAGCGTCACGGGGTGGCGGAGGAGCTGGGCTGGCGCGGGATCAACCTGCCGTCGTGGCCGGAGATGACCGAGGCGCAGACGGCGCGCGTCGTCGCGGCGCTCCGGGACGCGCTCGCCGGCGCCGGCGCGTAGCCCCGCATGCCGGCGCGCGGCCTGGTGACGGGACGTGGGCGCTGACACGGCGCTGGCCCTCCTCGCGGCGGCGGGGGGCGCGGCCGTGCTCTTCGGGTGGGCGCGGTACCGCACGCTGCTCAACCCGCTGAGCGTGGTGGCCGTGCTCGACACGGGCGTGACCACGACGCTCAGCGGCGTGCTGGCGTTCGTGCTGCTGCCGCTCGCGCGGTACGACGAGGGCGACATGGTGCGCACGGTCGCCGTCTCCGGCGTTCACCTGGCGGGCACGGTGCTCCCCTACTGCTTCGCCGGCCCTCTCCCGGGCCGGCTGTTCGGAGCGGCCATGCGGCTCGTGGGACTGGGGCGCGACGAGCTCGCGCGCCGCTGGCAGCCGCTCAAGTTCGCCCTCCTCCTCGGGGGCGCCGTACTGTGCTTCGGCGCGCTCGCGGTGAGCGGCGGCGGGGGCATGCGCTGGCTCAGCGACCCGCGAACCGCCTACCTGTTCAACCGCACGGGCGCCGGGCAGTTCTGGCTGCTCTCGCAGTGGCTGCTGATGACGGCGCTGCTCTATTACCTCTGGTCGGTGCGCCCGCGCGGGACGCGCATGGTCGCGGTCGCCGCGATCTTCGTGGCGGCCGCGTACTTCACCGGCTCGAAGGCGGTGATCCTGAGCGTGCTCGTGATGTGCATGGCGTACTACAACTTCCTCGTGCGGCCGCTCCCCGCCGTCGCCTTCGTCGTCGCCGGGCTGGCGGTGCCCGCGATGTTCGTCGCGCTGCTCTTCATCCAGGGGTCGTTCCGCACCGCGGCGGAGGTGGCGACCTACTTCGAGCACTTCGACGTGACGACGCAGTTCCTGTCGCGCTTCGACGAGTTCGGCCTGCAGTACGGCGGCGCCTGGCTCTCCACGCTCTGGTTCTACGTGCCGCGCGCGCTCTTTCCGGACAAGCCGCTCGAGTACGGGTACAACCTCCTGCAGAAGCGCCTCTACCCGGGCGCGTTCGAGGCGGGGTACGCGCCCGGGTTCCTCACCTGGTCGCTGGACTACCTCGACTTCGGCGTCGTGGGCGTGTTCCTCGCCGGCGTCTATCGAGGGCTGCTGCAGCGCGCGGCCTACGAGCACTTCCTGCAGCACCGCGACAACATGTTCGCGTTCCTGATGATGATGCAGGTCTCGCTCTGGGCCGTGCTCTCCTTCATGACCCCCGGCGCCGCCGTCGTCTGGAGCCTGGCGCACGCGCTGCTCCTGCGGCTCGTGCTGTACCGCCGCACCGCCGCGCCGGCGGGCGCGCCGGCGCCGGCCGAGGGCGCGCGCGCGTGAGCGCCGGCTCGGGCCTGGCCGCCGCGCTCACGGCGTTCGGGATGCGCCAGCATGCGCGCGCCCTGCGGCTCTGGGCGCGCCCGACGGCGCACGACCCCACGGTGCCCCTCCCCGGCGCCGTGCGCGAGGCGCGCTCGCTGCTCGTGATCGCCCTGGCGGAGATCGGCGACGCCGTCCTGCTCTCGTCCCTCCTGCGCGTGCTCCGCCCCGCCGCGCCGCGCGCGCGCATTACGCTCGTCGTGCGGCCCCAGGTGCGCGAGCTGTTCGCCGCCTGCCCCTACGCGGACGAGGTGCTGGACTACGACCCGCGCGCGCCGCGGCTGCTGCGGCCGGCGGTGCTGCCGCTCCGCGCCCGACGCTTCGCCCGCGCGCGCCTTCGCGCGCGACCCGCGGACGTGGCCGTCGTGCCGCGCTGGGACGTGGACCACCACCTCGCGACGGCCGTGGCGCTGTTCAGCGGCGCCAGGCGGCGGGTCGGCTTCGGCGAAGGGGTGAGCGCCCGGAAGGCGCGGCTGAACGCCGGCCTCGCCACCCTGCTCACCGACGTCGTGCCGGGCGCGTTCGCCGCGCACGAGGTGGAGCGGCTGGCCGAGGTGGCGCGAGCGATGGGCGCCGCGAGCGACGCGCCGGCGCTGGAGCTGTGGCTTACCGAGGCGGACCACGGGCGGGCCGCCGCCGTGCTCGCCGGCGCGGCCGCGCCGATCGTGGCCGTCGGCATCGGCGCCGCGGATCCGAAGCGGCGCTGGCCCCCGCAACGCTACGCCGCCGCGGCGCGCGCCCTTCAGGAGCAGCTCGGCGCCCACGTCGTCGTCGTGGGCGGGGCCGGCGACGTGGAGGCGCAGCGCCTCGTGCTCGAGGGGCTCGCCGCCGGGGCGACCGGGCTCGCCGGCGAGCTCACGCTGCGCGAGACGGCGGCCGTGCTCGCGCGGTGCCAGCTGTTCGTCGGCAACGACTCCGCGCCGCTGCACCTGGCCGCTGCCGCGGGGGTGCCGTGTGTGGAGCTCTCCTGCCACCCCGGGGACGGCGACCCGCGTCACAACAATGCGCCGGAGCGCTTCCACCCCTGGGGCGTGCCGCACGCGGTGCTCCGTCCGCCGCACGGCGCGCCCCCCTGCGGCGACCACTGCGCCGCGGCGGACGCTCACTGCATCCTGCGGATCACGGTAGCGGACGTGGTCGCGCGGGCCCTCCGGCTCGTCGCCTCCTCCGCCGCGTCGGCGGTCGCGGCGGCCGCGCTTTCGGCGAGGGCGCGATGACCGGCTCCCACGCCGCCCCGCGCACGATCGTCTTCATCTCGCAGGTCTACGTGCCCGACCCGGCGGCCGTCGGCCAGCAGATGGCGGATGCCGCCGCGGAGCTCGCGCGGCGCGGCCACCGCGTGATCGTCTACACGTCGCGCCGCGGCTACGAGGACCCGTCGGTGGCGTACCCCGGGCGGGAGTCCGTGGACGGAGTGGAGGTGCGCCGCGTGCCCCTCTCGTCGTTCGGCAAGCGCTCGATGCTCGTCCGGCTGCTCGGCGGCGTCCTGTTCACGCTCCAGGCGCTCGTGCGCGCGCTGTTCGTGCCCGGGCTCGACACCGTCGTGGTCAGCACCTCGCCGCCGATGGCGTCGTTCGCCGGCGTGGTGCTGCGCGCGCTGCGGCGGGTGCGCCTGACGTACTGGATCATGGACCTGAACCCCGACCAGCTCGTCGCCGTCGGCGCGGCCGCCGCCGGGTCGCTCCCGGTGCGCGCGCTCGACTGGCTGAATCGCCTGGTGCTCCGGAGTGCGCAGTCCGTCGTCGTGCTCGACCGCTTCATGGCGGAGCGGGTGAACGCGAAGGTGGACGTGCGGCGGAAGCTGGCGGTCATTCCGCCGTGGCCGCACGAGGAGGTTCCCGAGACCGTCCCACACGACGCGAACCCGTTCCGCCAGCGCCACGGGCTGCAGGACAAGTTCGTCGTCATGTACAGCGGGAACCACGCGCCGTCCAACCCGTTGGACACGCTGCTCGCCGCCGCCCGCCGCCTCGCCTCCGAGCCGCGGCTCGCCTTCGTCTTCGTGGGCGGCGGGCTCGGAAAGCGCGAGGTCGAGGCGGCGGCGCGGGAGGTCGGCAGCATCCTCTCGCTCCCCTACGAGCCCATGGCGGGGCTCCGCCACTCGCTCTCGGCCGCCGACGTGCACGTGGTCTCCGTCGGCGACGCGGTCGTGGGGATCGTCCACCCCTGCAAGGCGTATGGCGCGATGGGCGTCGCGCGCCCGCTGCTCCTGCTCGGCCCCGACCCCTGCCACGTCTCCGACCTCATCGCCGACCATGACCTCGGCTGGCACGTCGCGCACGGCGACGTGGACGGCGCGGTGCGCGCGCTGCGCGCGATGCTCGACGCGCCGCGCGCCGAGCTGGCGGCGAAGGGCGACCGGGCACGTGCCCTGGTGGGCGCCCGACTGAGCAAGCGCCAGCTGTGCGGACGGCTCTGCGACGTCGTCGAGCGAGGCGTCGCGGAAGCGCCGGGCGACGGCGCCGTCGCGGCCGCGCCGGTGCCATTTGGCCAAGTGCAGCCGCGCTGATAGCTTAGAGCCATGCGCACCTCCCGCGCCCCGGAGCTCGACCCCCTGACGACGATGCCGCCGGCCGCCGAGCGGGCGTCCGCCGACGAGCAGGTGTCGCTGCTCGGCCTGGTCAACGCGCTCCTGCGGCGCCGCGGCGTCGTCCTCGGACTGGCGCTCGGCACCGCCGCCGTGCTGAGCGCCGTCACCCTGGTGCTGCCGCGCGAGTACACGTCGCACGCCTCGTTCATGCCGCAGTCGCGGCGCCTGCCGAGCGGGCTCTCCGGCGTCGCGGCGCAGTTCGGGCTGACTATGCCGATGCAGGAGGGGAGCGAGTCCCCTCAGTTCTACGTCAACCTGCTGCGCTCGCGCGAGGTGCTGCGCGGCGCGGTCACCATGCGCTACACGTTCGACACGGACTCGGGGCCGACGACGGCGAACCTGGTGCAGGTCTACCGCTCGCGCGGCAAGACCCCCGCCCTGCGCGAGGACGCCGCGATGCGCCGCCTGGCGAAGGAGATGGGCACGGACATCTCGCCGCAGACGGGCGTCGTCTCGTTGAGCATCCCGTCGCCCAACGCGCAGCTGTCGCGGCAGGTCGCCGAGCGGCTCATCGACCTGGTGAGCCAGTTCAACCTCAACCGGCGGCAGACGCAGGCGGGGGAGGAGCGGCGCTTCACGCAGCAGCGGGTGGCCGAGGTGAAGCAGGACCTGCGCGCGGCGGAGGGGCGGCTCGAGCGGTTCCTCCAGGCCAATCGCGACTTCCGCAACTCTCCCCCGCTCACCTTCGAGCAGCAGCGCCTGGAGGCCGACGTCTCCGTGCTGCGCGAAGTGGTGAACACGCTCACGCAGGCGCTGGAGCAGGCCAAGATCGACCAGGTGCGGGATACGCCGGTGATCACGGTGGTGGAGCGCCCCGAGGCGCCCGTCCGGCCCGACCCGCGCGGGCTTCTGCTGCGCGCCGTGCTCGGCCTGCTCGGCGGGGCGGCGGTCGGCGTGTTCATCGTCCTCGCCCAGGAGGGGCTGCGGCGCACGGGCGTCGAGCGGAGCGAGGAGTACGCGGAGTTCGCGGCGCTCAAGCGGGCGACGCTGAGCGACGTCACGCACCCGTGGCGCCCGCTCGCGCGCGCGCTGGGGCGCCGCGCGGCCATGTAGGCACGCGGCGCCCGCCGCGCTCATCCGGCGAGCGTCAACCGCAGGTGCTCCTCCCAGGGAGGGAGGCGAACCCCGAACGCCGCCGCGAGCCTGTCGCTGCCGAGCACCGAGTACCGCGGCCGCGTAGCGGGCGTGGGATACTCACTGGTCGGCACCGGCCGCACGCCGGTGCAGCGGTGCTCGCCACGCGCCGGATCCGCCTGGAGGATGGCCTCGGCGAACGCGTGCCAGGTTGTCGCGCCGCCCGCCCCCAGGTGATAGACGCCGCCCGCCTCGCGAAAGCACTCGACCACGCCGCCGGGCCGCGCCAGCGCGCGTCCGAGCAGCTGCGCGGCCGCCGCCGCCGCCAGCGGGCTGGCGGTGGGCGCGCCGACCTGGTCGCACACGATGCGCAGCTCGCGCGGCTCGCGCGCGAGCCGCAGCACGGTGCGCATGAAGTTCCGGCCGCGCCCGCCGAACACCCAGCTCAGTCGCAGCACGAGCGAGGCGGCGCCCGACTCGATCACCGCGCGCTCCCCCGCCAGCTTCGTCGCGCCGTAGACGTTCAGCGGCGCGGGCGCGTCCGTCTCGACGTACGGGGCGCCCTTCCGCCCGTCGAACACGTAGTCCGTGGAGAAGTGCACGAGCGCCGCGCCGGCGCGCCGCGCCTCCTCCGCCAGCACCGCCGGCGCCTCGGCGTTCACGAGCGCGCACGCTGCCTCGTCGGACTCGGCCTGGTCCACCGCGGTGTACGCGGCGGCGTTCACGACCACCGTGGGCGCCAGGGCACGCACGAAGGCGCGCAGCGCCCGCGCGTCCGCCACGTCCAGCTCGGCGCGGGTCGGCGCGACCACCTGGCCGAGGACGGCCAGCTCCCGCACGAGCTCGAAGCCCACCTGCCCGCTCCCGCCGGTGACGAGAAACGTCGGCGTCGCCGCGTGCCGCATCAGCCGGCGGAGAACGTCGGCAGGCGGTCGGGCTGCACGTCGGCGAGCGTGGGCGCGCTCGCGTCCTTCTCCGAGAGGATCGGCCGCTCGACCGGCCACTCGACGCCGATGGCAGGGTCGTTCCAGGCGATGGCCAGGTCGCTCCCGGCGGCATAGAACTCGGTGCACTTGTAGAGCACCACGGCCTCCACCTCCGAGACGACCACGAAGCCGTGGGCGAAGCCCGGCGGCACGTACATCTGCCGCCCGTCGTCGGCGCCGAGGTGCTCGCCGGTCCACTGGCCGAAGGTCGGCGAGCCGCGCCGCACGTCCACCGCCACGTCGTACACCGCGCCCTGCAGCACGCTCACCAGCTTCCCCTGCGGCCGCGGGTGCTGGGCGTGCAGCCCGCGCAGCACGCCGGGGCGCGAGACGGAGACGTTGTCCTGCACGAAGCGCTCGCGAAGCGCGAGCGCCGCGTACCGCTCCGCGTGCCACAGCTCGCGAAACGTTCCGCGGTGGTCCCTGAACGCGCCGGTGTCGAAGAGCAGCACCTCCGGCAGCACCGCCGGCCGCACCGTCACGACGGCCCCCGCCCCAGGGGCAGCTGTGCCAGGTACTCGCCGTATGCGCTCTTTCGCAGCGGCCCGGCCAGCGCCAGCAGCGCCTCGGTGCTGATGTATCCCATGCGCCACGCGATCTCCTCGGGGCACGCCACCTTGAGCCCCTGCCGCCGCTCG
>Ga0307409_100002098_pt1 | contig 10259 bp, 12 predicted proteins | sample 322Ometagenome_2_FD_203888 | JGI IMG/M metagenome (GOLD analysis project Ga0307409, IMG submission 203888) | Maize rhizosphere microbial communities from greenhouse at UC Davis, California, United States - 322HYB-O-2 | ecosystem: Host-associated > Plants > Roots > Rhizosphere > Soil | place...
GCCCGCCGACGATCGTGACCGCCGATTCCGGAAGGTCGAGGAAGTCGGCGAACAGCTTGACGACGGCGCGGTTGGCGGCGCCTCGGTCGGCCGGCTTGCTGACGGTCACCTTGATCGACTCGCCCCACCCGCCGACGATGCGGTCGCGGCTGGAGCCGGCCACCACTTTCAGCGCGACGAGGAAGGTGTCGCCGTCGTCGTCCTCGTCGCGGTCAGTCACCAGTCGCATCGGCATCGATCGCCTCCACGTTGATCGCCGTTCGTTGACGCGTCGCTTCCGCCATGAGGATCGCCGACGCGTGCGACATCGACAAGCTCGCGCCGTCGCGCGTCGGGATGGTCACAAAGTTTTCGCAGATCGCGCGAACCGCGCCGCTGAGCCCGCGCTTCTCGCCGCCGATCGCCAGGATCGCGGCCTGCGTGAAATCGACGTCGAACATCGTTCGCTTCGCGCCCGCGATGCAGCCGAAGATTTTCAGCCCGCGCCGCTGGAGCTGTCTCAGCGGCTCGACGTCGTCGATCTGCGCCAGCGGCAGGCGCTCGTACGCGCCGCTGGACGGCCGCGCGACTTCGGTCGCGTCGAAATCCCACAGGTGCTTCTTGATCAACACCGCGTGGACGCCGAGCGCATCGGCAGTGCGCAGCGTGAACCCGAGGTTGCGGGCGTCGTCGACGCCTTCGAGCAACAGCAGCAGCGGCGGCTCGCGGAGGGATTCGACAAGGCGGATTAATTGTTCGCCGCTGAGCCGCGGCTTCTCCGAGCAGATCGCCAGCACGCCGCCGTGCGTCGAACCGTGCGCCATCGCGTCAAGCTCGCGGCCGTCGACCCGACGGATCGGGACGCCCATCTGCTCGGCCTGCTCTAAAACGTCCTGGACCTTCTCCGCGTGCGCGTCGTGTCGCACGAGCACGACGTCGAACCGCCGCTGTCGAGCCCGCAGCGCGGCGAGAACGGATTGTCGGCCTTCCACGTGTTCCACGGGGGAAGCAAGTGTAGCCGCTCGAATCCGGGTTTTCGCCGCTGACGTGGCGAGTGGCTTGCGTACCATCAGGGGTCCGAAATCACACGCAAAGGAGACCTCTGATGGCGCGCAATCGATTGGGCAAGGGCAAGGGCAGCAACGGCAATCACGGCGACGGCACATCGGCCCGCGAGGCCGAGCCGATCCTTCACCAGCGCCCGCGCGAAATCCAGAAATTCGGCGAGATGATCCGCATGCCGATCGGGTTGGACGAAAAAACCCGTGCGGCCAGCGTCGCGAACCTCAACCAGATCCTCGCCGACACGATCACGCTGCGCGATCTTTACAAGAAGCACCACTGGCAGGTCAGCGGGCACACGTTCTACCAGCTCCACCTGCTGTTCGATAAGCACGCCGAGCAACAGGATGAGCTGATCGACGAGCTGGCCGAGCGCATCATGATGCTCGGCGGTGTGAGCGTTGCGATGGCGCACGACGTGGCGGAGACGACGCGCATCCAGCGCCCGCCGACCGGGCGCGAGGAGGTGCCGGTGCAGATCACGCGCCTGCTCGATGCGCACGAGATCATCCTGAAGGCGTCGCGCGCCGCGGCGGAAGAAGCGGGCGAGACGGGCGACGAGGGGACCAACGACTTGCTCATCAGCGACGTCGTCCGCACCAACGAAATGCAGGTCTGGTTCGTCGCCGAGCACGTCGTCGACACGCCACTGGTCAAGACGCGCGGCGGCGGCGACGCGGCGCGCGATACGGCCGACGCGGCCGATGCGGGCGACGCGGGCGACGCGGGCGACGCGGAAGCCGAATAAGTTTTGCGAATGTAGAAGGAGTGCGAAGATGTCACGACAATCCGGTGAACACAGGAACAGCGAGCCCCACCAGCGAAGCCACACGAACAGCGGCGATAGCGGCGGCGGCGGCGGCGGCGGGATGTCGTCGCACCCGCCCGACGTGAACAACGCGCACGTGACGAACGTGGACAAGCTGGAAAAAGATTTGAAGTCGCAGCAGGAGCAACCCGTCGAGCAGCATCGCTCGAGCCGGAGACCGCGAACGCGACAACACAAGTCGCATTAACCGCGTATCGAAGCCCTGGGATTGCAATCCCAGGGCTTTTGCGTCACGCGCGCCACAGGATCAGCCACGCGATGACGATGATCGATTCGGCGACCGCGTCCGCGAGGTAGACCTTCGGGATCACGCGCTTCAGGACGTAGATCAGGTCCACCGCCGCCAGCGCCGCCGCGCTTCCCGCGGCGAGCAGCATGATCTCCGGCGGAATCGCCGCGCCTCGCCGCAGCGCCGTGACGCCAATGGCGACGCCGATCACCGTCACCAGCACGCCGACCGTTTTCACCAGCCAATGATCGACCTTCGGCCCCGTCACCGCATAAAAGCTGCGCAGGTGAACGATCGGCCAGATGCCGGTGATGACGAAATAGATCGCCTGGACGATCGCCAGCCAAAAGATCGCGCCGCGCATGGCAGGGCATTGTCATTGCGCGGCGGCGTGTGATGAACCCGGGATCTTTCCGACAGCGCGCAGGCGCGGGCGACGCGGCTCCGCTTACTGCTGCGCCATGTTCGCCTCTTCGACTTGGTGATCGATCGGCGTCCAGAGGATGTCCTTGATCTTGCCGGTTTCCTTGTCGTACAGGTCCTTGTCGGTGTGCAGCGCGACGTGCCCGTCGGCGAAGGCGATGTTCAGCCGGCCGATCGGGTCGCCCAGGCCGCCCGGCTCCTTGGCGCGACGATGACGGAAGAACGCGACGTGCGACGCGGTCTCGCCGAAGCGGTCCGGCTCGGCATTGTACGACGTCCACCCGCCCGCGCCGTAAAAGCGCTCGCCCGGCAGGATCGGCACGCCGCCCACCACCGCCGGCGGCGCGAAGCCGATGTACGGCGGGCCGCTTTCCGGGCAATACACCGCGCTGAACGACTCGATCATGAGGATCATGTTCGAGCTGTTCCCGACGCCGCTGCTCCACAGTTTTCCGCGAGGCGGGTCGGTGGTTTCCCACGCCTTGACGAACGGGCTGACGTCGCCGCTCGCCCAGACGTTCATCGCGTACGACCGCCGCGAGTCTTCGAGGTCGCCCGGGCAGGTCAGCACGCCGTCGATGAGCTGGTTGTCCGGCGCCGGCTTGGAATTCTTGATGTACCGGCCGAGCGTGTCCTGGTTGTACCAGAACGTGAAAACCGGTGTCCCGCGGTTGGGCGGGAACTTGCCGCGGAACTCAACCGAGTAGTTGACCATCGCCTGCGCGATCTGCCGCAGGTTGCTGGCACACTGGGTGGCCTGTGCTGCCTTGCGCGCGCCGGACAGCGCCGGCAGCATGAGCGCGACGAGGATCGCGATGATGCCGATGACGGTCATCAGCTCGACAAGGGTGAATCCGTTCCTGCGGCGATGCTGCTGCCGCTGTACAGCCGTCCATTTCATAGCCGTTGCCCTTCTAGCTGCGGGAAATGATATAACAAGGTCGTTCCCGCACGGATAAATGTCAACTCAGCCCCGGAATCGGACATGAATATGCCTCGGATCATCCTGATCACTGCGGTGTTGATCGCGATTTTGCTGGTCGATTCTGACGCGATGGCGCAAGCGACGACGCAAGCGATCCGCGCGGGGGAGGAACCACCGGAGAAGCTCGATCCCGTCGTGCACCCGATGCGCAAGGCGCGCTCGATCAAGCGCCTGAAAGTCGCGCCGCTTTACTCCTTCAACGAGAAAGACGTCGACGCCTACCTCAAGTTTCTCGCCGACGAGCACAAGGACCCGATCGAGCGCGTCATGCACCTGGCGCGGAAGAACGTCGGGCAACCGTACGAGATCTTTTTGCTCGGCGAGGGGCCGTACGAGGTGTTCGATCCGGACCCGATGTACTGCCTGAACAAGAGCGACTGCGTGACGTTCGTCGAGCACACGTACGCGATGGCGCTCTCCCGTGATTGGCCGACCTTTTTCCGCACGTTGCAGCGGCTGCGCTACAAGGACGGCAAGGTCGGGATGGTGACGCGCAACCACGAAAGCGTCGCCGACTGGAACGTTAACAATGCCTGGTTGTTCGAGGAGATCACGCCGCACCTCGGCGACGGCAAAGCCGCGACGGCGATGCACATGGTCTGGAAGCCGGCGAAATTCTTCGCGCAGTACGGCATCGGCCAGGACATGCTCGACGTGCCGATCAGCAGCACGTTCATCCCGCGCGACAGAATCGCGTCGATCCTGTCGGAGCTGAAGGATGGCGACGTCGCGCAGGTCGTCCGCGGCAACGCACGTGAACAGTACGTCGGCCACTTCGGCCTGGTCGCGCGCGGGACGGACGGCCAAGTCAACATGATCCACTCCGCCGAGCCGGCCGTGCGCGAGCAGGGCATCCTCGATTACCTGGAGAAGAACCCGAAGACGATGGGCTTCAAGTTCCTGCGCGCCAAGGCACAGCCGCAGGCGGTGGTCGATGCGACGGTGAAATGAGGAAATCATGAACGACGACGTTGTCGAGCAGATCGTGAGCGCGTTCGAGCACGGACAACTTTCGCGTCGTCAGCTCGTCGCGCAGCTCCTGGCGATCGGCGCGGCAAGCGCGGGCTTCGCGACCTTCGCGAGCGCGGCCGAACCCGCAACGAAACCGGCGACGTTCAGCGCAACATCGATCGACCACCTCGCCCTCTCCGTCACGAACGTCAAACGGTCGGTCGCGTTCTACCAGCAACACCTCGGCTTCAAGCTGACGCGCGACGGCGGCGAAGGGAGCGCGTTCCTCAACTGCGGCGAGCGCGACTTCCTCGCGCTCTTCCGCGGCGACAAACCGGGCCTCCATCACTTCAGCTTTTCGATCCCGAACTACAACGCCGACGACGCGGCGAAGCGCGTCGCAGCCGCCGGCCTGAAGCTCGATCGCCAGGGCAACCGGGTCTACTTCCCGGATCCGGACGGTCTGATCGTGCAGGTTCACACGTAGCAGCGATTTACTCACCTCCGCCATAACTCCTTATTTTTCGGCGGACCGGCCCAAAAACCGCTGCAACTCCCGGCCCGGCCGGGAATAAAAACGCGCAATTAGAGCTCGGCCGGCGTGCGCGGCTCGGTTCGGACGACCCGCCGGTCGTCCGCCACGCCGAACGCGGCAGGCGTGACCGGCGTGGCGGCAATCGGTATCGACCCAAAACAATTCAACCACCGGAAGAGGCAGAAACGCACTACCCCGCTCCCTTGTAGACCATCACAGGCCGCAGCGTCCGCGTCACGCGCACCAGGTCGTGTTGAGCGCGCAGGACCGCGCGGATGTCCTTGTACGCGCGTGGCGATTCCTCGCGCAGCGCGTCGGTGAGGCGCGGGTCGAACCAGACGCCCGCCATCTGCCGCGTCACGTCGCGCGCGGTGACCGTTCGCCGCGCGACGTTGCGGCTCATCGCGCGGCCCGCGCCGTGCGCGCTCGAGCGCAGCGCCGCCGCGCAGCCGCGACCTTCGACGTGGAAACTCATCGTCCCCATCGACCCCGGCAGCACGCCCGCCACGCCGGCGGACGCGGGCATCGCCCCCTTGCGATGGACCCACAGCAGCTCGTCGCGCTCGCCGCCATGGTCGCTGCCATCGCCGTGCGCTTCGCGCGCGACGTGGTTGTGATCACAGGAAATCAGCGAGTGTTCGACGGGGCGGACGTGAAAATGCTCGCGGAGGAGGTCGATGACGGCGTCCGCGATCGCGCGGCGGTTGGCGTCGGCGTAGGCGCGGGCCCAGGCGACGTCGTGCACGTACGCCTGCCCCGCCGCCGTCTCCGCGTCCAGCGCGAGCATCCCGCCGTCGACGCGCTGCGCGTGCGCCAGGTGATGTCCGCGTACGGCTTGGCCGATCGCGCGCGATCCGCTGTGGACCATGAGCCAGAGCTGGTCGCTGGCGGCGTCCGCCTGGAGCTCGACGAAGTGGTTCCCGCCGCCGAGCGTGCCGAGCTGGAGCGCGGCCGCGTCGCGCTTGACTGCTTCGAGCGCGCCGTGGCTCAGCTCCGCGCCTCGCAGCTCGTCCGGATACGGGACGACGCGGCGTCGGTGGCGGCGGGTGATGGGGACGGCGGAATTCATGACCGCCAGCAGTCGCCCGATTACCGCCGGCCGGGCGTCGAGCGTGCTGGCCTGCGCGTCGAACGCGAGCGCGAGCATTCCGCAGCCGATGTCCCCGCCGACGGCGCCGGGGAAGAGCAGCCGGCGGGTGGTGACGACGGTGCCGACGCAGACGTCGGTCGCGAGGTGGACGTCGGGCATCACGGCGACGCGTCGGACGTCCGCCGTCCGCCGCAGCCGCTCGATCGCCGCGGCGACTTTCTCCTCCATCGGCTCGGCGAGCCAGGTGGCGACTGGCGCAAGCGTGGTCTCGCTCATGCGACACCTCCCGCGCCGCCACTGCCACCGTCGCCGCTCGCATCATCCGCCCTCGGGGCGCCGTCGGTGCGATCGGCGTCTTCCGGCACGACGACGAACGTCAGCTCCGGCGCGCGCTTGCGCGTGACCGCCTCGGCGACGGCGCGGCGGAGCACGCCATGGACGCGGGCGAGGCGCGTCATGACTTCGTCGGCGCGGACGTCGCCCGCCGATGGCGGGATGACGAGCCGGACGAGTAACTGCGTGGCGTCGGGCGCGGGCTCCACGGACATGACGTACGCGGACCGCAACACGTCGTCGTCGCACTCGCCCTCCAGCGCCAGGCTCAGCGCGCGCTGTGCCTGGCGGCAGAGTTGCATCGCCTTCTGCCGCCCGCGCGACCTGCGTCCGCCGCCGCCGCCAGTGCGGTCGCGACCGCGGCGGCCTTGTCGTAAACCTTCGAGAAACTCCGGATCGAACGAAGAATCGTTCCTGCGACTCATCACCATGCTCCCACGGCCGCCGAGTCGGCGCGCGTCGCGTGAACGACAGCGCGCGCACAGACACCGGCGGCGAAACCTTTGCTTCGAATCAGGAAAGGAAAACGTTGGGAGCCCGACCGCGAACGCGGCCGGTGCGACGGGGCCACACTACAGGCCGGCGGACGGGCTCACGGGCGTGGGATGAATGGCAATGAGCCGCATAAATCACCTCGGGCAAACGCAACAATCGCGGAAGCGAATGATATATCCCACGTTCGCCCGCCGGTCAAAAACTTTGCCGGGCGCGGCAGCGGTTGATAGGCTTTTGCGTCAGCGGGCGGGAGGGCTCCCGGGGTCGGGAGCAACTGCCCGGGCAACGCATGCACGCGCGCGAGCCACAGCAGCATTTCAACGCGCACGGGGGCCAAATCATGAGCCGACGCGAGTTTCAGTACGCGGATGACAAGTCCGACAAGTTCTGGCACATCGAGCTGGCGGACAGCTCGTTCACCGTCCACTTCGGCCGCACCGGCACGAACGGGCAGACGCAGACTAAGGAGTTCGGGTCTGCGGAGGCGGCGAAGAAGGAGTACGAGAAGCTGATCGCCGAGAAGGTGAAAAAGGGCTACACCGAGACGACGGCGGGCGGCGGCGGCGGCGGCGCGAAGGCGCCAGCGCCGGTGAAGGCGCCTGCTGCAAAGGCGACCGCTGCCAAACCGGCGAAGGCGAAAAAGACGCCAGCGGTTTCTGACGACGGCGGCGACGGCGACGACGACGAGTAACGTGTGAGCGTCGGGTCGATCATGCTCCCTCTCCCCGCGTTTTTTTGCGGGGAGAGGGCGGGGGAGAGGGGCGAGCGGCGTGCCAGGTCAAGCACCGTACGATTCGCCGATCGATGATCGAACTGCGAATCGACCGGTGCAACGACTCCACACGCACTTCGCCCCTCGCCCCTATCGAAAACTCTCCCCGGAGTACCGGGAAGAGGGAGTAAGGCCCCGGTGATTTCATGCGTAACGAGGACGACTACGACGACCGCTCCGGCGACACGACGGCGACCAGCGCGACCACCGCGCGCGAGAAGGCGCTGGCGCTGAACCTCGACGCGACGAGCTACGGCACGTTCGCGGAGATCGGCGGCGGGCAGGAGGTGGCGCGGTGGTTCTTCGCGGTCGGCGGGGCGGCCGGGACTGTCGCCAAGACGATCTCCGCCTACGACATGGCGATCAGCGACGGGTTGTACGGCCCGGCGAAGCGGTACGTCAGCCGGCAGCGGCTCGAGGCGATGCTGACGCAGGAGTTCGACGAGCTGCGGCAGCGGCTCGACGCGCGGTTCGGCGCGACGCGGTGCTTCTTCGCCTTCGCCGACACCGTCGCCACGCGGTCGTTCAAGCAGCCCGCGCCGGGCGGCCGCGGGTGGATCGGCATCCGCTTCCAGCACGAGCGGCGCGCCGCCGAGCCGTCGCAGATCATCGTCCACGCGCACCTGCCCGACTCCACCGCCGCCCGCGAGCAGCAGGCGCTCGGGATCCTCGGCGTGAACCTGATCCACGGCGCGTTCTTCCACCGCGCCGACCCGGCGCGGCTCATCGCCGCCCTCATGGACGGCCTGTCGCGCGAGCGCGTCGAGGTCGACATGATCAAGTTCTCCGGCCCGGCGTTCGCGGGGGTCGACAACCGGCTGATGACGTTGCAGCTCGTCGACCGCGCGCTGACCGACGCCGCGATGTTCACCGCGGACGGCGAGGTCGTGCAGCCGGCGGAAGTGCTCTACAAGCGCCCGATCCTCGTCGAGCGCGGGAGCTTCCGCCCGGCGACCAAGCTGACGCTCGACCTGCTCGAGCGCGCGCTCGAGCGGTTCCTCAAAGAGCCGGCCGTGCGCGACTGCAAGCAGAAACCGGCCGTGCTCGCGGAGATGACGCTGCGCAACCTCAACCCGCAGCCGATGACGAGCCACGACGATTTTCTGGCCCGGGCCGACATCCTCCGCACGCTCGGGTTCGACGTGCTCATCTCGCGCTTCGAGCCGTACTACCAGCTCGCCGACTACCTCGCGGCGTACACGGAGGAGATGATCGGGCTCGCGGTCGGGCTGCCGACCCTGCGGCAAGTCGCCGACGAGAGCTACTACTACGACCTGCCCGGCGGCGTGCTCGAGTCGGTCGGGCGGCTGTTCAAGCGTGCCGTCAAGATGTACGTCTATCCGACGCGCGACCCGCAAACCGGTCAGATCCGGACGCTGAGCAACACCCCGCCGCCCCCGCCGTGGCACCACTTGCGGAACCTGCTGGTGGAGATCGGGCGATTGGAGGAGATCAGCGCGTCGGACGAGTCGTACCTGTCGATCCGCACGCCGGACGTGCTGGCACGGATCGCCGCGGACGACCCGTCGTGGGAAGGCATGGTCCCGCCGGCGGTGGCGGAGATCATTCGCGCGAAGGGGTTGTTTCGGACAGTGCAATCGTAGCAATTCCCGCATTCCCCTCTCCCGGAGTATCGGGAGGGGGGAGAAGGATCACCTCATGGAGCGGGCAAAGCACAGCACACACGGTCAATCGTCCGCGCCCATGACCGTACACAGGTGTTCGACGTCGAGCGGTTTGACGAACGTGTGCTCCGCGCCGGCCTCGCGCGCTTCGGCGAGCATGTTGGCGGCGCAGCCCGTGATCACGCACGTGCGCGTCGCGAGTTTCGCGGCGCGGATGCGGCGGAGGACGTCGATCCCGCAGCCGTCCGGGAGCATCAGGTCGAGCAGCATCCACGCGGGCGGTCCGTCGCCGCTGCCGTTACCGTTGAGCAGGCCGATGGCGTCGGCGATGGTTGCGGCTTCAGATACCGCATAGCCCCGCCGCCGCAAAATCATCGCGATCGCCCGGCGCGCCGAGCGGTCGTCCTCCACGATCAGGACCGAGCGGTTCGCCGCCGCCGCCCGCGCCGCCGCCGCCGCCGTCTGCGTTTCCGCCCGCATCGCCGCCTCCGATGCTCCCGCCGCCGCTGCCGTCTCCGCCGCTGCCGCCGTTGCCCCCGTCGCCGGCGGAGTTGTCCGCGACGTGAAGATCATGCTCGGCGAGCTCGCCGAGGTCGCCGCTGGCGCCGGCGCTGGCGCCGCTGCCGACGAGGACGATTTCGAAGCAGCTTCCGTCGTCCCCAGTCGAGGCGAGGCGGACATCTGCGCCGATGTGTCGCGCGAGGGAACGGCAGATGGCCAGGCCCATTCCGAATCCTTTCTTGCGGTCTCGTTCATAATTATTCACCTGGTAGAACTCGTCGAACAGGTACGGGACCTTGTCGTGCGGGACGCCGATGCCGGTATCGCGCACGCGGATCACGACATCTCCGTTGTCGTGCCCGTCGTCATCACGGGACGCCAGCTCCAGCGTCACCCCGCCGCGCGGGGTGTACTTCAGCGCGTTCTCCACGAGGTTGACGATGATGCGCT
>Ga0307409_100002099_pt1 | contig 10255 bp, 8 predicted proteins | sample 322Ometagenome_2_FD_203888 | JGI IMG/M metagenome (GOLD analysis project Ga0307409, IMG submission 203888) | Maize rhizosphere microbial communities from greenhouse at UC Davis, California, United States - 322HYB-O-2 | ecosystem: Host-associated > Plants > Roots > Rhizosphere > Soil | place...
GCTCGGCGATCGCGCCGACCTCGGCGATCGCGACGGCCATCGCGTCGGCGGCGAGCGCGACCGGCTCGGCGTGGAAGTTGCCGCCGGAGACGATTTCGTCGGGAGCGTCGGGCGGGCGCCGGGCCTCCCCAAGCCCGGCCGCGCCCCCTCGGGGGGCAGCGACCGGAGGCAGCATGGGGGCACCAGGAAACACGAGCGGGTTGTCGGTGACGGCGTTCGCCTCGCGGACGAGGACGAGCGCGGCGTGGCGGAGCTGGTCGAGGCAAGCGCCGACGACCTGCGGCTGGCAGCGCAGGCTGTACGGATCCTGCACGCGGTCGTCGCCCTGCAGGTGCGAGCGACGGATCTCGCTGCCGGCGAGCAGCGCGCGGTAGTAGCGGGCGACGTCGATCTGGCCCGGCTGGCCGCGCAGCGCATGGATGCGAGGGTCGAACGGACCGTCGCTGCCGCGCGCCGCGTCGACGGTCAGCGCGCCGACGACGAGCGCCGCCTCGAGCACGGGCTCGAAGCTGAAGAGCGCGTGCAGCGCGAGCGCGGTCGAGACTTGCGTGCCGTTGATGAGCGCGAGGCCCTCCTTGGCTTCGAGGACGAGCGGCAGGAGGCCGGCCTGCTGCAACGCGCGGGCAGCCGGGACGCGCTCGCCGTCGCGCCAGAACTCGCCTTCGCCGATCAGTGCCAGCGTCAGGTGCGCAAGCGGCGCCAGATCGCCCGAGGCGCCCACCGATCCCTGCGACGGCACGAAGGGCACCAGGCCGGCGTTGTGGACGGCGACGATGGCGTCGACGACCTCCTCGCGAACGCCCGAGTGCCCGCGCGCCAGGCTCGCCGCCTTCAGCGCGAGGACGAGGCGGAGGACGGCCGCCGCGAGCGGCGCGCCGACGCCGACGCTGTGCGAGCGGATCAGGTTGAGCTGCAGCAGCGCGAGGTCGCCGGCGTCGATGCGCGTGCCGGCGAGCTTGCCGAAGCCGGTGTTGACGCCGTAGACCGGCGCGTCTCCGGCGGCGGCACGCTGCACGACCGCGGCGCTGGCCCGGACGCGCGCACGCGCCGCCGCGTCGATCGCGAGCGGCGTGCCGCCGGCATGCAGGCGCTGCAGGTCGTCGAGCGTCAGCGCGGCCGACGAGAGCGGCATCGGCGAGGCGGCGACCTTGCTCATTCGGGCTTGATGCTCTGCTTGCGGACGACCTCGCTCCAGCGCGCGCTTTCGCTGCGCACCGTCGCCGCCAGGTCCTGCGGCGATCCGCCGCCCGGGTCCATCCCCTGCGCGGCGAGCTTCGCGCGCGTGTCGGGAAGCGCGAGGAACCGCGTCGTCGCGGCGCTCAGCTTGTCGATGACATCGGCCGGCGTTCCCGCCGGCACCATCAACGCGTACCACGAGACGGCCTCGAACTTCGCGACGCCCTGCTCGGCGATCGTCGGCAGCTCGGGCAGGAGCGGCGATCGCTTCTGGCTGGCGACGCCGAGCGCGCGGAGCTTGCCGCTCCTGATGTGCGGCAGCGCCGTCTGCAAGGGTGCGAACATCATCGAGACCTGGCCGCCGACGAGATCGTTGACGGCGGGCGCGATGCCGCGGTACGGCACATGGAGGAGGTGCACGCCGGTGCTCAGCTCGAGCAGCGCGCCGGCGAGGTGCGCCTGGCTGCCCGCGCCCGGCGACGCGTAGCTGAGCGCGCCGGGCTTCTTCGCCGCGAGGTCGAGCAGCTCCTTGACGTTCTTCGCGGGCACCGCGTCGGCGTTGACGACGAGGACGTTGTCGACGGTCGCGAGCATCGTCACCGACGCGAGGTCGGCGGCCTTGTACGGCAGGTTCGGGAACAGCGTCGGATTCACCGCGACGTTGCCGGCGGGGACGATGCCGAGCGTCGTGCCGTCGGGCGGCGCCTTGGCGACGAGGTCGACGCCGATGTTGCCGGCGGCACCGACCTTGTTGTCGATCACGACGGTCTGGCCGAGCGTCTCGCCGAGCGACTGCCCGAGGAGGCGGCCGAGGACGTCGGTCGGCCCGCCGGGCGGAAACGGCACCACCACGCGGATCGTCTTCGTCGGCGTCGTCGCCTGGGCGAAGGCGGCGAGCGGCGCGAGCGCGGCGGCGAGGGCGAGAACCGAGCGCCGGGAAATCGTCGTGGTCGTCATTCAGAGGTCCTCGAACGGCAGGGTGGAGCGGGCGGCGATCGCCGGAAGGATGTCGTGGTCGGCGGGATCGGGGACGGCGAAGCCGGCGAGCTGCAGGCGCGCCATCGTCTCGGCGACCGGCCTCGCGCGGTGCGCGTCGAGGAGCATGTCGCGCAGGCGGGCGATCGCGTCGGGCGCGAGGCTCGCGGTGGCGACGAACGAAGGGATCGGCCGCAGCGCCGTGCTCGCGACCGTCCGCACCTGCGCCGCGCGTGCCGGGTCGTAGCGCCGGAGCAGGTCGTGGCTGTAGCTGTCGAGCGGGCCGACGTCGATGCGGCCGGCGGCGAGCGCGTCGATCACGCCTTGCGCGTTCACGAGGCCGCCGACCGCGCCGCGGTAGAGCCGCGCGCCGCGCGCTGCGCGCAGCGGCACCAGGTGGTCGCGCAGCGCGACCGCGCCCGACATCGAGTCGGCGAGCGTGGTGCCGACGATGCCGCCGAAGGTGTCCTCGAGCGAGCGATGCGGCGACCCGGCAGCGACAACGATGTCGGTGCAGTAGACCGGCCGGCCGCCGTAGCGCGGCGGGCTCGGGATCGGCGCGGCGACGAGCGTCGGCCGCGGCGCGCGGCGCGAGAACGGCAGCCCGCACATCAGCGCCAGGCCGAGGTCGTCGCGCGACCAGAGCGCGGCGAGCGGCGCCGGCGCGTCGTGGTCGACGATCGGCCAGTCGAGGTCGGCTCGCTGCAGCGCCCATGCGAGGAGGCGATGCCAGTCGGCCTTGCACTCGGCCGTCACCGAGTACATGCGCGCGTTGACGACCGGCACGCGACGCCTTTCAGCGAAAGCGCAGCCGCTGGCCGATGCCGAGCCGGTCGGCCTTGGCGAGCATGGCCGCGCCGAGCGCGATGTCGGAAAGCGAGAGGCCGCGGTGCCAGAACAGGTTCGTCTCGGCGTCGCTCTCGCGTCCCGGCCTGACGCCGGCGACGATCTGGCCGAGCTCGGCGTGCAGGTTCTTTTCGGAGAGCTTGCCGCTGTCGACGTGCGCGCGCAGCGCGCCGTACGGGCCGGCGCGCGCCTGGCCCCAGTCGTCGATGACGATCTTGTCCATGATGTCGGTGAGCGAGAGCTCGACCGCGCTCATGGTGCCGTACGGGATCACGCACGCGCCCTTGGCAATCCACGCCGTCTTCAGCTTCGGCTCGGGCCGCTCGAGGCGCGACGCCTCGACGACGATGTCGGCGCCGCGCACGCACGATTCCCAGTCGTCGGTGGCGACGACCTTCGCGCCGCCGAGGTCGTCGCGCAGGCGCGCCGCGAACGCGTCGCGGCTCTCCTTGCGGCGCGAATGGACGCGGATCTCGTCGAACGCGAAGATCGAGTGCAGCAGGCGAACGTTCCAGTACGCCGTGCCGCGCGCGCCGACGTGGCCGAGCACCTTCGAGTCCTTGCGCGCCAGCTCGCGCGCGCCGATCGCGGTCACGGCGCCGGTGCGCATGTCGGTGATGTCGCTGGCGTCGATCACCGCGATCGGAACTCCCGTCTTCGGGTCGAACAGGTTCAGCAGCGCCAGCTCCGACGGCAGGCCGACCTCGTAGTTGCGATAGAAGTCGCCGACGATCTTGACGCCGGCCAGACCGAGCGGCCGGATGTAGCCGCGCAGGACGTTGAAGTGGCCCGAGCCGTCGTGCTCGGGTTTCAAGTGCACGCGCGGCTCGATCGCCGTCTCGCCGCGACCCTGCGCGATGAGCCCCTGCTCGACGGCCGCCACGATCTCGGCGTCGCTCAGCGCGAGCGCCTCGACGTCGGGGTGGTTGAGGTAGCGGAGGTGGATCTCGCCGGCGGCACCGGCCATCTCAGCGGCAGGGTCTGCTAGCGCCATGGGAGGGCACGCGCTGGTTCCGGGCAGGTCGCCAGGCAAGGCGCGCGCGAGGCCGTGTGTCTCCGGCACACAACGAGGGCGCAACGCTGCCTGGCGGCCTGCCGGGGACCAGCCCTGCGGGTGATCTCAGTCACGCGTGCCCTCCCATGGCGCCAGCAGACCCTAGCATCGGCAGATTCAAGTTCTGCTCGCGCGCGCACGCGATCGCCTCGTCGTAGCCGGCGTCGGCGTGGCGCATGACGCCGGTCGCGGGGTCGTTCCAGAGCACGCGCTCGATCCGCTTCGCCGCCGCGTCGCTGCCGTCGCAGACGATGACGACGCCGGCGTGCTGCGAGTAGCCCATGCCGACGCCGCCGCCGTGGTGCAGCGACACCCAGGTCGCGCCGCCGGCGGTGTTGAGCAGCGCGTTCAGCATCGGCCAGTCGGAAACGGCGTCGGTGCCGTCCTTCATCGCCTCGGTCTCGCGGTTCGGGCTCGCGACCGAGCCGGCGTCGAGATGGTCGCGGCCGATGACGATCGGCGCCTTCAGCTCGCCCGACTTCACCATCGCGTTGAATGCGAGCCCGGCCCGGTGCCGCTCGCCGAGACCGATCCAGCAGATCCGCGCCGGCAGGCCCTGGAAGGCGATGCGCTCGCCTGCCATGTCGAGCCAGCGGTGCAGGTGCGCATCGGCAGGGAAGAGCTCCTTCAGCTTGGCATCGGTCTTCTTGATGTCGTCGGGGTCGCCTGACAGCGCGACCCAGCGGAACGGCCCCTTGCCGCGGCAGAAGAGCGGCCGGATGTACGCCGGCACGAAGCCCGGGAACGCGAACGCGTCGGCGACGCCCTGGTCGTGCGCGACCTGGCGGATGTTGTTGCCGTAGTCGACGACCGGAACGCCGAGCTTCTGGAAGCCGAGCATCGCCTGCACGTGCAGCGCGCAGCTCTCGGCCGCGGCGTCGCGCAGCGCCGCGTGCAGCGCGGGCTCGGCCTGCGACACCTTCCATTGCGCGACCGTCCAGCCGGCCGGCAGGTAGCCGTTGACGAGGTCGTGCGCCGACGTCTGGTCGGTGACGAGGTCGGGGCGCACGCCGCCCGCCTGCGCGCGGCGCAGCAGCTCGGGCACGAGCTCGGCGGCGTTGCCGAGCAGGCCGACCGAGACCGCGCGCCGGGCTTTCGTGTGGCGCTCGATTCGCGCCAGCGCGTCGTCGAGATCGCTCGCCTGCTCGTCGAGATAGCGCGAGCGGAGGCGAAAGTCGATCCGCGACTGCTGGCACTCGATGTTCAACGACGACGCGCCGGCGAAGCTCGCGGCGAGCGGCTGCGCGCCGCCCATGCCGCCGAGCCCCGCAGTGAGGATCCAGCGCCCCGCGAGGTCGCCCCCGTAGTGCTGCCTTCCCGCCTCGACGAAGGTCTCGTACGTGCCCTGGACGATGCCCTGGCTGCCGATGTAGATCCACGAGCCGGCGGTCATCTGGCCGTACATCATCAGGCCCTTGCGGTCGAGCTCGTGGAAGTGCTCCCACGTCGCCCACTTCGGCACCAGGTTCGAGTTGGCGATGAGCACGCGCGGCGAGTCGACCGTCGTGCGGAAGACGCCGACGGGCTTCCCCGACTGCACCAGCAGCGTCTCGTCTTCGCCGAGCGCGCGCAGCGCTTCCAGGATCGCCTCGAAGCTCGCCCAGTCGCGCGCCGCCTTGCCGATGCCGCCATAGACGACGAGCGCGTCGGGGTTCTCGGCGACCTCGGGGTCGAGGTTGTTCTGGATCATCCGGTACGCCGCTTCGATCAGCCAGTTGCGGCAACTGAGCGCGCTGCCGCGAGGCGCTCGCACCGGGTGCGGGCCGACGAGGACGGGCGGGGTCGAAAGATCGGGCATGGCAGGCTCCCGCGGTCGGACGTGCTCGACTGTAGGCCTTCGCGACGCCGCGGCGCAGCGGTATAAGTCCGTCGTGCAGCCGCTCCTCGTGCGAACCGCCGACGTCCCCGCCCAGCCGTGGCGGAACGGCGGCGGCGTGACGCGCACCTTGCTGACGCGGCCGCGCGGCGACGATTGGCAGGTGCGCGTCAGCGTCGCCGACGTCGCGGTCAACGGTCCCTTCTCGCGCTTTCCCGGGGTCGAGCGCTGGTTCGCGGTGCTCGAGGGCGCCGGCGTCGTGCTGACGATCCGCAACACCGAGCATCGTCTCGACGCCAGCGACCAAGCGCTGTCGTTTCCGGGCGAGCTGGCGGCGCGCTGCCGCCTCGTCGACGGACCGACGCGCGACCTCAATCTCATGCTGAGCAAGCGTTCCGGGTCGATGCGCCGCGTCGCCCCCGCCGAGGCCTGGCGGCCCGGAGCCGGCGAATGCGGCCTCTACGCGACGACCGCCGGTCGCTGCGAAACGAGCACCCCGGATGCGATCGAGGCGATGCCGGCGCACGCCTTGTGCTGGTGGCCGCAGGCGCCGGAGTCGCTCGTCTTCGACGGCGTCGGCTGGTGGCTGCGCGCCGACGCAGCTTCGCCGCCATGACGACGACCCTCTGGCGCGGCGCACGCCTCGCGACACTCGCCGATCGCCACGGCTGGGGTCTCGTCGAGCACGGCGCGGTGCTCGTCGAGGGCGAAACGATCGCCTGGGTCGGCGCCGAGGACGAGTTGCCGGCACCGACGCGCGCCGACGACGAGATCGACCTCGCGGGCGCGCTCGTCACGCCGGGGCTGGTCGACTGCCACACGCATCTCGTCTACGGAGGCCAGCGGGCCGGCGAATTCGAGCAGCGCCTCGAAGGCGCGAGCTACGAGGACATCGCACGCGCCGGCGGCGGCATCCGCTCGACCGTCGCGGCGACGCGGGCGGCGAGCGACGAGACACTCCACGCGAGCGCGCGCGAGCGCGCGCTCGCCTTGATGCGCGAAGGCGTGACGACGCTCGAGATCAAGTCGGGCTACGGCCTCTCGGCCGAACACGAGGCGCGGTGCCTGCGCGTCGCCCGCCGCCTCGGCGGCACGCTGCCGGTCACGGTGCGGACGACGTGCCTGTCGGCGCACGCGCTGCCGCCGGAATACGCCGGCCGCGCCGACGACTACATCGACGCGGTGTGCGCGTGGCTGCCGGCGCTGCACCGGGAGGGTCTGGTCGACGCCGTCGACGCGTTCTGCGAGCGCATCGCGTTCTCGCTTGCGCAGACGCGACGCGTCTTCGAGGCGGCGCGCGCGCTCGGCCTGCCGGTCAAGCTGCACGCCGAGCAGCTCAGCGACTCGGGCGGCGCCGCGCTCGCCGCCGAGTTCGGCGCGCTCTCGTGCGAGCACCTCGAGCACCTGAGCGACGGCGGCGTTCGCGCGATGGCCGCGGCCGGCAGCGTCGCCGTCCTGCTGCCCGGCGCGTACTACTTCCTGCGCGAGACCCAGTTGCCGCCGGTCGCCGCGCTGCGCGACGCCGGCGTGCCGATCGCGATCGCGACCGACCACAACCCGGGGTCGTCGCCGACGCTCTCGCCGCTGCTGATGTTGAGCATGGCGTGCACGCTGTTCCGCCTCACGCCGGAGGAAGCCTTGCGCGGCATGACGGTGCACGCGGCGCGCGCGCTCGGCCTCGACGACCGCGGCACGCTGGCCGCCGGCCGCCGCGCCGATTTCGCGGTCTGGGACGTCGCGCATCCGAACGAACTCGCGTACTGGTTCGGCCACAACCCGTGCGCACGCGTCGTCTTCGGCGGCGTCGAGCGGGAGGCCTCGTGAGCGACGCCGTGTTCACGCTGACGCGCGGCACGGCACCGCTCCTGCTCAGCCTGCCGCACGTCGGCATCGCGATCCCCGACGGCGTCGCGAAGTCGCTGGTGCCGCGCGCGCTCGCGCGCGAGGACACGGACTGGCACCTCGCCGAGGTCTACGCCTTCGCCCGCGAGCTCGGCGCGAGCATCCTCGTGCCGCGGTTCTCGCGCTACGTGATCGATCTCAACCGGCCGCCCCAGAACGCACCGATGTATCCGGGCGCGAACAACACCGAGCTGGTGCCGACGCGCTTCTTCAGCGGCCATCCGCTCTATCGCGACGGCCGCGTTCCCGACGACACCGAGATCGCGCGCCGGCGGGATGTCTACTGGCAGCCGTACCACGACGCGCTCGCCGGCGAGATCGCGCGTCTGCGCGCCGAGCACGGTCGCGCGGTCCTGTGGGACGGGCACAGCATCCAGGCCGAGCTGCCGTGGCTGTTCGCGGGCAGGCTGCCCGACCTCAACCTCGGCACCGCCGGCGGCGCGAGTTGCGCGACCTCGCTGCGCGCCGACCTGATGGACGTGCTGGCGGCGCAGTCGAGCTTCAGCCACGTCACCGACGGCCGCTTCAAGGGCGGCTACATCACGCGCCGCTACGGCAACCCGGCGGACGGCGTGCACGCGGTTCAGCTCGAGATGGCGCTTTCGACCTACATGGACGAGACGAACGCCGCGTTCCCGGTCGCGCCGACCGATCCGGTGCGGCTGGCGAGACTGCGGCCGGTGCTGCGCGCACTGCTGCAATCGGCGCTCGACTGGATCGCCGATGTCGGCTGACGCGGCGCCGGGCCCGGTGGCGCTCTGGGCACCGCTCGCGTGGCTGCCCGACGGCTGGCGCGAGAACGTCGTGCTGCGCGTCGGCGCCGACGGCCGCTGGGCCGAGGTGACGGCCGGCGTCGCCGCCGCGCCGGCCGACGCGCAGGCGCTCGCCGGGCCGCTCCTGCCGGGCGTCGTCGACGCGCACAGCCACGCCTTCCAGCGCGCCTTCGCGGGCGCGGCCGAGCGGCGCGAGGACGCGCGCGACGATTTCTGGTCGTGGCGCGAGCGCATGTACGCGGTGGCGCTGGGCATCGGCCCCGACGCGCTGCGCGCGATCGCCGCCCAGCTCTACGTCGAGCTGCTGCGCGGCGGCTACACGCACGTCTGCGAGTTCCACTACCTGCGCCGCGACGTCGACGGCAGCGAGTACCGCGACCCGCTCGCGATGTCGTGGGCGCTCGCCGACGCCGCCGCCGACGCCGGCATCGGCCTGACGATCCTGCCCGTGCTCTACGAGCGCGCCGGCTTCGACGCCGTCGCGCTGCGCGATGAGCAGCGGCGCTTTCGCGCCGACGCGCGCCAGACCCGCGACGCCGCGCTGCGGATCCGCGCTGCCGGCCGCCCGCTCGTCGACGCCGGGCTCGCGATCCACTCGCTGCGCGGTGCCGGCGCGACCTCGATCGCCGCGCTGCGCACGCTCGCCGCGGCCGAAGCGGCGCCGATCCACATCCATGTCGCGGAGCAGACCGGCGAGGTCGACGATTGCCTGCGCGTCACCGGCAAGCGGCCGATCGAGTGGCTGGCGGACGCGGGCGTGCTCGATCGGCGCTGGCACCTCGTCCACGCGACGCACGCGACGGCCGACGAGATCGCCGCCGTCGCCGCGAGCGGCGCAGCGATCGTCCTCTGCCCGAGCACCGAGGCCAACCTCGGCGACGGCCTCTCCGACCTGCCCGGATGGCTCGATGCCGGCGTACCGATCACGATCGGCTCCGACAGCCACGCGACGCGCGACTGGTGCGAGGAGCTGCGCTTGCTCGAATACGGCCAGCGACTGTCGCGGCGGCGCCGCAACGTCGCCGCGGCGCCCCAGCTCGGCGTCGCGTCGACCGCCGAGCGGCTGTTCGCGCGCATCGTCGCCGCGTCCGCCGCCGCGGCGGGGCAGCCGTCGTGGGGGCTGGTCGCCGGCGCGCGCGCCGATGCGCTCGTCGTCGACGCGCGTGCCGACGCGCTGCTCGGCGTGCCCCCCGAACGGACGCTCGACGCGCTCGTCTTCAGCAGCCCGACGCCGCCGTGGCGCAACGTGATGGTCGCCGGACGATGGCGGATCCGCGACGGCGAGCACGCGGCGGCGGAGACGATCGGCGCGCAATTCGTCGCAGCGCTCGGCGCTCAGGACGGCTGACCGAAGCGTCGGCTGCTGAGGTCTTTGAAGTCGTCTCTCGCGGTTCTCACGCGGTCGCGGGTGGCGGGCGGCCGATTTCCTCCATGTCCCCCGGTCTCGGGTCCTTCGACCCTCGACCTCCTCCTTTACTTCCGGAAATCGGCCACCCGCCACCCGCGACCGCGACCGAACCGAGGCGCGCGGAGAGGTCTACGCGTTGCTCGGTGCAGGATCGGGACGGTAGGGCGCCCTGTTTTGCGGAAGTAGAGGAGGAGGTCGAGGGTCGGATGACCCGAGGCCGGGGGACATGGAGCAAAACAGGGCGCTCTGCCGGCCCGATCCGGTGCGAGCCGGTTGTCCTGCCGTTCAGCTCAGCGAGAGCGGGG
>Ga0307409_100002100_pt1 | contig 10253 bp, 8 predicted proteins | sample 322Ometagenome_2_FD_203888 | JGI IMG/M metagenome (GOLD analysis project Ga0307409, IMG submission 203888) | Maize rhizosphere microbial communities from greenhouse at UC Davis, California, United States - 322HYB-O-2 | ecosystem: Host-associated > Plants > Roots > Rhizosphere > Soil | place...
GAATACCGTGAACGGGCCTTTGCTCTTGAGCGTGTCGACGAGGCCGGCAGCCTTTACGGCCGCGACGAGTGTCGTATGATCGGCCGAGTTGACCGCGTTGTCGACGATGTCTTTTGTTTTGTACATCGCGGCACCGCCCACCGTCGGGTTGTCCGATTTCATCATCTGTGCCGAAGCTTCGAGACTGCCGATGGCGAGAACCGCGACCGCGAACATTACTGAAAGTGCAAGATTTTTCATTTTAAGTACCTTCCTTGTGATTTCCCTTTTTCGAAATGATGCCCCGTCGGGGCGTACACACAAGCTTTCGGTTTTGCCGCCGGTTCGGATTCAATAAAATTTTATGAGTCCGTTTTGCACGGGAGCGCGAAAGTGATACCGATGCGGGCGGGAATTTATCGACGGCCGTTCGGCATCAAAGGAATATGCCGAAGGTTTCGTGATAACCTGACCGGGAACGCGGGCATACACTTGTATGAAGAAGCAGCTTGAGAAGAAACATCCGTTGGCGATCCGCTGGCTGCATTGGATCAATTTCCCGCTGCTCACGATGATGATCTGGAGCGGGCTGCTGATCTACTGGGCAAATCCCGTCTACGGTCTTTGGTTTTTCAGGTGGGAGCTTTTCCATTTTTTCCCGCAGGGTTTTTACGACGTCCTTGGCGTTCCGTTCCGGCTGGCCGAGGGCCTGCAGCTTCATTTCTTTTTCATGTGGCTGTTTGCTGTGAACGGCCTGATATATGTCATTTACCTCTTGGTGTCGGGTGAATGGCGCGCGATCCTGCCGGTGCCGGGTTCGTTCGGCCGCGCTTTGCGGGTTGCACTGCACGACGTGCGGATGGTGAAAAAATTGCCGCCGCAGGGGAAATACAACGATGCACAGAGGATCGCCTATACTTTGGTCATCTTGATGGGGGCCGGCTCCGTTACGACGGGCCTGGCCATTTACAAGCCGCTGCAGCTCGCGTGGCTGACTTCGCTGCTCGGCGGTTACGAGTGGGCACGGTGGATGCACTTTTGGCTGACGATCCTGTTCGTGCTGTTTTTCGCGGTGCATGTCGTGCAGGTGGCGATGGCGGGGTGGAGCAATTTTCGCTCGATGGTGACGGGTTACGAGATCGTGGATGCTGCGGGTGAAAAGGCAACGGAAATTTCAGTCGCGGGCGAAGGAGCGAAGGCGTGATGCGGGGCGATGACGATAAAGTGCTGCTTGAACAGGTCCGCGAGCTCCGCCGTGACCCGGCAGACGAGCGCCGGAACACCGCCAGCATCCTGAACGAGAAGCGCCGGTTAGGCCCGCCGATCGATGCGGGCCGCGCAAGGGCGGAGATGTTCGCACGCTCCCGCCGCACGTTTCTCATGGGCGGTGCAGCGGCACTTGCCGGTTTCTTCGGCTGGCGGTGGATGCCGGATGAGACGAAGAATAATTTGTTGCGGCGTACGTTCGAGCTTAACGAACGGGTGAGCCAGTTCTTCTACCGCCCGTCGAGGCTGGCCCCGGAATTTTCTCGAGAGCGGATCTCGCCGCGGCGCGTCAACGGGCTGATCGGGATGGACAAGGAACTCGACCCGGCTGCGTGGTCACTCAGCGTAGGCGGTCTTTTCGGGCGTGATTCGGATATCACGCTAACGCTCGACGACATAAAAGCTCTGCCCCGGACCGAGATGATCACCGAGCTGAAATGCATTGAAGGCTGGAGCGTTATCGTCCAGTGGGCGGGTGTGCGGTTCTCGGACTTCGCTGCACATTTCCTGCCGAAAACGATCGACGGTTCGCAGCCCGACGTTGCGAATCATCCGGAAAAACTCGTCCCTTACGTCTCGCTGTCGACGCCGGACAGCGGCTATTTCGTCGGTTGGGATATGCCCAGCATTTTGCACCCTCAAACGCTGCTGGCGTACGAGATGAACGGTGAGCCTCTGCTGCCCGAACACGGCGCGCCGCTGCGGCTGGCGTCGCCGACCAAGTACGGGATCAAGCTGATAAAACGGATCGGGCGGATAGAATTCACCGCCGAGCGGCCGCGTGATTATTGGGCGGAAAGCGGATACGATTGGTATTCGGGACACTGACCGTGACCCGCGGTGCCGATGGACGACCTTGCCGCCATTTTCATCAACGAAGAGTTCACTGCGACCAAGGTGTCTCCGGCCAAACTGGACCTTCTGCTCGCGGACGGGTGGCGGCATTTCGGCCCGGATTTCTTCCGCTACAACCTCGCCCTCTACGGCGATGAAATAAGGCTGGTGATACCCCTCCGCGTACGGCTCTCAGACTTTAGATTTTCAAAAAGCCAGGCCCGAGTACTGCGAAAGAATGCGGACGTGCATCTGAAGGTCGGGCCCGTCCGCGTGACGCCGGAGGTCGACAACCTGTTTAACAGGCACAAGGCACGGTTCCGCCAACATCCGCCGGAATCCATCTACACATTTCTCTCTCCAGATACTGCGGACGAGCCTTGCGAAATGCGGCAGCTTTCCGTCTATTTGAAGGATAGGCTGATCGCCGCGAGTTTTTTTGACGTTGGTGAGCGGTCGCTGTCGGGAATCTACGCGGTGTTCGACCCGGACGAATCGGTACGTGGGCTCGGCATCTTCACGATGCTGAAGGAGATCGAACTTGCGGCGGAAGAAGGGAAGGAATTTTATTACCAGGGGTACTGCTACAGCGGCAGTTCGTTCTACGATTACAAGAAGCGTTTTTTCGGCACCGAGGCCTATCAATGGAACGGCGCGTGGGCGCCGCTCCCTCGTGAGTGAGTATTCAATTACCGCCGGGGCGCGGGTGCCGGGGACAAGCCGACAGCAAACCCCCCATTTTCCTTTCCCGGTTCGCCCCGGCGCAAAGCGGCCCGGCGTAAAGCTGGTTAGCCGATCAGAGCCGCCTCATTCGGGATGGTGTAATTCGTCTGCGTGTAAGTCTGGGCGAGCGTTTCGGCGAAAGCGGCTTTCATGAATTCGGGGTCGGTGATCTCGATGTAACGCTCAGTCATCTCGGGCGTCATCACTTCGAGCATGAAGGTATTCTCCACCCACACCTCGAGAAGTTGGAAAAGGCCGCCGCCGCGGTTGCAGAGCACGATTCGCCAGCCCTCACGCGCTGCGAGATCGCGGATCTCTTCAATGCTCTTCTGGGCGGTGATATTCAGGTGCGTCGCGACGTAACGCGGCCTAAATTCGCTCTGCACGAACTTCGCTTCGAGATCGCCGGTCACGGGCGTCAGGTCATACTCGTCCGGCAAGGCCTCGCCGGGCACAAGAACGGTGCCGGAGGGCATTACTTCGACCGCCGTCCCCTTACCGTCGTTAGCGATCACGAAAAACGAATCCGGAGCCGGCGGAAACGGGAACACCACCCCGTCCCATAACTCGGCCAGGAAATTTGCAACCCGTTCTGGCTCGTTAACTGCGATGGAAATATGATTGATCATTGCGCGTAAAAAACTCCTCTCGTATAAATGCAGGCGAACGATCCTCGCTCGCCTGTCATGTAACGCGGAGTTGTTCACGGGAACGTATCAACACCTAGGAGCTCAGGCACACTTCTCCGGGAACGCGGGCACCCTCGCCTGCTGAGCGTGAAACGCGAACAACCGATAGTGATTCGGCGAGTTGGCTTCCCAACGGTCGACGCCGTAATAACCGCGACCTTGCAGGCGAGGGCGCCTGCGTTCCCGGGAAAGCTGCGCTCATCGATCCCTTTTGCGGATCCGGTTTCGCAGTTATTATGGAAACCGATCGACGACATCGACATAAACATAAAGATGATGAATTACGAAAACCCCGACAAATACTTCATTAGGGTCAAACTGGTTTTGATCTCCCTTCTTTATGCGATCTGCTCCTTCGCCGGGCAAACTTTCGCCCAGGATTTCAAAACCGTCCACGACGGCGTCGAATACGCACAAGTTGAACATAAGATCGGCAGTGACCCGGTGAAGGTAAACCTGCTGCGGCTTGACCTAAAGAAGGTTCGACTAGATGTCCACCATGCTCTCGATAAGGCCATCGGTCTCGAAACAACCTCCTCGATCGCTACACGAAAGGGTGCCGTTGCTGCCATTAATTCGGGCTTTTTCAGACTGGACCAGAGTGAGTTTGCGGGTGAGACCGTTGGTAATCTTCTTATCGACCGCAGGTTATTCAGTGAATCCTTCGGAGATAGAATTTCGCTCGGAATTCTAAATGCAAAAGATTCGACACGGGTTTCTGTCGGTCGAATCTTCTATGACGTATGGCTTCGAATCGGCAAGTTCTCATATCCGGTATCAGGACTCAACAGAGAAGCAAAGCCGAGAGAGACAATTCTCTTTTTTCCAGAATTTGGTAATGTCACACCGAAGTCACCCTCTGCGAACGAAATCACAGTGAAGGCAAACCGAATATTAAATGTCCCGACGACGGGTGGGGGAAACGAGATACCGCGGGATGGATTTGTGATCTCCTCTACCGGGCCACTTCCTAATGAGATCTTGATCAATTCAAGTGTTGGAACTCATGTTTTCGTCCGACAGAATATACTGACTGAATCCATCGACACCGGGCACGGCGGACAACGTAGAAGGTTTCTGGATTCTCCTGAGGATGTAGTGTCCGGGGTGCCGCAATTAGTAGAATTAGGCGAAATTAGAATCACTTGGGAAAAAGAAAAAAGCTCAAGATCATTTGTCGAAACCCGCCATCCGCGAACGGCCGTTGCCAAACTGAAGGACGGGAAATTCCTGATGATGACGGTGGACGGGCGGCAGCCGGGGGTGAGTGTTGGGATGAGCTTGCAGGAGCTGGCGGAGTATTTGCTTTCGCTCGGGGCGGTCGATGCGATGAATTTGGACGGCGGCGGGTCGACGACGATGTTTCTGGACGGGAAGGTTGTGAACACGCCGTCAGACAAAAAAGGCGAACGGAAGGTTGGGGACGCTATACTTGTAACGCTTCGGAAGAAACCAGCGGCGAGAAAGAAATGAGGAAACATCTGCTGTTCGTTTACGGCACTCTTCGCCGCGGCGGGGTTAATGAGATAACAATTTCTCATGCGCGCGCCGTTTTCGTGGGCGCCGCATCCGTTCGTGGCCGTCTGCACGATATGGGCGGATATCCGGCCGTTATCCTTGACGACGCGGCGGGCGGGATCGCCGGCGAGGTGTTCGAGATAGATGATGCGATCCTCGCCGCATTGGACCGATTCGAGGCAGCGGACGACTACCATCGCGAGCAGATCGAGGTATTGCTTAATGGAACTGCATCCCGTTCGTGGATCTACAGGCCGGAACCTGAACTTTGTGCGGGGAAACCTACCGTTGAAACAGGCGATTGGATCGAATACTCGAAACTCGCGGACGGCACATTGACGAATTCACGAAAGGATCTTTCTTAAATACTCCCCTGCTCTTTCAATTCCCGTCCCGGCGCCGATAAAGCCAATATAATTGTCCGGCCGCATCAGCAGGCTGAAACTTTCAGTCGTGCCGAACATCTCCGCGATGTGCGGGTAAAGCGGGATAGTGTGGACGTCGGCCAGGCCGTTGAAGTCGTCAGTTATCACCGGCTGCGGTGCGGTTCCGTCGAAAAAGGCGATGAAGTGAAATTTGGGTGCCCGCAGCCAGTCGTAGATGCTGCGGCCGTCGAGGACGAAATAGGGCATTCGGTCGCCGGGCTTCACTTTAAGGTTGACGGAACTGTAACTCAGCGGTGACTCGCGATAGTTTATGCCGATCTGCGAAATGAGCGGGAAAACGGCGCGTTTTACGAAATCCATCTTGGTGAGAAGGTTCGCGACGTATGGGAAAATATTCACGCGCACCCAAGCGGTGAACCATTCCTCGCCGGCCCCGAGCTGGAACATTCGGTCGGTGGTCTTCAGCAGCCGAACGGCGTTGGCGAGGCGTTCCTGGTTGTAAGAATTCAATATCTCGCCGCTCGAGCGGCCGTCCAACACGAGGGCGAGCTTCCACGCCAAATTGTATGCGTCCTGGATGCCGGTGTTCATCCCCTGACCGCCGGCGGGCGAATGGACGTGAGCTGAATCGCCCGCCAGGAAGCAGCGGCCGACCGAGAACTTGTTCACGTGCCGCGTGTGCACGCGGTAGGTAGAGAACCAGTTCACGTCGTGCACGTCCAGGGGTTTCTTAAGCTCGTTTTTGACGACCTGTTCGATCTCTTCGTAAACCATCTCACCTTCTTGCTTTGAGGCCCCTTCGGGCAGGTTGCCGACAATGCGGTAGTGCTTTTCGCCCGGCATCGGGAAGAATGCGAGGAGGTTGTCCTTGGACAGGTTCAGGTGCAGGGCATCGTGCGGATATTCCCAGTCGATCTGCACGTCCGCCACATAAAAGATGCGCTCGAATGTGCCGCCGGCGAACTCGAGACCGAGACCGTGGCGGACCGGGCTCTTGGCCCCATCGCAACCGACGAGGTATTTCGCATCGATCGTCTGCGCGGCACCGTCCACGCCCTTTACTTCCGCAGTTACGCCGTCGGCGGTTTGCGCGAAATTCGCCAGTTCGGACTGCCACATCACCTGTTTACCGTTCTCGACAATGTGGTCGTGGAGCATTTTTTCGTGCTTGCCTTGTTCAAGAACGAGCAGGAACGGGTACGAGCTCATCCCTTCGCCGAAACGCGAAAGATCGATCTCGGCACGTACCTCGCCTTCCTCGAGCAGCCGCGTTTTGCCGACGACGGTTCCGCCGGCGATGGCTTCGTCCGCGAGCCCGATCTGCTCGTATATCTCAAGCGTCCGGGCTTGTACGCCGATCGCCTTTGAATATGGCGTGGTCGCTTCCTTCTTGTCGATGATCACAAAATCGATCCCGTACCGGATGAACTGGCACGCGAGGGAGAGCCCCGTCGGGCCCGCACCGACGATGAGAACTTGTGTCTGCATAACTGAATATTACGTCGTGCGATACCGATTGCAAAAAATGGCAACGAGCGGGGCGATGATCCCCCTACCCCCGGACCGATCTCATCTTGAGTTACGTGCCGCAATAATGCTACTTTCTGAATACTCCGGGACACCTCAAATATGAAAACGATCCTCACCTCGCTTTTAATCGTCGTCTCTCTTTGTGCGACCGCGTACGGGCAGCAAACGCCCGGCCGGCGATCCATTTCGTCCGTGGTTGAAAAAATGCAGAAGATCGACGGGTTTTTACCCGTCTACCTCAACGCAGACGACGGAAAGATCTATATCGAGATCCCGCGGTTCAACAGCGAGTTTCTCTACCTCGTTTCGCTGCCGACGGGCGTCGGTTCGAACCCGATCGGGCTGGACCGGGCGCAGTTGGGCGATACTCGCGTTGTGAAATTTGAGCGGGCGGGAAACAAGGTACTGCTCGTGCAGCCGAATTATGAGTTTCGGGCATTGAGCAATAACGCGGCCGAGCGGAAATCGGTGGAAGAGTCTTTCGCCCGCTCGGTTATCTGGGGTTTCAAGGTCGAGGCCATGGACGGCGACCGCGTTTTGGTGGACGCGACCGGCTTTCTCATCCGCGACGCGCACGGCGTCGCCGACCGGCTGAATCAGGCCCGGCAGGGCACGTACAATTTCGACGAAAGCCGCAGTGCGCTGTACCTGCCGCACACGAAGGGTTTCCCGAAGAACACGGAGGTCGAGGCGACGGTTACTCTAACGACCAACACCGAGGCGGGCAACATGGTCCGCTCCGTCACGCCGACCGGCAAACACGTCACCGTCCGCCAGCGGCATTCATTCGTGGAACTGCCCGACAACAACTATAAGCCACGAAAATTCGACCCGCGAACGGGGTCGATCCCGACAAGCTTTTACGATTACGGCACCGACATCAACGAAGACCTTGAGAAACGCTGGATATTGCGGCACCGCCTGGAAAAACGCGACCCGAACGCGGCGGTGAGCGAAGCGGTAAAACCGATCATTTATTACGTGGACAACGGCGCTCCGAAGGCCATTCAGGACGCCCTTGTGGAAGGGGCGGCTTGGTGGAACCAGGCCTACGAGGCCGCGGGTTTCCGTAATGCGTTTCAGGTGCGCGTGCTGCCGCCGGACGCCGATCCGATGGACGTGCGTTACAACGTCATCAACTGGGTGCATCGCTCGACGCGAGGCTGGTCGATCGGGTCCAGTGTCGTTGACCCGCGGACGGGCGAGATCATCAAGGGCGACGTGACCCTTGACTCGCAGCGTGCCCGGCAGGATTTCCTGCTCGGCGAAGGGATGATACCGGCTTACCGTGGCTCGGCTAACGCGTGCGAGTTTGGCATGCTGCCGGATGCCGATTATCTGATCCCGGCACAATCGGCGAACGAGTTAACGGCGATGTCTTACGCCCGCATTCGACAGCTTTCCGCGCACGAGGTGGGGCACACGCTCGGGTTCTCGCACAATTTCGCAGCAAGCACGTACGGCCGAGGGTCGGTGATGGATTACCCGGCACCGCTGGTGGAGATCAGGAACGGCAGGCTGGATTTTTCAAACGCCTATGACACCGGAATCGGGGCTTTCGACAAGTTCGCGACCCGGTACGCGTACGCTCAGTTCGCGCCGGGGGCGAATGAGGACCGCGAATTGGAGCGGATCGTCAACGAAGGCGTGGCGAACGGGATGCTCTACCTTTCAGACCAGGATGCGCGTCCCGCAGGTGCGGCACACCCGTTCGCTAATCTTTGGGACAATGGCGGCGACCCCGTCGCCATGTTGAAACACGAAATGCAGGTGCGCAGGATCGGGCTGAATCAGTTCGGTTTGCAGAACATCCCGACTGGCACACCCCTATCCGAACTCGAGAACCGCTTTCTGCCGCTTTACTTGCATCACCGCTACCAACTGACGGCCGCAACGAAAATGGTTGGCGGCGCGTATTACACTTACGCGGTGCGGTCGGGGGCGGCGCCAAACCCTTCGACAGTTACGGAGGTGGTGCCCGCAAAGCGTCAGCGGGAAGCGCTGCAGGCCGTGCTCGACACTTTGAAACCGGAAGAGTTGGTTGTGGACGAGCGGATATTGAAACTGCTCGCGCCTATGGCGTATGGCTACGGTTCCGGGCGCAGTGAGCGTTTTTCGAAACGCACCAGCCCGATGTTCGACGAGATAGGGGCAGCGGAGATAGCCGCGGACCTCACGATAAACGGATTGCTCGAACCCAGCCGCGCCGCACGCACGATCAGCTACAACGCCCGCGACCGAGCAAACCCGCATTTCAGTGAAGTTGTCGCCGCCCTCATGAAAGCGACCTGGGGAGCACCTGCCCCGGCGAATGCGAAACACGCGTTGATACAGCGTGCAGTGCAGAGCCTGACCGTCGCACGGCTGATGGAACTGGCCGCGAACGACCGTGCTCAACCGCAGGTGCGGGCGGTAGCATCGGAAGCTCTACGTTCACTGAGCGCGACGGCAAAACTGGCCACAGCCAGTCGCGAGGCCGCGGCTCATTACCGTGCAACGGCGGACGAGATCGACCGCTTCCTCGCCCGACCGGCCGAGCCTAGAAAGCCGACAACGCCGCTGCCCGTGCCGCCGGGTGATCCGATCGGTAATTAGACGACCAACGACCGATGAATATGAGAGATTTACACATTAAGACCCTCCTCACACTTCTCGCCTTTCTTCTTTTCACGGCGAGCGTTCGTGCCGATCAGGTCGATAATTACGTCCGCGCAGTCCTGGCCGAGCGGCATGCCCCCGGTGTGGCGGTGGCGGTGGTAAAGGACGGCAAGGTTGTGAAATTGAAAGGCTACGGCGTGGCGAGCCTGGAGTTCAACGTGCCGGTAACGACAGAGACCGTTTTCGAGATCGGTTCGGTTTCGAAACAGATGACCGCTGCTGGGATAATGCTTCTGGTCGAGGAAGGGAAGGTAAATCTTGACTCTCCTATATCGACTTACTTGCCGAACACACCCGAGGTCTGGAAGGATGTGACGGTCAGGCATCTCCTCACGCACACCTCCGGCGTTAAGAGCTACTCGAGCCTCGACGGATTCGAGCTTTACCGGCATCTGAAGACGGACGCTTTCATTAAGGCACTTTCGCCGCATCCGCTGGAATTTGTACCCGGCGAACGGAACATATACAGCAATAGCGGCTTCACGCTGCTCGGTCACATCATCCAAACCGTTTCTGGCAAGCCGTACATGCAGTATATGCGCGGACGAATCTTCTCACCGCTCGGGATGACCAAAACGGCCGACCGCGACCCGCAGTTCATCATCCCGAACCGGGCCGTCGGTTACGAATGGGACATCGACCACCTCGAGGGCCGCGACGGCAACCTGAC
>Ga0307409_100002102_pt1 | contig 10248 bp, 9 predicted proteins | sample 322Ometagenome_2_FD_203888 | JGI IMG/M metagenome (GOLD analysis project Ga0307409, IMG submission 203888) | Maize rhizosphere microbial communities from greenhouse at UC Davis, California, United States - 322HYB-O-2 | ecosystem: Host-associated > Plants > Roots > Rhizosphere > Soil | place...
CGCGAGGTTCGCCCCCGACTCCTTGGTGATCGCTCGCGCGGTGACCCGCTCGGGCGGGAGCTTCTCGAGGCAGACGAGCGTGCCTTCGATGAGGCTCGCGCGGTTGCTGCGCTGCGGACTCACGTGTGCGCGTCCAATTTGAACATATGTTTATATTGGCCCATGTCCACCGCCGCAACGATCGTCTCCGCTCTGCTCGCCGCCATACTCGCCGCGGCGGCGGTCAGGAAGCTCAGCCATCGCGAGGAGGTGGTGGCCAGCTACGAGCGAGTGGGCGTCCCGCGCGACCGCCTCGATTACCTGGCCTTCATCCTGCTCGCCGGCTCGGCGGGACTCGTGGTCGGCCTCTTCTGGGCCCCGATCGGAATCGCGGCCGGGATCGGCGTTGTCTGCTACTTCCTGCTGGCCGTGATCGCCCACGTCCGCCACCGCGACCAGGAGCACTTGCGCACGCCGGTGGCGATCGAGCTGCTCGCCCTCGCCGCGCTCACCCTGCGTGTGGCGACCCTCTAGGGCCCGGCGATCAGGGCGGCCAGCTGCTGGCCGGCCAGGTAGCCCAGCACGTTGCCGTGCCCGGAGTAGCCGCCTGCGACGTACACGCCGTCCCGCTCGCCCACCACCGGCAGCCCGTCCTCGCTGTAGCCGACCGTGCCGACCCACCGGTGCGTGATCGGCGCCTCGACCCCGAGGTCGTCGGCCAGGTAGCGCCCGATCCGCTCCCAGACCGCTGTGCTGCCCTCGTCGCGGTCGGTGTACGAGCCCTCGCCGTCGAGGTCGGAGAATCCGCCCGCCAGCAGGCGCCCGTCGCGCGGCTGCTGGAAGTACTCGTAGCCGAACCGCGCGTACACGGGGCAGTCGACGAGCCGCTCGGGCAACGGCTCGGTGGCGAGCATGTGCAGGCGCCGGGCGCGGACCGGCACGCCGGGGATCAATGCCGCCAGCGCGCCGTCGGCGGCCACGATGAGGTGGCGTGCCCGCACGGTGCCCGCGGTGGTATCGACGGCGCCCGCCTGCACCGGGCCATGGACCTCGGTCCGCTCGTGGATGCGGGCGCCGGCCTGCTCTGCCGCCTGAGCCAGCGCCCGGATCCAGCGCGCCGGCTGGAGGGCGCCGTCGTGCACGGTGAGGCACGCGTTGTGGAAGCTGCGGCGCAGCGCGACGGGCAGCCCGTCGCGCTCGACCAGCTCGCCGGGGAAGCCGTCCGCGTGCAGCGCGGCGACCTGGCGGCGCACGTCGTCGGCCTCCTCCTCCGACGCCGACACGCGCAGCAGGCCGGTGCGGCGAACCGCGTCCCCGGTGCCGAGCTCGGCGGCCAGCGCGTAGATCTCCCGCTGGGCCGCGAGCGTGCGCGCGTAGGTGTCGCGGGCCTGCTCGGCGCCGTAGCGCTCGCGGGCGTCGTGGTAGAAGGCGGCCATGCCGGCGAGCAGGAAGCCGCCGTTGCGGCCGCTGGCGCCCCCGGCGACGGTGTCGCGCTCGAGCACGATCGTGTCCACCCCACGCGTGGCGAGGCTGCGCGCGCAGGAGAGCCCGCCCACGCCTGCGCCGATCACGCACGCCTCCACCTCGACGTCGCCGGGGAGCGGCGCGCGCGGCTCGTAAGGCTCGTCGAGCCAGAAGGGGGTGGTCATCGGGCGAACGCGCCCCCAAGCACCCGCTCCGCCTCCTCCGCGAAGCGCCCGGCCGCGACCGCTTCGCGCAGCTCCCGCATCAGCCGCTCCATGAAGGTCAGGTTGTGCAGCGTGATCAGGCGCTTCGCCGTCAGCTCTCCGGCCCTGATCAGGTAGTGCAGATAGGCGCGCGTGTGCTCCCGGCAGGCGGGGCAGTCGCAGCCCTCGTCGATCGGCTCCGTGCTGGTGCGGTGGACCGCCTTGCCGAGGTCGAGCCGCCAGCGGTTGGCCGGGTCGTACACGAGCGCGGTGCCGTGGCGCGCGAGCCGGGTCGGCGTGGCGCAGTCGAACGTGTCGATGCCGGCGCCGACCGCGTGCACGAGGTCGTCCACGTCCCCGATCCCGAGCAGGTGGCGGGACGGCGCCTCCGGCAGATCGCGCAATGACCAGCCGACCACCTCGCGCATCTGCTCCTTCGACTGCCCCAGCGAGCCGCCGATCGCAATCCCCTGCACGCCCGAGGCGGCCACGTACGCCGTCGACTGAGCGCGCAGGTCCTCGTAGACCCCGCCCTGGACGATCCCGTAGAGCAGCTGGCCGGGCGGACCATGCTCGCGGTGCCAGGTCACGCAGCGGTCGAGCCAGCGGTGGGTGCGCTCCATCGAGCTCGCGGTGTAGTCGCGCTCGACGTGGAACGGCGTGCACTCGTCGAACGCCAGCGCGATGTCCGAGCCGAGCGCCGCCTGCACCTCCATCGAGGTCTCGGGTCCCATGAAGCGCTCGCGGCCGTCGAGGTACGAGCGAAAGCGGACGCCCTCCTCCTCGATCGAGAGGATCATCGACGTGCGGCGCTCGCGCTTGCGCTTGATCTCCTCGGCGACCGAGCCGTGCCCCATCGAGAACACCTGGTAGCCGCCCGAGTCGGTGATGATCGCGCCGCCCCAGCCCATGAACTCGTGCAGGCCGCCCATCTCGGCGATCAGCTCCGGGCCGGGTTGGATGAACAGGTGGAACGTGTTGCCGAGCACCATGTCGTAGCCCAGCTCGGCCACCTCGGCCGCGTGCAGCGACTTGACGGTCGCAGTCGAGGCGAGCGGGACGAACGCCGGGGTGCGCACGTCCCCGTGGGGGGTGTGGATCAGACCGGCGCGGGCGGCGCCGTCGCGCGCGGTGATCTCGAAGACGGGCGGCACGCCGAAGAGCCTACGCGCGCCGGCCGCCACCGAGCGAGGGCCGCCCCGACCGAGCGGCCCTCCTTGCTGCCGTTGCTGCTGCGCGCGCCTAGCGGGTCTCGGTCGCGCTGCCTTCCACGGCCGGCGCGCTGCCGTTGCCCGCGCTGATCTCCACCCGGCGCGGCTTGCGCTCCTCCGGCTTCGGGATCCGCACCTCGAGCACGCCGCGGTCGAACTGCGCCGAGATCGCGTCCGCGTCGACGCCGTCCGGCAGCGTCAGCGAGCGGCTGAAGCTGCCGAAGGAGCGCTCGATGCGGTACCAGCCGCGCTCCTGCGACGCGTGCTCGGCGCTGCGCTCGCCAGAGATCGTCAGCGTGCCGTCCTCGACCTCGATCGATACGTCCGCCTCGGACAGACCGGGCAGGTCCGCCTTCAGCACGAAGTGGTCCTCGGCTTCGACGAGGTCGACCGGCGGAACCCACCGGCGCCCCTGCTCGCGATCGGCGGCGCCGAAGAATGCGTCGAAGAGTCGGTCGACATCCCGGGTAAACGGTTGAGGCTTCATCAGAAGAGCCATCTCGATACCTCCATCCAAACCACGACACCTTACGGGTCGGAGAATAAAACCTAAGTCGCTCGATGTCAACTTTTCTGTAGCGCCTTGCCGGTCATCTTGACCGGTTGCTCCTGCTCCATGAGTGCCAGGACGGTCGGAGCGACATCGGCCAGAATGCCGTCCTCGCGCAGCTCGCCGACCTCGGCGGTGACGATCAGCGGCACCGGGTTCATCGAGTGCGCGGTGTTGGGGCTGCCGTCGGGCTCCAGCATGTGATCGGCGTTGCCGTGATCCGCCGTGATCACGCACGCTCCGCCCGATTCGTGCACCGCCTCGACGACGCGGCCCAGGCACTCGTCGACCGTCTCGATCGCCTTCACGGCCGCCTCGATCACCCCGGTGTGCCCGACCATGTCGGCGTTGGCGAAGTTGATGATCCCGAAGCCCGGCTCGTGCTCCCGCCAGCCGTTCACGAAGGCGTCGGCCGCCGCCGCGGCGCTCATCTCGGGCTTCTTGTCGTAGGTCGGCACGTCCCGCGGGGAGTCGACCAGCTGGTGCTCCTCGCCCGGGTACGGCTGCTCCTCGCCGCCGTTGAAGAAGTAGGTCACGTGCGCGTACTTCTCGGTCTCCGCCACGTGCAGCTGCCGCACGCCGCGTTCGGCCAGCACCGAGGCGAGCGTGACCGCCGGACGCTCCTGAGGGAACGCCACCGGAAACTCCCAGTCCTCCTGGTACTCGGTCAGCGTGGTCATGCGGATGTCGAGGCCGTCGGCCAGCGCGCGGGTCAGCTGGCGCGCCCGGTCGGGGCGGAAGTTGAAGAAGATCACGCTGTCGCCGTCGCGGATGCGGCCCTCCTCCCCCACCAGCGTCGGCTTGATGAACTCGTCGGTCTCGCCGCGCTCGTAGGCGGCCTTGACCGCGGCCTCGCCGCTGTCCGCCTGGAACTCGGCCTCGCCCTTCACGAGCGCGTCGTAGGCCAGCTGCGTGCGCTCCCAGCGCTTGTCGCGGTCCATCGCGTAGTAGCGCCCGGTGACGCTGGCCACGCGCGCGCCGCCCCAGCTTTCGACCTCGGCCAGATAGCCCGCTCCGGAGTCGGGCAGCGTGTCGCGGCCGTCGGTGAACGCGTGGATGACCACGTCGGGCACCTGCTCGCGCCCGGCCAGCTCGATCAGCGCGCGCAGGTGATCCATCGACGCGTGCACCCCGCCCGCCGACACCAGGCCGAGCAGGTGCACGCGCTCCGCGCGGCACGCCTCACGCAGCGTCTCGTTCTCGAAGAACGACCCGTCCTCGATCGCCTCGCCGATGCGCAGCAGGTCCTGCTTGACGATCGCGCCCGCGCCGAGGTTGAGGTGGCCGACCTCGGAGTTGCCCATCTGCCCCTCGGGCAGGCCGACCGCCGGTCCCCAGGCGGTCAGCGTGGTGTGCGGATGCTCGGCCCAGAGCTCGTCGAACACCGGCGTGTCGGCCAGCTCCACCGCGTTGCCGGGGTCGGGCTCGGCGAGGCCCCAGCCGTCGAGCACCACCAGCGCGACGCGCCTCACGGGGAGGCGGAGGCCACGATCCGCGCGAAGCCCTCCGGGTCGAGGCTCGCGCCGCCGACCAGCGCGCCGTCCACGTCGGGCTGCGCGAGGATCTCCTCCGCGTTGTCCGGCTTGACGCTGCCGCCGTAGAGGACGCGGATCTCCTCGGCCGCCTCCTTCGAGCGGTCGCCGACCAGCGCGCGCACGAACGCGATCGCCTCCTGGGCGATCTCGGGGGTGGCGACCTTGCCGGTGCCGATCGCCCAGATCGGCTCGTAGGCGATCGTCACCTCGGCCAGGTGCTCGGCTTCCACCTTTTCGAGTCCCTCCTGCACCTGGTGGCGCAGCTTGCGCTCGGTCTCGCCGGCCTCGCGCTCATCCTCGGTCTCCCCGACGCAGAGGATCGGGCGCAGGCCCGCGCCGAGCGCGGCCGGCACTTTCTCCTGCAGCGCCCGGTCGGTCTCGCCGAAGTACTGGCGCCGTTCGGAGTGGCCGAGCACCACGCCGTCGACCCCGATTTCGGTGAGCATCGCCGCGGACACCTCGCCCGTGAACGCGCCCGTGTCCTCCTGGTGCATGTTCTGGGCGTACACGCCCACCCCGCTGCCGCTCAGCTTCTCCACGCACACGTCGAGCGCGGTGAACGGCGCGCAGATGCCGACCGCGGCCGGCCGGCGCCGCTCGTCGGGCAGCAGCATCAGCAGGCGGCCGCAGTAGTCGGCGGCCTGGGCGCGCGTTCCCCAGAGCTTCCAGTTGCCGACGATGGCGGGGGTGCGCTCAGGCGTCATCGAGCACCTCGACCCCCGGGAGCGGTTTGCCCTCCAGCAGCTCGAGCGCGGCGCCGCCGCCGGTCGAGAGGTGATCCACCTCGTCGTCGAGGCCGAACTGAGCCAGCGCCGCCGCCGAGTCGCCGCCGCCGACGACGGTCGTGCCCGGCGCCGCGGCGACCGCCTCGGCCACGGTGCGGGTGCCGGCCGCGAAGGGCTCCATCTCGAAGGCCCCCATCGGTCCGTTCCAGAAGACCGTCCCGGCGCGGGCGATCTCCTCGCCGTAAGCGGACGCCGAGCGCGGTCCGATGTCGAGCCCCATCCAGCCGTCCGGCACGTCGGTGCCGTCCTGCTCGTGCCGCTCGGCGTCGGCATCGAAGCGGTCGCCCAGCACGAGGTCGGTCGGCAGCAGCAGGCGACAGTCCGACGACTCGGCCTTCGCGAGCGCCCGGCGCGCCAGCTCGACACCCTCCTCCTCGACCAGCGAGTCACCTGTCGGGATGCCCTTGGCACGGAAGAAGCTGAAGCACATCGCGCCTCCGATCAGGAGCGCGTCGGCCGTGTCGAGGAACTTGTCGATCAGCGCGATCTTGTCCGACACCTTGGCGCCGCCCAGCACCACGACCAGCGGGCGCTCGGGTGTCTCGACGATCGCGCGCAGGGTCGTCACCTCGCGCTCGAGCAGCAGCCCGGCGACCGCCGGACGCAGGTGCTCGGCCACGCCGACAGTCGACGCGTGCGCCCGGTGCGCCGCACCGAACGCGTCGTCGACATAGGCGTGCGCGAGCGCCGCCAGCTCCTCCGCGAGCGCCGGGTCGTTCTCGGTCTCGCCGCGCTCCCAGCGCGTGTTCTCGAGCACCAGCACGGAGCCGGGGCGCAGCCGGTCGGCCCCGCGCCGCACCTCCGGGCCGATCACCTCGGGGGCCTGCAGCACCGGCGCGTCGATCAGCTCGCCGAGCCGCGCCGAGACGGGCGCGAGCGAAGTCTGCGGGTCGCGGCCCTTGGGCCGGCCCAGGTGCGAGCACAGGATCGGGCTCGCGCGGCCCTCGAGCAGCAGCTCGATGGTGGGCAGAGCGGCACGGATGCGGGCGTCGTCGGCCACGCGGCTGCCGTCCAGCGGCACGTTGAAGTCCACGCGGACGAGCACACGCTCGCCCTCCTCCAGCGTCAGGTCGCGGACAGTGCGCTTGCCGAGCTCAGGCAACCGGCGCCCCAGCGAGGACGCGCTGAGCCAGGTCGACCACGCGGTTGGAGTAGCCCCACTCGTTGTCGTACCACGCAAGGACCTTCACGAGCTTCTCGTCGATCACCATCGTGAGCGGCGCGTCGAAGATCGACGAGTAGGGCGACCGCACGATGTCCGTCGACACCAGCGGGTCCTCGCTGTACTTGAGGATGCCCTCGAGCGAGCCGCTGTCCGCCTTGCCGGCGACCGCCTCGTTGACCTCCTCCTTGCTGGTCGCACGCGAGACCTCGCAGGTCAGGTCGACCAGCGAGCCGGTGATCACGGGCGCGCGCACGGCGAAGCCGTTCAGCTTGCCGTCGAGCTCGGGGAGGACGAGGCCGACCGCCTTGGCCGCGCCGCTCGAGGTCGGCACCAGGTTCACTGCGGCCGCTCGGGCACGGCGGAGGTCCTTGTGCGGCGCGTCCTGGAGGTTCTGGTCCGACGTATACGCGTGGATCGTGGTCATGATCCCGCGCTCGATCCCGATCGACTCGTGAAGGACCTTCGCCACAGGAGCGAGGCAGTTGGTCGTGCACGACGCATTCGAGATGACGTGGTGCTCCTGGGGATCGTAGGCGTCGTCGTTCACGCCCAGGGCGAGGGTCACGTCCGGCTCGGTCGCCGGCGCCGTGATGATCACCTTCTTGGCGCCGGCACCGAGGTGCTTAGCGGCGTCGTCGCGCTTGGTGAAGAAGCCGGTCGACTCGATCACCACGTCGGCGCCGACCTCATCCCAAGGCAGGTTCGCCGGGTCGCGCTCGGCGAACACGCGCAGCTCCGCGCCGTCGACGACCAGCCCGCTGTCGCTGGCCTCGACCTCGCCCGGGAAGGGGCCCAGGATCGAGTCGTACCGGAGCAGGTGGGCGAGCGTCTCGTTGTCCGTGATGTCGTTGACGCCGACCCAGTCGATGTCCTCGCCGCGAGCGTGCGCGGCCCTGAACACGTTGCGGCCGATGCGCCCGAAGCCGTTGATTCCGGCCTTCAAGGCCATCCGATACTCCTTACGTTCGCGGTCCGTTGCCCGGATGAATCTATCTCAGGGGCGGCGATGCGGCTTCTGGACGTCGCGGTGCACGACGTCGACGAGCAGGTCGCCGCGCGCCGCGTATACCCGCGCGAGGTGCTCGGCAATCACCACCGAGCGGTGCCGCCCACCGGTGCAGCCGATGCCCACCGTGAGGTGGGCCTTCCCCTCCTGCTCGTACTTCGGCAGCAGGTAGTCGAGGAGCGGGGTGAGGTGGTCGTAGAACTCCGTGATGCCGTCGGAGGTCTCGACGTACTCGATCACCGAGTCGTCGAGCCCGGTGAGGTCGCGCAGCTCGGACTCGTAGTGGGGGTTGGGCAGGAAGCGGACGTCGAAGGTGAGATCGGAGTCGCGTGGCGTGCCGTGCTTGTAGCCGAAGGTCAGGAACGTGACCGCGAGCCGGCCGATCTTGCCGTGCGGGAGCATCTTGTCCGCCACGACCTTGCGCAGTCGGGAGGCGGACAGGTCGGAGGTGTCGATCGAGACGTCGGCGCGCTCTTTGAGCGGGGCCAGCACCTCGCGCTCGTCGCGGATGGCCGCCTCGACCGAGCCGCCGTCGGCCAGCGGATGACGGCGGCGCGTCTCCTTGAAGCGGTTGATCAGGACGGCGTCGGTCGCCTCGAGGAAGAGCAGGCGGAACGGCACTCCGCGGGCCTCGAGCTCCTCGAGCACCTTCACCAGGCTCTCGAAGTAGCCGCCCCCGCGCGTGTCGGAGGCGACCGCGGCGTGCTCCACCTTGCTGCCCTCGTGGCCGAAGAGGTCCGCCAGCGAGCTGATCATCTCGGGCGGGAGGTTGTCGACGCAGAAGTAGCCGGCGTCCTCGAAGGTGGCCATCGCCTGCGACTTGCCCGCGCCGCTGAACCCGGTGATGACGACGAAGTCCTGGATCATCGGATCTTGTTGACGTAGGCGTGGATGTCGCGGGCGACCTTCTGCGGCAGGCCCGGAACGGACTCGAGCTCCTCGCGGCTCGCCGACAGGAAGCGCTCCGGCGACCCGAAGTGCTGGAGGATGCTGCGCTTGCGCGCCGGGCCGACGCCGGGCAGGTCGTCCAGGACCGAGCGCGTCATCGCCTTGTCGCGCCGGCCGCGGTGGAACTCGATCGCGAACCGGTGCGCCTCGTCGCGGACGCGCTGGAGCAGCTGCAGCTCGGGCGTGTCGTGGGCGAGCCGCAGCGGCGCGCTGCTGCCCGGCGTGAACACCTCCTCGATCCGCTTCGCGAGGCTGACCACGGTCACGCCCAGGTCGCGGAACGGGCCGAGCTCCTTCAGGCCCGCCGAGAGCTGACCGCGGCCGCCGTCGATGACGATCAGCGCTGGCAGGGACGCGAAGCTGTCGTCGTAGTCCTTCTCGTGGGGGCTGCGCTCGCGCTGGGCGACGTACTGCGCCATCCGCCGTGAGAGCACCTCTGCCATGGCCGCGAAGTCATCTTGAACGGCATCCCGGATGCCGAAGCGCCGGTAGTCGGACTTCTTCGGCGCGCCGCCCTCGAACACGACCATCGAGGCGACCGTGTGCGCGTGCATCAGGTTGGAGATGTCGAAGCACTCGATCCGCATCGGGATCGACTCCATCTCGAGCGCCCGCTGCAGCCGGTCGAGCGCCTCGATGCGCTGCGAGCGGCGCAGCTCGGAGCGCAGCCGGTCCTGGTCGAGCGCGAGGCGGGCGTTGCGCTCGGCGAGCTCCTGGATGCGGCGCTTGTCGCCGCGCTCTGCGTGCCTGACCTCCACGGGTGCGCCGCGGCGCTCGGCGAGCGCGTCGGCCAGCGTCTGCGTGGCGGCGACGCTGCGCGGCACGATCACCTGCGGCGGCACGGCGATCGCGCTGGCGTAGTACTGGAGAACGAACTCCTCGGCCACCTCGCCCTCGTCGCGCCGCGCCGCGTTCTCGAGGTAGAAGCTCTGGCGGTCCTGGAGCACGCCGTCGCGCACCTGGAAGACCTGGGCGTTGGCGTCGGCCTCCTCGGCGGCCACGCCGATCGCGTCGAGCGTGCCCACGGTCTCGTTGGCGATGCGCTGGCGCTCGAGCAGGCTGCGGACGGCCTTGAGGCGGTTGCGCAGCACCGCCGCCTGCTCGAACTCCTGCTCATCGGATGCCCGCTTCATCCCCTGGTCGAGCGCGCGCTCGATCTGGCGATAGCGACCCGACAGGAAGTCGATGATCGTCTCGACGTTGGCCCGGTACTCCTCCTTGGAGATGTAGCCGACGCAGGGCGCCTGGCAGCGCTTGATGAAGTAGTCGAGGCACGGGCTGCCGCTGGCGCGGCCGGGCTCGGGGCCGTCGCAGGTGCGGTACTGGAAGACCTTGCCGAGCAGGTCGAGCGTCTCGCGCACGCGCTTGGCGTTGCTGAACGGGCCGAAGTAGACGCGTCCGC
>Ga0307409_100002106_pt1 | contig 10246 bp, 11 predicted proteins | sample 322Ometagenome_2_FD_203888 | JGI IMG/M metagenome (GOLD analysis project Ga0307409, IMG submission 203888) | Maize rhizosphere microbial communities from greenhouse at UC Davis, California, United States - 322HYB-O-2 | ecosystem: Host-associated > Plants > Roots > Rhizosphere > Soil | place...
GATTCGTTCCACCACGTGTCGCCCGGCGCCAAGGACGACGTGTCCGGCGAGATCCCGAAGAACCTCGAAGGCAAGGCGCGCGAGGCCGTGCGGCTCTGCCCGCGCCAGGCGCTCTCGATCCTCGACAAGTAGGCCGCGGCAGCGCGCAGCGCGCCGCAGGCGCGCGGAGTCCCAAGCCCGGCGCGCGCTACTTCTCCGGCGCGCCGTCCGCGCTGCGCTCGAGCTTCAGCGCGAGCGAGTTCATGCAGTAGCGGCGTCCCGTCGGGGGCGGCCCGTCCGGGAAGACGTGGCCGAGGTGGCCGTCGCAGCTCGCGCAGACCACCTCCGTGCGCACCATGCCGTGAGCGTTGTCGGTGCGCTCGGCCACCGCGCCGGGCGCGACCGGCTCCCAGAAGCTGGGCCAGCCCGTGCCCGATTCGTACTTCGTGTCGGAGCGGAAGAGCGGTGCGCCGCAGCCTGCGCAGCAGTAGACGCCCGGGTCCTTGGTGTGGGCGTACTCGCCGCTGCCCGCGCGCTCCGTGCCCGCGCGCCGCAGCACCGCGTACTGCTCGGGCGTCAGCTGCTCGCGCCACTCCTCGTCGGTCTTGTTCACCTTGGCCACGGTCCTCTCCTAGCGCTCGACGCAGCTGCGCAGCGCGGACAGCACCAGCGCGATCACCGCCGTCGCCACCCAGATGATGCTCCGGCCGCGCTGGAACGGGAGCTCGTCCTCCTCCATCTCCTCGTGAGCGGGCGCGCCCGCCGGCGCGGGGCCGGACGCGATCCAGCCGCCGAGCCCGGCGCGCAGCGGCCCGCCGCAGTGGAGGCAGCGCTTCGCTTCGGGCGGGAAGGAGGTCTTGCAGCTCTCGCAGCGAACCTCGTAGTAGTTCGATGCCGCCATGAGACGAGGATAACGTCAGCTCGGGACGCTGAGTGCCTTCGGCAGCGAGCCCTCCAGGAAGGCCTGCTCCTCGCGCCGCTTCGCGATGCGCCAGCCCTCGCGCGTGCGCACCAGCTCGTCCACGTAGAAGGCGCCCACTGCGAAGTGGTGCATGCTGCCGTCCCGGTTCTCGAAGAACATCGGGTTGTAGACGGCGGTGCGCGCCGCGGCGCGGTCGCCGTGCAGCGTCACCTCGGAGTTGGTCACGTAGTGGACCGTGACCGGGAAGGGAGCGAGCGCTTTCTCTAGCCAGGCGCGCGCTTCGGCGTAGCTGCCCTTGATGCCGCCCGAAGAGACGTAGTCCACCTCGGCGTCCGGCGTGAACACCGTGTCGAGCAGCTTCCAGTCCTTCTGGTCGATCGCCTTCGTGTACCGGATCAGCAGGTCGTTGATCTCGATGCGGTCGGAGATCTCCTGGAGAGCGAGCGCCATCTGCGTTCCTCCTAGCTGGCCTTCACGATCACGGACGAGCCGTGGCCGAACAGGCCCTGGTTCGCCGTGATGCCCACGCGGGCGCCCTCGACCTGACGGCCGGCCGCCTGTCCGCGGATCTGCCCGGCGAGCTCGCAGACCTGCGCGATCGCCTGCGCGGGGATCGCCTCGCCGAAGGCGCCGAGGCCGCCGCTCGGGTTCACCGGCTTCCGGCCGCCGAGCGAGGTCACGCCCTCGCGCAGCAGCTTCACCGCCTCGCCCGGCTTGCACAGGCCGATGTTCTCGTACCAGTCGAGCTCGAGCGCCGACGAGAGGTCGTAGACCTCCGCCACGTCCACGTCCTCGGGGCCGAGGCCGGCCTGCTCGTAGGCGACCTTCGCGATCGAGTCCTTGAAGGACACGTCCGGCACGGGCAGCGTCGCGGCCGAGTCGGTGGCGAAGTTCGGCATCTCGATGACGGTCTGCGGGAAGCGCGGCGTGACCGTGGAGACCGCCGCGATGGTGACCGGCTTCGTGGTGCGCTTCCGCGCGAACGCGAGGCTCGACAGCACGAGCGCCGCGCCGCCGTCGCTGGTGGCGCAGATCTGGAGCAGGCGCAGCGGGTCGGAGACCATCGCCGAGGCCAGCACCTCCTCGACGCTGTAGGTCTGGCGGTAGCGCGCGTTCGGGTTCGCCGCGCCGCAGCGGCTGTTCTTCACCTTGACCTGGGCGAAGTCGCGCTCGGTGTCGCCGTAGAGGTCCATGCGGCGGCGCGCGTAGAGGCCGAAGTAGACCGGGTTGGTGGCGCCGAGCAGCCGGAAGCGCAGCCAGTCCGGGTCCCGGGTCCGGTCGCCGCTGCCGGCCGGCGCGAAGAAGCCCTTCGGCGTGGTGTCGGCGCCGACCACCAGCGCGACGTCGCAGATCCCCGCCAGGATCTGCGCGCGCGCCGTCGCGATGGCCTGGCTGCCGCTCGCGCAGGCGCCGTAGCTGCTCGTCACCTGCGCGCCGTTCCAGCCGAGCGCCTGCGCGATCGAGGCGCCGGCCACGTAGCCCGGGTAGCCATTGCGGATCGTCTCGCCGCCGGCCACGAACTGCACCTCGCTCCACGCGACGCCCGCGTCCGCGAGGGCCGCCTGCGCGGCGGCGACGCCGTACTCGACGAAGTTCCGCCCCCACTTGCCCCAGGGGTGCATGCCGACGCCGAGGATTGCGACCTCTCGTTCCGCCATCGCCCTCTCCTCCAGGCCGCGCTAGGCCGCCGCCGGCTTCCACTTGTAGACGAGGTACTCGTTCTCTTCGTCCTCGGAGAGCGTGTCGAGCACCAGCTCCATCGCGATGCCCACCTCGAGGTCCGCCACCGAGACGCCCGGCACCACCTGGCCGAGCACCACCATGCGCTCGCGCTCGAGCTCGACCGCGGCGATCGCGAAGGGCTGGTACGGGTCCGTCCGCGGGACGTAGGGCGCCGGGGGCTGGTAGGCGTTGTTGGTGTAGGACCAGAGCCGGCCGCGCCGCGACAGCTCGAGCTCCTCGAACTCCGTGCCCTGGCAGAGCGGGCTCCGGCAGAAGGCCTCCTCGCGCGGGAAGAAGACGGTGCCGCACGCCTTGCAGCGGGTGCCGAGCAGCGCCGGGTGGGCGGCGTCGAGCGTGAACCAGCCGGGGACCGCGGGGGTGCGCTTCTTCGCCATCGCCTTCCTTCTCCGTCGGGCCGAAGGAATGCTTTTTACCACACCGGGGGCCGGATCGCGCCGCGCGCGCGCGTTAGCATCCGCCCGTGCGCCGCATCGGCTCCTTCCTGTTCTGGGCCTTCCTCGTCACGAGCTCGCTGGCGCTGTTTCCCGTGGCCCTGCTGATCTGGGCGCTGGCCACGCCCTTCGACCGCCAGAAGCGCTTGCTCCACCAGTTCACCTGCTTCTGGGCGTCGCTCTACACCTGGCTGAACCCGGCCTGGCGCGTGCACGTCGAGGGCCGGGAGAAGATCCGCAGGCACGCCACCTACGTGATGGTGGCCAACCACCAGAGCCTGCTCGACATCCTCGTGCTGTTCCGGCTGTTCGCGCACTTCAAGTGGGTCTCCAAGATCGAGAACTTCCGCATTCCGTGCATCGGCTGGAACATGAGCCTGAACGGCTACGTGAAGCTCAAGCGCGGCGACAAGCAGTCGATCGGCGAGATGATGTCCGCGTGCGCGCGCGAGCTCGACGAGGGCAACTCGATCATGATGTTTCCTGAGGGCACGCGCTCGCCCGACGGGCGGCTGCGCGCCTTCAAGCACGGCGCCTTCACGCTCGCGCAGGGGAGCGGCTGCCCGATCCTGCCGATCCTGGTGGAGGGCACCGCCGACGCGCTGCCGAAGCGCGGCTTCGTGCTGCAGGGGCGCCACGCGATCCGGATCCGCGTGCTCGACGAGATCCCGCACGAGAAGCTCGTGGGCCGGCCCGTCGAGGAGGTGACCCGCGAGGTGTGGCAGGTGTTCGCGGACCTGCTCGGGCCGGCGCGCGTGATGGCCGCCGAGCCCGCGAGGCTCGCCGTCCCGTGAGGAAGCGGCTGGCACGCGCCTTCCTGCGCCTCACGCGGTGGGGGCCCGAGGGCGAGCGCCCGAGCGCGCCGCGCTTCGTGCTGATCGCGGCGCCGCACACCTCGAACTGGGACCTCGCGTACCTGCTCGCGCTCGCGGAGGTCTACGACCTGCGCATCTCCTGGATGGGCAAGCACACCATCTTCCGCTGGCCCTTCGGCGGCCTGTTCCGGGCGCTCGGCGGCATCCCGATCCGGCGCCACGAGCGCGCCGACCGCGTTGGCGCGATGGCGCGCGAGTTCGCCGAGCGCGACACCTTCGCCCTGGTCGTGCCCGCCGAGGCCACGCGCGGCTGGGCGCCGCACTGGAAGAGCGGCTTCTACCACATCGCGCGCCGCGCGAACGTCCCGATCGTGATGGGCTTCCTCGACTACGCGCGCCGCCGCGGCGGCTTCGGACCGCAGCTCTTCCCGAGCGGCGACATCACCGAGGACATGGCGGTGATCCGCGGCTTCTACGCGGGCAAGGTGGGCAAGTACCCCGAGAACTTCGGGCCGGTGAAACTGCGCGAAGAGGAAGCCAAGGCGGTCGAGGGCTAGCGGCGCGGCGTGCCCGGCTCAGCCGTCGCCCGGCGCGCTCACGAGCATCGTGACGCCGCGCGCCTCGCCAGCCTTCGCCTGGGTCGCTTCGAACGTCGCCATGAAGAGATCCTCGTCGGGGGAGGGTTCGCGCGGGACACCCGCGCACGCTGCGGCGAGCAGGCTCGCGAGCGCGATCGGAAGAAGGCGATCCACCGGGCTCCCTTCGACCACGCTACCCCGCCCGCGCGCCGCGCCGAGGTAGAATGCGCCTCCGTGCCTCCCGCCGAGCCCCACCTCCTCGACGTCGACCTCACGACCGCAGGCGTGCCGCACGCGCGCTACGCGGAGCTGCGGCGGAGCGAGCCGGTGTGCTGGCAGGAGGCGCCGGAGGCCGGCGGCTACTGGGCGCTGCTCAAGCACGCCGACGTGCAGTACGTCTCGAAGACGCCGCGGCTGTTCTCGGCCGAGGCGAAGGGCATGCAGCTGGCGGACTTCACGGACCAGCTGCCGACGCTGCTCTCGCTCGATCCGCCGCGCCACACCGAGATGCGGCGGCGGGTGCTCTACGCCTTCACGCCGAAGCTGGTGCGCGGCCTCGAGTCGCGCATGCGCGCGGTGGTGCGCGCGAGCTTCGACGCGGTCGCCGGGCGCGAGCGCTGCGACTTCGCGCAGGACGTGGTGCGCCCGCTGCCGCTCGCGATCGTGTGCGACATCCTCGGCGTGCCCGAGGCGGACCGCGAGCGCGTCGGCGCGTGGGCCGACCTGCTCGCCGGCGCCGCGGACCCCGAGATCGCGCGGGGCGGCAAGACCGGCACGCAGGGCGCGCTCGAGTTCGGCACCTACGCCTTCGAGCTGGCGCAGAAGCACGCCGGAAGCGGCGGCGGCGACGACCTGCTGCACGTGCTGATGAACGCCGAGCTCGAAGGCGAGCAGGTGGACCTGCCCACCTTCTGCGGCCTGTTCGTGCAGATCGCGATCGCCGGCAACGAGACGACGCGCTCGACCCTGGTGGGCGGCATGCTCGAGCTGATCGAGCGGCCGGACAGCTACCGCGCGCTCGAGCGCGACCCCGCGCTGATCCCGACGGCCGTCGAGGAGATGCTGCGTTGGCTCTCGCCCGTCCACTACTTCCGGCGCACCGCGCTCGCCGACACGGAGATCCGCGGGCGGAAGATCCGTGCGGGCGACCGCGTCGTGATGATGTACGCCTCCGCCAACCGCGACGAGGAGGTGTTCGCCGAGCCCGAGCGCTTCGACGTCCGGCGCGATCCGAATCCGCACGTCGCCTTCGGCTTCGGCGAGCACTTCTGCCTCGGCGCCGCACTCGGGCGGCTCGAGGCGCGGGTGTTCCTGGAGGAGTTCTTCCGCCGCTACGCCTCGATCGAGCTGGCGGGCGAGCCGGCGCGCCTGCGCTCGGGCGAACTCCATGCCTGGAAGCGCATGCCGGTGCGGCTCCGGGAGCGGCGGGCGTGACCGGCGCCGAGCGCTGGCTCGCGACGCTCGAGATCCAGCAGCTCGCGCACCGCTACGCGGTGTACGTCGACGCGCGCGACGTCGACCGGCTGGTGGAGCTGTTCGTGCCGGACGTGAAGGTCGGGCGCGAGCAGAGCGGCCGAGCGGCCCTGCGCGCCGACTTCGAGCGCCAGCTGCGCGCCACCGGCGTCTCCTTCCTCCAGGTCGGCAACCACGTCGTCGACTTCGACGACGAATCGAACGCCACCGGCGTCGTCTACTGCCGCGGCGAGATCCAGGAGGGAGGCCGCGACAGCAGCCGATGGATCGTCCAGCTGATCCAGTATCACGACCGCTACGAGCGGCGCGGCGAGCGCTGGCTCTTCGTGCGCCGCCGGCACCTGCTCGTCTACGGCGCCGACCTCGGACAGAGCCCGCTCGGGCTGCCGCCGGCCGATTGGCCCCGGCGCCAGACCGGCTGGGGCACGATCCCCGCGAGCCTGCCGAGCTGGCGGCGCTTCTGGGGGGAAGCGGAGGAGGGGGGGTAGCCAGGAGCCCCGGAAGGGCGCACCTTCCCGCCTCTTCGGAGGCATCGGAGCATGGGGGGGCTCCGAGCGCGCGAGCGCGGCCTCGGGGCGAGGGTCGGGGGGTCCGTGGGCGTCGGGAATGGGTTGCTGATCCGTGGCGTTGCCGAGGCGGCCCCGACACGGGTGGCGCGCGACTCCGAGCGCCGCTTCCGGGCCACTTACGGGTTGACCATCCGATGAGCGCCACGAGCCCGCGATCCGACGACCTCCGCCCTGCTGCTGCCGCGCTCCCGGCCCGGCGGCCCTGGCTGCGTGCGGGCACCGATGCGCTCAGGCTGCGCAGCGTGCCGGTCTGGGCGACCTGGCTCGTGCTCGGGCTGCTGCTCGGCGTGCTCGGCGGGCGCGAGGCGCGCACGTCGGCGCTGCAGGCGCGCCTGCTGGCGGCGCTGAACGAGCGCCTCACGTACTCGCTCGTCCCCGGCCCGAGCGCCCGCTTCGTGGCGCCGCGTCACGGCCCCTACGACGACCGGCTCGGCTACGTGCGCCTGCCCGAGTGGACGGCGCGGCTCGCGCGCGAGGGCTTCGCCGTGCGCGAGCAGGCGCAGCTGTCGCCGCCTCTCGCCCGGCTGGCCGCGCTCGGCCTGACGCCGCCCTACGACGAGAAGACCCGCACCGGGCTTTCGGTGCTCGACCGCAACGGCGCCCCGGTGTTCGAGGTGAAGGAGCCGGCACGCGGCTACGCCGCCTTCGAGGCGGTCCCCGCGGTGGTCCGCGAGACGCTCCTGTTCGTCGAGAACCGGGAGCTGCTGCACGAGGAGCCGCGCCGGAATCCCGCCATCGAGTGGGACCGCTTCGCGCGCGCCGCCCTTCTCCAGCTCGGCGGGGGCGACGGCGACGGCCGCGGGCCCGGCGGCAGCACGCTGGCCACGCAGATCGAGAAGTACCGGCACTCGCCCGGCGGCCTCACCCACAGCCCGCTCGAGAAGCTGCGCCAGATCGGCTCGGCGAGCCTGCGCGCCTACCGCAAGGGGGAGGACACCCGGTCCGCCCGGCGCGGCATCCTGCTCGACTACCTGAACTCCCTGCCGCTCGCGGCGGCGGCGGGGCGCGGCGAGGTGCTCGGCCTCGCGGCCGGTCTCGAGACCTGGTACGGCGCGGACTTCGACCGCACGAACGAGCTGCTCGGGGCGCCCGTCGACGCGCGCGACGCGGCAGGCCTCGCCGAGCAGGCGAACGCGTACCGGCAGGTGCTCTCGCTGCTCCTCGCCACGCGGCGGCCGAGCGACTACCTGCGCGGCGCGCCCGAGGCGCTGGGCGCGCTGACCGATCGCCACCTGCGCCGGCTCGCCGAAGAGGGCGTCATCCCGATCGCGCTGCGCGACGCGGCGCTCGCCGCCCGCCTGCGGCGCGCCCCGCCGGCCGCGCTGCCGCCCGCGCCCACCGGCTCCGCGGAGCCCGTCCGGCGCTGGCTGGTCGGCGCGCTCGCGGTGCCGGACTACTACGCGCTCGACCGGCTCGACCTGAGCGTCACGAGCACGCTCGACGCGGAGCTCCAGCAGCAGGTGCAGCGCCGCCTCGAGGCGCTCGCGGACCCGGCGGTCGTGGCGGCGGCCGGGCTGCGCGCGAAGGGACTGCTCGAGAACGCGGACCCCGCGCGCGTGATCTACAGCTTCGCGCTGTACGAGCGCGTGGGCGGCGCGAACCGCGTGCGCGTGGTGGCCGACAACTTCGACGGCGCGCTCGACGTGAACGACGGCGTGAAGCTCGACCTCGGCTCGACCGCCAAGCTGCGCGCGCTCGCGAGCTATCTCGAGGCGATCGCCGACATCCACGCGAAGCTGGCGGGCAGCGAGCGCGAAGCGCTCCGCGGCATCGTGGCGATCGCGCCCGATCCGCTCACGCGCTTCGTGGCCGAGACGCTCGCCGCCGAGCCGCGCACCGGCCTCGAGGCCATGCTCGAGGCGGGGCTCGAGCGCCGCTACTCGGCGAGCCCCTGGCCGGGCTTCTTCACCGGCGGCGGCCTGCACTACTTCCACAACTTCGACAAGGACGACGCCGGCAAGATCCTGTCGGTGCGTGCGGCCTTCCGGAACTCGGTGAACCTGCCGTTCGTGCGGCTGATGCGCGACCTCGTGGCGTACGAGATCGCGAAGCTGCCGGGCCATCCCGGCGCGATGCTCGAAGACAAGAGCGACCCGCGCCGCGCGATCTGGCTGCGGCGGTCGCAGGAAGAGGAGTCGCGCACCTTCCTCGCCCGCTTCTACCGCGCCCAGCTCGGCAAGAGCTCCGAGGGCGCGCTCGAGGCCTGGAGCGCGCGTGCGCACCCGACGCCGCGGCGCTTCGCGGTGGCGTGGCGCTCGGTCTTCCCGGACCGCCCCTACGAGGAGTTCGCCGCCGCGCTGCGCGCGCTCCCGGACGGCGCCGCCCTCTCCGAGCCGGACCTGCGCGCCATGTACGACAAGTACGGTCGCGACCGCTTCTCGCTCGCCGACCGCGCCTTCCTCGCGCGGCTGCATCCGCTCGAGCTGTGGCTGATGGAGTGGCGGCGCGCACACCCGGCCGGGACCTTCGAGGAGGCCTGGGCGGAGGGCGGCGACGCCCGCGACGTCGCCTACGCCTGGCTGTTCCAGACGCGCAACCGCGGCGCCCAGGACCGCCGCCTGCGCACGCTGCTCGAGCGCGACGCCTTCGTGCGGATCCACCGCGAGTGGAAGAAGCTCGGCTACCCGTTCGAGACGCTCGCGCCTTCCGTCGCCACCGCGATCGGCAGCTCGGGCGACCGCCCCTCGGCGCTGGCGGAGCTGATGGGCATCATCGCGGCCGACGGCGTGCGGCTGCCGACCGTGCGTGTGACGGAGCTGCGCTTCGCGGCGGGCACGCCGTACGAGACGGCGCTCGCGCCGGCCACCGAGGCCGCGGAGCGGGTGCTGCGGCCCGAGGTGGCGCGCGCGCTGCGCGGCGCGCTGCTCGACGTCGTCGCGAACGGCACGGCGCGCCGCGCGAGCGGCGTCTTCGCCGAGCCGCTCGGCGGAAAGACGGGGACCGGCGATCACCAGAAGAAGCGCGTCGACCGCTGGGCGAACGTGATCGACTCCGAGTACGTGAGCCGCACCGCCACCTTCGTGTTCTTCGCGGGCGACCGCTTCCACGGCGTGATCACCGCGCACGTCGCTGGCCCGGAGTCCGCCGACTACGCCTTCACCAGCTCGCTGCCCGTGCAGGTGCTCAAGGACCTCGCCCCGGTGCTCGAGCCGGTCTTCGCGTCGGAGCCCGAGGACGGCGCGACCGTCGCGCGGCGCTGACGAGGGGGTCCCCGTCTCAGATCCGCCGCGCGCGACCTTGCCAGTAGGGGTCGCGCAGCCGGCGGACGTAGAGCTTGCCGGCGGGCGTGCGCGGCAGCGTGGCCTCGAAGTCGATCGAGCGCGGCGCCTTGTAGGCGGCGAGCTTCGCCTTCGCGAAGGCGATCAGCTCCGCGGCGAGCGCGGGCGAGGCCGCGTGGCCCGGCGCCAGCTCGACCGCGGCCTTCACCTGCTCGCCCCATTCGTCGTCGGGCACGCCGAACACGGCCACGTCCGCGACGGCGGGGTGCGCCTGGAGCACGGCCTCGATCTCGGCCGGGTAGATGTTCACGCCGCCCGAGATGATCATGTGCGACTTCCGGTCGGCGAGCCGCACCCAGCCCTCGGCGTCCACCGAACCCACGTCGCCGAGCGTGTGGGTGTACGGGTCGAGGAAGGCGCTCGCCGTCTTCTCGGGGTCGCCGTGGTAGGCGAACAGGTCGGGCGTCGTGCGGTGGCGCGCGTAGAGCGCGCCGTCGGCGCCGGGCGGCAGCCGCCGG
>Ga0307409_100002107_pt1 | contig 10243 bp, 8 predicted proteins | sample 322Ometagenome_2_FD_203888 | JGI IMG/M metagenome (GOLD analysis project Ga0307409, IMG submission 203888) | Maize rhizosphere microbial communities from greenhouse at UC Davis, California, United States - 322HYB-O-2 | ecosystem: Host-associated > Plants > Roots > Rhizosphere > Soil | place...
ATCGTGCTCTCTGCCCGTAGTCTGCCAGTGGGGGCGGTTCTCACTGAGCGTGACCTGAAGGTTGTCAGTTGGCCTGCCGAAGCGGTCCCCAGCGGTTACGTCAGATCGGTGAAAGACGCGGTCGGTCGTGGCATCATAACGCCCGTGGCGGAAAATGAGCCGCTCCTCGCGGCCAAGATGTCCACCATGGACGCGGGCGGTGGCCTCCCCATCATCATTCGCGATGGGATGCGGGCCGTGAGTGTCAGAGTAGATGAGGTCATCGGCGTGGCCGGCTTTGTCCTTCCCGGCACCCGAGTTGACGTCATGCTGACGCTGGACAAGAGGGAGGGCCGCCCCCAGGCCACTACGAAGACCTTGCTTCAGAACGTGCAGACTCTTGCGGCCGGCCAGTCAGTGACCCGAGATAAAGAAGGCAAAGCTCAGACCGTTACGGTGATCACCCTACTGGTCAGTCCGGACGACGCTGAATTGCTGGCTCTTGCTGCCAAAGAAGGCCGGCTCCAGCTGGCGCTCCGGAACACCCTGGACACGCTGCCGGTGAACACCAGTGGGGCCCGGGCGGACAAGCTCACTCCCTCGACCGGTGCGCCTGCGCCGAATCGGCCTCAGCGAGCTCGTGCCCCCGTTCCCAGAGCCGATCCCACGGTAGTAGAGGGATATCGGGGTGGTGAGCGAACCCTGACCACATTCCAGAAGCCCTGACCCTTAGCCATGGAAGATCCGTGCGTATCTACCGCCACGGCTGGACCCTTTATTTCCTGCAGGCCTGGCGGTGGTGTTGCGCCTCGGCTGTCGTCACCGCTGCCATGGTGGGTGGGGCTCGCCCTGCGAAGGCTCAGCGTGTGGTCCGCGCACCAGAGCAGGTCGTCTCGGTTTCGAAGGGTGCGTCCGCACTCCTCGTCAACACGACCGCGATCCAGCGCTTTTCCATCGGCGATCCCACCGTGGCGGAGGCAGTGGTGGTCTCACCCACCGAGATCCTGATCAACGGGAAAGCCCTCGGCACCACCAGCCTGTTCCTGTGGGACAACACGGGCCAGATCAAGCTGTATTCGGTCGAGGTCACGGCAGACGCACCCGGGCTCCAGCGGTACCTCAGCTCGGTACTCCAGGGGGAGCGCATCGATGTCATCGCCAGTGGCAACGTGGTGACACTCACGGGTCAGGTGCGCGATGCCAGCGTCGCCAACCGCGCCGTGGAGATCGCCAAGGGGTCCGGTGCCACCATCGTGGACAACCTGAGCACCCCGGAAGCAGTGCAGGTGCTGTTGAAGGTGCGATTTGCCGAAGTGAACAAGAGCGCGATCAAGGAGTTCCGCTCCCAGCTGGCCACCCTCAATCCCCAGGATCTCAACGGTCGCACCGGCGATTGGCAAGGTTTCGCCAATACGGATCCACAGAGCGGCACCTTTGCGGACGGGATTGTGGACCTGGGTCTCTTCAACGCCAACGCGAGCATCGAGGTGCTCATCCGAGCGCTCTCCTCCAAGGGGATGCTGAAGAGCCTGGCTGAGCCGAATCTCATTGCCCTGCCGGGACGGGAAGCATCCTTCCTGGCGGGTGGAGAGTTCCCCTACCCAGCGGTTCAGGGGGGAGGTGGAAACAACGCGGTCTCTATTGTGTTCAAGGAGTTCGGGATTCGCCTGAAGTTCACGCCCACGATCACCCGGGGCGGCAGCATTCGATTGAAGGTTGCCCCCGAAGTATCGGCATTGGACTTCTCCAACCCGCTCGTCTTCGGTGGCTTCACCATTCCCAGCATTCTCAGCCGGCGGGCGGAAACCGAAGTCGAGATGAAGAGTGGTCAATATCTGGCGATTGCCGGGCTGGTCGACAATACGATGACGGACAACTCGACCAAGATCCCTCTGCTGGGCGACATCCCGATCCTGGGACAGTTCTTCAAGAGCAAGGATGCACGCCAGCGCCGCAGCGAGCTGCTGGTGTTGGTCTCGCCCAAGCTGGTCCTGCCGAGTGATACACCCGCGCTACTCCCGACCGGCGAGCCTGCCAACTGGAAGTGGACCGGTCACATGAAGATGAGTCCAGAGGACACGGCCTGGAGAAGCAGTCAGGAGCACTAGAGGAGGAGTTTATGCGTACCCGAGGGTCTGGGCGGCGGGGGGAGCGAGGCGTTACCCTGGTGATGATGGCACTCATGCTGTTTCTCGCTCTGGGAATGAGTGCCCTGGTAGTGGATTACGGGATGCTCAAGGCGACCAAAGCCGAGGCTCAGCGCGCGGTTGACGCGGCTGCCTTGGCGGGTGCAAGTGCCTTCCTGATCCCCGACCCTTCGGTAGATAAGGTTGCCACTGCCGAGGAGTTCGCCCGCGATTACGCGAAGAAGCATGCTGTTCATAGGGTTCAGGTCACTGATCCACAAATCGAGGTGGAAGTAAATCCCGATACCGTCACGGTTACATACACCGGTGGTGCGATCTCGATGTGGTTCGCCCATGCCATCGGCGTGCCTACTATGGGAATCACTGCAAAGGCTTCGGCCCGTGCCTACGAGACCAGCAATGCCGCCTGCGTGATGCCCGTGGCTCTACCGGACCTTTGGGAGAACAATGACATAGCTGGCGCTGGCAACAATCCTCCCGAGGAGTTGGTCGAGGATGGCCTTTGGAGCTACCAGGATTTGAACAGCAATGGCTGGATGGATCCCGGAACCGGTGGCACCGTGGAACGGGAGCTCTGGGAGTTCGATCCAGGAGTAGACGTGTACGATGCCGATAACGATGGCCAGGGTGACGTGGGCTACGGCACGGATGCGCGGAATACAATGGGCGGGTCGGATCCCTTCCTGCACAAAGAGAACGATTACGGCCGCCAGATCATGCTGATGAATCTGTCCCCCAAAGACGGGACTACCAGCTCCAACTACTACGCCTGGGGCTACACGTCAAACGATGCGAACAGCGGCGACGTCTTGCGCGACAAGATCTCCGACCCTTCCTGCGAGATCGCAACCGTGGGCACCGAGTATCCCGCGGCCGCAGGGAACGGCGCAACCGCAGGCACCATCAGCCCAGCATGGGATCAGCGGATCGCATACGATGGGGACGCAACCTGGAACGATATTGACAACAAGGTAGATGATTCTCGGTACTCTGATCGAGATCGGGACGGGCTGCCGGACAGTCCCCGGGTGGTGGTCGTGGCGCTTTACGATCCCGAAAATGAGATGACGGGGCCGAGCGACAACACGCTGCAGTTCAACAATTTCGCCAAGATCTGGGTGGACGAGCGGCCACCGGGCTGTTCGGGTGCGGGCTGCAAGTCGGCGATCACAGGCCGATTCCTTGGCTTTGTTGGGGGACGTGGCGGCGGTGGTGGTAGTACCGGCACGCTCATCAAGACCATTCAGCTCATCAAGTAGGTTACGCAGCACCGCTGGAGGTGAGTATCACACGTTCCTGCATTCGTTCTCTGCCAATCGGGCTTCCTTGATGACAGACGCCCAACTGGCCCGAGCGGCCCTGATCTCCAGTGACTCCACGTTCGTGGCCCAGGTGAAGCAGCTCCTGACCGGCCCCGAGCGCCCGGTTTCCCTGGAGCTGGAGCTTACCGCACCGCTCTACCAATTCGGTGAGCAACAGGTGCAGGCCCTCCGCGCAGTTGCTCCCGAGCTCATCATTCTGGACCTGGAGGAGAGCCAGGATCTGGGTATCCAGCTGGCGCAGTATCTCGTAGAACTGAACCCGGCTCAGCTGTTTATTGCGACGGGACCAGTGCTCTCCAGTGAGCAACTGATGCTGGCTATGCGTGCCGGAGTCTCGGACTACCTGCCCAAGCCGGTAAGCACTGAGGATCTTCGCACAGCAGCCACTCGTTGCGCGCACAAGCTTCGCAAGTCGGACGGGGAGAAGCAGCGCCAACCGGGTAAGATCCTTTCTTTCTTCAGCCCAAAGGGTGGCAGCGGCTCTACCACTCTCGCCGCAAACCTCGCGATCCTCATCCATCGTACCACCAAGGGAAAGACCCTGCTGGTCGACTTGGACCTGGAGCTGGGTGAGAGCGCTCTCATACTGGGCATCAAGCCCCGGTTCAACTTCATAGATCTCGTAGAAAACTTCCGGCGAATGGATGCCGGACTATTAGCCTCGTACATCGATCACCACGCCTCGGGAATAGATCTCCTGGCTGCGCCGGTGGAGCCAGATAAGGGGGATGTCGTCACGGCGGACCAGATCCGCCGGATTCTGGCGTTCTTGCGCCAGCACTACGACTACATAGTCGTGGACTCGCCCCGCTCCTTTGCTCCGACCACTCTCGCTGTCTTCGAGCAGGCGGATCTTCTGTTCATTGTCAGCATCGCTGATCTCCAGTCGCTCCGGAACATTCAGCGGGGAATACCGGTGTTCAAGAAGGTGCTGACCAGGGGAGAGGAGCAGGTCCGCCTGATATTGAACCGTTACGATCCGAGGGACACAATCTCGGTGGAGGACGTGGAGAAGAGCCTCGGCCTCAAGGTGTTTTGGAAAGTCAGCAATGACTACGAAGCCGTGACGAGCTCTGTGACTACCGGAAAGCCCATAGTACTGAACGGCGGATCTCCCTACACCCGAGATCTTGCAGGGCTCGCTTCCCTTATTACAGGGGTGCGAGACGATAGGGGGCAGCGTTCCCGGCTAGGCCAGGTTCTGGCGGCACCGTTCCAGGGTTTCATGGGCAAGCTCGCCAAACGGCGAGGGGGAGGAGCGTAGTACATGGCCGATGCCAAGTTCCCAACCGGTGCCCCAGCCGGCACCAGCGGCCAACGGCCTGCGCTGCCCTGGGAGGCCGCACGGACTGCAAGCTCGAATGGAGCCGCCGCTCCGGCCGATCAATCAGGGTTGTCAGAGGGTGCCCACGGGGTGCACGCGCTCCAGCAGGTCAAGGGCCGGGTCCACCGGAAACTACTGGAACGGCTGAATCTCTCGAACCTGGATCGGCTGGACCGGCAGCAGGTGGCCGAGGCCGTCCGGAGGGTAGTGCAGGACCTGATCACCCAGGAATCGGTGCCGCTCAACTTTGAGGAGCGGGACGCCGTAGTGGTGCAGGTCCTCGACGAGATTTTCGGGCTGGGCCCTCTGGAGCCGCTGATCAAGGACCCCGAGGTCTCCGACATCCTGGTCAATACCTACAAGCAGGTCTACATCGAGCGCCATGGCAGGCTGGAGCGCACGGAGGTGATGTTCCAGGACGATCGTCATTTGCTGCAGATCATTGATCGGATCGTCTCCGCCGTTGGGCGGCGCATCGACGACTCTTCACCGATGGTCGACGCTCGTTTGCCGGATGGGTCCCGCGTCAACGCCATTATCAAGCCGCTGGCCCTAGACGGGCCTCACCTGTCCATCCGTAAGTTCAAGCGGGATGCGCTGTCGGGCGAGGATCTGCTGCGGACCGAGAGCCTCACCGAACCGATGCTGGCGCTCCTCACGGCCATCGTGAAGGCGCGGCTCAACGTGCTGATATCCGGCGGCACCGGCGCCGGCAAGACCACTCTGCTCAATATCCTCTCGTCCTTCATTCCGGTGACCGAGCGGATCGTCACCATCGAGGACTCGGCCGAGCTCCAGCTCAAGCAACCACACGTGGTGCGGCTGGAGACCCGGCCCTCGAACATCGAGGGGCATGGCGAGGTGCCCCAACGACTCCTGCTGATCAACGCGCTGCGTATGCGACCAGACCGCATCATCATGGGTGAGTGCCGTGGATCCGAAGCCATCGACATGCTGCAGGCCATGAACACCGGCCACGATGGATCGCTCACCACGCTGCATGCCAATACCCCCCGCGACGCCCTGAGCCGGCTGGAGACCATGATCTCCATGGCCAACCTGGAGCTGCCGGAGCGGGCCATGCGACAGCAGATATCCAGCGCCATCAACGTGGTCATCCAGGTGAGCCGGCTCTCCGATGGGTCCCGCAAGCTGATGCAGGTATCCGAGATCGTCGGCATGGAGGGTGACATCATCACTATGCAGGACATCTTCGTCTATGAGCGGGAGGGCATGGCCGAGAATGACAAGGTGCTGGGTCACTTCCGGGCTACCGGAATCCGGCCCCGCTTCTCTGATCGGCTCAAGAGCTACGGCATCGATCTCTCGGCGCTCTTGTTCTCCAATCCTGTGGTCACGGACAACGGTCGTGGAGGATTACCACGATGGTAGGGTTGCCATCCAGCATCTGGGTTCCGGCGCTGATCGCGTTTCTCGCCGTAGCCCTGGGCACAATTTCGGTGGTGTTCCTGTGGGAATGGCTTCAGGAGAATCGGCGCAAGCGGAGTATGGTGGACCATCTCCGCTCGCTCGCTAACGAGCCCATTGGAGGCTCCAGTGATCGATCGAGCGTGTTCCGTTCTGCGGTCATGCAGTCCCCTTGGCTCCGCCCCATCATCTCCCGGGTTCCTCAGCTTCGGGACGCCGAATTCCTGCTGCAGCAAGCCGGCCTTTCCTGGAGCCTTCAAACGCTTTTCATCCTGTCCATAGGAGCGGCGGTGGGGCTGGGGAGTATGACGCTGATTGTCACCCGCTCCTTCGCGATCGCAGTCATTGCCACCGCAGTGGGCGCCATGCTGCCCAGCATGTATGTCCGCCGGCGACGCACTAAACGCTTCAACGCCTTCGAGGAGTTCCTGCCCGAATGCATCGACCTGGTGGGCCGGGCGCTTCGGGCGGGCCATCCGTTGTCGTCGGGGTTCAAAATGGCGGCGGATGACGGTCCGGAGCCGGTTGCCGGGGAGTTCCGGCGGGTGTTCGAAGAGCAACGCTTCGGACTCCCCGTACAGGATTCACTGTTGTCGATGGCTGATCGGATCAATTTGGTAGACGTGCGAATCCTCGTCACGGCCATCCTCATTCAACGCGAGGTCGGTGGGAATCTTGCCGAGATTCTGGATAATCTGGCGGCGGTGGTGCGAGCTCGCTTCACCATCCGGCGCCAGGTCAGGGTGTATACCGCTCAGGGTCGGATGACTGGCTACCTCCTGTCGGCACTCCCCATCATCATTTTCTCGATCCTGTACATGCTGAATCCGGAGTACATGTCAATCCTCTTCACCGATCCAGTTGGTAAGATCCTTATAGCAATAGCACTGTCTATGCAGTTATTGGGCTTCCTCTGGATTCGGAAGATCATCAAAATCGAGATTTGAGACGCCCATGCTCCTCATAATCCTGATTCTAACTGCCGTAACGGTTGCGCTGTTTGCGCTTTCGGTGTTGCAATTGCGTCCCGGGCGAGACTCCGTAGTCGGACGTCTGGACCAGATGCAGCCCCCTGCGCAGCAGCACGAGACCATCGCTCGGCGGCGCCGGCAGATAAGATCCGAGCGGCTGATGAGTGTCCTCCAGGCACTCGGGCAGCAGGTGGGAAGTGGGCGCAAGGATGCCACCGCCATCCGGCTGTTCCTCATTCAGGCCGGGTTCTCCGATCCGCGCGCACCCTCCATCTACTGGGCATCCCGCGTAGGCTTGGCAATAGGGCTCCCAGTGTTGGCACTCTTCGCTCTGCCACTCATGGGTATTTCTGCGAACCAGGTGTTTTTGGCAGTCCTGTACTTCGGAGCGATGGGGTGGATCGGCCCTTCGTTCTACGTGCGAAGAAAGCTCAAGGCCCGGCAGAAAGAGGTTCAGCTGGCCCTGGCCGACATGCTGGACATGCTGGTCGTCTGCGTAGAGGCTGGGCTGGGACTCAACCAGGCTCTGGTGCGGGTCGCCGACGAAATCGAGCACGTGAGCTCGGTGATGGCCGAACAGCTGGCCATGGTCAACCTGGAGATGCGGGCCGGCACGCCACGTGACGAAGCACTCAAAAATCTGGGCGATCGAACGGGTCTGCCCGACATCCGTTCGCTGGTCAGCATGCTGATCCAGACAGACCGGTTCGGCACGTCGGTGGCCGACGCCCTCCGGGTGCACTCGGATACGATGCGCACCAAGCGACGCCAACGGGCCGAGGAGGCCGCGGCCAAGACGACGATCAAGCTGGTATTCCCTCTCGTCCTCCTGGTATTCCCGGCAATGTTCCTGGTGGTGATAGGTCCGTCCGCGCTGGCCATCTACCGCACCTTCAGCAAGCTCTGATGCGGCTGGTGCGGGTAGTCAACACCCGACTTGGTCGCGAGCTGGGGACCAGGATCGGCATGGGAGATAGCTGGGTGGCAAGGCTCAGGGGAATGCTCGGGCGGCCCGAGCCGCGTGCCGGCGAAGGCCTCTTCCTGACACCGTGCAGCTCGGTCCATATGTACGGCATGCGGTATCCGCTCGACATCGTGTTTCTCGATCGCAGCGGGACAGTCGTGGCGCTCTATCCCTCACTTGCGCCGGGCTCGCGAACCCGCTGGCACCGGAACGCCGCCCATGCTCTGGAGCTTCAGAGGGGAGCCCTGGAGAGCTCGGGTACCAGTGTTGGCGACGTGCTGATCTGGTCACCGACAGCTGCGGCCCCTTCTGGAGTCAGGGGAACAGAGACCGTATCATGAGTGCCACTCCTCTGGTCGTAAACCAGCCCGAGCTCACCGATGACACCGGCATCCCGCCTACGCCCGAGAAGCTGGCCGATACCGGCCTGACGGCCGATATGGTGCGCGATCTCCTGCTCAAGGTGCTCTATGTCCAGGGTGCCAGGAGCGGGCAGTACCTGGCCGACTTCCTGCGACTGCCGTTCCCGCTCGTCGATGAGGAGCTGCTCACGCTCCAGCATCGCCGGTTCATCGAAGTCCGCGGTACGACCGCACCCCATCGGGGTAGCTACTTGTTCGATATCGGGAACGAGGGAAGAGATCGCGCCAGGGAGGCTCTGGAGGCCAGTCAGTACGTGGGACCGGTGCCGGTGCCATTGTCACAATACCGCAACTGGATACATACCCAGTCCATTAAGCTGGCGCGGGTTACTCAGGAGTCTCTGCGCGCCGGCTTCAGCCACCTGGTGCTGGACGAGTCGATTTTCGACATTCTGGGCCCGGCGGTCAACTCCTCGAAGTCGATCTTTCTCTATGGACACCCGGGCAACGGGAAGACGGCCATCGCCGAGGCAATTTCGGAAATGCTAGGCGGTGTGCTATACCTGCCGTACGCCGTGGACGTGGACGGTCAGATCATGCTGGTGTACGATCCGGTTCACCATGAGGAGATCAAGACCGAGGAGGAGAGCCTCGGCATAGAGTCACTCTGGAAGAGCGGACCCACGTATGACCGCCGGTACGCGCGTGTGAGACGGCCGGTTGTGCTCACCGGCGGCGAGCTGACTATGGATCAGCTCGACTTGCGCTACGATTCCTTCACGAAGGTCTATCAGGCGCCCTTCCAGGTAAAGGCCAACGGCGGGGTTCTGATCGTAGACGACTTTGGCCGGCAGAGAGTTCCCCCGCGCGAGCTGTTGAATCGCTGGATCGTACCCCTTGAAAAGAGAATCGACTACCTGACGCTCCACACCGGCGGTAAGTTCCCGGTGCCATTCGACTGCCTCCTGATCTTTGCTACGAACCTCGATCCTGCCGAGCTGGTCGAGGAAGCTTTCCTCCGCCGGATCCATTACAAGATCCCCGTCATAAATCCCACACGATCTCAGTACGAGCAGATTTTCCGCGCGCAGTGCGAGGCGCAGGGATTGACCTATGATCCTGGTGCCGTAGGGTACGTGTTCACCGAGTTCTACGATAAGCTAAACATTCCTCCTCGTGGTTGTCATCCGCGTGATCTCATTGCCCATGTCGGGGATATCGCCAAGTACCAGGAGATCAAGCCGCAGCTCACCCACGACCTGATCGCCGGAGCCTGCCGGTCCTACTTCCTCGTGAGTGGTGCAGCATGACCGGCATTAAGCAGGGCGATCCCTTCAAGCCGGAGCTCCCGCTCGAGCCATTTCGACGGCAGATGCACGAGCTGGAGCAGGGCCTCTCCATCAGAATCGAAGAGCTGGCCCGTGAGAACCGGCGGCTACGGCGCCTGTGGATGGGAACCGTCGTTAGCGCGGCCCTCCTGCTCGGTCTGGCAACATCTCTAGTGATCGTATCCGCCAATCATGGCCTGCCCGGGACCGTCGCGAATGTAGTCGAGGCCAGGCAATTTTTGCTCCGGGATGAGAACGGAGCGGTGCGAGGATCCTGGGCCAGTGGGGAGAAGGGCTCGATGCGCTTGCAGCTCAAGGCCCCGACCAGCAAGGCCGGACTCAGCTTGGCCGTGCTCGAGGGAGGAGCTTCCGGTATTACGGTCCGAGACAGTGCCGGCCGCTCCCGCGCGGTGCTCGG
>Ga0307409_100002111_pt1 | contig 10235 bp, 8 predicted proteins | sample 322Ometagenome_2_FD_203888 | JGI IMG/M metagenome (GOLD analysis project Ga0307409, IMG submission 203888) | Maize rhizosphere microbial communities from greenhouse at UC Davis, California, United States - 322HYB-O-2 | ecosystem: Host-associated > Plants > Roots > Rhizosphere > Soil | place...
CGGCCTCGAGGGCGAGCGTCTGGCGCTGGCCTACCTCACCGCGTGCGGGTGGGAGATCGAGGCGCACCGGTTCCGGCTGGGCCGGCACGACCTCGACCTGGTGGCGAGGCGGGGCCGACTGGTGGCGTTCGTCGAGGTCAAGACCCGGCGCTCCGAGGCCTTCGGGAGCGGTGCGGAGGCGGTCGGGTGGGCCAAGCGGCGCTCGATCCAGCGGGTGGCGTCGCTGTGGATGGTGCGGTTCGGCCGCCCGGGCGACGAATACCGCTTCGACCTCGTCGCCATCCGGCAGCGCCGGGACTCGGAGCCCGATATCGAACATATCGCCGACGCTTGGAGGGCCGATGGATTCGGCAGGTACTGAAGTGACCGAAAATCAATCACGTAGCACTCTTGATTCGGTGTTAGTTCGGTATTATGTTGATGCTGTGATGTCGAGTGCGTCAAAATGAGTCACTTCAATACTGAGGACGGAATGGCTGACGAAACCCGGCTCGAGGCGGATCGCCGCAAGGCGCTGACCCTGGCCATCTCCCAGATCGAGAAGCAGCTCGGCAAGGGATCCATCATGCGCATGGGCGCCGAGACGCCGAAGGTGAAGATCGGCGCCATCCCGACAGGGGCGATCAATCTCGATGCCGCCATCGGCATCGGCGGCGTCCCGCGCGGCCGGATCACCGAGATCTACGGCCCCGAGTCGTCCGGCAAGACCACGCTGACCCTCCACCTCGCGGCCAACGTCCAGAAGCTCGGGGGCGTCGCGGCCTACGTCGACGCCGAGCACGCGCTCGACATCGAGTACGCCCGGAAGCTCGGCGTGAACGTCGAGGACCTGCTCGTCTCGCAGCCGGACACCGGCGAGCAGGCGCTCGAGATCGTCGAGATCCTGGTCCGCTCCGGCGCCGTCGACCTCGTCGTCGTCGACTCCGTCGCGGCGCTCGTGCCGAAGGCCGAGATCGAGGGGGAGATGGGCGACAGCCACGTCGGCCTGCAGGCGCGGCTCATGAGCCAGGCGCTCCGGAAGCTCGCCGGCGCCATCAACCGCTCCAACTGCGCCGTGGTCTTCATCAACCAGCTGCGCGAGAAGATCGGCGTGATGTTCGGCAACCCCGAGACCACGACCGGCGGCAAGGCGCTGAAGTTCTACGCGTCGCTGCGCCTCGACATCCGCCGCATCGGCCCGGTGAAGGACAAGGAGGCCGTCGTCGGCAACCACGTCCGCGTGAAGGTCGTGAAGAACAAGGTCGCGCCGCCGTTCCGCCAGGCGGAGTTCGACATCATGTTCGACGAGGGCATCAGCCACACGTCGTTGCTCGTCGACCTCGCCGCCGAGGCGAACATCATCCAGAAGTCCGGCGCGTGGTACTCCTACGGCGACCAGCGCATCGGCCAGGGTCGCGAGAACGCCAAGCTCTTCCTCCGCGACAGCCCCGCGCTGATGGCCGAGGTCGAGGAGAAGGTGAAGGAGCTCCTCGGGATGAAGGCGGGCGATGCGGTGGCCGTGGTCGCCGCGGCCGACGAGGACGATGAGGAGTAGCTATCGGTCGGCCGGCCGGCGCGATGCGCCGGCCGGCGACCAGCCTCGTCCCGAGGGCGCGATCACCGCACTCGACCCGGACCCTCGGCGAGAGGCGAGCGTCCGCATCTTCGTGGGTGGGGAGCCGTACTGCACCGTTCCCCGCGAGACGATCGCGGCGGCGGGGCTCGTGGTCGGTCGAGTGCTCGACGACGCCCTCCACGAGCGCCTGGGGCGGGCCGCCGACGCTGAAGGGGCGTTCCGCGCGGCCCTTCGCTCGCTCGAACAGCGGGCCTACGCTCGCGGCGATCTCGCACGCCGGCTGGTGCGGCGCGGCCATCCCCGGGATGCGGTCGATGCGGCGCTCGCGCGGGTGGAGGCACTCGGCCTCCTCGACGATGCGGCCTTCGCGCGGGGCTTCGTGCAGACCCGCGGCGCCCGGGGGCGCGGGCCGGCGCGTCTGGTCCGGGACCTCCTCGGCATGGGCGTCGAGCGCGGGCTCATCGATGCCGCGATTGCCGCCGAGTGGCCGGAGGGCACCGAGGACAGCGGCGTTCCGCTCGCCCTCGCCTCCAAGCGCGCCCACCAGCTCGGCGACCTCCCGCGCCCCGTGAAGCGGCGCCGCCTCCTGGCCTTCCTCGCCAGGCGGGGGTACAGCGGCCGCACCGTGTCGGAGGTCGTCTCCCGCGTGCTCGGGGCCTGACCGGCGCGCCGCCCCGCGTTCCCATCCCCGGCCAGACTCCCGGCGCCCGGCCGTAGCGGGTTGCCGGGCTTCGGTTTACGACGCCGCGCCCGTATATTCACGGCCATGAAATCCGCCGCAATCCGCCGCCTCTTCCTCGACTATTTCGTCGCGCGCGGGCATCGCGAGGTGCCGTCGTCGCCGCTCGTCCCCGCCGACGACCCGACGCTGCTGTTCACCAACGCCGGGATGGTGCAGTTCAAGCGCGTCTTCCTCGGCCAGGAGCCGCGCGACTACGTGCGCGCCACCACCTGCCAGAAGTGCGTGCGCGCGGGCGGAAAGCACAACGACCTCGAGCAGGTCGGCCATACCCGGCGGCACCACACCTTCTTCGAGATGCTCGGGAACTTCTCGTTCGGCGACTACTTCAAGCGCGACGCGATCGCGTTCGCCTGGGAGTTCGTCACCGGAAGCGCGTACCTCGGGATCCCGCCGGAGCGTCTCCGCGTCACGGTCCACCACACCGACGACGAGGCGCGGGGCCTCTGGCGCGAGTTGGCGGGGCTTCCCGATGCCCGGATCTTCGGCCTCGGCGACAAGGACAACTTCTGGCAGATGGGCGACACCGGGCCATGCGGCCCGTCGAGCGAGATCTTCGTCGACCTCGAGCCTCCGGCCGGAGGAGCGGAGGAACACACGCGCGAGGAATTCGAGCGGCTGGCGGAGGAAGGTCGCTTCGTCGAGATCTGGAATCTCGTCTTCATGCAGTACGACCGTGCCGCCGACGGCACCCTCACGCCGCTACCGAAGGCGAGCGTCGACACCGGCGCCGGCCTGGAGCGGATCGCGGCGGTGATGCAGGGGGAAAACGACAGCTTCCACGGCGACGCGTTCGCGGGTCTGCTCGAGCGCGTGGGCGCGCTGGTGGGGCGCCCGTACGACCGGAACGGTGCGGATCGCGCCTCGTTCCGCGTGCTCGCCGACCACGCACGCGCCGTGAGCTTCCTGCTGATGGACGGCGTCTATCCGGGCAACGAGGGGCGCGGCTACGTGCTGCGCCGAATCCTGCGCCGGGCGGTCCGGCATGCGTGGCTGCTCGGCCGCCGGGAACCGACGCTCGCCTCGCTCACCGATGTCGTCGTCGCGGAGCTGGGGGACGTCTATCCGCTCCTCCGCGAGAAGGCCGCGTATATCCGCGACGTGACGCGGAACGAGGAGGAGCGATTCCTCGAGACGATCGAGGGGGGCCTCCGCCGGCTGGATGAGATCTTCGCGGCTGGTGCCCGCACGATTCCGGGGGACGAGGCGTTCCGGCTCTACGACACCTTCGGATTTCCGATCGACCTGACCGAGATCATCGCGGGCGAGCGGGGCCTGACGGTCGATATCGCCGGCTTCGAAACGGCGCTTGCCGAGCAGCGGGACCGGTCGCGCGCGGCGCGAAAGAGCGGCGCCATCGCCGCGCCGGCCGTGCACGTGGCGAAGCCCGGCGCCTGGACGAGCGTGAAGCGCGGCCGCCAGAAGTTCGTCGGATACGGCGCAACCGAGGCGGACAGCGAGATCCTCGCCTTCCGGCGGCAGGGGCCGCAGCTCGAGCTTCGCCTGCGCGAGAATCCGTTCTACGCCGAGTCGGGTGGGCAGGTGAGCGACACCGGACGGGTGCGCGGCGAGGGCTGGACGCTCCAGGTCGACACGGTCCGGAAGGACGAGAAGGGCACGGTCGTCGCCGGCGCGCTCGAGGCGTTCGAGCCGACCCAGGTCCACGCGGAAGTCGATGCGACCCGGCGCCGCAGCATCGAGCGCAACCACAGCGCGACGCACCTGGTCCACCATGCGCTCCGGCGGATCCTCGGCACCCACGTGCGGCAGCAGGGGTCGCTCGTCGAACCGGACCGGCTTCGGTTCGATTTCTCGCATCATGGGCCGATCGATTCCGAGACGCTCCGCGCGATCGAATCCGAGGTCAACGACCTCGTACTCGCCAACGACGACGTATCGACCCGCGAAATGCCGTATGCCGACGCGCTGTCGCTCGGGGCCATGGCGTTTTTCTCCGAAAAGTACGGCGACCGCGTGCGCGTCGTCCGCATGGGCCCGTCGATCGAGCTGTGCGGCGGCACGCACGTGCGCACCACCGGACAGATCGGGACGTTCCGCGTCGCCGGCCAGGGCGGGGTGGCGGCCGGCGTGCGCCGCCTCGAGGCGCAGACCGGAACCGCCGCACTGCACGCGGTCCGCCAGCTGGAGCAGCGCCTGCAGCAGCTCTCCGAGGCGCTGAAGGCGCAGCCCGAGCACCTGGTGCGACGGGCGGAGCAGCTCCTCGAGGAACGGCAGAAGCTCGAGCAGCGCCTCCAGGACGCGCTCAGGTCGGGCGGCGCGGCCGGCCCGAAGGGCGAAACGAGCAGCGTCGCCGGCCTCGCCGTAACGGTGGCCGAGACGACCAGCGAGGATCGCACTGAGCTCGGGCAGGTGGCCGACAGCTTCCGGAGCGGCAAGCAGTCATCGGTGCTCGTCCTCCTCGGCACCGCGGGGCGGGGGGCGGTGCACGTGGCCGTCACCGACGACCTCGTCGCAAAGGGACTCAGGGCTGGTGACCTCGTCAACCGGATCGCCGCGGTGAGCGGCGGGAAGGGCGGGGGCCGTCCGCAGTTCGCGTCGGCCGGGGCCGGCGATCCGGCGTTGCTCCCCGCCGCGCGGTCGGCGGTTCCCGAGCTGATCGCCGCGTGGGCAGCGACCGCCAGCTGACGGCGCTGCGCGACTGGCTCGACGCGCGCACGGCGGGGGCACCGCCGGTGCTGCGGGCGCGCCTGCTCGAGCATGTCCGCCGCACGGGAGCCGAGGCAGGTGCGGACGAGAACAGCGCCGCGCTCCTCGCGCGCGCCGGGATGGCGTCGCTCGAGGCGGTCGCCGCGCATCCGGGCGACCGGTCCGTGGCGCTCGACCTGCTCGCCGCCGACGGCCTGATCACCCTGGCGCTCTTGCACCGAGCCGAAGCCGATCCGGCGGGGCTCGCGGCGTTCGCCCGGGCCCTGACCGAGGCGGAGGCGGAGTGATCGACCTGCACTCGCACCTGCTGCCGGGCGTCGACGACGGATCGCGCACGATCGACCAGTCGGTGCGGGTCCTGAAGGAGATCGCCGAGCTCGGCATCACCGATGTCTGCCTCACCCCCCACCTCACCGCGAGCCGGGCCGAGCACGGCGTTCCCGCCGCCTACGACGCCGCCTTCGCCGCGCTCGCCGCGGTGGCGCCGCCCGAGGTCGCCCTGCACCGCGGAGCGGAAGTCATGCTCGACCGCCCGCTCGGTCCCGCCGCCGCGGCCAACCGGGCGATCACGCTGAACGGGACCCGGTACATTCTCGTCGAGTTTCCGCGCATCGTTCCGCGCGAGACCGTGGAGACCGCGCTGCGCCTCGTGGCCGGGACGGGCCTCGTGCCGGTGCTCGCCCATCCGGAGCGCTACAGCTCGTGCACGGTGCCGGCCGCGCGCAGCTGGCGCGCCACCGGCGCGAAGCTGCAGGTGGACGCGAATACGCTGCTCTCGCCGCGGTCCCGCGGGGAGCGCGCGCGATCGCTGGTGGCGGCCGGGATGGCGGATATCCTCGCGGCCGACAACCACGGCGACGATCGGACGCTCGCGGCGGCCCACGCCTCGCTGAGCCAGCATGGGGCCGCCGATCAGGCCGCGGCCCTCATGGTCAGGAACCCCCGCGCGATTCTCAACGATGCCGAGCTCGAAGTCGTCGAGCCGGTCACGTTCACGGTGAGCCTGGTGCAGCGGCTTCGCCGGCTCTTCGACGGAGGGTCGGGATGATCGATCTCTCGGGCAGGACCGCGCTGGTGACCGGCGGCTCGCGCGGTGTCGGCGCGGCGACGGCCATCCTGCTGGCGCGCGCCGGGGCCGACGTCGCGGTGACGTTCCATACTCGGGCCCAGGATGCCGAAGCGACCGCGCGCGAGATCCGCTCGCTCGGCCGGCGCGCATACGTCGGCGGAGGGGACCTGTCCGATCCGAAGGTCGTGGACCGGATCTTCAGCGGCGTGCGGAGCGAGTTCGGGGCGCTCGACATCTTCGTCGCCAACGCCGGCATCTGGCCGGCCGAGGAGACGCCGCTGCGGAAGATGAGCGCGGGCCGCTGGCAGGGCACGATGGCCGCCAATCTCGATTCCATCTTCCTGACCACGCGCGCCGCCCTCGGGCTGATGGACCATGGCGGCACGGTCGTCTTCGTCTCCAGCACCGCCGCCCAGCGGGGCGAGGCGAACCACGCCGACTATGCCGCGTCGAAGGGCGCGCTGCTCGCGCTCACGAAGTCGCTCGCGGTGGAGTGTGCGCCGGGCATCACGGTGAACTGCGTGGCCCCGGGGTGGATCGACACCGAGATGAGCGCCACCGCGTTCGAGGGCGGCGGCCGGGACCGCGTGGCATCGACGATTCCCCTTCGCCGCATCGCCACGGCGGACGACGTCGCCGGGCCGATCCTGTTCCTCTGCAGCCCGCTCGCGCGGCACATCACCGGCGAAGTCCTGAACGTGAATGGCGGCAGCGTCCTTTGCGGATGATGCCGGGGTGACCGCCTCGATCCTTCCTCCCGGCATCGACGTCCCCGACGCGGTCGTGTCGATCGTCCGCACCCTCGAATCGTCAGGCCACCAGGCGTGGTGCGTCGGCGGCGCCCTGCGCGATGCGGTGCTGCGCCTTCCGCACAGCGACTTCGACGTCGCGACGTCGGCCCCTCCGCCGGTCGTGCGGAGCCTGTTCCGGCGCACGGTGCCGGTCGGGGAGCGCTTCGGCACGATCGGCGTGCTCGATCCCGACGGCATCCTGCACGAGGTGACGACCTTTCGCCGCGACGTTTCGACCGACGGCCGCCATGCGGTAGTCGCGTTCGGCGTATCGCTCGAGGACGATCTCGCACGGCGCGATTTCACGATCAACGCGCTGGGGTACCATCCGCTGCGCGGCGAGTGGCGGGATCCGTTCCAGGGGGCCGGAGACCTGGCGGCCGGGGTGATCCGTGCCGTCGGCGTCGCGGAGGAGCGCTTCCGCGAGGACTACCTCCGCATCCTGCGGGCGCTCCGCTTCGCGGCGCGGTTCGATTTTGCGATAGACCCCGCGACGTGGACGGCGCTTCGGTCGGCGGCACCCGGCCTCGCCGGACTCTCCGCCGAGCGGGTGCGCGACGAGTGGTTCAAGGGCCTCACATCGGCCCGATCCGTCGCACGGCTCGTGGGCCTCTGGCGGGATGCGGGCGCGACGGCCGCCTGGCTGCCGGGGCTCGCCGATCCGGCCGCGCTGCCGGACGCGGCGATGTCGAGCCAGCCGCGCGATCCCGTCCTCCTCACCGCATGCCTCGCTCCCGCGCCGGCGACGCTCCTCCGCAGGCTCCGCGCGTCGAATGCCGAAATCGCACGGGCCGCGGCGATCGAGGCCGGGTCCGAGGGCCCGACGTCGGACGATGACATCGCCGTACGCCGGTGGCTTTCGGTGGCAGGCGATGCCGCCGACGACCTTCTCGCCGCGTGGCGGCTGCGTCACGGGATGCCGGCGGCCTGGGCCGGCCGGGTCGCGGCCATCCGCGAACGTGGCGATGCCGTGTCGCGCCGGGCGCTTCAGGTGACCGGCCACGACCTCACGGCGCTCGGCATCACCGGGGCCGGGGTGGGGCGCACCCTCGACCGGCTGCTCGACCGCGTGCTCGAGAATCCGGAGCTCAACCGGCGCGACGTCCTGCTGGCCATGGCCGCGGAGCCGTCGTGACGCCGCTGGTGTTCGCGGTGCTCGCCGCCGCCGCCAATCTCGCGGGAGCGGCGCTCGTCATCAGGCGAGCCCGGGGCGGGATGCGCGTCGTCGAGGTGTTTCTCGCGTTCGGTGCGGGGTTCATGCTGGCGACTGCCGTGCTCGGCATGCTTCCCGAAGTCTTCGTCACCCCGGATGCCGGGGTCTACGTGCTGGCCGGGTACCTGCTGGTGCATCTCGCGCAGCACGTGCTGACGCCCCACTTCCACTTCGGCGAGGAGACCCACCGGGTGAGCGCGGCGGCCGGCGTCTCGGCACTCGTAGGGCTCTCGCTGCACACGTTCTTCGACGGCGTCGCGATCGCGAGCGGGTTCCTCGTGTCCGGTGAGCTGGGCGTGCTGCTGTTCATCGCGGTCTCGCTCCACAAGGTCCCCGAGGGCGTGACGATCGCGAGCGTCATCCTGGCGGGCGGGCACGGGGCCCGGCGGGCGATGGCGGGCGCGGGGGCGATCGGACTGGCGACGATCCTCGGCGTGGGCATGACCGGGGTGGCCGAGCCGCTTGCCCGGCACGGCCTTGCCCTCTCGGCGGGTGTGACGCTGTACGTAGCGGCGTCGAACCTGGTACCCGAATTTCAGGCCAAGCGGGGCTGGGCGACGGCGGCGGCATTCTTCGGCGGGGCGGCGGCGTTCGCGGCGACGCGCGCGCTGCTCGACGCCTGGCTCGCCTAGCGAGCCGATCGGAGGCGACCATGGCACGGAAGGGCGGAGGCGAGGGCGAAGCGTCGCTGTTCAGCGCGTCCGCTGCGGCGGCCCCGCTCGCGGCGCGGATGCGGCCGCGGAACCTCGCCGAGTACGTCGGCCAGGAACACCTGCTCGCGCCGGGCAAGCCGCTCCGCGACGCGGTGGAGAACGGCACGCCGGGCTCGATCATCTTCTGGGGGCCCCCGGGCAGCGGAAAGACCACCCTCGCCCACCTGATCGCCGGCGCCACCGGACGCGCCTTCGTGCCGTTCAGCGCGGTCACCGAGGGGGTGCCGCGCATCCGCGAGATCGTGAGCGCGGCGCGCGAGCGGCTCGCCTCGGGCGGATCGCAGACGATCCTCTTCATCGACGAAATCCATCGGCTCAACAAGGCCCAGCAGGACAGCCTCCTCCCGCCGACCGAGCATGGCGTGGTCACGCTCATCGGCGCCACGACCGAGAACCCGAGCTTCGAGATCAACGGCGCGCTTCTGTCCCGGACGCGCGTGTTCGTGCTTCAGCCGCTGTCGCCGGAAGGCATCGCCACGGTGATCCGCCGGGCTGTCGCGGACCCGGAGCGTGGCCTCGGCGCGCAGCACGTGACGGTGGACGACGATGCGGTCGCGATGATGGCCGAGGAGGCGGACGGGGATGCGCGCCGTGCCCTCACCGTGCTCGAGGCCGCCGCGGCACACGTCGGGATCAACGGGCGCGTCACGGTCGAGACCGCGCGCGAGGCGATGCAGAAGCGGTTCGCCCGGTACGACAAGTCCGGGGAGGAGCATTTCAATCTGCTCAGCGCCTATCACAAGTCGCTCCGCGGCAGCGATCCACAGGGTGCGCTCTACTGGATGGCCCGCATGCTCGACGGCGGCGAGGACCCGATGACGCTCTTCCGCCGCGCGATCGCGATGGCCGCCGAAGACATCGGGCTTGCCGATCCGCAGGCGCTGCAGATCGCCGTGGCGGCACGCGATGCGTTTCACATGCTCGGCGCGCCCGAAGGGTACCTGCCGCTCGCGGAGATGACGATCTACCTGGCGACGTCGCCGAAGTCCAACAGCGCGAAGCGGGCGCTCGACGCCGCGCTCGATGCCGCGCGCGAAACTCCCGCGGCGGGCGTCCCGCTCCACATCCGGAACGCGCCGACGCGTCTCATGAAGGAGCTCGGCTATCACGCCGGGTACCAGTACGCGCACGATTCCGCGAACGCCTACCTCCCGCAGGAGTACCTGCCCGACGAGCTGCGCGGCCGGGAGCTTTACACGCCGGGGCCGTTCGGCCACGAGAAGCGGATCGCGGAACGACTCGAGTGGTGGGCGCGGCTGAAGCGGGAGGCCGGGGCGCAGGGCGGCGAGGACGGCGGGCCAGGCACGGGGGGTGGTCGCGACGACGTGTGTCCGGCGGCACGGTCCGCAGGTGCGTGGAGGGGCATTCTGACTCGGCCCGCGGCTTGCATGGCGGTCTGGCAGGCGGCACGGGGCGCCGGTGCCGATCGGTTATATTTCGCGGGCGCGCTCTCGCAGGGGAGGCTCGACGATGAACGTGCGTCAAGGA
>Ga0307409_100002112_pt1 | contig 10234 bp, 6 predicted proteins | sample 322Ometagenome_2_FD_203888 | JGI IMG/M metagenome (GOLD analysis project Ga0307409, IMG submission 203888) | Maize rhizosphere microbial communities from greenhouse at UC Davis, California, United States - 322HYB-O-2 | ecosystem: Host-associated > Plants > Roots > Rhizosphere > Soil | place...
CGCTGGCGTCCTTGATTCCTCAGGTACAGCGCCCCGCGCTATCACTCGGGGTCTCGGCCATCATAGACCGGTCCGGCTTCATCTTCGAACCTGGGGGCATCACCCCACGAGAGCTTCAGCGAATCGCCGAGCAGAAACGCAAGGGTCGAAGGCTGGCGGAGCTCCCGAACGGAAAGACGGCCAACCCGGACGAGGCAGTGGCCCACATCGCAGCTCACGCGTTGACTCGGCCCGTGCTGGTAGACCTTACGGCCGACGAAACCGAGCCAGTGCTGGAGCGAGCGCTCGCCTCGGGCATGGACCTGGTGCTGGCGAACAAGCGCCCGCTCGCCGGTACGCGTCGCTCCAGTGACGCACTCTGGCAGACGGCCCGAGCCCGCGGCCGCCGCATTCTTCACGAGGCGACCGTCGGCGCGGGGCTCCCGATCATCGACACCTACCACAAGCTGGTCCAGTCGGGAGATCGGGTTGAACGCATCGAAGGTCTGCTTTCGGGAACGTTGGGCTACGTGCTGAGTGAGGTTTCCGCCCGAGTTCCCTTCAGCCGAGCCGTGAGACGCGCGATGGATATGGGTTACACCGAGCCGGATCCCCGAGAGGACCTGTCCGGAATGGACGTCGGCCGAAAGGCCTTGATCCTGGCTCGTTTGCTCGGCTATCCGGGCGAACTGGATCCCAAGCACGTCGAGTCACTGGTTCCAGCCTGGGCCCGAGGTCTGGAACTGCACGATTTTCTCTCCCGGCTCGACCAGCTCGATCGTTTCTGGGCTGGTCGAGCCCGGACTGCTAAGCAAGCCGGCACTGTCATCCGATATGTCGCTACCGTGACCTCGAAAAAGGTGGTCGTAGGCGTGCGTGCGGTTTCGCTGTCCAGTCCCTTTGCCGCCACTAAGGGCTCCGACAATCAACTCATTTTCACCACGGCCCGTTACAAGACAAATCCGCTGGTGATCACCGGACCAGGTGCTGGTGCGGAGGTCACTGCGGCCGGCGTGCTGAATGACATTCTGAGGCTGGCCGGAGCGTGAGGACGCCGCGGCACGTCACGGCGTTCGCTCCGGGCGGCGTAGGAAACGTCGGCCCGGGACTGGACATTATGGGCCTGGCGCTGGACGGTGAGGGAGATACGGTGCGGGCGGAATGGGCAAATGTGCCCGGAATTTCTATACTCGACCCAGGCCACGCCGAGTTGCCTCGAGACCCTCGGCGTCACACGGCTGGATTGGCCGCGAGGGCAGTGGTCGAGCGGGCCAACGACCCCCGTTGCCTGAAGAGAGGCATCGCTCTGACGGTCCGCAAAGGCCTTCCTCTCTCCGGGGGACAGGGCGGAAGCGCAGCTTCGGCAGTGGCGGGAGCCGTGGCGGTCAACAGCTTGCTGGGTAATCCCCTCGACCGACACGCGCTGGTGGAGCCGTGTCTCGCCGCTGAAGAGAAGATTGCGGGGCGACACGCGGACAATATCGCGGCCTCGCTCTTTGGCGGAATCGTGCTCATACGCTCGTTGGATCCTTTCGACCTCATCGAGCTTCCAGTGCCGGATGAGCTCTGGGTCGTGATCGTGCAACCGGCGCAGCGACTGCGCACGCTCGACGCCCGGTCGGTGCTGCCGGCGACTGTGTCCCGCGACGTGGCGCTGCATCAGGCCGCCCAGGTCGGCGCCATGATCGCCGCGCTGGCGAGCAACGACTACGCACTGCTGGGTCGAGCCATCGACGACCGAATCGCTGAACCGGCGCGGGCCGAACTGCTGCCCGGATTTCCCGAAGCAAAACAGGCGGCGCTGAAAGCTGGTGCCCTGGGCAGCTCGATTTCGGGAGCAGGGCCCAGTGTCTTCGCTCTGGTTCGGGGAGACAGTGTCGCGGAACGCGTTGCCCGGGACATGGTGGAGGCCTACCGAGACCGGGGCCAGCATTCCACAGCCCGTATTGCGCGCGTCGACCGCCAAGGCGCCCGGCTCATCGCGGACACCAAAGAGGCCTAGACATGAAGTTCCAGACTGAGCGGCCCGCGAGCTGGCAGACCTGCATGCACTGCGGGAACGAGGTGCTCGAAACCAGCCCCCTGGCCCGATGCAACGTCTGCGACGGCCTTCTGGAGGTCCGCCACCGCCCGCCCGACATCACGCCGGCCGAGTTGATTCGCCGGTTTACCGAGCGGCGCGGCGGCGTTCCGGGGGCAACAGCTTCGGGCGTGTGGCGGTTTCGGGAGGTGGTGCTGCCGTCGGCTGAGTCCGTTGTGTCCCATCCCGAGGGGAACACCCCCTTGCTGCACCGCGTCGCGCTGGACCGTTGGGCCGGGCTGGACCACCTGCTCCTGAAGCACGAAGGGCATAACCCAACCGGATCCTTCAAGGATCGGGGCATGACCGTCGGCGTCACCCAGGCCCTCCGCATAGGCGCCCGCGCGGTGGCCTGCGCATCAACGGGAAACACCTCGGCCTCGCTCGCAGCATACGCGGCTCAGGCCGGACTCCCGGCACTGGTGCTGGTGCCAGCAGGAGGCGTCGCGCTGGGGAAGCTGGCGCAGACCCTGGCTTATGGGGCGCGCACGCTGCTGGTTCGAGGTGACTTCGACCAGTGCCTGCGCCTGGTGAATCAGGCTACCGCCGAGCTGGGCGTGTATCTCCTGAACTCGATCAACCCGTTCCGGATCGAGGGCCAGAAAACCATCATCTTCGAACTGCTGCAGCAACTGTCGTGGGAGGCGCCGGACTGGATCGTATTTCCCGCCGGGAACCTGGGAAATACGGCGGCGTTTGGGAAGGCGCTGCGGGAAGCTCTCGAGTGGGGTCTCATCTCGAGCCGTCCCCGTTTGGCCGCGGTGCAGGCGGAGGGCGCGGCTCCATTTGCCCAGAGCTTCGCCGATGGTTTTGCCCAACGACACCGGGTGAAAGCGGAGACCATCGCGACGGCAATCAAGATCGGCGATCCGGCTTCCTATGAGCGTGCGGTGACGGCCATCCTCGAGACCAACGGCGTGGTGCTCTCGGTCCCGGACTCAGAGATATTGGAGGCCAAGGCAGCCATCGATGCATCGGGCGTCGGCTGTGAACCCGCCAGCGCCGCCGGTCTGGCCGGACTTCGGCGCCTGGTCCAGCAGGGCACCATCGAGGCTACAGATCGGGTGGTGGCGATTCTCACGGGTCACATACTCAAGGATCCCGGTCTTCTGTTGCGTTATCACCAGGAGATGGAGCCCCTACCACCAGGCGCAAACCGTCCGGCGGAAATCGGTCCGGATATCCGTGAGCTGGAGCGGGCTCTGCGGGACAAATCGGCTAAAGTTTGGTGACCCCGCTGGCCCTACCGGCCATTTTCAGAGGGGAATTTCGATTTTGCCTATTGCAACTGGACGCGGCTTGTATACTGTTTGACACGGTAGTTTTGCTGGTTCCGAGGCACGCACGGTTCTCACTCACTTAGGGAGACTCGCGATGGCCACCACTAGGAGAAAGACTGCCGGTAGGAAAAAGTCCAGCAAGAAGTCGGCGCGGCGGCCCGCAGCACGGAAGAAGGCCGCCAAGAAGACCACCCGAAGGAAGTCCACCTCCGGCAGGAAGCGCGCCCCGAATCCCGCATTCATGAGACCTTTGCAGCCCAGCGCAAAGCTCGCCGCCGTCATCGGCAACAGCCCCATGCCCCGGACGCAAGTCATCAGCAAGCTCTGGGCGTACATCAAACGGAACGGACTGCAGGACGCCAAGAATCGGCGGGCCATCAACGCCGACGAGAAGCTCCGTCCGTTGTTCAACAACCGGAGCCAGGTCACCATGTTCGATCTGGCCAAGATCGCGAATCAGAATCTCAGCTAGACCCGGCCATTGGCCGGAGCAGTACCGAGGGCGCTCCCGCTGGAGCGCCCTTTTGTTAGCCCCACATTCACGCTGATCAACAGAGATCGTTCCGAGTTTTGGTTCGCTAATCTCTCCCACCTCTCCTATTTTCACCCTCTATGGCCGGCGAATACATCTTCACCATGCGCGACCTCAGAAAGGTCGTGCCTCCATCCCGCGAGATCCTCAAGGGCATTCATCTCGCCTTCTACCCCGGCGCCAAGATCGGCGTGCTCGGGTCGAATGGCGCGGGCAAGTCCACCCTGCTTCGCATCATGGCCGGCGTGGACAAGGATTTTCTGGGCGAAGCCCGCCCCCTCCCGGGCACCAAGATTGGGTACTTGCCACAGGAGCCGCTGCTGGATCCCAGCAAGGACGTCCGAGGTAACGTGATGGAGGGAGTCCGCGAACAGCAGGCGCTGCTCGACCAGTTCAATGAGGTCAGCGCGCAGTTCGCCGAGCCGATGGACGACGAGCAGATGAACCGGCTGCTGGAGAAGCAAGGCAATCTGCAGGAGCGGATCGATAACCTCGGACTCTGGGAGTTGGACCACAAGATCGATCTGGCCATGGACGCGTTGCGGCTGCCGCCGGGCGACGCGGACGTCACCAAGATCTCAGGCGGCGAGAATCGCAGGGTCGCGTTGTGCCGGCTCCTGCTAGAACAGCCCGACATGCTCCTGCTCGATGAACCGACCAACCACCTCGACGCGGAAAGCGTCTGGTGGCTGGAGCGGTATCTGGCGGAGTTCAGGGGAACCGTTGTCGCTGTCACCCACGACCGGTACTTCCTGGACAACGTGGCGGGTTGGATCCTGGAGCTGTATCAGGGCGCCGGGATCCCCTGGGAAGGGAACTACTCCTCCTGGCTGGCCCAGAAGGAACGGCGCCTGTCACAGGAGGAGAAACAGGCGTCGGCGCGGCAGAAGACGCTGCAACGTGAGCTGGAATGGATTCGGATGTCTCCTCGCGCCCGCCAGGCGAAGAGCAAAGCGCGCATTACAGCCTACGAGGAGCTGCGGGCGGAAAGCGAACGCCAGCAGGAAGGGAGTGCGGAAATTCTGATCCCGGTTCCACCCCGGCTGGGCGATGAGGTCGTTGTGGCCGAAGGACTCAGCAAAGGCTTTGGCGACCGCCTGCTGATCGATGACCTGAGCTTTGCCCTGCCCCGCGGCGGCATTGTGGGCGTCATCGGCCCGAACGGTGCCGGCAAGACGACGCTGTTCCGCATGATTACCGGCCAGGACGAGCCCGACACCGGAGCGCTCAAGGTGGGCTCGACGGTGGAGATCGCGTATGTGGATCAGAGCCGGGAGGCGCTCGACCCGGACAACACCGTCTATCAGGAGATCTCCGGAGGGCAGGACCAGCTCCAGTTCGGCCGGAGAACGGTAAACGCCCGGGCCTACTGCGCCGGCTTCAACTTCCGGGGCGCGGATCAGCAAAAGAAGGTCGGGACGCTCTCCGGTGGCGAGCGGAACCGCCTGCATCTGGCCAAGCTGCTCAAGAGCGGCGGCAACCTCCTGCTGCTGGACGAGCCCACCAATGACCTCGACGTCGACACCCTCCGCGCCCTGGAAGAAGCCCTGCTGGGCTTCGCCGGCTGTGCCGTGGTGATCAGTCACGATCGGTGGTTTCTGGATCGGATCGCCACTCACATGCTTGCATTCGAGGGCAACAGCGAGGTGGTCTGGTTCGAGGGGAACTATCAGGAGTACGCGGCCGACTACCACAGACGGAAGGGCGCTTCGGTCGACCAGCCGCACCGGATCAGGTACAAGAAGCTGGTGCACTGAGACGGGTGAACCGTGAATGCTGAACCGTGAACGGGAACTTCCCACCACCTGCCCGTTTACCGTTCACCATTCACCGTTTACGCTTCACCCATGTTGACCCAACAGACCCGCATTCCATACCTGCCGGCGCGGATCGAAGGTCTCTCGGCGCTCGCCATGAACCTGTGGTGGAGCTGGAGCCGGGAGGCCCGGGCTCTCTTCCAGTCGATCGATGTCGCCCTATGGCATCACACCAGGCATAATCCGCTCGAGCTGCTCTGCCGAGTGGAGCCGGCCCGGCTCGCCGCCTGCGCCAGCGACAGCGACTTCCTGCTGCGCTACGACGAGGTCATGCAGCGGATGGAGCACGAGGCCGACCACAGCGACACCTGGTTTGCCCAGAACTACCCCGCTCTCAACGGCCGGCCCGTCGCGTACTTCTGCGCTGAATTCGGACTGCACAACTCGGTACCCATCTATTCCGGCGGACTGGGCGTGCTCGCGGGCGATCACTGTAAATCGGCCAGCGACCTCGGCGTCCCCCTGGTGGGTGTCGGCCTGTTTTACCGCAAAGGCTACTTCGATCAGCGACTGACTCTGGAGGGGTGGCAGGAAGACAGCGACGAGGAGTACGACGTAAGTGCCACCCCGCTGGTCCCGGTGACGGGTCCGGGCCGGCAACCATGGCTCACCACGGTACAAACTTCAGGACGCCCCGTCCACGTGCGAGCCTGGCAGATGATGGTAGGACGAGTCCCGATTTACCTCCTCGACACCAATCTGGAAGCCAACCACCCGGACGACCGTGGCCTGATGAACAAGCTGTACGCCGGCGGACCCGAGCTGCGCGTGCGACAGGAGTGGATTCTCGGAGTGGGTGGTGTCCGGGTGCTTCGGGCGATGGGCATCGAGCCCGCGGTGTGGCATGCCAACGAGGGGCATGCCGGGTTCATGTTCATCGAGCGGCTCCGCGAGCTGATCGTCGCCGGCAGTCCTCTCGAGGAGGCAGTCCATCAGGTCCGCGCGCAAAGCGTGTTCACCACCCACACTCCAGTGCCGGCCGGCCACGACGCGTTCCCGGCCGAGCAGCTGCAGGCCTGTACCGGCCCGATTTGGGAGGAGATGGGGATCGACCGGGAGAGATTGTTGGCGCTTGGCGCCCACCCCTCGCATCCCGGGCAATTCCACATGACGGCAGTCGCGATGCGGCTCTCGGCCAGAGTCAACGGAGTGTCGCGGCGCCACGGGCAGGTGACGCGGAACCTCTGGCGGGATCTCTGGCCCAATCGGCCCTGGGAGGCGGTGCCGGTCACCCACGTCACCAACGGGGTGCACCTGGCCACGTGGATGTCGAGTCCCATCATGAATCTCCTGGACGAGCACCTGGGCCCCCACTGGGGAGACCGTCTGGAGGAGCCGAGTTTCTGGGATCAGGTCCTCACCCTGGATCACGCGAAGCTTTGGGAGGCTCATCTGCGACAGAAGCGGGCACTGGCCAATTTCATCCGGGAGGATGCCCGCCGCCGCTTTGCCGGCCAGCTGAAGGAGGCGTCGCAGGTGGTCGGCGCTGGAACGCTGCTGGACCCGATGGCGTTCACCATAGGATTCGCTCGCCGCTTCGCGACGTACAAGCGGGCTAACCTGATGTTCCGGGAGATCGATCGTCTGCGGCGGCTGTTGGTGGATCCATGGCGTCCGGTTCAATTCATCTTTGCCGGCAAGGCCCATCCAGCGGACAATCCGGGCAAGGAAGTGCTGCAGAGCGTCTACCAGTTCACTCGAGATCCCGAGTTCGAGGGCCGTGTGGCCTTCCTGGAAGACTACGACATGCATCTCGCTCATCTTCTGGTTCAGGGCGTGGACCTCTGGCTCAACTTGCCGAGAGTACCGCTGGAGGCATCCGGAACCAGCGGAATGAAGGCCGCCCTGAATGGGGTGCCCCAGCTCAGCACCCTCGACGGCTGGTGGCAAGAGGGCTACGATGGCCTGAGTGGCTGGGCCATCAGCCCGGCCGCCGAAAGCGTCGATGCCGACGCCGCCGACGCGGAGGAGCTGTATCGGCTCCTGGAGGAGCAGGTCGTGCCGCTCTATTACACCCGCAATGCCAATGGCGTGCCGCTCGGCTGGGTGGAGAAAATGCGGCACGCGCTCCGGCTGGCCGGCGGTCGGTTTACCGCCCGGCGGATGATGCGGGAATACGTGCAGGAGTACTACGCTCCGGCCATTCAGGGGGAGGCGTCGGGCGACGACCCACCCACAGCATGAGGCAAACGGGATGGCGACGATACGTGAGCCGGAACGTGAGGTAACGGACTCGTCGCCGCCGCTGCGCACGGCCGGAGGTCAGCCAGTCTCGGTCGTCCACATCACGGCAGAGTACTACCCGTATGCCCGGACCGGCGGAATGGCCGAAGCCGTGAGCGGCCTGGCCAACTTCCAGCGGAATGCCGGTCTCAATGTGTCGGCAATTCTGCCGCTGTACCGTACCGTGCGTGACGTTGACCCCGATCTCGAGCCGGTAGGACAGCCATTCATGGTTCCGATGGGCACCCACAGCGAAGAGGCTCGGGTGTTCCGGGTCTCGGGCCCCAGCGTCGGGCCGCAAGTCTTCTTCATAGAGCATCTCGACTACTTCAATCGTCCCGGGATCTACGGCGAGAATGCCATAGACTATCCCGACAACGCCCGCCGCTTTGCCTTCTTTGCCCTCGCGGCAGTGACCGCGCTGCCACGACTGGTTCCCGGACCCGTCCTGCTCCACGCCCACGACTGGCACACGGCGCTCGCACTGGTCTACCCCCGCACTGTGCTCCGGGATCGTTTCAATGCCCCGGTCACGGGGGTGCTCTCGGTCCACAATCCCGGTTACCAGGGACACTTCCCGCCCGATGTGATGCCGCAGATCGGCCTGCCATGGGAGCTGTACAACTGGCGGCAGCTGGAGTGGTACGGCAAGGTCAACTTCCTCAAGGGCGGGATCGCCTTTGCCGATTTCGTCACCACCGTGAGCCCCACCCAGGCCGAGGAGTTGCGGACGCCGGGCGGAGGCTTCGGTTTGCACGAGGCCTTCATCTGGCTGGCCGACCGGCTGGTTGGGGTACTCAACGGGATCGATCAGCGTGCCTGGGACCCCGCCCACGACCCGCAGATTACGGCCCAGTATTCCACCCAGAACCTCGAGGGCAAACGGCGGTGCAAGGCCGCCCTGCAGCGGTCGTTCGGATTGCCGCAACGGCGGAAGGTGCCGCTCTTCGGCATGACCGGCCGCATGGTCACCCAGAAAGGTCTCGATCTGATTCTCCAGAGCAGCGAGCTGCTGGACACCGATGCGCAATTTGTCTTTCTGGGAAGTGGGGAGCAGAAGTACGAGACCGCTCTGGTGGAGCTGGCATCCTCGGCGCCAGACCGGATCGGGGTGCAGCTCGACTTTACCGACCGGCTGGAGCACCGCCTGATGGCGGGCGCCGACATTTTTCTGATGCCGTCGCTGTACGAGCCCTGCGGCCTCACCCAGATGCGGGCTCAACGGTACGGGTCGCCTCCGGTCGTCCGCCACGTAGGCGGACTGGCGGACACCGTAGATGATGGAGTGACGGGGTTTGCCTTCGATCCCTACACCCCCGAAGCCTTCGAGGAGGCTACTTTTCGCGCGCTCGACTGCTTCACTCACTCCTCCAAGTGGCAGACGATCATGCGGCAGGGGATGGCGAGGGACTTCAGCTGGGAGCGCTCAGTGGCGACGTACCTCGATGTGTACCGGCGCGCCGTTGCCCGCTCGGCGGTTGCATCGTGAACGCGCGCGCCATGGATTTCGTGTTCACGCTGCACAGCCATTTGCCATATGTCCTTAACCACGGCCGCTGGCCTCATGGCAGTGACTGGCTGTGCGAGGCGACGCTGGACACATACCTCCCTCTGCTGGAGGTCTTGCGAGGACTCGCAGCGGACGCGATCCCCGCCCCGGTCACCATCGGCTTCACTCCCGTTCTCGCCAACCAGCTCATCAACCCCACCTTCGTCGCCGAAATGGAGCGGTTCTTCGACCAGCGGATCACGGCGTGCGATGAGGCGCCGGCATCGCTCGCGAAGACGGGTGACAGCCATCTCCTCCCGCTGGTGCAGTTTTGGCGAGCCCGCCTGGTCCGCTTGCGCGAGTTGTTTCACAGCATAGGTCAGGATCTTGTCGGCGCCTTCCGCGCTCTCGAGGCGGACGGTCGGCTGGAAATCATTGGCTCTGCCGCAACCCACGGCTATCTCCCGCTCCTGGCCCGGGATGAAAGCATCCGACTGCAGCTGGCGGTTGGAGTCTCGGAGCATCGCCGAATCTTCGGTCGGTCCCCTGCCGGCTGCTGGCTGCCGGAGTGCGCCTACCGTCCTCGGGGACCGTGGGAGCCCTGGCCCACTGCACCCCGGACGGGCATGCGCCGGGGTATCGAGGAACACCTGGCAGACGCCGGGTTTCAGTTCTTCTTCGTCGATGCCCACCTGGCGGCGGCCGGACGGCCACTGGGGCTCTCGGGTGATCCGGCCGGTGATCCGACCGTGCACGCACCGATCACCCGGCCGATCTCGACCGAACCGCTCCGGTCCCCCTATCGCGCGTACCGGGTTGCCCATGGACCGGTCG
>Ga0307409_100002113_pt1 | contig 10232 bp, 6 predicted proteins | sample 322Ometagenome_2_FD_203888 | JGI IMG/M metagenome (GOLD analysis project Ga0307409, IMG submission 203888) | Maize rhizosphere microbial communities from greenhouse at UC Davis, California, United States - 322HYB-O-2 | ecosystem: Host-associated > Plants > Roots > Rhizosphere > Soil | place...
ATCGGTTGCGATTCGTCGCGAAGATATCATTTCACCACTCAGAGTGGATAACGCGATCGAGATCTTCGAACCGCCAATATCTATGCCCGCAACTATTGGGTCCATTTGTTCCTTTGGGCTACTTGCTGATCAAATCTTTAAATCAGACCTTTATGAAGATCCCCTTTTTATAAAAAACCCACATGATTGTTAACCACAAAAGTACGTAAGAAACCGCGAACGCGAGCGATGCGTTGATCGGGTCGGCCCAAGAAAGAAATAGATTTCCGAATAGCCAATCCTGTAATGTTAAGTCTCCCGGCAATTTGATCAGACCGAGCAGGTTGGACATGATCCCGGAAAATGCATACAAAGCGAGTGCGTTCACACCGAAAATGACAAGCGGCTTCGACCAGCGGTGGTATCCTTTTACGTCGATAAGCCAATAACAAAATCCCAATGTGAGCAAAGCAAGTCCTGCGGTGTAAAGCACATAAGAACTCGTCCAAAGTGCCTTATTCAGAGCAAACAAAAGGCTCCAGGACCACCCCGCCGAAAGCAAGATGGTTCCACCGAAGAACAATCCCCCGCCCTTCTCAAACTTCGAACGATCCGTTCGAAGCCAGGTTCCCGTCAACACACCGCAGATCGTCGTGACGATGGCCGGAACGGTTGAAAGCAGGCCCTCCGGGTCGTACACCTTTGCCTGGCTCCATAAATGATTCTCCGTCAAGACCAAACGATCGATATACGCCGCGAGATTGCAGGCTTTGTCATCGATCGACGTGACCGCGCACCCGGGCACAGTGATCACGGTCATGATGAACCAGTAGATAAGCAGAAGTGCAGCCCCGACAGCCGCCTGTTGTTTCCAGTCCGTGTGCAGGTAAATGATCGAAACGACAAAGTAGCAGACCGCGATACGCTGCAGGACGCCCGGGATCCGCATTGTGGCTGGATCATGCCCCACCATCCCGATCCCGGCGGCGTAGATCCCCGCGATCGCGATCACCGAGACTCCCGCAATAATGCCTGCCATCTTCTTCCGATCGGTCAGATAGAAAAACAGTGCGGCGGAAAAACCGATCGAGATCAATAATTTGATCCACTGCGGACCGTCAGCTTCGGCGAAATCGAAGAAGGGGATCGCGTATATAACGATGCCTAGTAAAAAGATCTTGGCGGCCCGAGCTGAAATGCCCAGATAAGTTTGGCTCGAGATCCCGTCCCTTACGCGCCGAGAAAGCGAGAGCGGGATCGCAACGCCGACGATGAAAAGGAAGAAAGGGAAAATGTAATCCGTCGGTGTGACCCCGTGCCATTCCGCATGCTTCAGCGGCCCATAGATCGACGACCACGTACCGGGGTTATTAACCAAAGTCATCCCCGCGATGGTCAAGCCGCGGAACGCGTCGAGAGACACTAAACGGTCTTGGATCTGGACGTCTGACATAAGGTTTGCGCGTTCCCGCCGGACCGTAAATTGGATTCTAAGGGCTCTTCCTTGCCGCCGCGTCGATTAGTTTTTTGACGTTTGCCACGATCACGATCTCCAACCCCGCTTTAGGGTTCGCGATCTCATCGAGAGCTTTCATTCTCGTGTCGCGCCACTCATTGCTTTGCACCAGGTTTTTGTCCAGTGCTTCTATCGCTTCCTGTATGATCCGATTAAGGTCCCGGAAATCAATCGCTAACTGCCCAGCTTCGGCCAACGCTGGCGACATCGCAATTAAATTCTGCAGTTCGGCTTCCTGTGAACGCCATTCCGCCAACATTGTTTTTAATCTTGCGGAATTCTCAGAGACGTTCTGCCCTGCGAGCAAACCGTCGACCGCATTGTTGAAAGCTCGAGCGCCTTTGGCATCGGGTCTGGCGGCATCGATCAAACCCGTAAGCGGCGACAGCATCGTCTGCGGCCGAACTTGGTAACGCTTATATTCCTTGACCGGCTCGATGATCGAAACCAGAACTTCTAGAGGAGAGGTGTCCCTTCCCGAAGTAAGTCTGCGAAGCAGGACCCGCTGGTTGCGTTTGTGGGTCAGCCCGAGTTCCTCAAGATTAGTCTCCACGATGGCAAGACGCCGGTACATATCTTTGACGTCGTTGACTTCACGGGATGACCACAATCGTTCCCCGATCGCAGCCGTTCTGGGCCAGATGCGGGAATCAATCGTTTCCGGCGAAACCCACTCGCTCCACATTGTGGCCTCGCCGCCGAGCACCCTCTTTTGCTCATCCGGAGTAAGCGTTGTGTCGGCGGGTAGCGGGTCGACCAAATAATGTTGTGAGGCGGGGAAGACGAGGTCGATGTAGTAACCGTTCGAAAGCACCCCCTGAAATCCCTGCTTGGCGGCTTCCGCCAATGCTTTTTGGCCCCGCCATGAATGGATCACGACGTCTTTTGGAAGATCAGGTTGAAAGATCTCGTCCCACCCCATCATGATCTTCCCGTTCTTCTGCAGAAATTTAAGGATCCTTTTATTGAAGTAGGTCTGGAGCCCATGATTATCCTTAATGCCATTCGCCTTCATGAACGATTGAATTTGAGCGTTTGCGTTCCACTGCTTTCCCTCGTTCTCGTCCCCTCCAATGTGCATGTAGGCGTCCGGGAAAAGTGCGGCCATTTCCGCGAAGAAAGGCTCGAGGAGTTTATAGGTTTTCTCGTTGGTCGGGTCGAGCGTCGGATCGAATATTCCGGGCCGACGCTCGATCGTGTATGGGCCGGGAGCACTACCGATCTCCGGGTGGCTCACCAGCCAACTGGTTGCGTGGCCCGGCATGTCGAATTCGGGCATGACGCGGATTCCACGGTCGGCCGCAAATCGAATGATTTCCCGAATTTCGTTTTGCGTGTAAAAAAGCCCGTCAGAACCTTTGAGGTGCAGCTCGGGAAATCTCTTGGTTTCGACGCGGAAACCCTGATCTTCCGTCAGGTGCCAATGCAGCACATTAAGTTTGGCCGCGGCCATCCCGTCCAGATTCCGTTTTAGCACCTCCATCGGCTGGAAATGCCGGGCGGAATCTATCATCAGTCCGCGCCAAGGGAAACGAGGCCGATCGGAGATCGAAACAGCGGGAAAATAGAAACCATTCCGATCGCCTTCCAACAGTTGCAGTAGCGTCTCGAGACCGCGCATCGCGCCGACCGTCGTAGGAGCCGTTAGTTTTATTTGACTCGGCGTGACGTCCAATTCGTACGATTCGTCGTCGCCCAGTTTGGGGATCGGTGTTCCGGCAGAGCGCGTTTCGATTAGTAAGGCGGCAGACGAAGAAACCGCGGTCTCGCGTGGAAACTCCGTCACTGTCCGGCCCTCGAGTCTGCGAAGGACTCGGAAGACATACTGCCGCAGTCGCTCGTCCGTCTGACCCGAGTATGCGACGGTAAACGACTTGGTGACCGGGAAACGGCCCTCGTGCCAGTTTACGCTCGCCGGAACAGGCATAAGGTTTCGTCGGGCTGCTTGAGTTGCGTCGGACGTTACGGCTTGGGCGCAGAGTGACCCGATGTTGATCAAACAAAACGCGACGCAAAATGCGAGACCTATGATTTGTTTACCCATATTTAGAAAAGTTACTTTTGGACCCGCAGTTCCTTATACAACTCGATCGCCCTCCGCATACAGCCGGCGATGTTTTTAGTCTTGGGGTCAAACATATTGAATCCACCATCCCATTCCCACCAGGCGTTCGGGATATTCAGTTTTCCAAGTGCAGAATAGATCGCCTCTGCGTGCCGACAGCGGTCCTCCATGCTCGGGAGTTTGCCGAAAGAGCCAAATTCCCCCAGAAAGATCGGCACATTATTTCTAATTGACCAGTCCTTTGCCGCCTTCAGATCGGAAAACATCTTTTCCGCGTCGGAATCTTTGCGGTACGATCTGATCTGAGATTCAACCCACGTGCCCTTGGCGGTATCCGGCACAGCAATATCGCGGGAAGCAGCCGGAAAAGGGACGTCCTTTAGCTCCGGCAACCCCTTGGCCGACCATGTTGCCCCCTGATGAGTAAAAATGAATGGGTCGTAGTAATGGAATGTATAGATGATGTTCGAATCGGCGAACGGCTTCGAATCGATCAACGCCTGTCTGGAATTCCAGTCGTGGAAGCCGACGATCAGGGTGTGACTCGGCGCGATCGCCCGGATTGAACTTATTATTTGTTCAGCCTGTTCGCGCCACGCTTTGGCCTCGATATCGTGCGGCTCGTTGCGGATCTCGAAGAAAACTCGTTCAGGATCATAGTGCTTATAACGCCCGGCGATCTCTTTCCACAGCCAGACAATTCGCTCAGTGGAATCGGCGCCTTTGATCGAGCCGTCGAACTCTACGTGGTGAAGGTCGACGATCACGTTCGACTTGTTGGCGACGGCCCAACCAATGAACCGGTCAGCCGTCGTCAAATCTTCAGGTCTCTCCCATCTGAACGGCGGCGTCAGACTGGCCCAGGCGCCAAAATTGATCGGCACCCTGACGGATTCAAACCCCGCATTTGCGATCTCGGCGAACATCTTTTCGCGCTTCGCCGTTTCGACGGGTTTGACGAAATCCGCGAATCTCAATTCCTTGGTGCCGAGCCACCAATTATCCAGGTACGACAAGTTCATGCCCAAACCCAAGCGTTCAGCACGGCGATGTAACGGCGTCTGGGCGGAGGTACATAACGCGAGCAAAAGCGACACGGTAAGTAATGTGTGAAGCCTGGCCATCTGGAATAAACCTAACGTGGACATAACGTGAATATCGGTCCGGACCTTGTTACCGAAGTACGAATTTATCCGTCAGCCCGCCCACCATTACGGTGAAATCTCCCGGCTCCACCACCGGGCGATTGTTTTGCCCGATATAGGAGAAATCGTCGCGATTGAGCGAGAACGACAAATTCTTCGTCTGACCCGGCTCGAGGTAGATCTTTGCGAATCGACGCACCCGTTTACCAGGGGGAGATAGGGTGGCAACTTCGTCTCGCAAATAGAGGATTACCGTTTCCTTACCAGCTCTGGTCCCGGCGTTCGTCACTTTTACCGAAACGTTCACGTTTCCGGCCGTCGCTGAAGTCTTCGGAGACACTACCAGGTCGCTGTACCTGAACGTCGTGTAGCTGAGGCCGCTTCCGAACTCGAATTGCGGTCGGGTCTCGGTGTTCCCGAAGCTTGTGGCCTGAGTTTCGAAAAGCTTGTGATCGTAAGTTAGATAATTATGGGGCTCGCGGGGATAAGTGAACGGAAGTTTTCCGTTCGGATTGTAGTCTCCAAAAAGCACATCAGCGACCGCTCTTCCCCCCTCGTCGCTCGGGTTGTACGCGAGCAGAATTCCCTGAACCCGATCCGCTATTCGATTTATCAATCGCGGACGTCCTTCGACGAGAACGAGTATGACCGGCTTCCCCGCGGCGATTATCTGCTCAGCAAATCTTAATTGTGTCTCGGACAATGTCAGGTCGGTTAAGTTGCCCGGCGTTTCGGTATACGACCCTTCGCCCAGACATAAAACGACTACATCGGAATCCTTTGCTTCTTCGACCGCGTCGCGAACATTCACTTCTTCGTCGAACATGGTCGGGGTGCCCCCCACCGGGCTTCCGGGTGGACGCGTCAGACGTGTCCCCTGACGAAATTCGAAGTTCCGTTCGCCGATCTTCGCTTTTATCGCCTGCTGGATCGTCATCTTGTTCGTCGGATAGAGCGACGGGTCAGATCCTTGCCACATCCAGGTCCACCCGTTGTTCAAAGCGATCAGTGAATCGGCGGTCGGTCCGGTCACGAGGACCTTTCTGTTTCTCTGCAGCGGCAGAACTCCGCCATCGTTCTTGAGCAGCGTCATCGTCTCGCGTGCCGCCTGAAGACTCGCCTCTATATATTCCGGTTTGTTAAAATTGCCCTTTACAGATGGGTCAGGCATGGGATTTTTGAAAAGTCCGAGCTCGTATTTGACTCGCAGAATCCGTCGAACCGCGTCGTCGATTCGCGTCATCGGAACTTTTCTTTCCTTTACGAGCGCGATCAGGTTATCACTAAAGCTGTAGCTGCTCGGGACCATACTCATATCGATCCCCGCCATGATCGCCATCCGTGTGGCTTCCTTTTCATCAGCCGCCACCTTCCATTGCGTGACCAGTTTCTTGATGTCTTCCCAGTCGGAAACGATGAACCCGTCGAACTTCATCTCGCCTTTAAGAACATCCGTCATCAGGAATTTATTAACATGCCCGGGCGTTCCGTTGATCTCGGCGGAGTTGACCATTACGGTACGAGCACCCGACCGAACCGCAGCCTCGAAGGTAGGCAGAAAATATTCGCGAAGGTAGTTTTCCGGGATCCACGCCGAGGTGCGGTCTCTACCGCTAAAGGGAAAGCTGTAACCAACGTAATGTTTAAGACTCGACGCCACGGATCTTTCGTCTCCGACATTGTTTCCTTCCAATCCTCTGACGAAGGCTACACCCATCACCTTCGCAAGATACGGATCTTCTCCGAAGGTTTCCCAGAATCGCGGCCAGAGCGGCTGTCGTCCGAGGTCCAGAACAGGCGAGAAACTCCAGGGGATCGCAGCGGCCCGCGTCTCCATTGCGGCGATCTCTGCCGCACGCTGCATCAATGGCGGGTTCCACGATGCGCCCATGCCGATCTCTTGCGGGAAGAGCGTTGCCCCCCGAACGTAGTTGGCCCCGTGGATCGAATCGATCCCATAGATCACCGGGATCTTCAATCTGGTCCGTTGCGCGGAATTTTGAATCGCCCCGATGATTTCGTGCCACTTGTCCACGGAAAGCGCATGGCCGTTAACGTTGAGTATCGACCCGACGTTGTATTTGACTATCGCTTTCTCCAGCTTCGCGGGGTCGATGTCGATGTTGGAATCACTGCCCGAAGTTATCTGGCCGATCTCGAGCTGCGTCATCTGCCCGACCTTCTCCTCGAGCGTCATACGTCTCAGAAGCGCTTCCACTTGGACGGAGTAATTCGGCAATTTTGGTCGTTGAGAGGCACGGCGAAAATAGACATCGCTATCCGGAAGGTCCTGCGGCAGCGGGTCGGACGAGCCTTGGGCAAGACTTTGTTGCAGTGGCAAACAAAAGATTTGAACGCAAATCGCGACCAGTAGTAGAAACGTTGTCTTTCTCATTGGCGTCAGATTCCTGTTTTCGGAGAATTAGAAAAGATGAGCGAGTATTTTATGTTAAGTCGCTAAAGAAGTTCAAGGCTCTTTATAAGAAAGCGAACCGTCAGTATTGGCAACGGATCAACGGTCGCCAAGGGCGATTTTGATCGCACGCTCGGCGAGAACCGACATGATCTTATAACCTTCCTTATTCGGATGAAGTCCGTCGAATGTCAGTCCATCTTTGACGGAACCTTTTTCGTCCACCATCGAGTTGTAATAATCGAGATATGTGTACCCGTTCGCCGCAGAATAATCTTTCAGCCATCGGTTCATCTCAACAATCTTAAACGGCGGACGCGACGAAGTTTGGATGAAGAAACCGCCGCCCTCTCGTCTCACTGTGTCGCTCACCGGCAACACGGATGAGAACACGACTCTAACCCCATTCGCGGACGCTAGCTCGGCCATCGATGCGAGGTTTGCCCCGGTTTCTTCGAGAGTCATCGGGCCGGTATTGCCCGCAATATCGTTCGTGCCGGCAAGAATGACGACCACTCTCGGTTTAAGGGATATGACATCCTGCCGAAATCGCAACAACATCTGCGGCGTGGTCTGCCCGCTTATTCCGCGATTGATGTACTGTTCGCCGGGGAAGAATCCTCCAAAACCCGGATCGTCCCAAAGATCCGTGATCGAATCGCCAATGAATACGACCCGATTTTTGCCGCGTATGGAGGGACGTAAACGCGTATTCTCGTCGCGATACCTGAGCAGCTCAGGCCAGTCCCGGAGGCGTTTTTCCGCGGCGGTGAGCTTCCGAATTGTTTCGGTGCATTCAGGCACCTGAGCGCTAATAGCAGAAAAGAGAAAAAGTATTGTCAGCAACGCGGCTGAGGTCCTCATACATTCCGTTCCTTACGTCAAATTGACGCCCGACCGCCGGGCCTATCCTTTTAATCAACAAACTCTGCGATTCATTAAAGTCCGTCGTATCAACAATCCCAGGCGTCAATTAGTTCGTTTTTCCGCCTCAAGCTTTAAGGTCTGTGACAACCTGATCAGCTTCTTCAGATCGGCATGAGCTTTTGCATTGTCGTCGACGTTCGCGACGTTCGGGTTGGTGAACATAGGATTTCCCACAAAGGCCGCGAGCGTGTTGTCTTGTTCGAAGATCAGCGCTTTGACGTCTTGCACCTGTGTTGCCTCGGGCGTGGTCTCGACCCTTTTCTCCTGCTTTGATCTCTTTTTGTTCTTCTGATCAACGACGGGCGGGAAAAGATTAGTTTCAAGCCGCACCGATCGCTTGTTGAACTGTTCGGCGCTCAAGGCGAGCTTTTCCAAATCCATCTGTTTCCCGGCCGAGTAGGCTTTCAATATCTCGTCCTGAAGCCGCTGAATATTCTCAAAGTCGTCCTTGATCTCCTCAAAGTTCATCGGTGCCGTTGGCACCTGCTGGTTCTTTATTTCAGGTTTCGCGGCGTCGCGTTTGATTCGCTCTAACTCCATTGAGCGGTCTTTGACGCTTCTATCGGACAAACTCTTGTCACTCGCCCCTGCAGGGGCCTCACGCTGGGCGTTTGCGACCAGCGCTCCTTGGGTGAGAAAACAGATCGACACTAACAACATTAAATTTTTCATTGACGTGTACCTCCCGTTCTAATTTCCGGCGCGATAATTCTCCTTTTTCACCACCCCGGCACCTTTCCGAATTGTAAATGTACCCGAATCGCCGATACCGTCCACCTTCTCCTTCTGCCCGTCAGTCCACCTGATCTCCAGAAATTCTATTTTCTCCGACGCTCCCAGACCGAAATGCAGCCGCGTATCATTTTGGGAAAGATAACTTGATCCGGCTTCGACATTTCGCATCATGGATCGTCTATCGGTTTTCAAGACTGCCCTCCCGCCCACGGCCAAAGCGTTCGGGCCGGTTTGGATCAGTTTCAGAGTAACGCTGCGATTTGCACCCGAATACGTGTTGAGCAATACCGTAGGTAATTCGCCGACGTTGGCTACAACCAGATCGATCAGCCCGTCGTTGTTCAGGTCGCCGAAAGCGGCCCCACGGCCGGAGCGCGCAGGCACCTCGTCAAGTTTCGCCCTTTCGGTATAGTTTTCGAAGGTTCCGTCGCCAAGATTGCGGTGCAGCAGGTAATGCTGGCGAAATCCCATCTGCGATTCTCCCTTGATGAAATCAACCTGCGGATAAACGTGTCCATTTACAACAAAAATATCCAAATACCCATCGTTATCGAAATCGAAAAAACCTGCCCCCCACCCCACGTATGGAACGCTCGGGGAGCCCACTTTGGACTGTAGCGAAACATCAAGGAATCCTCGGGGACCTAAGTTTCTATAAAGAGTGTTATATTCTCTGTCAAAATTGGTGACAAATAGATCGAGTAACCCGTCGTTGTCATAATCGCCAAATGCCACGCCCATCGATCCCTGTTCTACACCGGTTCCGCTGTAACCGGTTCCGGACTCGAATGTGGAATCCGAAAACGATCCGTTATGGCCGTTTTTGTATAGATAATTCGGGGTCGTATCATTAGCGACATACAGATCTAGCCAGTCGTCGTTGTCGACATCCCCCCAAATAGCACCCAGCCCGTAATAAAGTTTGTCATCCGAAACACCGACCTTTGCGGCTATTTCCTCGAATGTGCCGTCCCCTTTGTTTCGAAAAAACAGATCCTTTTCGGGAGGAAGTCCGCGCGGACCGCATTGGACACGAATACCCTTGAACGAACACGTCGGCGAGCTGCCAAATTCCGGTAGCTTATTCAGATCCAGGACGAGGTAGCCGGCGACAAAAACGTCTAAATCGCCGTCGCGGTCAAAATCCGACCAGGCCGCTCCGGTCATGAAGCCTCGGCCTTTTAGACCGGACTTTTCCGTAACATCTTCGAATTTGCATTTTCCCAGCCCGCGGTAAACAGCATTCCCTCCGAACCCGGTCGCAAGCAGGTCCAGGATTCCGTCGTTGTCCAGGTCTGCTGCGGTCACTCCCATCCCCCAGCCCCTCTTATTCAACCCTGAAGAATCAGTCAGGTTCTCGAAGGTGGGCGATTTACTTTTCGCCCCATTTACTTGCTTATAAAGGGAAACAAAAAGGTCGCCGCCCTTTTTGAAACGGTCCACCGAAGAACC
>Ga0307409_100002115_pt1 | contig 10231 bp, 11 predicted proteins | sample 322Ometagenome_2_FD_203888 | JGI IMG/M metagenome (GOLD analysis project Ga0307409, IMG submission 203888) | Maize rhizosphere microbial communities from greenhouse at UC Davis, California, United States - 322HYB-O-2 | ecosystem: Host-associated > Plants > Roots > Rhizosphere > Soil | place...
CCTGGCCTTGGCCTCGGTCCCGCCGCTCGCTGCTTCCGTCAGCATCGATGCCGATAATCTGTTCGCCCACGCAATGTCGGCGACGGACTATTTGCCCTTAGATCTTTCTGGCGCAGACTGAACGTTCGATCTACGACACTGGTAACGTGCGGGCCACTGGGCGACTTAGGTGAAACCAGGTGGCTGCCCGGAGCCGCGGTGGCGAGAAAGTCGAAGGTCTTGCCGACACCTGCTTCCGTCAGATGATGGGTGACCGCCTCCAACCGAAGAACGTCAGTCGGTCGGGCCGGTAGCCCTGGCTGGCCAAGACATCGGCGAGGTCCTGGGTCTTGACATCGATGGGCACCATGATGACATTGACGGGTATCCCGCCGAAGAGCTGGTTCAGTCTCGTCCGCTTGCGGTCGATGTTGGCGGGGAGATCGATTTCGTAGACCGGCGTTGCGGCCCACACGGGCAGTCGGTAGGCCCCCGTGTCGAAGCCCGTCCTCCAGAATCATTGCGGCATCGAGCTGCGATTGGGCTCCGCGACGGTCAGACTCGACTCAGGCTACGCGCCGGTTGGCAACGGTCTGGGACTGCCGCAACCACCCGATAAGCACGCGGCACGCTAGGTCGGGGTTCAAGTACTGCGCTACGCGTACCTAGTGTGTGTCGGACCTGCGGAAGCGGCTTTCCCGTCCACATGAGGCGGTCCCGGCTTGCGAGTCAAGGGGATCGGGACCTTGACCGGACATCGCTGACATTGGAGATAGCAACCGGCGACGCAGCTTCGTTCGAATCTTCTCTTTCAAGTACCCGAGGGCCAATGGTCTGAGAGTGTCTTATCATGCGTACAGCTTCCGCTATCCGGATGGACCGCACAACGCCGAGACGCTGCTCGTCAATGACTCTGGTCGGCTGTTCATTGTGACGAAGGGCCAAGAAGCCGCGGTGTACGCGGCGCCATCCAAACCGGACCGTCAGGGCGTCAACAAGCTTAAGAAGGTCGGCACGGCGCCGTCCGGCGTCACCGACGGCACCTTCCTGCCAAGCGGTGACAAGATCGCCCTGCTGACCTACGGCTCGGTTGTCGTGATTGATGCGAGCACCTACGAGGTCCTGGCCAGCTTCCCCATTCCCCATCAGCCGAAGGCGGGATCGCTGACCCTGAGCCTGGACGAGAAGTCCCTGCTAGTCGGCCCCAAGGGCAAGAAGTCCAAGGTCTACACCGTCCCGGTGCCGGGCGAGGCTAGCCCAGGCCCACGCCAAGCGCCAGCGAAGACCCAGGCACCGACACCGATGTCCCAAAGGACCAGGCCGATGCCATTTAGAACCAGAAGGGAACTCGACTGGCACTCTGGCTCGCTGCTTTCCTGGCGCAGGTTGATCCTGCCGGTTGCCGGGGTGCGGGCCGAGGGGCGACGTGCGGGCGATCAGGCTCGGCGATCCGCTGCTCGACGACTATTTGGCATTCGTCGGGTCGCGAGCTCGCCCGAATACGTGGCTGGCGGTGGCCTGCGATCGGTTTTGGTGAGCCCCCTACACGTCGTTAGGTGTCAGATCCACATATCGGACTACCGCCCTGACCAGCTGGTTGGGTCGATCGCGTCGAGGGGCTGTTGCCGTGCGTCGACGGGTTCTCGCTTCTGCGCTTGGGCTCGTCTGCGGGCTCGCTCGGCGTCGTTGTGCACGCCGGCACAGGGCGCAGCTGCACCCTGTCTTTCATCGCGCGAGCGTGGCGTGGGCCACTGCCTCCCTCACTCGGGCGAGAGTGGCGACTCCGCAATCCGGGTGACGCCAGGCTCGACTCAGGATTCGATGGGATGCGCCGGGCCGTTAGCACTCGTTGACTGCGTGGCAGCCTCAGCTGGTCCTGGTTCCAATCGCCGAACCGCGAGGGAGGCAGCGCGCCGACCGTCCAACTCAGTGACGCGCAGCACAAGCTTGACGGTCTCCTGGTCGTTGTCGGCTGCGTGCACGATTGTCTGCACGGTGGCATCGAGGGTGGGCACCTGGCCGAGCTGGGCGATGACGTAGCCGGCGACAGTGTCGTAGGGACCCTCGGGTAACACCAGGCCGGTCTGGTCGGCGAAGTCGTCCAGGCTGGTGAGGCCGTCGATCACCTGGTCGCCGTGGAGCATCTGCTTCTCCTCTTTGACCACGTCGTACTCGTCGGTGATGTCGCCGAGCAGTTCCTCAATCAGGTCCTCCATGGTGACGATGCCCGCTGTGCCGCCGTACTCGTCGACCACGATGGCCAGGTGGTTCGCTGCCCGCCGCATCTCAGTTAAGGCCTGCAGCACCCGCATCGTGTCGGGGAAGGACACCATCGGACGGGCCAGCTCGGAGACCGGCGTCGTCCGCGAGCTCACCTCGGGGTGGAGGAGGTCGCGGACATGGACGAAGCCGATGATGTCATCGGCGGAATCCCCCATCACCGGATAGCGCGAGTGCGGAGCCTGGAGCACCTCCCGGACCGCCTTGTGGGCAGGCATGTCGCCGGGTAGGAAGTCGACCTCGGTACGCGGCAGCATCACCTCCCGCAGGCGGTGAGCACCGGCGTCGAAGACATCGTCGACGATCTGTCGCTCCTCATCACCGAGAGTTCGCGAGCCGGTGACCAGTGTGCGGATCTCTTCGTCGGTCACCTCCTCGCGACCGGCGTTGGGATCGCCGCCCAGTAGCCGCACCAACGCGTTCGTGGACACGCCCAGCAGCCAGATCACCGGGCGGGCCAGGGTGGCTATGAAGTTGACCAACGGGGCCAGCGCCAGCGCGAACGCCTCCGCCCGCTGCAACGCCAACCGCTTCGCGGTCAACTCTCCGACCACGATCGACACGTAGGAGATGACAGCAGTGACCACCACCAGGGCGATGGTCTCTGAGACCTCTGGGTCGATCGGCATCAGCCGCTGCATCGCGTTACTGAGGGCGATCGCTAACGTTGCGCCGCCGAAGGCCGCGGACAAGAACCCGGCCAGGGTGACGCCGATCTGGACCGCGGACAAGAACCGGTTCGGGTTCTCGTTGAGCCGCGCGACGATGTGGCCGCGTCGGCCGCGACGCGCGAGCTGCTTCACCTGGCTCTCCCGCAGCGACACCAACGCGATCTCCGCAGCCGCGAACACACCCCCAACCAAGATGAAAACCAAGATCACGGCCATGTTGAGCACAGTGTTGTTCACCGGCTGCTCCGTCCGCTCCGGACTGCATCAGGCGAAGCCACAACTACCACACGAGAAAGGGATGTCTCGCCGAGAGCCAAACCGGCCACCGATAGAGAGAAAGATCGTCGTCGACGAACCTGACCGGCGCCGTCAAGGGGCTGATTCATCGGTCAAGGCTAGGCTATTCTCCACATCAGCAACCTGCCAAACCGAACAGGGCATGGCGTGACCACTGCACAGCCGCGCCGCCCTATGGCTGGTCGACGACGGCGCAGGCGACGACCTCGCCATCAGCGTTGAGCAACTGAATGTCGGCGACCCGCCTCAGCCTTCAACTGCTCGAACCCTGCCTCAGCTCCTCGGTCTCTGCGCGGGTCAACCGACTCTCGGGCTGGAACTCGACCAGGTCCGCGCAGACGGCGACGTACATGTCGGTCGCGTCAGCGAACATCGCGTATGTCTCACCGACTGCTTCCTGGCCGCGTCAACCTGGTAGCGGGTGATCGGAAAGGCGACGGCGCTGGGTCAGGCCGCCGGCGAGGCCGCCGAGGAAGCCGGCCAGTGCAGGGTCCATGTGAGCATCATCCAAAACGTGTCGGGCCATGTCAGCTATCCACCGCTATTAAGCCGACGGCCTGCGGCCCTCCTTCAGGATTCGGGAGTCTCCGCCGGCGCTCGGAGCGTCGTGGTCTCCCTTGGTCGGCCCGGCCGCGCCCTGACGGTGGGCGGGGTTGTAGGCCTTTGGACGGCCAGTGGAAGACTCCGAAGGCGTCTGGCAATCTGCACAGTGTGCCCTCCGGCGTCGTACATCCCGCGGGCCTGCTGAATCGGGCCGGGGTCATCTTGAACTTGGGTCCACCGTTCCGCCCCCGAGCTCGGGCGGGGCCGCTAAGCCGTTGCGATCACCCGCCCGGCGCCGGTGCCGCAAGGGACCGGTGAGCGGGACGCGTTCTCGCGGGAAACGCGTGTCATACACCGAACCCCTGAGCGAGACAGTTCGGTACACGGACCCAATAGATGGACTGGGGTCTCACTCCTCGGAGGTGGTTCCGGGATGGAGGTGAACACAAGGCGTCGGCGCTGATGCGCCTGGCAAAGGACATGCCGACGGTGAGCTGGGTGCTCGTGGGCGACGCTGGCGAGCACGACCTGGAACCTGTACCGCGACTTGGCCTCCTGACATCCGAACGGTGTGGCCGGGTTCGCGCCGCGACAGGTGGAGGTTGGGTCTGCTTTCCCGGGCAGGAGCTGGGTGGACGAGATGCCGCTGGTCTATGGCCGTGACGGGCAGTAACTGCTCGTGCGCTTGCAGGCTCACCTGCCGAGCTAGCGGAGGTCCAAGAACCCCGGCTAGCCCGGTCTTTTGGCCATTTGGTCGGCGAGGAACGGGGGGTCAGCTTCCCTGCTAAGGAAGCAGTACCGAACCGACAACCCGGCCGGGACGGTCAACGGGTCAGCTCTTGAAGCCGTCCTTGACCTTCTCGCCAGCTTGCTTGAGGCTGCCCTTGGCTTTTTCGGCTTTGCCTTCGACTTGGAGGTCCTCATCGTCAGTGGCGTCGCCGACTGTCTCCTTGGCCTGACCGGTGAGCTCTTCGGTCTTGTTCTCAATCTTGTCGTCAGTACCCATGTTCTCTTCCTTCCGCGAGGATGTCCGGGCGGGCTGCCCGCCCGGCTGGTGCCGCTGTCAAATGGACAGCGTCGATTGTCAGGTGCGGGCGCTCCGGCGGCCGTAGAGTCCGTCGGCGGTGGTGACGCCGACCGCGGCGAGCACGACCTGGATGATGAGCTCGATCCAGTCGATACCGGGAGTGACAGCGACCCCGATGGCGGCAGCCAGCGCAGTGCCAATCAGCGCCGCCACTATGCCGACCAGCAAGGTGAGCCAGATCGGGATTTTCTGCCTGCCGGGAGCGACGAGTCGACCGAGGGCGCCGATGATCAAGCCGACGATGAGGGCGGTGATGAGCCCAGTGACCTCCATGCTCTACTCCTTCTGCTTCACAGTGGCATCGATGTGGGGTTGGTCGCTAAAGCGATCAGCCTCGGTTGGCGCGACGAGGTGTTGAGGGCTGACCCGTCCTGGCCTCGGCCAGAGACGGCACTAGAACTCTCCATCACCTGTCACCCGTCAAGTCTGTGTCGAGATGGCGCAGTTGAGAATGGGTGCTGCCACCCATTCTGTGGTGACGGTCCGTCGGTTGGAATGGCGGGCAAGGGTATTGGAAGGAGCGCGGTGTGAGGGGACCGGTCAGGCTGCCGTTGCCTTTGTACTGGAAGGTGTGCTTGATCAACGGCGCGGTCTTCTTGGGAGCGACGGCCCTGCTGGTGGTGGCTCCGCCGTCGATCTCCTCCACCGTGACCACGGGCGAGGTCGCGGTGCTGGCGACCGGGTTGGCGGTGATCATGGCGACCAACGCGACACTGTTGTACGGCACGTTGGCCCCGCTGGACCGGCTGATCGGCCGGATCGACCGGTTCGACGCGGACCGGTCTGAAGCCAGGCTGCCGGTGGAGGGGAGTGGGGTGGCGGTCAAGCTGGCCCGCAGCTTCAACGCATTGTTGCAGCGGCTGGAGGCCGAGCGCGCCGCCGCCAGCATGCGGGCGGTGTCGGCGCAGGAAGCCGAACGCCGCCGCATCGCTCGGGAGTTGCACGACGAGGTCGGCCAGCGGTTGACAGTGGTGTTGTTGGGAATAAAACGGGCGCTGACCCGAGTGCCGCCGGCGGTGGCTGAGGAGCTGCTGCTGGTGCAGGACACCGCCCGCAGCAGCCTAGAGGAGGTGCGGCGCTTGGCTCACGGCCTGCGGCCCGGGGTGTTGGAGGACCTGGGATTGGCGCCGGCGCTGGCCGCGATGGCGAACGAGCTGACCGCCCAGGCGGGAGTGAAGGTGCGCCGGCGAATCCAGCGGGGCCTTCCGCCGCTGACGCCAGAGGCCGAACTGGTCATCTTCCGGGTGGCGCAGGAGGCGCTGACCAACGCGACCCGGCATGCCCACGCCGCCACCATCGACCTCGACCTGCGTCACGATCGGTCATCGATCACCTTGATAGTGATCGACGACGGCCGCGGGATCGGATCCGGGCCTGGCGGGACGGGCCTGCAGGGGATGCAGGAACGGGCGCTGGTCGTCGGCGGCACGCTCCAGATGGGGCCCCGCCCGGAGGGCGGCGCCGAGGTGCGGCTGCAGGTGCCGCTGGACAGGGCGGCCCGGTGAGCAGCGAAGTCCGCATCCTGCTCGCCGACGACCATGCCCTGGTCCGCCGCGGCGTCCGGCTGATCCTGGACGACAGCCCAGGCCTGCGAGTGGTGGCAGAAGCCAGCGACGGTGCGGAGGCGGTCCAGCTCGCTCGCAGTGAGGACGTGGACCTCGCCGTGCTGGATGTGGCAATGCCGACAATGACCGGGTTGCAGGCCGCGAGAGAAATCGCCCGCCGGACACCGCACCCCAAGATGTTGATGCTGTCGATGTATGACAACGAGCAGTACTTCTTCGAGGCCTTAAGCGCCGGCGCCTGCGGATATGTCCTGAAATCGGTGGCCGACCAAGACCTGGTCCACGCCTGTCACGCCGCCGCGCGAGGTGAGTCGTTCCTATACCCTGGGGTCGTCAGCACACTGGTCCGCAGCTACCTGGACCGGGTCCGTCGGGGGGAGTCCCCGGCCGGGACAGTACTGACCGAGCGCGAGGAAGAGATAGTCAAGCTCATCGCTGAAGGCCATCCGTCGAAACAGATCGCCGACCAGCTGAGCATCAGCGTCAAGACGGTGGAACGACACCGGGCCAACATCTTGGAAAAGCTCGGGATGCGCGACCGGACCGAACTCACCCGCTACGCCATCCGGGTCGGTCTGATCGAGGCCTGATCAGCCGGAGCCGGCGTCCTGCACCTCGCCGATGAGCACACTTCGATGATCTCTTCCAGGAACACCAGACCGGTTCTCTAGCCGTCGGCGGCTGACCGCCCGGGCGACGTGGGTGTCGGCTGCGCCGCAACGACGCGAGCCCATCCTCGAGTTCGGCGTCATGGTCCAGGTAGCCGTCGGGTTCCCCTCCGTCGCCGGTTACCAGATACCGGAGTGGCCGTGGTCGGCCACGGCCCGCTGGGCGTCGGCGCGGTGCAGCCCCCGGCCAACATGATGATCGTGGGCAGAGGCACCTCGACGCCGCAGAACCGCACGACGGCGTTGGCCGACCAGTTCAACGAGCGGATCAAGGGTTTTGAACCCCGGCCGACGAACACCAGCGGTGGCGCCAGCAGCGGGGCACGATCTAGCCATAGACCTCAAAGGGCAGGGAAAACAAAGTGCTCACCGGCAGCCGGCTCGGACAACAGCATGCCCGAAGGGCCGCTATTGCAGTCCCATTAGGGAAAATGCTGTTCGGAAGGATCACTTCGGGCCAAGCCGATCGCGTGGGTACTGCAGGCACCCCACAGGCCGCGGAACTGGGTTTGCGGTTCGACGAGACGTAAGTCACTGCGGGGGCCTTTTATCCGATATCACCCACCCATCACACCCGACTGTGCGTTCCGTCATCGCCAGGGCCAAGAGCACCGGGCGACCCCTCAGCCGGTTACTTGGACATCGTTGGTCGCGGGCAGTCGCGGGCGGCGATGCATCATGATCCTCACGCAATTGGTCATGGTCGCAATCATGACCATGACTCCCACACATCGAGCACGTAGGCATAGCATCTGCTAAGTCGCGTTGGGTATGTCAAGCTCGTGAACACTTCTCCGCTGGCGCCCGGTCAGTCCCGCGTGCCTATCCGCACCATCGCCGCGGCCATCGGTATGGTGCTGGCCACTGCGCTGGCCCTGCTCCTGGTGTATGAGGTGCGTCGGATCCTGGTCTGGATCGTCATAGCACTCTTCTTCACCATCGCCCTCTACCCAATGGTGGGATGGCTGGAGCGACGGGCCCGCTGGGTGCCGCGCTCCCTTGCGACGCTAGCGATCTTTCTGCTGGTGCTCGTCGTGATCGCTGGGCTGCTCACCGCCTTCGTCGTGCCGCTGGCCCAAGAAGGCGCAGCGTTCGTCCAGCAGCTGCCGCAGTTGATCAACGACGCGCGGGCCGGCCGAGGCCCGATCGGTCACCTGTTGGAGCGTACGGGCGCATTGAACTACATGCTGCAAAACCAGGAGCGCATCCGCGGTATGGCGACGGGGCTAACCACCCCAGCTGCCGGCATACTGCGCGGCATCGCTACCGGTGTGGCAGGCGTCGTGACCATCTTCGTGCTCGCCTTCTTAATGGTGCTCGAGGGACCCAAGGCCGTCAGCGGCACGCTCAACATCATCAACCACCCGCGTCGCCGGGAGCGGGTCCGGCGGGTTAGTGCCGACTGCGCAAAGTCAATCACCGGCTACATCTCTGGCAACCTGCTCATCAGCGTGATCTGCGGGCTGCTCACCTACGGCGCCTTAAAGCTGCCCTGGGTCGACGTGCCCTACGCCGCGCTGATTGCCCTGTTCGTGGCCATCGCGGACCTCATCCCACTGATCGGCGCCACCCTAGGGGCGATCGTCGCGCTTACCGCGGCCGGCGTGCACTCGCTCACGGCATTTATCATCATGGCGGTCTTCTTCGTGCTCTACCAGCAGCTGGAGAACCATATCCTGCAGCCACTGATCCTCGCCCGTACGGTGAAGCTAAACCCGCTGACCGTGCTGGTGTCGATCCTCATCGCCGTCGAGCTCGCGGGAATCCTTGGCGCCTTCCTTGCCATCCCGGCAGCAGGGATCATTCAGGTGATTGTCCGCGACATCTGGGACCACGGACACGGCAAGGTAAAGGACGAGCCGACAGTGGGCCAGGACAGGGTTCTCGCAGACGGCGCCGCGGCCGAGACGTGAGGCTGGCCTCAGAGATGAGAGACTCTGACACGACCCCAGCCGTGAGCGAGCCACAGACAGGCGGCGGTGTGTCACAGATCGTGAATCCGCCGCCCGGCAAAGAAGTCGCGAGTCTAGATCACCGTGGCCCGTGCTGGTCTTCGCCGCTCGGCTCGCCGTGCGTGCCAATCCTCTGACCTGTGTCGTCGGCGCTCGAGTTGATCACTACAACCTTCTGCGGCTGATCCGAGAAGTACTGCTCGATGGCCAGTGTGTTGGCCGTGGCCTCGAGTGCCGCGAAGAGCGCGGCTACGACCACAACGAAGTCCCTAGCCCACGGCCGGGACCTGACCCGCTCCCAGAAGCTCAGTCTGACAATTACCCCGGCCGCCGCGGCGGCCTCTTGTACCGGCAATGCACCGTTGATCTTGATGTCGACCAGGGCCTGCTCGACATTACGCAGCAGGTCCACGATGCGTGATCGGTCCGAGGGCGACAGCGTCTCATCCGAGGCCACGGCGTCGATCACCGCCCGAACCTGAGCCAAATAGTCGGCCTCCTCGTCCTTCGTCAGGCTGGCCTCGGCCGCGTAGTAATCGAGCACGTCGCTCGCGAAGCGCAGCGCAGACCAGCCGCCGTTGTCGATGCTTTCGAAGATCGCGGTCGCCGGGTACTGGTGGGACATGTGCAGCCGCTTAGTCGCATCCAGGATCTGGGGTAATAGTCGAGGTAGCCGGGCATCCCCGCGTACTGTTCCATCAGGTGTATCGGGCTTGCGATCTTTGATCGCTTCACTGGCTGATGAGAATTGGTGGTGCCGTCCGGTGACGTCGACACACACTGGTGCGGGCGAGCCCGTTGCAGGTGTATGGCGCGGGGGTCTCGGTTGCCGCTGGATTGTTGCTACCAGCAGTGCGCCACGAGGCGCTGTTGATTCGGATGGAGGTGGGAGACCTTCGTCGCCTTGCCGTCGTAGCGGCGGGGTGAAGCTGGAGGCAGCCGTCCCTGGGGATCGCCGGGGTTGGTGGGAGCAGCCTCGACAAAGTTGGGTCGGCTCAGGACTGCCGGATGGGTCGGGCCCGGTGAGCGAGACGGGAAGGTATACGCGAGGAACCGGTGTCGTTACGCCTCTTCACGCAACGCCAGCTCTAATCCGGTGGATGTGGGCTGGTTCGCGGTGCAGACCTGCTCCTCATTTCGGGCGGGAAACTTCTGGTCCGGCATTGCTCTTCGGGACCGGGAGGCCACG
>Ga0307409_100002116_pt1 | contig 10228 bp, 7 predicted proteins | sample 322Ometagenome_2_FD_203888 | JGI IMG/M metagenome (GOLD analysis project Ga0307409, IMG submission 203888) | Maize rhizosphere microbial communities from greenhouse at UC Davis, California, United States - 322HYB-O-2 | ecosystem: Host-associated > Plants > Roots > Rhizosphere > Soil | place...
CGGCGACGAGACGTTCAACAGCGCCAGCGTGATCAAGATCCCGATCATGGTGCTCGCCTACCAGATGGCGGAGCAGGGCAAGCTGAAGCTCGACGATCGGATCGGGATCCGCAAGCAGGATCTGCGCGGCGGATCCGGCGTGCTCCGCTATCACGACGTCGGCCTGCGCCCGACCGTGCGCGATCTGATCACGCAGATGATCATCACCAGCGACAACACCGCCACCGACATGATGCTGACCCAGGTGGGCGGCGTTGCGCCGGTGAACGCGTGGCTCAAGATCGCCGGCTACCCCGAGCTGCACCTCAATTCGACGGTGTACGAAGTGTTCCGGCGCCGCTACGAGGCGGCGGATCCGGCGCTCGAGGCGCTCACGCCCGAAGAGGTGTACGCGCTCGGCAGCGGCGATCCCGAATTCGCGGGCATGCCGCGCGGCCGCTTCGAGGACATCCAGAAGCGCATGCGCGCGATCAGCGACGAGTTGAACCGTCAGGTCGACGAGAAGCCGTCGACGTGGCTCGGTCAGATTACGCCGCGCGGGATCGGCCGCATGCTCGAGGCCATCGAAAAGTGCACCATCGCGCGCGCGAGCAGCTGCGCGGAGATGACCCGCGCGTTCCGCCGCCAGCAGTCGGGCGCGCGTCGGCTCCCGCATTTCCTCGACGTGCCGGTCGGCCACAAGACCGGCGACTTCCCGCCGGTGCTCGCCAACGACGTCGGCGTGATCTATTCCCGCTCCGGCCCGATCGTCGTCGCGTTCCTCACCAACGCCATCCGCGAGCCGTACGCCGAAACCGAGGATCGCATGGGCCGCACGACGCGCGCGCTCGTGGACTATTTCGACGGCGTCCGCGCCGGAAGCCTATAATCCGCCCATGAAGCGAACAGCCATCCTCGCGCTGATTGCCGTCGCCGGCGTGCTCGCGATCGCACGAACCCTGGCGGCGCCTGCCCTGAGCGCGGTCGAAGGGCCGCCTCCCACCATGGTGACCGCGGCGCGCAGCTTCCTCGCGTCGCTCACACCGGAGCAGAAGCAGAAAGCGCAGCTGCCCTTCCAGGGCGACGAGCGCATGAACTGGTTCTACACGCCCGTGCCGCGGAAGGGGCTTCCGCTCAAGGAGATGACCGACGCGCAGCGCCGCGCCGCGATGGACCTGCTGCGCGCCGGCTTGAGCGAGAAGGGCTACACGAAAGCCGAAACCATTCGCGCGCTCGAAGACGTGCTCGTCGAGCTCGGGGGCAACCCGCGCCAGCGCGACAAGGAGCTGTACTTCTTCACGGTGTTCGGCGAGCCCGGAGCGAAAGCGACCTGGGGCTGGCGCTACGAAGGGCACCACCTCTCGCAGAACTGGACCGTCGTCAACGGCACTGCGCTCGCCACCTCGCCGCAGTTCTTCGGCGCGAACCCGGCGGAGGTGCGCACCGGCGCGAACAAGGGGACGCGCGTCCTGGCTGCAGAAGAGGACCTTGCCTACGAGCTGCTGCGGTCGCTCGATGCGAATCAGCAGAAGGCGGCCATCGTCGATGCGACGGCGCCCGGCGACATCCTGACGGAGAACAAGCGCGACGCTGCGATTCAGGCGGACACCGGGCTCGCCTACGCGAAGATGACCGCTGCGCAGAAGGCGCTGCTCGTGAAGTTGATCGAGGAGAACGCGGCCGCGCAGCCGGAAGCGATCGCCAGGGAACGCCTCGCCCGGCTGAAAACGGCCGGCCTCGACGCGGTGAAGTTCGCATGGATGGGCGGCGTCGAGAAAGGCCAGGGTCACTACTACCGTGTGCAGGGACCGACCTTCCTGATCGAGTTCGACAACACGCAGAACGACGCCAACCACATTCATCTCGTGTGGCGCGACTTCAAGGGGGACTGGGGCCGCGACCTGCTCGCCGATCACTACCGGACGTCGCAGCATGCACGGTAGATTCGGGCCGTGGGCGTTGGGCCTTGGGCTCTGGGGGCTCTGGGCTCTCGCGCTTCAGGCACAATCCACGAAAGTGCTCGACCTGGGCCATCCGATGAGCGCGTCGGATCCAACGTGGTCGGGCAAGTCCGCATTCGAGCGCAAGGGCACGCCGCAGAACGGCCGCTTCGAATCCGAGGAGCACTTCGGCACGCACCTCGATGCGCCGTCGCACTTCGGCGGTGCATGGACCGTCGATCAGATTCCGGTCGAGCGCCTGGTGCGCCCGGGCGTGTGCATCAACGTCACCGGTAAGCCCGAGGATTACCAGATCACGGTCGCTGACGTGGAAGCGTGGGAGTCGCGCAACGGCCGCATCCCCGAGACCTCAGTTGTTTTCTTTGCCACCGGCTGGGACGCCCGCTGGCCCGATCGCAAGGCGTACATGAACGAGCGGCGCGGCGTGAAGCACTTCCCGGGCATCGCCGCGGAAACCGCGCGGCTCCTCGTGAGCCGCAAGGTCGCAGGGGTCGGCATCGACACGGGCAGCGTGGATTACGGACCGTCCGAGAAGTACGAGACGCACAACATCACCAACCCCGCGAACATCTACCACATCGAGAACGCGCGCAATCTCACGACGCTTCCGCCGACCGGCTTCACCGTGGTGGTCGCGCCGATCAACCTTGCCGGAGGCAGCGGCGGACCGACGCGCGTCTTCGCGCTGCTGCCTTAGACGTACGTGGGGACCGGCTTCAGCGGGCCCGCTCATGACGCGCGCTTCGACGACTCCTCCGACCCTCCGCGCGCGGGAAACGCCACCCTCAGCGACAGCACGCGCTCGCGGCGCTGCTCGGCATCGAGAATGCGCGCCCGCCCCTGCAGCAGATCGAACAGTCCCACCATCCCGAGGAATCGCCGCTCGGGCCCGCGCTCGATGACGGGAAACCGCGTGAGTCCGGTCTCCGCCATCCGGTACGCCACGGCGCGCAGCGGCTCGTCCGAGTAGGCGACGACGGGCGACGGATGCGCGATCTCCTCCACGCGCGCATCGTCCGCCTTGTTCTTCACCCAGTCTTCGAGCTCGCTTCGCGCGACAACACCCGTGAGCCGCCGCGTTTCGTCGACGACCGGGTAGAGGCGCTGCCGCCGCCGCTCGCGCGACGACTCGGCGACGATGCGGCGGATGTCCCGCGCGGTGGTCGTCGGATGGAGGGCGACGACGTTGGCGCGGACGACCTCGCGGACGAACAGGATCTCGAGCGGATCGACGTCGTACTCGCGTGAGAGATGGAAGCCGCGCCGGCTGACTTTCTCGGTCAGGATCGAGCGCTTCAACGTGAGCACCGTGAATGCGTGCGCCACCGTCACCGCGACGAGCAGCGGCAGGAGCATGTTGAGATCGTGCGTCAACTCGATCGCGAACACGACCCCGGTGAACGGCGATCGCATCGTGCCGCCGAGAATCGCGCCCATGCTGACGAGCGGCCAGAAGCCGAGGCCGAGGTTGGGCAGGAATCCGGCCTCGATGCCGCCGAGCGCGCCGCCCATCATCAGCAGCGGCGCGAGCACGCCGCCCGATGTGCCCGAGCCGAGAGCGATCGCCCAGATGGACGACTTCACCAGCAGGATGCCGAGAATCATGTTGCGCGGCACGTCGCCCTGGAGCAGCGCGCCGATCGTCTCGTAGCCGACGCCGAGCGCCTGCGGAAAGAGCAGGCCGCCGATTCCGATCGCCAGCCCGCCCATCGCCGGCCACCACATCCAGTGCACGGGCACGTGCTGGAAGGCATCTTCGGAGGCATACACCGCCCATGTCATGAGCATCGAGAGCACGCCGGCGGCGGCACCTGCCACGAGGCAGCCGGCGAGCCCTTCGGGGCCGATGAAGAGCGGATGCGCGGGTACCGGGAAGAGCGGTCCGAGGCCAATGAGATACCGCCGTGCGATGGCAGCCGTCGCGCTGGCAAGCGCTACGGGAACGAAGCTGCGCGGCTTCCACTCGAAGAGCAGCAACTCCACCGCGAGCAGCAACGCCGCGAGCGGCGTCGCGAAGGTGGCCGACATGCCGGCGGCCGCGCCGGCGACGAGCAGCGTCTTGCGCTCGGCGCTGCTCAAGTGAAAGAACTGGGCGATGAGCGATCCGAACGCGCCGCCCGTCATGATGATGGGGCCCTCGGCGCCGAAGGGCCCGCCCGAACCGATGGAGATGGCCGCCGAGACCGGCTTGAGCACGGCGAGCTTCGGCTCGACGCGGCTGCCGCCGATCAGAATCGACTCGATCGCTTCCGGGATCCCATGGCCGCGAATGCGCTCGGATCCGTAGCGCGCGATCAGTCCGATGATCAGGCCGCCGATGACCGGGACCACGAGCACGCCCCAGCCGAGCGTGTGATCCGCTGGCGATGCAGGTGCGATGCTGAAACGCTGGAAGAAAAACAGGTTGGTGAAGAACGCGATGAGCGCAAGCAGCGCCACCGCGACGTAGGCGCTGATGATTCCAATCGCGACAGCAATGAATGAGAGGACGAGAAGGCGGGGAGTAGCGGTGAAGTCGCCCAGGTGACCGAGCGCGCTCACATCGTCCCGCGGCGTGTGAGCCTCCACGTGCGCGTGCGACATTGTACCTAGTGTATCTCCCTCGAGGAGCTCAGCTTTCCTGGTCAGCGCCGGCACAACCACTCGAGCGCACAGGCCAGCGAGCGATGAGCGCTTACTGCTGTCTGGTTTTCGGCATGACTCTCTTGCCTGTGTAGTGGGTGAGGCCGCAATACCCTGCCACCTTGAATCCGCGTGCGGCGAGCAGCGCCGCGGCACGCGCGGCTCGTCCACCGCCGTTTCAAGCGGTGAGAATCTGCCGGTCCCTCGGCAGCTCGCCGAGACGGTGCTCGAGCTGCGGAAACGGAATGTTGTGATACCCCTCGAGCGTGCCGAGCTCTTCGAGCTCTTTGGCCTCGCGGACGTCGAGGAAGAACACGTCGTTCTCGTCGACGAACCTGTCGATCTCGTCAGCGGCAATCCGGCTGTCCATCACGATTGACCTTCATGGTAAACCGGCCGCGAACCAGACGCGGCCCGGCGCGTCTAATATGTCCACAATGCGAGCATTCATCCTCACTGTTCTTGCGGCGGCGCTGTGGTCTGGCTCGGCCGGGGCGCAGACGACCAGCACTATCGCCGGGCGGATCACCGATCAGAACGGCGGCGTGCTGCCCGGCGTAGCCGTCACCGCGCGCGATTCCGGGACGGGGTTCACGCGCACGGTGACGACCGGCGTGGAAGGACGCTTCACGCTGGCATCGCTGCCTGTCGGCGTCTACCGGCTCACGGCGGAGCTCCAGGGCTTTCGCACCGCGGTCCTCGACGTGCGGACGACGGTTGGCGAGACGGTGGAGCTGACGATGGTGCTGCCGGTCGGCGGCGTCGTGGAGCAGGTGACGATCACCGCCGACGCCTCGCCCGTCAACACACGCACGTCCGAGTTGAGTTATCTCGTCGCGGGTGAAGCCGTCGAGAAGCTGCCGCTCAACGGCCGCAACTACACCGACCTGGCGCTGCTCCAGCCGGGCGTGATTGCGTTCCCGCACCGCGACGGCGGATCGGCGGTCGCGCACGGCCTCGGCATGAGCATCAACGGCCAGGATCCGCGCTCGAACGTGTACCTGCTCGACGGGACCTTGCTCAACGACATGACGAACGGACCGGCGGGAAGCGCGGCCGGCACCGCGCTCGGCATGGAGACCGTCCGCGAGTTCCGCGTCGAAACGAACGCCTACACCGCGGAATTCGGCCGCAGCTCCGGCGGGCAGATTTCGGTGGTGACCAAGTCGGGGACGAACGAGTTCTCGGGCAGCGGCTACGAGTTCCACCGCAACGACGCGTTCGACGCGCGCAACTTCTTCGATCCGGCGGGCGAGAAGCCCGACTTCCGCCGCAATCAGTTCGGCGCGACCGCCGGCGGTCCGCTGCGCACCGACCGCGCGTTCTTCTTCTTCGGGTACGAAGGCCTGCGCGAAACGCTTGGCAAGACGGTGTCCACCACCGTGCCCGACGACAACGCGCGCAACGGCCTGTTGCCGGTCGGCGGCGTGCTGACGCCGGTGTCGATCAATTCGGCGGTGCTGCCGTTCCTGCAGGAGTACCCGCGCGCGAACGGGCCGTCGTTCGGCGACGGCACCGCGGCATTCACCTTCCCGTTCGAGCAGCGCCTCGACCAGGACTTCGTGCAGGGACGCATCGACTACAACCTCGGCTCGGCCCACCAGTTCTTCGGGCGCTACACCTTCGACGATGCGGGACAGTTCCTGCCGACGGACTACCCGCAGTTTCCGCGCACGTTCGTCTCGCGCAACCAGTTCTTCACCGGCGAGTACCGGCGGATCGTCTCGGACCGCACGCTCAGCACGTCGCGCATCGGGTTCAGCCGCACGCGCATCGGTCAGCTCGTCGAGGCGAACACCGGCACGTCGCTCTCGCCGTTCGTTCCCGGCCGCGATCTCACCGGCAACATCGACGTCGGCGGCCTGCGCCGGTTCGGGCCGCAGAGCTCGGCAAACCTGCGCCTGGTGCAGAACGTGTTCAGCTTCTCCCAGGACGTCGTGCACACGCGCGAGCGTCACCTGTTCAAGTTCGGCGCGCTTGCCGAACGTTTTCAGATGAACATGGTGAACCCGACGTTCAGCCTCGGTACCTTCACTTTCCCGAGCCTCCGCACGTTCCTGCAGAACACGCCGACGCAGTTCATCGGCCTCGGGCCGACCGGCGCCATCGATCGCTACTGGCGCTTCACCCTGTTCGGCTTCTATGCGCAGGATGAATTCACGATCACGCCGCGCCTCACGCTGAACGCCGGGCTCCGCTACGAGTTCACCACGATGCCGGAGGACATCTACGGCCGCGATTCGGCATTGCCCGACCCGCTGACCGATCGCGAGCCGGTCAGCGGTCAGCTGTACCAGAACCCGACCTACACCAACCTGTCGCCGCGCGCCGGGTTCGCGTGGGACGTGACCGGCGACGGCAAGACGTCGGTCCGCGGCGGTTACGGCCTGTACTTCAACACCAACAGCTACCAGAACCTCATCGTCACCGTCACCAATCCGCCGGCGACGCCTCGGTTCATCATCACCAACCCGACGTTCCCGCAGCCCGACTTCGCGCGCGGCGTCGGCAACTCGATCCGTCCGGTGCAGTGGGATCTGGAGAACCCGCGCGTTCACGTGTGGAACGCCAACGTGCAGCGCGAAGTGTGGCGCGATGGCGTGCTGACCCTCGGCTACGCGGGCTCGCGCGGCCGTCACCTGCTGCGCAGCGGCGACATCAACACGGCGCGCCCGACGGGCGAGCTGAATGGCACACCGTTCATTGCCGCCGGCACACCGCGTCCGAACACCGCCTTCGGCGTCATCGAGCAGAAGAGCAGCGACGGCGACTCCTGGTACAGGGCGCTCATCGTCGAAATGCGGCAGCGCGTCGGCGACCTGACCCTGCAGTCGTCGTACACGCTGTCACGGAGCGAGGACACGACGCAGGCGTCCACGTTCTTCTCGGATGCGACCAACGGCACGACGTCGGCGTTCCCCGAGTACGTCTCCGACTACAACAAGGGGCCGTCCGACTTCGACGCCACGCATAACTGGGTAGCGAACTTCACGTGGGAGTTGCCGTTCGCGCGCAATCTGAACGGCGTGGCGGGGGCGGTGCTCGACGGCTGGCGCGTCTCCGGGATCTACAGCTATCGCAGCGGCAGCCCGCTCACGGTGTTCATCCAGGCCAACCGCTCGCGCTCGCTGTGGGGACCGTCGCGCGGCCCCGGCATCGGCCAGGACCGTCCGAGCTGGGCGCCCGGCCGCAACGCCGACAACGCTATCGTCGGCACCCCCGAACAGTGGATCGATCCTGCCGCGTTCGTCGTGCAGCCGGCGGGCACCTTCGGCAACACGCGTCGCGGCGAGCTGCGCGGTCCGGATCTCCGCACGGTCGATCTGTCGCTGACCAAGCTCGTGCCGTGGGCGAGGCTCGCCGGCGGCGGCAGCCTGGAGTTCCGCGTCGAGGCGTTCAACGTGCTGAACCGCGCGAATTTCGGCGTGCCCTCGCTGACGGTCTATCCGGGCCAGGCCGACAACGAGCAGCCGTTCGCCAGCTTCGGCCGCATCTTCAACACCGTCACCTCGTCGCGGCAGATTCAGGTGGGGCTGAGGGTCGCGTTTTGACGGCTCTGGATTTTGGGCGCTGGGCTCTTGGCCAAAGCTCAAAGTCCAAAGTCCAAAGGCGTCGCCTAAAGCCCAACGCCCAGAGCCCCAATAGTTTCGCTGCGGGCAGCTTGTAGTTCATACAGACGTGCCGTCATCTACCGTTACACTGCGTGGGGTTGATGCAAAAATCATCAGGGCCAAGGAACATCTCGTTGACCTTGAGAACGAAATCGTCACCTACCTGAGCGCAGGTGTTGCTAAATTCACGGCGAATGTCAGTCGCACGAATCGCACTCTTCGGGTTGGACTCGACTTGATCACCGAGCCACCGCTTCCACTCAGTATCATCGCCGGCGATGTAATTCACAACGCGCGCTCCGCGCTTGACCACCTGTGGGGCGCCTTGACACGCTCCACCCAAAGCAGTTTCCCCGTGTACAGAGACATCAACCGCTGGAACGAGGTCAAAGCCGAGGCGCTTTGTCGGGTCGCAAAAGGTGCGCACGAACTCATCGAGGGTCTGCAGCCATGCTCTCGTACTGATGACGGTAAATTGCTTGGACTCCTTAACACGCTGTCGAACCGCGACAAACACAGGCTTCTCAACCTGACGACCACACACGCGAAACAATCGCGGCTTACTTTTTGGAACAAGGAAAACCCTGGTCAACGGTTCGAGACAAACATCGGTCTGCTTGGACCATTTAAGCCGAACACATACATCGAAATTACGGACTTGCCCGACACCTTCATCGATGGTGGCGTCGACGTGCAGGTCAAGGGTGTAATGGCGGTCGCGTTCAAGGATGCGCCGCTCGATGGAGAGAACGCCCGGGACTTGTTGGGCGCAATCCTGAGCGCCCTTGAAGACCGCATCATCCCTGAGCTTCGACGGTTCATCAAGCCGTAGCTTCACTGCACGCCTGTGGAATGAGACGCGCAGGTGGCCAGCTAGGGATTTCTTCAGTAGTGGGAGAGTGCCGTCGCCCAACGCCCAACGCCCAACGCCCAACGCCCGACGACCAAAGACGATTACAATCTCCCCCCATGAACTGGATCTATCTTGCCTTTGGCGCCGCCCTCTCGTGGGGGTTCTACGGCGCCATGCTGCATCGCGGCCAGGTCTCGCTCGGCAACCCGATGAAAGCGCTGCTCTGCGTCGGCGTCGCGTACTTCCTGCTCGGCGTGCTCTGGCCGGTGGGATCGCTGGCGACGCAAGGTAACCTGCGCGGCTTCAACAGCCTCGGCGCGACCACGGCCACGGCCGCCGGTGCGCTCGGCGCACTGGGCGCGGTGTGCATCATCTATGCGTTCCGCGCCGGCGGCTCTCCGACGATCGTGATGCCGATCGTCTTTGGCGGCGCGCCGCTCATCAACGTGCTGGTGACGATGGCCATCCACCCGCCGGAGCACGCGCCCAACCCGCTTTTGTATATTGGCTTCCTGCTCGCCTCCGCGGGCGTCGGAATGGTCCTTTACTTCAGGCCCTGACATGATGAAAACCGCCGCGTCCCTCGCCCTCGCGCTCCTCGTCTCGTCGTCCGCCTTCGCGCAGGCGAAGCGCGCGATGACGATCGACGACGTCCTCGACCTGGTCCAGGTGTCGGACCCGCGCATCTCGCCCGACGGCTCGCGCGTGCTGTTCACCCGCTCCGAGATCAAGGAGTGGAAGGACAACAAGCGGGTGGCGACGATCTGGATCGCGAACGCCGACGGCTCGAACCAGTATCAGTTCCTCGGCAGCGACAAGGACAAGAGCCCGGCGTGGTCGCCTGACGGCGCCCAGGTCGCGTTCCTCTCCACGCGCGACAAGCGCGAGGAGGACAAGGATGCCGGGCCGCAGATCTGGCTGATTCGCGCCGCCGGCGGCGAGGCGACGAAGCTCACCTCGCACAAGGGCGAGATCAAGTCGTTCGAGTGGGCCGCCGACGGATCGCGCATCTTCTTCCTCGCGGAGCAGGAGAAGACCGACGGCGAGAAGGCGGCCGAGAAGGCCGGCGACGACGCGATTTTCGTGGACGAGGGGCCGAACGGGCAGGAGCGCGGGCGGTATACGGAGCTGTGGACGATCGCCGTCGGCGACAAGGAGTCGCGGAAGATCACGAAGGAGCCGCTGCTCATCGAGGACTTCAA
>Ga0307409_100002117_pt1 | contig 10221 bp, 7 predicted proteins | sample 322Ometagenome_2_FD_203888 | JGI IMG/M metagenome (GOLD analysis project Ga0307409, IMG submission 203888) | Maize rhizosphere microbial communities from greenhouse at UC Davis, California, United States - 322HYB-O-2 | ecosystem: Host-associated > Plants > Roots > Rhizosphere > Soil | place...
GCGTCGCCCTCTTTTCGGGCAATTACAACTACGTGCGGGACGGCGCCAACCAGGCGCTGAACCGCCTCGTCGGCTACTTGCTCCGCCAGGGCGTGCAGGTGCGGGTCTATTCTCCGACCACCGACTCGCCGGCGTTCGAGCCGACCGGGGATCTCGTCAGCATCAAGTCGGTCCCCATCCCAGGGCGCGAGGAATATCGCCTGGGCCTCGGCCTCGGCGCCGAAGTCCGGCGCGACCTCGAAGCCTTTTCGCCGAACGTCGTTCAAATCTCGGCACCCGACATCATCGGGCATCGTGCGGTGACCTGGGCCCGGCGGCGGAAGATTCCGGCCGTCGCCTCCGTCCACACGCGGTTCGACACATATCTCGATTACTACCGCCTGCGCAGCCTTGAGCCAGTGGCCCGTGGGATCATGCGGCGCATCTATCAAAGGTGCGACGCGATCCTCGTGCCAGCCGAATCAACGGCCGCAGTGCTCCATGCTCAGCGGATGAGCCGCGACATCTCGATCTGGGGGCGAGGCGTCGACCGCGAGCAGTTCAATCCACGCCGCCGTGACCGCGAATGGCGCCGCTCGCTCGGCATTGCGGATGACGAGATGGTCATCGCCTTCCTCGGTCGGATCGTAATGGAAAAAGGGCTGGACGTCTTCTCCGACGCGATCGACGCGCTAGTCGACCGCAAGGTTCCTCATCACGTTCTGGTGATCGGCGAAGGACCGGCGCGCGGCTGGTTCGAAAGCCGGCTGCCCGACGCGAAGTTCGTCGGCCATCAGGTCGGAACGGATCTCGCCCGCGCCCTCGCCAGCGCCGACGTCTTCTTCAATCCATCCATTACCGAAACCTTCGGCAACGTTACGCTGGAGGCCATGGCCTGCGAGCTGCCGGTGGTCGCCGCGACGGCTACCGGGGCGACCACGCTGGTCCGCGACGGCCAGACAGGACTGCTGGTCGAACCCGGCGATGCCGACAGCTATGCCGATGCTCTGGAAACGTACGCCCGCGACCCCAACCTTCGGAAGAAGCACGGAGCCGCGGGCCTTGCCTATGCGGAAACGCAGGACTGGGACAGCATCAACTCGGTCGTGCTGAGGACCTATCTGCGGGTGATCCGGCGGCGCGAACGCTACGCGCGCCTGACCGGACGCTAGCTACTTCAGCCGTTCGATCCGCTGTGCGGCCTCGTCGAGGATGGACGTGATCTCGTGCGTCAGCTCCTCGTCCCAGCCGACGCGCGAAACGCGGTTCCGGACGGCCGCCATCAGGTTCTGGATACCCCGACCGATCGTAGCGCCACCGTGGTGTGATTCCTTCGGCGCGAATTCCCTGAGCCGGTCGAACAGAGCCTCGACTTCGTCGGCTTTCTCCTCGAGGTGCGCGCGGCCCTCGTCGGTCACCTGGAAGGGCTTGCGCGGCCCTTCGCCCGGGGCTTCTTCGATCAGGCCCATGTCCTGCAGCAAAGTGAGCGTCGGGTAGACGACGCCGGGGCTCGGCGCATATTCGCCTCCCGTCAGGTCCTCGATTGCACGGATCAAGTCGTAGCCGTGACGCGGGTCGTCGGCGATCAGCCTCAAGAGCACGAGCCGAAGCTCTCCGGATTCGAACATGCGCCGGCTCCGCCGACCGCCGCGGCGGCTGCCGCCGAAACCACTGTCGTCGAACTCAAAGTGAAACGGACCCCAGCCGCCTGACCGGCGGCCCATCGCCAAGAGGGCTTCCGGCACGTCGATCTCGATACGGCCGCGGGGATGGCAGCCCGAATGCCTGTGTCTCATTTAGATCTCCTTTCGATGTGTCTAAGATATATCTTCGATGCATCGTGAACAAGTCTGCTGGTGCAATTCTTTTAGCGGTGCGCCAAGGACGCTGTGGAATGGCCGACCTGTTCAGTGACGAAGATCTGGAGCGCGCCCAGCCGGCAACGGGGGCGAACGCGCCGCTCGCGGATCGCCTGCGGCCGCAGAGCCTCGACGAGATCGTCGGGCAAGAGCATCTGACCGGACCGGACGGCGCGATCGGGCGGATGGTCGCCGCGGGCAAATTGTCGTCGATGATCCTCTGGGGCCCTCCCGGTACCGGCAAGACGAGCATCGCGCGACTTTTGGCGGACGCCGTCGGCCTGCGCTTCGTGCCCATCTCGGCTGTGTTCTCCGGCGTCGCCGACCTCAAGAAGATCTTCGCCGAAGCGAAGACCGCCGCGCGGGCCGGCCAGCGGACCCTGTTGTTCGTGGACGAGATCCACCGGTTCAACCGCGCGCAACAGGATGGCTTCCTGCCATACGTGGAGGACGGCACGGTCACTCTCGTCGGGGCCACCACGGAGAACCCGAGCTTCGAATTGAACGCGGCGTTGCTGTCACGCTGTCAGGTGCTGATCCTCCGCCGGCTCAACGAACAGGCGCTCGAGACCCTGATCGGCCGCGCCGAGGCCGAGGTCGGTCGCCCTGCCCCGCTGACCGATGATGCGCGCGCCGCACTGATCGCCAGCGCAGACGGCGACGGCCGTTTCCTGCTCAACCAGGTCGAGACCTTGTTCGACGTCGATCTCGATGCGCCGCTCGATCCCGCCGGCATGGCCGCACTGCTGCACCGCCGCGTTCCGGTCTACGACAAGGATCGCGAAGGCCACTACAACCTCATCTCGGCGCTGCATAAGAGCTTGCGCGGTTCGGATCCGCAGGCGGCGCTTTACTATCTCGCGCGCATGCTCGTCGCCGGTGAGGAGCCGCTTTACCTGCTCCGCCGCCTGACCCGCGCGGCCATGGAAGACATCGGCCTCGCCGACCCGCAGGCGCTCGTGCAGTGCCTCGCCGCCAAGGACGCCTACGACTTTCTCGGATCGCCCGAGGGCGAGCTCGCGATCGTCCAGGCGTGCCTCTACCTCGCGACCGCGCCCAAATCGAATGCGGCCTACATGGCCCAAAAGAGCGCCTGGCGATCCGCGAAGGAGACCGGCTCGCTGATGCCGCCGTCGCATATTTTGAATGCGCCGACGCGGCTTATGAAGGACATCGGCTACGGCAAGGGCTATGCCTACGACCATGACGCCGACGAGGGCTTTTCCGGCCAGGATTACTGGCCCCAGGAAATGGACGCGCAGACCTTCTACGAGCCGAGCGATCGCGGTCTCGAAGCCAAAATCCGCGAGCGCATTGCCTTTTGGAACGACCTTCGCCGGAAACGGAAACCGGACAGCGAATAGGGGAGCTTAGAGAATGTATCAGACCCAAGCGCCTGCGGCCTATTGGCGCGACCAGCTGATCCAGTGGGGACCGCGCGTGGTCTTCGCGATCCTGATCCTCATCGCCACACATTTCATCGCGAAGGCGGTGCAATGGGCCGTCGCCAGGCTGGTCGACCGAATGCCCGTGCTGAAGCGGCATCCGCAAGCGGGCGTGGACTCGGTCGGAACGGAGCTAGGCCGCCTCGCCTACTGGTTGATCTGGCTCGTCGGACTGATCGCAGCGCTGCAGCCTCTCGGCCTGTCCGGAGTGCTGACTCCCGTGACCGCGCTGACCAATGAGGTCTTCGCCTTCCTGCCGCGCCTGCTCGGCGCCGGCGTCTTCTTCTTCGCTGGACTGATCCTGGCGCGCGTCGTCCGCCACATCATCGAGGCAGCGCTCGGCGCGCTCAACCTCGAACGACTGCTGGGACGCGCGGGCATCCCGATCGGCGATAGCCCGCTCGCGGTCGACCAAACCGGCACTGCAGCGGAAGGCGTTGCGCCGGCCCGCAACTCCATCGCCAAGGCAGTCGGAGTAACCGTGTCGGCGATCATCATCATCTTCGCCGCGATCGGCGCGCTGCAGATCCTGCAGGTGTCGGCCATCTCCGATCCTGCGACCAACATGCTGAACACCATCGCGCTGGCCATCCCGCGAGTGTTGGCGGCGTTGGTCTGGCTGGCGATCGCCTTCCTGATCGGCCGCTGGGTGAAGGCAATGCTGGAGACGGTCCTCCCCAGCCTGGGCTTCGACAATAGCGTGCGTGCGCTTGGCGTGATGCCGCCCAGCTCGAACCCCTCGAAGGTCGTCGGCGCGATTGCCATGACGGCGATCCTTCTTGGCGCGGCAATCGAGGCGACCCGGCAGCTTGGCGGCGATGCCGTTGCGGTGCTGCTGATCCAGATCACGGAGCTTGGCGGGAAGGTCATCTTCGGCACGGTAATCATCGTCGCCGGCATCTTCCTTGCCCGCATCCTCTCGGCCCTGGTCGGAAGCAGCACGGGCGAGTCCAGCTACGCCCAGACGATCGTCAAATATGCAATCATCGCTTTGTTCACCGCGATCGGCCTGACCTTCATGGGCCTTGCCGACCAGATCGTGATGATGGCGTTCGGCCTGATCCTCGGCTCGGCGGCGATAGCGACGGCCATCGCCTTCGGACTGGGCGGACGCGATGCCGCGGCCCGGGTTCTCGAGCGATGGACGGACGAGCAGATGCCGGCGACGCGCCGCCCCGTTCCACCGCGCCTGAGGAAGCCGACCGAGCCGGACGACAGCCAGCCGCCTCTGGTTTAGGCGTATTGCGAGGGGCGATAGCGACGAAGCAATTCAGCGGCACTCTGGATTGCTTCGCTACGGTCACGATGACGGCCAGCTTTGAATCCTTCGTCGCGATCGACTGGTCCGGCGCAAAAGGGCGGCGGCACAAGGGCATCGCGATTGCGGAAGCTCGGCACGACGCTCCGCCACGACTGATCCGTCACGGCCACATCTGGTCGCGCGAGGAGGTGCTTGACTGGCTGCTGAAGCGGGCGGCGAAGGAGCCGACCCTGTTCGGCTTCGACTTCAGCTTCGCTCCGCCGATCATGGAGCGCGGCGAATATCTGATCGGCGAGCCCGATGTCCCGAAGACCGCGCGCGAGTTCTGGGCCTATGTCGATGCCAAGTGCGACGACGAGGACCTCGGCGCCGCGAGCTTTCTCGAGACCGCGCACCGACGGCACTTTTATTTCGGCATCGCCGACGGGGTGAAGGCGGACTTCGTGCGCTTCCGCCAGTGCGATGCGCGCCTGAACGCGCAGGGCGGGCGCAAGACGGCGAGCGCCTATGACGCGATCGGCGCGGCGCAGGTGGCGAAGGCGAGCTTTTCCGGAATGCGCCTGCTCCGCCGCCTAGACGGAAAGGTCGCCATCTTCCCGATGGACCCGCTACCGGAACGCGGCAGCGCGGTGGCCGAGATCTACACGCGCATCTATTTGCGCCGGGCCGGGATGACCGGGGCGAAGCTTCGTACCCGCGCCGAGCTCAACCGTGCACTGCTCGGCCTCGGTAGCAAGCCGGTGCGGCTGAGCTTCGAGCCCAATGACCATCAAACCGACGCTCTGGTTACCGCCGCCGGTATGCGGGTGCTCGGCAGGGATCCCAGCGCATTCAAACCGGACGGGCTGACACCAGAGATTGCGCGGACGGAAGGGTGGACTTTCGGCGTGCTGTGAATTGCCTTCGTCGTCTCGAATGTTCACGAGAAGGCGTTGCAACCGTTTCGTTTTCTCAACGTTGCCCTTCCCAAACCTAGATTAGGTTGCCTGTGGCAGCCGCAAGCGATGATCGGATCTTATGAAGCAGACGGAGAAGGCCGCGACCGGCGTCGAAGGTCTGGACGACATTCTCGCCGGTGGGCTGCGGCGCGGGCGCGTGTACCTGATCGAAGGCAGCCCCGGAACGGGCAAGACCACGATCGCTACTCAGTTCCTGCTCGCCGGTGCGGCAGCCGGTGAGCGAGGGCTCTACATCACGCTGTCGGAAACCGAAGAGGAGTTGCGCGAGAGCGCGGCCTCGCACGGGTGGAAGTTCGACGATCCGCTCGCGATCTACGAGCTCGTCCCGCCCGAGAGCCTGCTCGACGAGGACCAGCAGCAGAGCCTCCTTTATTCCTCGGACCTCGAGCTCGGCGAGACGACCAAGCGCATCTTTGAAGCGATCGAGCAAAGCAAGCCGCAGCGCATCGTGGTCGACAGCTTGTCGGAAATCCGCCTGCTCGCGCAAAGCTCGCTTCGCTATCGCCGCCAAGTGCTCGCGCTGAAGCATTATTTCGCCCGCACCGGAGCAACCGTGGTGATGCTGGACGATCTCACCAGCGAAACGCACGACAAGACCGTGCATAGCGTCGCTCATGGTGTGATCCGCCTCGACGAACTTGCGCCAGATTACGGCGCCGATCGCAGACGCCTGCGCGTGATCAAATATCGCGGACAGAGCTTTCGCGGAGGCTATCACGACATGGTCATCAAGACGGGCGGAGTGACCGCTTTTCCAAGGCTCATTTCTTCCGAGCACAAGCGGGCATTCAGCCGCGAGTCGATGCAAAGCAATTCGGCAGAGCTCAACACGCTTCTTGGCGGCGGTATCGAGCGCGGATCGAGCACATTGGTCCTAGGGCCAGCCGGCACCGGCAAGTCGCTGCTGACGCTGAGCTTTGCGGTTCAGGCTATCGAACGCGGCGAAAGCGCGGCGATGTTCATCTTCGACGAGGAACTGGGGCTGCTGTTCGAGCGCGCGAAAGGACTCGGGCTCGACCTCGCGGCGCTGCAGAAGACCGGACGCCTGCTCATCGAGCAGGTCGACGCCGCCGAGCTGGCTCCGGGCGAGTTCGCCCAGCGGGTACGGACGTGCGTCGAGCAGCATCAAGCGCGCACCGTCGTGATCGACAGCCTCAACGGCTACCAGGCCGCCATGCCGGAGGAAAAGCAGCTCATCCTGCACATGCATGAGTTGCTGCAGTTCCTGAACCGGCAAGGCGCGACCACTTTCCTCACCGTCGCCCAGCATGGCCTAGTGGGCGACATGCGCGCACCGGTCGACGTCACCTATCTCGCTGACACTGTAATCCTGCTTCGCTATTTTGAGGCCATGGGCCGGGTGCGGCGTGCGATTTCGGTGATCAAGAAGCGGACCAGCGCGCACGAGGATACGATCCGCGAATATCGGATCGGCACGAACGGCATCAAGCTCGGCCCGCCGCTGACCAACTTCCAGGGCGTGCTTCGCGGCGTGCCGGAGATGGTCGGCGAGGACCGGTCACTGATGAATTTCGAGAGCGCATGACCGGAAGCGAACGCTCGGAAACAGCGCTGATCCTCGCGCCTCTCGGTCGCGATGCCGCTATCGCTGCAGGGATGCTGCGCGAATACCGCATTCCATCCGTCATATGTCCCGACCTCGACTCGCTCGTTCGCGAATTGAACGGCAGCGTCGGTTTCGTGCTGGTGACGGAGGAGGCGCTCGTCGGACGCGACCTGCGCAACCTGTCGGGGTGGATCAACGGCCAGCCGGAATGGTCCGATTTGCCGTTCGTCGTATTGACGCGGAAGGGCGGCGGGCTCGAGCGCAATCCGGAAGCAGGCCGCCTGCTGGACGCCTTGCGGAACGTCACCTTCCTCGAACGGCCGTTCCATCCCACCACTCTCGTCAGCCTCGCCCGCGCGGCTCTGCGTGCGCGCCTTCGGCAGTACGATGCGCGTGCGCGCCTGGAAGACCTTCAGCGTAGCGAAGAGCGCCTGCGCATGGCGAACGAAACGCTCGAAGCGCGGGTCGACGAGAGAACGCGGGACCACGAACTCGCGCTCGCCAAGCTCCACGAAGCACAGAAACTGGAGACGCTCGGGCAGTTGACCGGCGGAGTCGCACACGATTTCAACAATCTGCTGACGCCCGTCATCGGGAACCTGGACCTGCTGCGCCGACGGATGGCGCCGACGGATCCATCCCAGCGACTGATCGACGCCGGAATGCAGGCGGCAAGCCGCGCGGCGACGCTCGTGCAGCGGCTCCTCGCCTTCGCGCGGCGGCAGGACCTCAGCGTCCGGTCGGTCAATGTCGGCGCGCTCCTCGAAGGCATGAGCGATCTCATCCGCCGCTCGCTCGATCCGGCGATCGAGGTCCGGATCAGCCATTCGGCGGATTTGCCGCCAGCTCGCGTCGATCCGAACCAGCTGGAGCTTGCGATCCTGAACCTCGCCATCAACGCCCGGGATGCAATGCCGAGGGGCGGAACGCTTCACATCGAAGCGGATTCCGTCACCTCCGAGGGCGGGGGCGGTCTTCAGGCCGGGGATTATGTGCGGATCGCCGTACGGGACAACGGCACCGGAATGGACCGGCAGACACTCGCCCGCGCGATCGAGCCCTTCTTTTCGACCAAGGGCGTCGGCAAGGGAACGGGTCTGGGCTTGTCGATGGTTCACGGACTGGCGGCGCAGCTTGGCGGCGTGCTCAACATCCGGAGCCGGCCCGGCGAGGGAACCACTGCGGAGATTTGGCTGCCCGAAGCCCCGGAGGCCGCAAGCAGCCAGGACCTCGAAGCACGCCCGCTGGTCGGCGCGCCGCGCCAGGCCACCATCTTGCTGGTCGACGACGAGGAGCTGGTCCGGGTTGCGACTGCCGACATGCTTGGCGACCTCGGCTACGAGGTGATCCAGGCCAATTCGGGAGCGGAGGCCCTGCGCCTGCTTCGGCTTGGCGACGAGCCCGACCTGATGATCACGGATTATCTGATGCCCGGCATGAACGGCGTGCAGCTGATCGAGAATGCCCGGGGAATTGCGCCGGCGATGCAGGTGATGCTGATCACCGGCTATTCCACCGTCGCGGAAGGACCCGGCGCATCGGTTGCCCGGCTCGCCAAGCCGTTCCGCCAGTCGGATCTCGCGGCGCTCGTCGCCGACCTGCTGACGCAGGAGCCCGCCGACAACGTGCTGAGCTTCCGGGGCCGGACTGACTGAACAACGCCGCGCAGCGCTGCGTGAAGGGCCGAATGTTCACAAAGTTCGCACTGACGGCTGGATTTCTCCCGAGGGGAAGTTGACCAATTTGACTGTCCCGCGCGTGCTTTGCGGAGATGCGGGGGGCCGCAAAGTGTGACCTTCGTCAAGACGTTCGTAAACTTCGTCACCTTTGCGCACGCAGGAAGCGGAGGCAGGCGGAAACGAGCTTGGCTGCGGACTCATTCCACCGTGTCTCAAACGAACTGCTTCCGGACACTCACTGGTTTGAGACACTAAGGCACAAAATGGGGGCTGTAGGACAGCGAAATGCACCGAGCGCAGCGGAGGGAATGCGGAGCATTCCTGACGTAGCGCGAAGAGATGCATTTCGCTCGGCCGGCGCGCGAGCAAGCGGCCTAAGCCGCGCTGCGAGACGCGTCCGACGTCACGGGATTTACTTCCGTGACGGCCAATGTCTGCTTTGGGTGGAAAGCGGACGCTTCTCAGTCGAGAGGAATGCGAAGCGCCCGGCTAATAATAATCAGACAGACGAAGCCGGTAAGAGCGAGCGGGCACCCTAACACGAGGCCGCGCGTGTCCGGCTTACCCATCCAAGTGACGAGGGCGGGAATGCCGAGCAGCCACACCTACCAACCCGCCGGCTGATCCGGTCTAACTTCGTGAGTTTCTTCGTTGGAGGCCAAAACGGGCATGAAGGGCGTTGTGGAAACTTCCACGATTGTCATGCCCTCTCTGACTGTCGACCGGCGTACGTAAATCGGCTCGCCGTCCAACGACTCATGGCCCACCGAGACCCTGCCAATCGGTACAGCAAGAGAGATGCCGCTATTGCTCTTGAGCCCTTGATGCGTCTGCCGTTTTTTTGCTTCAACCCGGGTCCCCGCGGGCTTGCCGTGATCCGAAACTCGCGAATCCTGAGCAAACGAAGCGGGGACACCGCTAACAACGACCGCGAGACCAATCGCCATACAAAGAGCGGTTCGCATCAGGCTGACACCTCCCGAAGGCCGAGCGTACGCCGGCGTTATCAGCGCCCTTCCTGCTTGCACTGGCCCGGCGGGCCGCAGTTGAAATAGTTCGCATCTACGAATTGCGCGACCCTTCGACCGAGTTCGGCGCCGTTTACGTCGGCCCTACGGAAGTGAAGGCCGCCGTAGACTCGCGCATCGATCACGTCGGGGATGACGTCGGTGAAATGGCTGTAGTGCCGCGTCGATCCACTCCCAGGCACCGTCGCGAGCCCCGGGCTGACGATATCGAACTCCGCTGCGTCGCTGCCGAAGTACGCCTTGGCGCTGTTCATCAGCCCGCTGAAGAAGCAGTTGGCGCCCGATGGCTCGTCTGCGTATGGCGGCAACGGCAGGAGTGAGGTCCACCCGGTATCGGGCGCGGTCGCATCGTTGCCGTCGGTGTCGGCGAGATTGATCGCGGTCGTCGGCCGCCAAAAGCCCCAGCGGCCCTTTTCTGCAAAGCAATTGATGGCACTGTCCGCC
>Ga0307409_100002119_pt1 | contig 10216 bp, 4 predicted proteins | sample 322Ometagenome_2_FD_203888 | JGI IMG/M metagenome (GOLD analysis project Ga0307409, IMG submission 203888) | Maize rhizosphere microbial communities from greenhouse at UC Davis, California, United States - 322HYB-O-2 | ecosystem: Host-associated > Plants > Roots > Rhizosphere > Soil | place...
CTGCGATTCGCACGTCACCGCGGCGAGCGCGATGTTGTCGTGCGCGTCGATCACGAAGGCGGTCGGCTCGAAACCGCTGTTGTCCTGATCGACCGAGACAATCGTCGTCTCGGGCGAGGTCAGCGTTGGATCGACCACGGCGATGGTTGGCGGCACCGGATCATAAACGTCCTTCGGCGGACCGTCGTCGATCGTGCATTCCGTGGAGCCGCCCACGAAATCGGTGTTGGTGCATGCGCCGCCGGCGCAGCGCGCGCAATTGGCGCCCTGCGCGACCACGCCAAGCGCGATGTTGTTGCGCAGCGAGGCGAGCAGCTCCGCCGGGCACGACGCTCCCGCCGGACAATACGCGCGCAGCGTGATCACGCCGCGTTCGCCGGGTCCGAGCGTGAAGGTGGCGTTATCGCGGCCCGGGTCGTTGAAGTTGCGGTCGAACGGGTTGGCCTGGACGTTGGGTCCGACAATGTTGACGAGCGGCACGCTCTGCGCCGTTTGTGCCGGCGTCTGGTCGACGGCGCAGACCGCCGCCGGGCCGACGAAAATCTTGCGGATGGCGAGCTGATACTTCACGCCCTCCGGCGGATTGTTGACGAGGACATTGGTCTTGTAGGCCGATGTGGTGTTGCCGTTGTTGCGCAGCGGCCACGTGGTGTCGGCAACTTCGAACGCGCCGTTCTCGAAATCCGGATTCTCGAAATCGGGGTTCTCGAAGTCCGGGTTCTCGAAGTCCGGATTTTCGAAGTCCGGATTCTCGAAGTCCGGGTTCTCGAAATCGGGGTTCTCGAAATCGGGGTTCTCGAAATCCGGGTTCTCGAAATCGGGGTTTTCGAAATCGGGGTTTTCGAAATCCGGATTGCGGATCGACGAGTCCGCGGACAGCGTGAAGTTTTCGAAGTCCGGGTTCTCGAAGTCAGGATTCTCGAAATCCGGGTTTTCGAAGTCGGGATTGTGGAGCTCGGTATTCTCGAAGTCCGGGTTCTCGAAATCCGGATTCTCGAAGTCGGGATTGAGGAACACCGCGTCGAAGGTCAGGTCGGCCGTGCCGCTGACGACTTCTTCGACGCTGACCGGGACCAGCACGTCCGGCGCCTGGTTCGGATCCGCCGGTGCGTTGGTCAGGCCCACAAAGACGGTTCGCGATGCGCTCGAGTGGCGGGGGATGCGCAGCGTGACCTCGACCTGCGGCTGCGACGTGCCATTGAAGCCCGCGAATTGATCGAACGAAGCGAGCACGCCGGCCGGCGGACTGACCCGCATCACGTAAAGGCGATCCAGATCGGTGGTGTTTTGCGCCACGACGGCGAACGAACGCTGCAAGCCCGAAATGCGTTTCGAGTTTTGCGGCGATGCCACCATCAACTCGGGCCGCAGCTGCGCGGTGTAAACATCCTGGTTGCGGATGCCGACCTGTCCGGGCACGCATGCGACGGCCAGGGGACCGAGCACGGCCGGCGTGAAATTCTGCCAGTTGCCGTCTCGCGGCGTGCCGACATTGCGGTTGTCGGACCAGCTCACGTGGAACACCGGCGCCGGGCGATTGGCGCGCTGTCCCGTGTTCCATGCCCAGCCGCCAGTCTCGGTGGTGACGAACGACTGGCCCGCGATATCGATGTAGTCGCCGATGAACGGGAAGCGGCCGCCGGAAAACAGCGGCAGGTTCGGACGGTTGTACTGCAGCTGTGTCTTCGGGCCGGCGCCCTTCTGCGTGCGGCCCTCGCGGTAACGCGATACCGCGGTGCTGTCGCCAAGCACCGACGTGCTCGCAAAGCCGCACGTCGCGTTGGCCAGGCACTGCGCGTCGGCAATCGCGGCGCGCATGTCGAGCGTGTGCCGGCGCGCAATGCCGTTCGGATTGCTCAGCATGCACAGGAACACTTCGCCGAACATCGAGTTCGGATTGAGCGCCATGCATTCCTGGAACGCCTGCAGGCCGTACTCCATTACCAGGTCTTCGAACTTGCCGGCGCGATCGTCGCGCAGATCGTAGTAGGCAAGCGCGAGCTTGCCGCCGGCGAACGCCATCGCCGGCATGATCTGGTGGCCGGCCTCGAGGTAGGCATCGGCCACGCGCGGCGTCGTCCAGGTCGTGCCGCCGATCGATGTCGTCACGACGATCCGTCCGTCGGTTGGGCGCTCGCCGCCAAAGCCGCGCGCCGACCACGCCAGATAGACGCGGCCAGGCGCGCCGGCAGCGCGTCCCTCGGCTTCGGCCGGGACAATCGCGAGGGTGGGATAGGCGTTGGTGCGGAACGTCAGCACGCTCGAGGCCTGATCGAAGGGTGCCAGCTCGTATCCGCCGGCGGTGATCGGCGCGGCCTTCGTGAAGGTCTGGCCGCCGTCGGTGGAGCTTGTCACCATGATCGAGTTGCGGCTGGTCTTGTCCCCGGCAATCGCAAACTCGCGCCATGCCACGTGAATGGCGCCGGTGCCCGGATCCACGGCAATGGTCGTGCCCTGGTTGCGGGCAACGCTCTCGCTCAACTTCGACGGCTGCGACCACGACGCGCCGCAGTCGTTCGAGCGCGAGAACAGGATCTTCGAGCGGACGTTGTTGTCGCCGCCGACAAACGAGGTGTAAACGAGATACGCGGCGCCGGCCTGGACGGTGCGGCCGTTGATCTGGCACGTCAACGTGCCGCGCGGAATGTCGGTGGCAATCCACGGCTTGTCGAGGAACTGGCCGGACGTGCCGGTCTCGATCACCACGCTGCCGAGGTGCTCGATCGGATCGCCGCCATCCCGGTTGTTGTTGTCGATGAACGTCGACACGAACACCTTGCCGATTTCGCGGTCGCCGCGATTGAACGCGATACCCGAGTAATAGAACAGGCCGTTGGTGCCGGCGCGCACCGTCGGATCGGCGGCCGCGGCGAGACCCTTGATCGGCGAGTTCATTCCCTTGGCCGACGTGTCGAGCTTGTGCCCGGGCATCAGCGTCGACGACCACGTCGCGCCGCAATCGAACGACTTGAAGACGCCAAGCCACGCATCGCCGACTTCGCCGGCAGCGGTCTCGACGTCAACAAACCGATAGTCGTTGGCGCCGGCCAGCAGGTGGCAGGGGTTTCTGGACGACACGGCGATCGACGGTTCGTTCTGCCGCTGCAGAAACGGGTCGCCGATGATCGTCGACGGCGGCGTGAAAGTTGCGGGCCCACCTGCCATGTTCACGTTGGGACCAACCACTTGCGCGTTGGCAAGGGTGGCAAAAACGCTGAAGACGCTGACCAGGGCAATTCGAATGAACACAAACCTCGGCGTGGGGAGCGAGCGCCGCATATCCTGCCTCCAAATCTGACGTAGACGAAACTCGGATTACCAGGCGGGCTTACAAGGACAACAACGGACTTGTAGACGCACGAGTGTATGCCCTGCCGGGCTTTTTGCACAATCACCTAAAATGGTGATCTCAAACCGTGCAGTGCCACTTTTTCTTGATCGGCTGATATTTCGCTTAACCCGGCCGGTTTTTGACCACCCAAAATTTACGTTTTCAGGCCGCAAAACCAGCAGCTGGGCCGTGTATCATGTGTCTGTTGCTGCGACGCTCCCTGTTTCTCGCAATGGTGGCCGCGATTGCCTGCGGCCCGAAAACACCGCCGGCTTTTTTCGATAACCCACTGCCGCTGCTGACGTGGATAGGTGAGTTCACGCGCCCCTCGGGCGTCGTGTATCCGCAGCTTGGCGCCGGCGCGAAGTACGGAAGCATTTCAGGCCTGGCGCCGGACGCGGCGACCAGGCAATGGATCGCGGTCATCGACGACCGCGAACGCTCGCGCGTTGCGTGGCTGGACGTCACTCTTGGCGAGTCGGGTCTTGCCGTCACGCCGGTGCGGATGAAGGAATTGAGCGCCGGTCCGGGGATTGAAAGCCGCCGCGTCACCGAGGCTGATCTCGAATCAATCGTCGTGCTGCCGGACGGCACGCTCGTGATGGGCGAAGAGGGCCACGTCAGAAACGGCGTCGTGTGGCAACCGGCGCTGTTACAGTCGACGCACGACGGCGTGGTCACGCAATTGATCGAATTTCCAAAGGAGTTTCAGATCACCGGCGACGGCAAGAGCGGCCTTCGCGACAACCAGGGCTTCGAGGGCCTGACGGTGACGCCGGGCGGCCGCTTGATCGCGGGGATGGAGCAGCCGCTCCTTCAGGACGGCGCGGTGACGTTCCAGCGCGGCGCCACGGGACGGCTGGTGGAGTTCGAGCGATCCGGTGCAACGTTCCGTCCGTCGCGGCAATGGCGTTACCAGATCTCGCCGACGCCAGAGGTCGAGAACTTCGAACAGGTTTGCAGCGACGGCGAGAACGGCCTCGTCGAACTGCTCGCGCTCGGCGAGACGCAGCTCATCTCGATGGAGCGCTCGTGCCTGGTGACGAAGGACAAGCAGTTCACCGCGAATACGATCCAGTTGTTCTCGGTCGAGCTGGTCGCCGGCGACGCGCGCAAGAAGCTGCTGCTCAACTTCAAGGACATCACGTCGCGGCTGTCGTCGACGCTGTCGCGCCTGGAAAATTTCGAGGCGCTGACCTTCGGGCCGATCGTCAACAACAGGCCGACGCTGTTGATCGGGTCGGATGATAATTTCCGGGCGACGCAGAAGACGTCATTCCTGCTGTTTGGTATGAGGTAGGAATCCGGCTGAAGCCGGATGCTACTCTGTAATCCCGTCGGAGACAGAGTGGCATCCGCCTTCAGGCGGATTGTTCAGGCGATGAACTTATAGCCGACTCCTCTGACAGTGACCAAATGTTTCGGCTTTGTCGGGTCTGCTTCCAAATACCGCCGCAGGCGCACAATGAAGTTGTCGATCGCGCGCGTATCGGTGTCTTCATGCAGATCCCACACGTCTTCGAGGATCGACTTGCGCGACACCGCCTTGCCGGCGTTCTTGACCAGATACTGCAGCAGATCGCACTCCATCTGCGTCAGTTGATACTTCGTGTCGCCGACGTGGAGCTCGAGCGCTTCCAGATCGAGTTTCTTTCCCGCAAAGGTGATCGAGTCGTGCTCGTGTTCCTGCGCGAGCCACTCCTTTCTGCGCAGCAGTCCACGTAACCGCGCCATCAGGATCTGCAGCTCGAACGGTTTCGGCAGGTAATCGTCGGCGCCCGCTTCGAAGCCGTGCAGCACGTCCTCGGGACGGCTGCGCGCGGTCAGCATCAGCACCGGGACGTAGTGGCCTTCGGTGCGCAGCTGCTTGACGACCTCGAAGCCGTCCTTGCCCGGCAGCATCACGTCGAGGACCACCGCGTCGTAGCGCGCGCGATCGCGGAGCAGCCGCTCGAGCGCCTGCTTGCCGTCCCCATCGACGTCGACCTCGTGGCCCTCGGCCTCGAGGTTGAAGCGAAGGCCGTCGGCCAGGTGCGCCTCGTCTTCGACGACCAGGATCCTGCTCACCTTTCGACCCTTCGACTCGCGGTCGGATGCTCCGCATCCGGCCGCTCGCTCAGGGCGAGCTCCCTCATTCTGGGAAGCTCGAGCGTGAACGTCGAGCCCTTGTTCTCGCCGGCGCTCTCCGCGAACACGCGGCCGTTGTGGCGCTTGGCGATCGATCGCACGATGTAGAGGCCGAGGCCGGTGCCCTTGACCTTCGAGCCGCGCGGCTGAAAGCGGTAGAAGCGGTTGAAGATGCGTCCGAGCTGCGCTTTCGGAATGCCGATGCCGGCATCGCGCACGCGCACCCACGCGGTGTCCGGCGTCGCGCCGGCGGCCTGCACCGTGATCTGCGGCGGGCCGTTCGAGTACTTCACGGCGTTATCGAGCAGGTTGGTCACCGCGGTGCGCAGATCGTCGATGTCGCCGTTGACGACGAGCGGCGCGCGCAGATCGCTTTCGACGATCGCGATCGCGTCCTCGGCCAGGTGATGGCGCGTGCGCGCGGTATCGACGCACTCCTGCACCAGCCATCCGACATCGACCGGCCCGCGATGTTCGAGCTTGCGCTTCTGACGCGCCACGCCGGCGCGCAGCACCTGCTCGACGGTGTGCTGCAGGCGATCGGTGTCCTGCAGCATGATGCGGTAAAACTCCTTGCGTTGCGCATCGCCAATCTCGCGCGCCTGCAGCGTCTCGAGATAGAGGCGAATCGACGCGATCGGCGTCTTGAGCTCGTGCGTGACGGAGTTGAGGAAGCTGTCCTGTTGTTCGGTGATGCCCATCTCGCGGACGAGGAACACCGTGTAGATGATGAGCCCGGCAATGATCAGCGAGAAGGTCACGACGCCGAAGACGAGCGGCGCGACGCGCCGCCCGTTGGCAAGGATCCAGCCGATGTTCAGGGTGACAGCGGCGGCAACGAGAACGACGCAGAGGACGACGAAGACGATTGAGGCGGTCTGTCTGCGCGTCATGCCAGGCCAATAGGCTAATAGGCAAATAGGCTAAAAAAAACCTCTTTCCTATTGGCCCATTGGCCAATTGGCCTTTTAGGCTGCTTCTTCTGCAGGCAGCGGCTGCTTAATTTTCGCGACCTTGACGTCCCAGGCCAGGCCGAGCGCCTTGAGGACGCTGATGCCAATCCAGTTCATGTCGAACTCGTACCAGGCCAGGCCGTGACGCGCCGACACCGGATGCGCGTGATGGTTGTTGTGCCAGCCCTCGCCGAAGGTCAGCATCGCCACCCAGAAGCTGTTGCGCGAATCGTCGCGGGTCTGGAAGCGGCGCCTGCCCCACAGGTGCGTCGCCGAGTTGACGAGCCACGTGCAGTGCAGCCCGTAAGTGGTGCGGAAGAACGTGCCCCACAGCACGTAGGTCCAGCCGCCGAACGCGAGCAGCGCCAGGCCCACGACCACCTGCGGCACCCAGTGCCACGTGGTCAGCGCAACGTGGAAACGATCCTTGCTGAGATCCGGCGTGTAGCGCGACAGCACTTCGGTATCGTGATGCATCGCCTTGCCGGTCATGATCCATCCCATGTGCGCCCAGTAGGTGCCTTCGTTGGGCGTGTGCGGATCGCCCTCGTGATCCGAATGCTGGTGATGGATGCGGTGCGTGGCGACCCAGAAAATCGGCCCGCCTTCGAGCGCGAGCGTGCCGCACAGCGTCAGGAAGTACTCCATCCACCTCGGCGTCTTGTAGCCGCGATGCGTCAGCAGGCGGTGATACCCCATGCCGATACCGAGCGAGCCGGCCACCCACCACAAGGCGACGGCCACCGCAATGGCGCCCCAGTCGATGAAGAAAAATGCGGCGACGGCGCCGATGTGAAAGATGGTCATGGCAATGGCCGTGATCCAATTGATCTGGCCATCAGAGGCCTTGCGGCCGTAAATCTCGGTAACTGGAATCATGTCGACAGCAACACTATCAGGCCGCTCACCACGCTTCTGTAATACTTGTGTCGTCTCTCTAAGTGCATTCCTTTCAACGGATTGCGGCCTGATATTGTTTCAGCGTCCCAGGACGGCCCGCCGCCAGGTTTCGACGATGGCGCGATCGGGGCCGCCTAATTTCTGGTGGCGCTCCACGTAACTGCGGAAGCGCTGCACGTTGTCGTCGCTCAGGCTCTTGTCCTGCTGGTGCATCTTGTAAAGCACCTGGATCGCCACGAACAGCATCGGCTGATCATCATTCCTCGTGTTGTCGAGCTGATCCTTGAGCTTCGGCAGCGCGCCGCTGAAGTCACCGAGCATCGCCAGCGCGATCGCTTCGCGCTTCAATCGCTCGTTGTCATTCGCCCACGCGCTCGGCGCTTCTTCGAGGATGTCGAGCGCCATGCGGCCGTCGCCGCTGCGCAGCAGCGCATCCACCAGCACCGGATACACCGCGGCTGGGTTCTCGCTGAGCAGCGCCATTTCCCACGCGCCGATCGCTTCCTTGTCGCGGCCGCTGACCGCGTGCGTGGCGCCGAGATAGAACGCCGCGCCCAGGAAATCCGATGCGCCTTTCAGCGTTTGCTGGAACCACGCGGCGGCCTGCGCCACTTCGCCTTTGCTGAGCGCGCCAAGCCCTCGCACGAACGCGAGGTTCAGTTCATCATCGTCGCTCGCGCCGCGATCGGCGGGCGCGTCGTAGTTTCCCTGCTTCGCTTTTTCGATCACCGCTTCAACTTCGGGCGTCGTTGGCGGATGCATGTCCGCGAGGCCCTCGAGGAACGGCATCACCACTTCGGGAACGAGAATCGAGCGCGGGGAGAAGCGTGGCACCGGCGCGAGGATCTTCGACGCGGCGATCGGCGCCGGCGGCGCGTCGGGATCGAGCGGCACGCCGAGATCGGGCGGCGGAGCGGTGTTGTCCGCGACAGGGGAGAGCATGAAGGCGCGCGTCAGCCGCATTTCGGGCTGGCCCGGCGCTGCGATGATGGCTCGCGCCACGTATTCGCCGGGCGGCAACACGCCAAGCCGCATTTGCGCCGCGAAGGCGCGCACGTTGCCCCGCGACGCCTGCTTCGCTTCCACGTTGACGAGCGCGTTGCCGTTTTCAGCATCGGAGATCTGCAGCGTCACTTTTGTTTTCGACAGCAGCCCTTCGGTGCCGGTCATCTCGACCATCGCCGACACCGTTTCGCTGTCGATCACCGTGGTGGGCCGCGGCCGCGGCAGCTCGCCGGCGATCGGTGGCTGCGCCACGAGCATCAGGTCCGACACGTTGATGCCGGCCGGTCCGCGGTTGAGCCGCGCGTTGATCGAGTGATGAACGCTGCCGCCGCGACCGGTCTCGTCCACGGCCGCGACCCGCAGCGTGTACTCGCCCGGATCGAGCGCCACGGATGTCAGCGCCAGCCGCGGCGACGGCACGCCTTTGCTGGCCGGATCGAGTTTCGACACGCCGCCGCGATTGACCACAATCTTTTCGTTCTTGTCGAGGACGATCACGCCGATCGGTATTTCAGCAGCCGTGGTCGCGGCATCGCCGATTTCGGCCGTAATGACGACGCGGATCTTGCCGCCGCTTTCGATCGAGGAGTAACTGGCGACGCGCATCGGCAGTCCGCGGACGGGAAGCGGACTCCTCAGCACTTCACCGAGCTGCTGCATCGGCGTCATTTCCGCCGCCTTGGCAGCTTCCGCGGCCGGCACGACGAAGGTTGGCCGCGATCGAACGGTGAGGCCGCGCGGCTTCACCGATATCCTGATGCGGCGTTCACGACCGGTGCGATCGGCTTCGTTCGGTTCGAAGCCGAGGAGGTAATAGCCCGACAGCTCGCGGCCGAGGCGATCGAACGCGATCCTGCCGTCGCCGTTGACGGTGCTCATCGAGCCGCGTGTTTGGCCCGCGACCTGCTCGAGCCCTTCGCTCATCAACCCATCGTCGAAAAATCGCGACATCCCGCCTGCCGGCGCGCGATCCTCTACGTCGAAGAACTGCTGCGACGGACGAATCACGTGGATCGTCGCGCGCGCTTCGGCGGCGAGGCGGCCGAGCACCGTCATGCTGGTGCGATCGCGGGCCACGAACATGCCTTCCGACATCAACACGATGTTGACCGGCGTCTTGAGCTGCGCCAGGTTCTTGAGCAGCGCCTCGAGCGACTGCAGCGTGGCGCGCGCGCGCGAGCTGGCCTCCAGCAGCAGCGCCCGCGCATCGCCTTCGACCTGGTTGGTGCACGATTCGAGCTCGGGTCCGCTCATCCCCGCGCATTCGCGATCGACCGCCTGCTGGAACGTTCCCGAGTCGTTGCTTTCGAGCGCCCAGGCCTCGCTGATGTTGATGTGCATCATGCTGGTGCGCGTGCTCCCGGCGCCGGTGACTTTCATCAACGCGTCGGTGACGCGCTTGCGATCGGCGGTGAACTCGACGCCGCCGAATCCCGTCGGCAGGCGCGCCAGGCCGACGAGGTCGCCCGGGGCGAGCCGGTCGAACAGCGATTGCGCCGCCCGCAGGATTGATCGGTTGACCCCCGGCCGCAGGCTGCCTTCATCGACGACGAACAGCAGCAGGCGCCCGGTGGTCTGCGTCTCGTTCGACGAATAGGCCGATTCGCGCGGCGTCGCCGGCGTGACGTTCGCGGCAACGGTGGAGATGAATTGCACGGACGCGATCTGGCGCGGCTGGCCGTTGACCTCGAGCTCGAAGTCCGCGTCGGTGAGCGTCGCCACCGGCCTGGCGTCGCGATCGACGACGTTCACGTCGACGAGAACGATCTCGGCCCGCGTCTCGAACGACGGGCGCGGCACTTGCGGTTGCTGGCCGCCGGGTTGTTGTGCGAGGACGTTCAGCGAACACACGACGCCGATCGCGAGCGCCGCGAGCGCGCGCGTCCTGACTGGTGCCTCC
>Ga0307409_100002122_pt1 | contig 10210 bp, 10 predicted proteins | sample 322Ometagenome_2_FD_203888 | JGI IMG/M metagenome (GOLD analysis project Ga0307409, IMG submission 203888) | Maize rhizosphere microbial communities from greenhouse at UC Davis, California, United States - 322HYB-O-2 | ecosystem: Host-associated > Plants > Roots > Rhizosphere > Soil | place...
TATCATCACCAATATGAGAAAGTTTTTCAGATATTGAAGCACCCGTAGCCTTTGCAAGCCACAGCAGATCGTTTTCTTTTACTCTCCGGACTGAAATGATGCCTGCTTGTGTCAGCATATGCTGCGAAAGAGTGTTGATTCCTTTCCTAGAAATTATGACATTGGCTCCTGAATCGATTATATGTTGTATTTTGGATTTTATCGTGAGAATTTCCTGATCTTTGTATGACCCGATATGATCAGGTGAATCTATTTGAATCTCTGCTTCAAGTTTTGTCCTCTTACCTTCAAGCTCATCATCAACGAGCATAATCTTCGCATGGTTTATTATCTTTGGCATCCCGGTGCTGTCGATTGTTTTGTCTAGGACCATGCCTCTGATGAGTTTTGTATCTAAAACATTACCAGGTTTTTCCTCAATCTTGATATCATCTAGTTCGATAGTGTTGTTGGAAAAGTCAGCAATAGTACGCACTGCGTCTACTACAAGCTTCGCTATTTGGTCACCAGGAGAATGGGACAGCACCTTGGATTGAAGGCAGGTTATAGCAAGCTTCAGCATGATATCCTTGTCTGTATTATCGCAAGTTTGAGAAAGGTCATGCAATGCTTCAAGGGCCATTTCGGAGCTGTTTGCATAACCCTCGATAATTGTAGCTGGTGAGATTCCCATATCCAATAATTCTTCTGCCTTTTTTGTAAGTGCTCCAGCCAGTATTACAACAGAAGTCGTCCCGTCACCAACTTCATTGTCGACTGCGTTTGATGCCTCTATGAGAACCTTGGCCGCAGGATGGTCAACGTCAATTTTGCGCAATATTGTTGCACCATCTTTTGTTATTGTAAGTTCTCCTAAAATATCTGTGAACATCTTTTCAAGACCTCGAGGCCCAAGGCAGTTACTGACAATTTCTGCAATCAGCCTTGCAGCAAGCAAATTATATCTCCTAGCTTTGCTGCCATTAGTTCTGCTTACGCCTTCCCCAAAGAGTTGTTGTGTGTCCATATTTTGTGTATCACGCTGCACGCAATAAGTGCATTATAGGAGTAAGTTTGGGTCTATTTATGCAATGCATCGCAATTAGTATACTACGGAATCTTATTCTGACAATCGAGAATGGAGCGAGGTAGTTTACAAATTTTGATGCGCGGACATTCTCATATCACAGCTTATGACAATCTTTATATAATTAGTAATTATCAAAAGCAACATGAAACCTGTGACAACAAAGGCCGAAATAGAGAATTCAGCCAAGAAAGCTGTAGAAGCCTTGTACGGAACAGATATTACGGATTTTAAAGTCAGAGTTGTATTTGCATTCCCACATGAACACAAAAGAGATTCTTGGGATGTTCAGGTAACATTCCTTTCAAGTGGTCTACAGTACACAGTCGATCTACTAATTCAAGAGAAGGACGGACAAATAACCAATACAAGGCTCATCGATACTATGGTGCCTCTTGTTTAATTTTTCTACTTCTCAGCTAAATTAAAAAGGATGTATGCAACTTGTCATTTCCTTGAATGAAGAGAGACGTAATAAGGAGGATGAAGATATTGCGGACCTGGCTTGGTTGTCAGATAGAGATCTTGTGCAAATTGGATAAGAACTTATGTTTCTTAGACAGTGATGTCACATGGATCAAAACCACTATGGTTTAGAACTGATGTGCTAACCAGATACAATAATCATGGATACTGTGAGGTCGATATGGCAAATCCATCCATTCAGTTTCGTTGTGATCTTTTTAGACTATGACAAAAAGGACGTGACGACATCTACCTTATCTGAAATTCACCATGGCAATATAATTATGATAAGCTCACAAGATTTCCTTGGACTGCCGCTAAGGTGTAGAAATCATTGGCAAAAATATCAGACAAAGGATAATTTACAACTATATATGTAGACGGTTAGGCAACCTATTTTAGAGCATAGACTTACTCAATGTATAGTTTCAAACGATGTTGATTTCGCGGCATATATGACAATTACTCGGCGATCCGAAGATATGCTAAATCCTTGCAAATTCTCCACAATTTTGTAGCAACGCAGAGCAGGCCGCAAGTATCGATCACCCTTTGACTATGCTAATTTGATAGACAATATCTTCTTCTCTCTAGAGTTCCTAGACCGATAGCAATAGGCTCCGACGCCTGAAAACCTGTCAATTAGCGATCTCTTCCTAGAGGACAAGAACAAGGCAATGAAGGCAAACAGTGGACAGGGTTAAGAGATGAGGTGGAGTTAATAGCCACTGGTTGTACTGATAATGCGGGCAAGAAAGACTCATTAGTATAGATGCTCTGAAAAAGCCTGCATGGCAGATACCGGAAAGAAAGCGAATAGAGACCTTTTGAGCAGTGAAGTAAGGGATTACGACATACAGCAATATGATATTCAATCAATCCTTTGCGAAATGAAAAATTCTGGCGGCTTTGAATCGAGGAATCTTGCCTATGGCGTTGACATCCTGCGAAGTATGATAAGTGAGCAGAACTGTACCAAGTTCCTTTCGTTCGTTGGCTCACTAGTGTCAACAGGTGTAAGGGGCATCATACGCGATATGCTGAAGAATAATATGTTTAATGTAGTCATTACTACATGTGGTGCAATAGACCACGATATCGCAAGAACATATGATAGGTATTACGCTGGTGATTTTCACATGGATGACGGCATGCTTCTTGAGAAGAACATCCACAGACTTGGCAATGTACTTGTACCCATGGAGAACTATGGTCCGCTTATCGAGGAAAAAGTGCAAAAGTGTCTAAACGATATATACAAAGAGGGCAGGCGTGATGTCGCAACTTATGAGATAACAAGCTACATAGGGAGCACCCTTGACGAATCGTCGTTCCTTTATTGGGCACACAAAAACAAAATTCCAGTTATTGTTCCTGGCATAGTAGACGGTGCTGTCGGAAGCCAAGTATGGTTGTTTCACCAACAACACAAAGACCTCAAAATAGACATATTGAAGGATCAAAGCAAGCTATCAGACCTCGTATTTGAGGCCAAAAAGTCGGGTGCATTCATGATTGGAGGGGGAATTTCAAAGCATCATACATTATGGTGGAACCAGTTCAGAGGTGGGCTTGACTATGCTGTTTACATAACGACTGCTGATGAATGGGATGGCAGCCTGAGCGGAGCGCTGGTTGCAGAGGCGATATCATGGGGGAAGGTGACTACTAAGGCATCTCAAACCACCATACACGGCGAAGCTAGTATACTTCTGCCATTCATTTATGCAGCATTGCATGCATCTACAAAGAATAAACAGGAATAACATAAATCAAGACTTTGTAGTAGCTCATCATATAACATCTAGCAAGAATCATCACCAAGTTCTGTGATGTTTATGCTCTTATGTCTAACCGGTCTGCTCGGATCCTGTTTGGTCTTGTCTGAAAGTAGCACCCCTTCCAGCCTCTTTTATGTATTTAGCTTCCTGTTCAGATATTACATTTTTTTGAACTAATGTCTTTATCAACACTTCTAGAATGGTCGCAGTATCATAACCACTATCTATGCTTGTCATTAATGTAGTAATCATGGTATCATATTTACAGGTTCTATCCAGTTTAAGCGCCCTGACGCTTAGAATTTGTAATATCCGACGCCTAGAACAAACTCAAAGTTTCTGACCCATCTTTTCCCCTTTTTTCTGTAATTATCCACATTCCGCCTTCGTTCTTCTTTGCCATCTAATATAATATATATTGCAAAAAGTTGAGAAGAAAAATACGCCAAGTAATAAAATGTGCTTGAATCTAATCAATAGAACAAACAATAATTTCTAGAGTATGGTATCCCAGATTTCTTTGTGCCAATATACTCTAAAAATACCAGCTCAGAATAGCTTATTTTTCGAAAAGCGTAGATAATAATATATATCTTCTTTTTTTATTAAATTCTGTTAATAAGCATTTGACCTACCCAAGCAAATGTGAAGTATCTTTTCTTACAGGCGCAACCAGTGAGGAGGTTAAGAAAGTATCATCATGGGTCGAATACGCAAACAAGGTAATCAATGATTATTTTGGAACAGTGACATCATTTGATGTTCTAATATGCCGCGGAAGATGGGAGATGGAAGTGCAAGTCATATCTAGAAAAAGTCAGTCTACATTCTCGATATATAGCGATACTAAATTCGTGGGCATCACAGATTATCGGCTTGGGGAAATCATAATAAGATCTGATATTGCAAGATTTGGCCACTACTTACATGAATTGATACATGGAATAATAAGCAAGAATCATCCCCATCAGCTTAGAGAAGGGTTTGCATGGTACTTTACTCTAAAGCTTACTGAAAGATATAGGTATGTAAGACCATCCTATCCATCTTGGGTAGATATGTTATATGTATATCCAGTCAATAGACTCGCTGAAATTGTGGGAGATGAATTCCTCAAAGATTTAGCAGTCGGAAAAGCCTCCATACAACATGATCTGCTACCGAGAGATGTTCAAGATCTTTTTGTATCTGAAGAAGTTTTTTACTCAAAGAAAAGGTCTCATAAATAGAGTAGAAGTGTTAGTTTGTGTTTTCCCCACTAATCCTCTGTTGAATATATTTGCGTGATCGTTAGGAATGGAAGACGATAAGGAGATGATATCGCATCCTCCGCATACCTAGCCGCTAGAAAGGAGACATGGGACTTCTTTGTTGCCTTTTTTCACTTACACAGGCAAAAAAGAATTAAGGGATAAGCTGTAGCACTATGTGCATTTGAGGCTGGTACCACGGCACAGGAACAAATTAGGGCATGCATAAGAAATGACCTTAGCCATGATGGCGGGTTTTCAAAATTTATGTCAAGTTGAAGAGATAACAATACCAGAAGATGGTAATGATGATAATAATATCGCCCTCCTCGGAAAATTCCTGATACAGGTCTCTCTTCTACGCTTTTTTTGCATGACAATATCTATCTCATAATTTTCATATTTTTCTATGATCATGTCAGGACAGACAAGGATAAGTACTGCTGATATGATGTAAACGCAATGGAATTTGTCGATTCAAGCGTAGTTGAACAGATAGAGATGAAAATGATTCGTCCATCTCAATTTGCTATACGAGATAAATTTCAGAGAACTCATCCAGATTGTGAGACATTGGTCAATAGCATAAGAGAGCATGGCCTGTTGCAGCCTATTCTAATAAGGCCCCTTGAACATGGATTTGAAATTATTGCAGGCCACAGGAGGTTTCAAGCATGCAGGACTCTTAGGTGGAGGTTCATCCCATCAAAAATAAGGGAACTAACTGACAAGCAATCATATGAAATCCAGCTTACCGAGAATATTCAAAGAAAGTCAATGGATCCCATTGAAGAGGCCGAGGCCTTTAGAAGATACGTCATTGACTTTGGCTGGGGTGGAGTAAGCGAGCTTGCCAGAAAAATCTGCAAAAGCGAAGAATATGTCTCGCACCATATGCAGCTGCTTAAACTACCAGATGAAGTCAAGCACAAGATAATGAACAACTCGCTTAATGTAAGCCAAGCTATAGAAATAGTACAGATCCCTTACGACAAGCAGCAAAGAATAGCTACTGAAGTCGTTCATAACAATTTAACTGTAAAACAGATCCGGGAATTAAAAATGACACTAAAGGAAGAAGAAACACTTAACAAAGTAATTGCTCCTGCAAATGATGAATCAAGATCTTTGGTAATAGCAAAGAAAGCATCACTTACTCTCAAGATCACGCTGGCAAGAGTTGATAACTTGATAAATGAAGTTCACACAACTGTAGAGCCGGATCAGAGAGCAGAAATAATCAACTTCCTGATGGGGATAAGGTTGAGGATTCATACGCTAATCGATGAGAGCATACGCTACAAGAACAAAAAACCTGGCTCGTAGCCACGAGCCAGCTTATCTTGGAAGGAAGGGGGAAATCCACTCATCTAGGAATTTTTTGTAATCTTTACGAGTGTATGCAAGAGAATGGAATGAGGGATCTTTGGTTGGTATAAAATCATATACTTCATATGATTGTATGATGTCTCCAAATAGGTTTCTATAAATATCACTTTCCTCATCAGCCATTTCTTCTGATGGAAAAGCTTGTATGCATATCAAATCATAACCGCCCCTTGTCCTGCCAGAATACAGGACAAAAGGTGCGCCAGCTAAATATTTCTTCAGACCTTCAAGCCTTCTTGGAAGGTGCTGCGATGTCCTGAACGTTACAAGCACAACTCTTACCACGCGGCGTTTAATCTTCGTGGTGTCAACCGATATTGTGTAGCCAGTTATGATACCTTCTGCTTCCAGCCGAGCAATTCTTGATTCGATCTCTTCCTCCGTAGGGTTGTAACCGTAACCTCTGAGGAAGTCCCAGATTTCTTTGCTGTCTTGTCTTGAGTTTATGCTCAACGCAGAAAGAATTAGTTCATCAACGTTATCGAGCATTAATTATGTCACTGCTAAATGTGAATATGTCATATTCCAAGTAATAGATGTTTTAAGGAGATTTAGATATACTAATTATGACTTGCTTCATCAGACGCTTTCTATCGAGTAGTATCAGTGTTAATAATAACACATTAGCTAGGCCCACGACTCTTCTCGGCAATGTTACTTCAATACTGGTAGTAGGTTGAAGCTAGACACGATAGCTATAGATCCAAAAGAAGTTATAGAAGCATCAAAAAGATGTAGGCCATGTAAGTGACAAGCTCTCAAGAACAGGTCTGTTCTTGTTATGTTTATGAAGCGAATATCTGATCTATCCAGACCAAATCATACATCATCCCTGCGCCAATTGCAAGCGTTGTTATTGCGGCAGCATACCTGAGTAGAAGGCTAACCTTTGCTGAATTGGCAAGTTTGACAAAGGGTATCCCTATGAGTGTGCTTATTCCCACCATCCCACCAATAGAACCTGCCCCAAAGATTGCAATGTATGCTAACCCCAGAGGTATGGAATTGATGGTCGACAGTACTATAAGCAGTAATGCTCCACTTCCAGCCATCCCATGAACCATACCAACAATGAGCGACTTGTGCCCATGTCCGTGTTCGGCATCATGAACATGGCCATGTGAATGGACTACCTTGCCTTGATGATGATGGATGTGCTTGTGTGATGACTTTTGATCTCGCAGGCCTTTAAAGAACTTGCCAATGCTCCATCCCGTAATAGTGGTAACACCTAGAAACAGCAGCATTATGCCTACTACAAATTCCAGCCTGTTGCTTACGGTCTCACTAATATTGACTGAAAGCAGCAATACTAAAAGCCCTGCAATAAAAAGCGATGTAGTATGACCGAGCCCCCATATTGCACCGAGCATAGAAGCACGCTTTATGTTCTTGTGGTTTGATGCAACAACTGAAAGGACCGCTGCGACATGATCCGCTTCGATCGAATGGCGCAAGCCTGTTACAAGGCCCAGAAGAAGGATCCCTGTTGGCGCCGCTACATTGATGTTGCTTTGTACAATATTAAAGAGAGGCTCAATTACAGCATTGATTGTATCCACTATCAAGCGTGAGTGCTTTTACTGAGATCTTTACATTAACCTTTAGATGCGAGATCTCTTTTTAATGAGGAAAAATAAGCATCGCCCCGAAGATTGGTGGCTCCATTGCCGACATCGGCTAAATTTTGGCTTCAGGTTGTTAATAAATTGATATATTGTACAAATGTTAAACTCTGCATTCGTTAGACCCAGAATCAATGGCTATTCCGACCTTTTCCACCGGAGATCCAATCCTGGATTTCTTCTATACCCTCTTCAATGGCATTGCCGAGGTACCACTCTTTAGCTCCCCGATAACAGGCATACTGATACTGGCAGGAGTCTTCATCGCATCAAGAAAGGCTGGCGCGATGATGGTACTTTCCGGCTTGATAGGTGCAGGGGTTGCTATTTTGGCTGGAGCTCCTTATGACTTAGTCACCTTCGGTCTGTTCGGTTATAACTCAATACTTACTGGAATGGCATTTTGGTCAGGGCCGTTTGTCAAGGCAAATAGGGCTACTTTCTTTATCTCAGTATTTGGGGCGGCCATAACTGCGTTCTCATGGATGGCATTCTCGCACGTGATGGGGGACATGTTTCTTCTAGGTGGCCCAGCTGGAGGGTGGGCCATCCCAGGGTTTACATCTTCCTTCATCTTCACGACCTGGGCCCTAATGTTCGCCAGCAAGAGGTTTGGACATGACATATGGCCAGAGCCTCCGCCTCCTCCTAAGGAGGAGCTACGACCTCAAAGTGACAAGCCAGTGCAAGTAGAGTCATTTAAGTGGACAGCAAAGGAATTCATAATAGCTACACTAAAAGGCGTCTCCCAGGTCACGTTTGTAGAAAACTGGAAGACAGGTGTATTCTGGGTAGTTGGACTCACACTTGCATTTGAACTTGCACCAGTAATAGACGGGGTGCAAGAGGGAAGGCCATGGTGGACGAATGGATATACTTCTCAATGGGACGAATTTTCGCCACTTTATTTGGCAGGCGTGATGGCCCTTGTGGGTTCAGGCATTGGAGTAGCAATGGCAATACTTACCAAGTTGCCTACTGCAGAAATAAAATTGGGGCTGCATGGTTTCAACCAAGTGCTAGTGATGATAGCTCTGACAAGTTTCATACCGCTCACACCTCAGTCATTTATAATGGCTGTCTTTGCCACAATAGGCTGTTCATTTGTGATGCCTGCTCTGCAGAGGTTCTTTGGAATATGGGGACTGCCCGCTCTAACTGGTCCGTTCGTACTTACTGCTTGGGTGTTTATGCTGGCGGTAGCTGGCTTTCAGAATATCCCTGCAGGAATTGGCTGGGCGAGGCCATAGGCGGAACCACCCCGCCACCCTTTTTATTATCATATTCTGCAAGAGGAGGGTATGCAGAGCGAGGATGGACTCGGGACTTTTTGATAAATTCCTAAAAGAGTCAAAGAAAAGACTGAATGGCAAGTCTGATTCAGAAAAGGTCAGAGTATTTATCGACTGGTGCTTAAAGAACAACTACGAAGAGATAGTACTTAGAATCAGTTCCGAAGAGAAGGGCGGATGGGCAAGGAATTACATTTTGGACTTTACTACAAGCAGGATCATAGTCACCAAGAAGAGCTTTTTGACAAAATTTGTAGATGTGGGCTATGTTGCAGGGTTAGCACCCTATCCATACCTTGTCCTGCTAAAAGACTCAAATCCTTCCAAGATACGCTCGCAGGCAACAACAAGCCCTGAGCAGCTTTTGAAGAAACAACAGAGCTTCTACATCTGGTATTCCGACATTGCAGAGTTTGTGCTTAGGAAAGGCACAGAGACGCTGGTGACAAATATGTTTGGCAGGGCCATAGTTTCAAACTTTCTTAGTATCAAAAAATCTTCTGGCGAGGGCTATAACTTTACCTTACCAGTAAACAAGAACGGCACGTACGAGCACATACGTTTCTGGATGGGGGTAGTCCTTCCCTCTTTTTGTCCGCCCTATTGATAATATCGATGTTGGGGGATGCGATGCACTGACAGTGGGAGAGCGCATTTGCCGACATCGGCAAAATCGCAAAAACCTCAAAATAATTCCTGAGAAATTAGAGAAAAATGCCTATTGAAATAGTTCATTTTCTAAGTTTAAAATACTTCACTCAAGCATGAACTCAAAGAGGTATCATGCGAAAATGATGCTCGTACCAAGAGAAATGGAAAAAATGTATATCTGGACAGCAGCCCAGATTGCAGAAGGGAGAAAAAAGCGAGGTATAAAATTGAACTACCCCGAAACTGTCGCATACATTGCAAATTATGTAGTAGAAGGAGCCCGTGATGGTGACAGTGTTGCAGATCTAATGCAGTCTGCAAGGTCAGTCTTAAAAAAAGATGATGTGATGGCTGGAGTCCCAGAGCTTATTCATACGGTTCAGGTAGAGGCCACATTTCCAGATGGAACCAAGCTGGTCACCGTGCATGATCCCGTCCAATAGGTGAACAATGTATATGGTAAAAAAGAAACAAGTTTTAAAAAAAAGAAAACAACAACTAGCAGCAGAAGCAGCAGCGCAAAGAAGGAGGTTGGAAGAACTTTGATTCCTGGTGAATATGTGTTATCCTCGGATCCTGTAATTTGTAATGACAATAGAAAAACTATCAAGATAACTGTTAGCAACAGAGGAGATAGACCATGTCAGATAGGATCACACACGCACTTTCTTGAAGTCAATAGGGCTCTGGA
>Ga0307409_100002123_pt1 | contig 10210 bp, 8 predicted proteins | sample 322Ometagenome_2_FD_203888 | JGI IMG/M metagenome (GOLD analysis project Ga0307409, IMG submission 203888) | Maize rhizosphere microbial communities from greenhouse at UC Davis, California, United States - 322HYB-O-2 | ecosystem: Host-associated > Plants > Roots > Rhizosphere > Soil | place...
GCGACGATATCGCGCATATGAAGGTTTATCTAAAAGAGGAAAAGTATCGTGATGCCGTCAATCAGGCATGGCTCGAGATGTTTCCCGATGAACACGATCGGCCGGCCCGCCATGCGCTCAAGGTCGAGTTGCGCGGCAGCGTGTTGTTTCAGATCGAAGTCGTGGCTGTGCTATAAGTCTCTTTTGACCATCGAATCTGGCGAAATATCATATTCAGGGAGGTTTTATGAGCGTCGATATTATCGATCTAGTGGATCTGGCCCATCACGAAAAGCGGCGGAAGAACATTTTCAATACGCCGCGGTTCCACGCCTGGATGCATTATTATAAACCGGGACAGAAGGATGAGATGCATTGTCACAATGCCGATCAAACCTTCTATGTGATTGACGGTGAATGCACTATGCGTTTTCCCGATGGCGGTCAGGTTGTGCTGAGACCAGGCCAGGCGGCGCTGATCACAGGAGGATCGTTCTATCAACTGGAGAACGCCGGCTCCGAACCGATGATCATGATGGGCAACCGCTCCGGACCGGCGGAGAAAATTCAAATCATCAGCTACGAGACTCGTAAAGATATTCGTCAGCAAGTTCAAACCGAATCTAATACCTGAGATTTTCTCTAAGGACGGGTGGCGCTGTGATGCATTCGCCGGCCGCGCGAGAACCGCAAATCAGAGCGCCGGCTTTGGCTGAAGGCTCGCCTGGTTCAGGAAAGCTCAGAAGCTTCTTCTTGACAAGTAAAACAAAAATCTACTATGAATTGCTGCTCGCGCCACCGATCGCAAACTTCAGCACGTACGACACTCAACGTTAGTCACGGGTCACGATTCTCGGGCACCGGCCGGTTTGACTTCATCTGATTACAGCGAGATGGGGAGACGGGGGAGTGAATGGTCGAACCTCGTAGCTTGGACGATAGCAAAACACTGGTAGAGAGTCACTTCGGATTTCGCGGCATGCCTTTTGGCGTCGCCCCCGATCCCTATTTCTTCTTTCGAAACGCTTGCTATGCCGAAGGATTAGATATTCTTACCGAAGGCATTAACGCAAAAAAAGGTTTGTTGCTCGTCACGGGTGAAGTTGGAACCGGGAAGACTATTCTATTGCGCAAACTGATGCGCCATCTTGAAGCAAGCACCCGGTTTGTCTTCGTTTCGACAAGTCACCTTAACAGCGTTGGATTGATCCAATTAATCGTTGAAGATCTAGGTCTGCCGGCTGGGGGCAAGACCCCGTTCGAACTAGCGCAGGCGCTCAAGGAGTATGTGCTGCAGCAGAATAGAGCAGCAAAAAACGTTGCTCTCTTAATCGACGAGGCGCAAAAGCTCACTGACGGGGCATTGGAAAGCCTGTGTGATCTTTCGAATCTAGAGACGGAACAGGAGAAACTGCTTCAAATCCTCCTGGCGGGACAACCTGAACTGATCACCAAACTGCGCCAGCCGGCGCTGCAAAGAATTAAACAAAGAATTGCAATTCATTATCAAACTCGCAGACTATCCTTAGCCACTGATGTGGAGCATTACATTGGCCATCGTCTCAGCGCGGCCGGTTATGAAGGTCCGGAAATTTTCAATCAAAAAGCGCTGGAGGCGATCTGGTTATATTCGGCAGGAACCCCGCGGTTGATCAACACCCTGTGCGACAATGCGTTGGCGATGGCCACGAGAGCAGGCCGCAAAAGAGTCTCCGGTTATGTGATTGTCAAGGTGGCGGCAAAGCTCATGTTGGAGCGGCCGACCGAAGGTCGAATCAACGGCGCGTCCAATAATGGCAATGGCATCCCTATACCCGCGCCAGGGGATGTCGCCGTTCCCACTTCTCAAGCGAGCCCCCAAGCTGCCGGCATAAGTCGCACCCTTATCAACCCACGATCAAACCGAGTGGCGGTGCCGCTGAGTGAGCCCAAGGAACGCACTGTAGCATCGCAGTTTTTCGACTTCATGGCTCGAGCAGCTGCCGAAGGCATAGGACCCATGGCAAAGCTGATCATCAACGATCAGATTGCCGATCTTGGCGAGTCGCGCGATAGCTTTCCACAAAAGAAGCTCGGTGACCTTATTGAGCGAGTCAGCCGTGAGATTTTCAACGATACGATGAGGGCTTTATTTCTGGATAAAATGGCGCAGGCGGTCAGCGCCCTTCGAACAATCCGAGCTTTGTAAGTTATCGGTAGTGGGTCTCATTCAAAGGAGAAGATTTCATATGGGTGCAGAATCAGGTGTTAGTTTGAAATGGAAGATCGGCGGAGTGTATACCGCCGTCATGTTGATCTTGGGGCTCCTTTTAATAGTCGCGCTCTATCAGCTAACGAGAACGGCCATGCGAGAGCAACTCGATAAGCGCGCCGTCGCCATCGCCACCAACTTTAGCGATGCCGCTGCCGGTCATATCGTCAGTAAGAATCAGCTGGCGCTCTACGCGCTGGCCGCAAAATACAGCCTTTTTGAAGGAGTGGCTTACGTTTACATCAATGATCCGCGCGGCGAGGTCATTGCTCATACGCTCGGTTCTTTTCCGCAGCAACTGCTCCAAGGAGCTGGTACCGGAGCCCAGCGTGAACTACAGCGCCGGACGTTGTCATTACAGGAGAAAACTGTTTATGAGACAAGCGTTCCAGTTCTCGACGGACAAGCGGGAACGGCTCACGTGGGGTTCTGGAGCGACGCGGTGGACAAGGAAGTACAAAGCTTTATCTGGCCTATGATCGGCGTCATCGCGCTGGTTCCGCTTGTCGGTGCGGCGCTCTCTTTTATCATCGCCAACTGGATTGTTCGACCGATTATCGGTTTAACTGAGGTGGCCGACAAAGTCACCAAGGGTGATCTTGAGATGTCGATCGGCAACAGCGTTGTCTCTCGCGATGAAATCGGTGAGTTGGCGCGTTCGCTTGAACGGATGCGCTCGAGCCTGAGAGCCGCGATGCTGCGTTTGAATCGAGAAACCACATGATCGCAAACTCCAAAGGGAGAATGAATATGGAATACTGCAAGAACTATCGCCCGCTACGGTGGGTGCTTTTTCTTTTCATAGTGTCGCTCTGCTTACCTGCCGGCGTTTATAGCGCCGAGAGCAGTAAAGACCGGCCACTCGAAAAGCTTACCATCGCCTACAGCTCTGTTTCAGGCAACATGGCGCCTTTATGGATAACCCACGAGCGCGGCTTCTTTCGAAAAAACGGTCTCGACGTGCAAATCGTCTTCATCGAAAGTGGCAGCACCGCAGTGCAGAGCTTGAGCAATAAAGACGTGGCATTCGCCCAGATGGCCGGCGCTGGCGTACTTCAGAGTCGCCTCAGAGGATCCGACGTGGTCATGATCGCCGGTTTTCTGAACACACTGGATTATCAACTGATGGTTGACAAAAGCATCACCAGACCCGAACAACTCAAAGGTAAAACCATGGCGGTAAGCCGGTTTGGTTCTTCCTCGGATTTCGCCACCCGCTATGCGCTTGAGAAATTCGGCCTGGTGCCGGAAAAAGATGTTCCGATCCTGGAAATTGGATCTCAGCCGGCGCGATTCGCCGCGCTCGAATCCGGCAAAATCCAAGCGGCGATGATTGCCGTGCCCTTAACTGTCAGAGCCAAAGCCCTGGGCTTCCATGCTCTAGCCGATCTCCAAATGCTCGGTCTGGAATATCAACATACCGGGTTGGTGACGACCCAGGCTCTGATCAAATCCCGTCCTGACATTGTCCGTAATGTAATGAAAGCTTACGTTGAAGGAATTCACTACTACAAAACCAATCGCCCTGAATCGATTGCGATTCTGGCAAAATACTTAAAAACCAATGACTCGGAACTGTTGAACGAAGTCTACACCGACTTAGGCCTGACGCTTACACCGCAAAAGCCCTATCCGACACTACGGGGAATCGACATTATGCTGCGCGAGCTGGCTGCCAGAGATCCGAAGAGCAAAACAGCGCGGCCCGAGGAGTTTGTCGATTTGACGTTCATCAAGGAGCTCGACGCCTCCGGCTATATCGATCGTCTTTACAAGACCCAGCCGGTGATCGCCAAGCGTCAGGAGCCCCCCGCCGCAGCACCGGCCGCTTCCAGCGCCAAAGCGCCGCCGCAGCCGAAAGCCGCGCCACCCCCAGCAAAGGTCGCCACGGCAAAGCCGACTGCTGCTGTAGATGCTCCCAGTGAGGGTTCGCAAGAATACACTGTAGTCTCCGGAGACACTCTGAGCCACCTGGCACAGCGTTTTTACGGAGATCATTACAGGTGGAACAAAATCTTTGAGGCGAATAAGTCGACCATGAAAAATCCAAACTTCTTATTCATTGGACAGAAGCTGTTTATACCCTCATGAGCCGGCAGTGAGTTCGGGCACTCGACAATCACCTCGATGGCTCGAGGCAACAGTGATGCTTTCGTTTGACCGCGATAACTACTTACGATTCAAGTAACGTAGAGGCAGCATGTCTGAGGAGCGAGGAGTGTGGTCATGGCTAAGATCAAGCACATTGCTATCCGTACCCGCGATGTCGATCAAACCGCCGCTTTTTACAAGGACGCATTCGATCTTACTCAGGTCGGCATGGGGAAAAACGGCGTCTATTTAACCGACGGCCATCTCAATATCGCAATTCTCAAATACCAGCAGGGCAAAGACGGCCAGCCTTTAAGGCTGGGCGTTGATCATGTTGGTTTCCAAGTCGCCGATGTTGATAGTGCTCTAGCCCAGATCGAGTCGTTGCGCGGAAGACCATTGACTGAGCGAACCGAAGTAACCCCTAACAATGCCGCACAGCCGCAGTCCTACTATGAAATCAAATGCGTCGGTCCGGATGAACAGGTAATCGATATCTCCAGCATCGGCTGGGTAGGTGCCAAATAGCGATAAAGGTTTGCGACTCAGCGGCGTTCGTCTTTCGCTTTTCGCTCGGGGCAAAGCGCGTTGCCGCCGCCGAACGTTGAACCGTAACTGTTGAACTTTTGACGGGCCTGCTAATCGGATCGCTGCGCCGACTCGATCCCCACTTTCCACAGATAAAGGGTGTGATGTCTTTCGATCCCAGGGTCCTTGGTCGGTTCCAATTGTACGACGGTTGTCGGCTTCCAATCATCGATGTCGTAATCATGGGCGACGATGCGCGATCCCGGTTTTAACTTCTGCAGCTTAGGTTTGATGGCGTTATTAAACCATTTGAACATGTACAGTGTCACCACGGTGGCTTTCGAAATATCGGTCTGAGTGCCATCCTCGGCGCGAAACTCAACCAGGTGACTGACCCCTTCCTCTTTGGCTTTTTGCGTCGCCTCGGCCACCCGTTGCGGGTCCAGATCGATGCCAACGCCTCTGGCGCCGTACTTTTTTGCTGCCTGAATCAGTATCCGTCCATCGCCGCTGCCGAGATCGTAAACAAAATCGTCCTGCCGAACCTCTGCGAGCTCAAGCATCCGCTCGACGACGGGCATCGGATCCTGCGACCAAGCCAGCGAGATAGTCAAGACCAACAACAGCGCTGAAACTGAGCCGATCATACGAACCTTCATATGGAATTACCTCGCAACTAAAATGAATTTCGAACAGGCATATCGGCCCAAGGTATTGGGGATGGCTTTTAATTGCAAGCTACTCTGCCTGGCTGCATCATCGCTGGCGAGCGGTGATGATTCTGAAGCGCAGTACCGCTTGACAACAGCGCTGACGCTTGTTTGGTTTAACAGTAGGACAACTTCTTCGATGAGGCATCGTTATGAGTATTCCGACTGTTTGGAGCTATCTCAGCGTCAATCTTTTACTGCAGGCATTTGACGGGGTTCTAACCTATCGAGTTTTATCGCTTGGCATCCCCGAAGCAAATCCGCTTGTGAGCGCCTCCATCGCTCATTGGGGCCAGCTGTGGGGCTTGCTTCTGTGGAAGACGCTTGCATGCGTTTTGCTGTTGGTCATTTTTAAATTCCGCCACCAGCGCCAGAGCCTCACGATTCAGGCCTACAGAATCACCGCTGGGGTTTATGGCTGGTTCGGCGTTTTGTCTTTGTGTGAGTTGCTGGTAAATCTCGACGTTTGATCCGGTTTCAAACTCGCCGAAACTTCGGGTTGAGACACGAGCCGTGACCGGGCTTCGCCTCGCCCCCTTCTGGAATCGAAACACCGGCCGGATGTCGCTAATCGGCGCCGGCACGTTTTGCGCGCAATAAGGCCGCCACGGCTAAACCCGCTCCCACCAAAGCTGACCCGGTCAGTAGAGGATGTAAAGAGGCCCGAGTATAAAGACTGCTCTCAGCCACGTGTCCGACGTAGCCGCCGCGTTCCTGAAGCTCGCCCGAAGAGCGGTACAATCCGTGCTCTTGCCTGGCACCCGCCGGCCGATTGCTCTGCTGTTGCTTGATCATTGTCTTTTCCATGATTTTGTCCGCCAGACGCGGAGCGAAACGGCCCAACAGAGAAATGCCTTTACCGCCGGCGCCGACGAAAACATCGCGTTCGGGAGTTTCGGCGCAGTGCAGGATGGCGCGGGCGACAGTCTCCGGCGCATATAGCGGCGGCGGATTCTTGGGCTCCACCGCCATGTAATTTTTTGCATGCTCGGTGTACGGCGTATCGATAGCGCCGGGCTTTACCAGGCTTACGGAGATCGGCGCGCCGTCGCTTTCAAGCTCCATGCGCAATGCATCGGTAAATCCTTTCACCGCATGCTTTGAGGCGCTGTAAATCCCCTGCATCGGGATCGCCCGGTCCGATAAAGTGCTGCCGATGTTAATGATCGCCCCGCCACGCTCTTTGAGATGTCGCGCCGCTTCCAAGGAACCGTAGACCAGCCCCCAGAAATTGGTCTCGAAGACGCGCCGCATGTCTTCGATGGAAACCTCCGAAAGCTTGCCGTAAATGGAAACGCCGGCATTATTAATCCAGGTGTTGAATCCGCCAAATTGCTCCTGAGCTGCTTGCACCAACCGCCGGACATCTTCCTGATCGCCGACATCGGCTCGCACCGCTATGGCTTGGCCGCCGTTGGCCTGGATCTCTTTCGTCAGCTCTCGTAGTTCTTCTTCGCCGCGTGATGATAGGACCAGGCGCGCGCCCCGCTTGGCTGCCATGCGCGCTGTCACCAAGCCAATGCCGGATGATGCGCCAGTAATCACGATTACCTGCTCGTTCAATTTCTTGAGTTTGACTGCCATATCTTACTCCTTTCATGTCATCCGCGCCGCTCTGAACCTGAGAACACAGCATCCTGTTGGATGTCCAAACGCTGTGCCAGGAAGAAACGTCGTAATGAGTGAAACAAGCTTTTGTTTAAGGTCTAGTTTTGTCGCACGAGCAAAAAGCATGTCGCTTGCATGCGACAGACGGGCGATGGCGCTGATGCGCCTCGATCAGCGGAAGCGCGGGCGATTAAGTTGAATGCCGGATCAAGGAAAGCTCACCGGATCGACGGCCGCTCCGATTTCCAGCTGCCGATAAAGCGGCGGCGCAACTTGAAAAGCCGGCTGCGCTTCCCTGCGCGCTTCGAAAACAATAACCCCGCGGCATCTTCAAACATCGAGTAAGCCACCGGTGTAACCAACAAGGTTAAGAGCAGGCAGAGCGATTGTCCGCCGATAACCACGACCGCAACAGCCCGCCGCTCCTCAGCGCCCGGCCCCGACCCTAGAGCCAGCGGCAACATGCCGGCGACCAGGGCTAGTGTGGTCATCAGGATCGGCCGCAACCGGTCGCGATTGGCGCGCAGGATGGCGGGCATTCGATCAGTCCCCTCCTGGCGCAGCCGATTCATATGGTCGATTTGCAGGATGGCGTTCTTTTTGACCACGCCAAAGAGCACTAAGATGCCAAGCGCAGAATAGAGATTGAGGCTGTTGCCGGTCAGCCACAACGACAGGAATGCAAACGGTACCGACAGGGGCAGCGATAAAAGAATCGTCAACGGGTGAATCGTGCTTTCATACTGCGATGCCAGGATCATGTACATGAAAATGATTGAAAGCAAAAAAGCCCACAAAAATTGATTGAAGGTGCGCTGCAACTCACGGCCCCTGCCCGATATGCTGGTGGTATATTCGGCGGGCAGATTCATTTCGCGGACCGCGCCGTTCAGCGCCTCGATGCGATCGGCAAGGGCATAACCGGGAGCGATCCCGGCGCGCAGGCTCACCTGGCGTTGACGGTCCAGCCGGTCGATACGCGACGCGCTCTGAGCCGGCTCCACCTGCACGAGATTATCGAGGCGCACCAGCCCGGCGCCGGCGCGCGGAACATAGAGCCGGGAAATCACCCCGATATCTTCACGGTCGTGCGGCGACAGACGCAATTGCACATCGTATTCCTCATTGACCGCCGGATCGATAAATCGCGATACTTCTTCGTCACCGCCCACCATCAAACGCAATGCGGAGGCGATATGCTCGGTATCGACGTTGAGATCCGCAGCACGCCTGCGATCGATCACCACCCGTAATTCGGGGTTGTCGAGCTTGAGCGTGGTATCGGCATCGATGATGCCTAAATCCTTGGAGCGAACGCGCAAACGCTCGGCATAATCGGCCAGCGCCTTAAGGTCCGGCCCGCGCAAGACGAAGTCGATCTCCCAATTACCGCCGCCGATATTGAACGACGGCAGATTGCGCACGGAGGTACGGAGATCGGAAAATCTGCTCAAACGGACGCGAAGCTGTTGCATGATGTCGCGCTGCGAAACGTTAGTGAAGGCCGCCCAGGGTCTGCCATGAAGCGTCTCGCGCCAGAGCCGGCCAAACGAAAATATTCGCTCCGCGTGCGGGGCGATGCGCACGTAGCACCCGCCTGAGCCAACGCCGCTGATGAAACCGCCGCCGGCATCACAAAGCATCAGCCGGGCTAACGGAATCCCGCGCAGCTCGGCTTCGACGGCGCGCATGATTTCATCCATTGCCGCCAGACTGGTCCCTTGAGGTGCGGTGACGTTTACCTCGAACTCGGCCTCGTCGACGTCGCTGGGGATGTATTCCTGCCGCACCATCGTATAGAGCGGAACCGAAGAGAGCACGACCAAACCGGCAAAGATCATAACCGCAAAACGGTGCGCCAGAGACCAGCCGAGCATGCGTTCGTAATGGCGGTCGATCCAGCCATAAAAACCGCGCCGCGAGCGAGCGTGATCAGCTTCTCCTGCGGCGTGTGCGTCTGCGGCGCTGAGCATGCGCGCGCTCATCATCGGCGTAAGCGTAAAAGATACCAGCAAGCTGACCAAGACCGCCACCGAGGCGGTCAAACCGAATTGATAGAGGAATCGTCCCGAGATGCTCGACATGAATGAGACCGGGACGAAAATGATCACCAGGCTGAAGGTCGTCGCCATGACCGCCAAACCGATTTCCGCGGTGGCGGCACGCGCCGCCTCGAAAGGCTTCATCTTCTTTTCCTCGACGAAACGGAAGATGTTTTCCAGCACGACGATGGCATCGTCAATGACAATGCCGACCATCAGCACCAGCGCCAGCATGGTGACGCTGTTGAGCGTGAAGTCGAGAGCCCACATCATACCGAAGGCCGAAATGACCGAACTCGGAATCGCCACGGCGGCAATGATCGTCGAACGCCAACTGCGCATAAAAGCCAGCACCACCAGACAGGCGAATAGACTGCCCAGGATCAGATGGAAGGTGATCTCGTGCAGCGCGGCATAAATGTAACCGGACTGGTCGCGGATGACTTCTGTCTTGACATCGCCCGGGAGCTGGCGCCTGACGCGCTCCAGATTTTCTTTTACCGACTCGATCACGGCGATAGTGTTAGCGCCCGACTGTCGCCGCACCTGGAGTTGCACGGTCGGGACACCGTTGAGCCGCGCCAAGGATCGCTGTTCCTTACTGCCGTCCTCGGCCGAACCGATGTCGCGGATGCGGATCGGGACGCCGTTTATGGTAGAAACCACCAGATCATTGAAAGCTTCCGGAACCACAATTCGCCCCATCGTGCGCAGCACCTGTTCCCGGCCGCCGGCGGTCACGTTGCCGCCCGGTATGTCGGCGTTCTGCCGCTGGATTGCGTCCCTGACCGCGGTGATGGGTATTTGATAGGCGGCTAAACGGTCGGCATCTATCCAGATATTGATGGCCCGTTCCAAGCCGCCGACGATACGGACCTCGCCTACCCCTATCGAGCGCTCGATTTGCACCTTGACGATTTTATCGGCGATCTCGGTCAATTCGCGCAACGACCGGTCGCCTGAAACAGCGATGGCAAGGATCGGCGAATCTTCGTTGTTGA
>Ga0307409_100002128_pt1 | contig 10202 bp, 10 predicted proteins | sample 322Ometagenome_2_FD_203888 | JGI IMG/M metagenome (GOLD analysis project Ga0307409, IMG submission 203888) | Maize rhizosphere microbial communities from greenhouse at UC Davis, California, United States - 322HYB-O-2 | ecosystem: Host-associated > Plants > Roots > Rhizosphere > Soil | place...
GGCGCTCGGGACGAACGCCACCCAGCGGCCGTTGATCGGCACGCGCGCCGGGCCCGTGCCGTCGCCGCCGCACGCCGCGGCGCCGAGCACGCACGCCACCGCCGACGCCAGCGCCCAGGCCCGGGGGAGCGCCGCGCCGGAGGCGAGAGGGAGGGCCGCCCGCACGCCGCACTCCTCCGGTCAGGGCGCGTCGCGCGAGAACGTACCCGCGCCGCGATACACGCTGCCCGCGCGCGCCGGCGTCGAGGCCGACGGCCACGGGGCGCCGCTCGCCCACACCCCGCCCCCCGGGACACCCAGTTGCGGGGGGAAGACGGGGAACCCTGCCACGCCAGAGAGGTCGGGGACCGTGAACGTCCACGTCGCCGGCGTTCCCCCGAAGTACTCCTTCGAGGCCTTGATCGTCACCGTCGTCTGGTTGGACGACGGCTGCGGCGCCGAGGCCCTGAACTCGACCTGCGAGCCGTACTCCGGCTGTGCAGCGACCTCCGCGCGCCAGAGCTGGCCGGCGGCGGCGACGGGCGTATAGGTCGGCGCATTCACGGGCGGGCCGAAGGCGACCGCCTGGTCGGACGGCGTCTCGTAGAACAGCTGGGCGACGCGCCAGTCGTCGGAGACGGTCGGAAGGCGCCGGACGTCGGAGACGGTCAGACGGTAGAGGTCACCGGTCTCCTGCCGATCCGCCGGCAGCGTGTAGATCCGGCCGTCGGCGCAGCACGGCGAACTGCTGCTCGAGAGGTGGGCCCAGGTGCCGCCGCGCGTGAGGACGTCGGTCGACCACCGCGGCCCGACTACGCCGTTGGAGTCGATCGTCAGCGCGTGCGCCTGGAGCGCGAACGCCTCCGCCGCCGCGAAGTCGAGCACCGGGACCGTCGCCCCGTCGGGGTAGTCCGCGCCGCGGCGGACGATGGCGGTGTTCGCGTGCGTCGCTACGAGGTCCAGGGGCCCGGCGGGTAGGCCACTCAGCGTGAAGTCGGGCCTCAACGAGTTCCCGAACGCAGTATCGCGCCCCAGGAAGACTTCCGCGAAGCCATCGCCCACGCCCGCGAGGGAGCCCGACAGCTGCTTGGCGCCAGTCCCCCCCGTCCCCGGGCAGACGAGGGTGGCGCGCGCCTGCTCCCTCGTCAGGTAGTAGAACGTCAGCGCAAATTCGTCGACGGCCGCCCGCCTCCCAACCGCGACCGTCAGGCGCTCGCTCGCCTCGACCCTGACCGTCGCCGCCCCGGTGGCGACCGTCCGCCACGCTTGCCCATCGTTCTGGACCCCGGCCCAAACCGTATAGGGGCAGAAGGAGAGCGCGACCTCGCGCGTCGGCGCGGTGGCATCGCCACACGCCGTCGCGAGCACGAGTGCGGCGGCGAGCGGGACGGGCGACCTCCGAGCGCGGAGAGGCATGCCGCTGGTTGCCGAGAGAGGGTGGACGCCGCGCCTCCCGCTAGGCGCGGCGGTTCGCGTCTGGTCAGGCCGGCCGGCGGACGGTGCCGCTCGGCCGCGAGGCGCGGCCCGGGGCGCGACGGCGGCGATGATACCACGCGCCCGGCACGCGCACAACGTGATGCGCCGGCGCCTCTCCAGTCGCAGCGCCGTCGCCTACGGATTCCGCCCTCCGAGGACTGACGCCGGCCGGTACGGCGCCGTCAGCAGCGCCACCTCCGCCGGCGTCAGGCGCTTCCCGAGGGCGAGGGCCAGGGCCGCCGCAGTCGCCGACTGCTGCATGGCCCTGACCGCCGCCGAGTTGCCCACCACCGGTCGTACCGCGCGCACCGCCTCCTCAATTCGGCGAATAATCTCGGCCGCGACCGCGGCCCTTGACGGGTCCTCACGCGCAGCCGCGAGCACCACGCCGAGCGACCTCCGCGCCTCGGCGAACATGAGCGCGCGCCGCGCGCCGGCTTACGCGCGGGCGGCCTGCACCCACTCGTGCGTGGGCAGTCGGCCGAGCTCGAGGAGGAAGCGCTCGCCGTCGGGCAACGGAGTAGGCACCCCGGAAGGGTAGGTCGGACAGTCGCCCTAACGTCATCGGCCGGCCGGAGGATGCGCAGCCGTTGGGTAGTGGGCGAAGTTGAACCACCGCCCTCGCGGCTCCGGCCTAGTGTCGCCATGATCGTGACCGTCAGCCGCCAAGCTGACAGGGTGTCGGCAGCGCGACCGCGGTGTAATCCACTAACTGAGGTGCCCTATCTTGGCGCAGCCCGAGGTTAACGCGCCGCGCAGGGCGTGGCCAAACCTGGACGCGGCACACCTGACGCACGCTTTCGCCGGTCTCTATGTGATCGGGTTCATCGTTTCGAACGTCCACTTCGCGCAGTACCAACTGCTCCGATTTGAGCTACTCCGCAGCCGCTATCTCGCCGCGGGACTGCTCTTCTTTGTCCTTTCCGCCGTACCGGCGGGATTCGGGATCTTCTTGTCGGTCGCGCTTCGCTCGACCGCAGACTCCACGGTCGGGTTCTCGACGCCCGGCCGGATACTTCGCGAGACGGAGGTGTGGGCCATGGGATGCGGTCATGCCGTAGCGTTCTCAGCGTTAGGGCTGATGTTGTACAGCGTCCTGGCTGTGCAGATCTCGCTTCCTAGCCGATCCTGGCTGGCGCTCGCTGCATACTTCGCCATGACGGGTCTGATCAGTTGGTATCTGGGCGACTTCTTCTTCGCCACCGCGGCAGTGCCCGCCGGTCACTCGCAGGTCTGGCCTTCGACACGCTTGGCACAAAGCATCTGGGCTCCGGTGGTGTGGTTGGTCGCACTTCCGGCAGCATTCGGGAAGCTAGTTTATGACACGGTGCGTCCCGAGTTTGGTGGTGGTGCGGTCTGGGTTGCGCGGGTCGCGTGGCGGGAAACCGCGCCACCGGCCGTCCGGGGGTTGGCACCGGGAATTGTCGCAGTAGTTGACCGGAACGACGCCACATTGACGCTGTTGGCGTGTAACCCACCAACGGGACGCGAGCGCACCCCGCCGCGCGTCGTGACGGTCGCGGCCAGTGAGGTTGTAGGACTTGAGCTCGTCGGCGTCGTCGCGCTTCCGGCATTCGCGAAAGCGAATTCTCGTACTTGCCCTTGAGGCCTCAGCGCCAGCCCTCCCCTCTCCATCCAAGGATGGCCGCCAGCTGCGCGCCGACGCCGGCCATACAGTTTCGCGCCGCGGCGGCGCCTCGGCCGCACCTGATGCGTTGCAGGCCCTGTCGGTCGCGGCGCCTCGCGAAGCGCGGCCCGCAGTCTCAGGGACAGCGCTTCGTTTGGAGCCCGCTGTTCGCCGGGCTGCCCGGCGCGCGGCGGGGGAGTGAGAACGTGCCCGTGACCCGGGCGAACGGTGGGTGGCCCGCGCCGACCGACGCGTAGTCGAGATGCAAGCGCCCCGCGACCCGCTCGGGGGTCACGGTGTCCAGCGAGACCGTGCTGGTCCGCGCGTCAATGAACCCGGATTGCAGGTCGAACAGGCGGAGGCCGGCGCCAAAATCCAGCCGGTCTCCCTGCGCCACGCTGCTCGCGGCGAAGGTTCCCACGGGCGGGTCCGTGCGCCCGGGCAGGTGCTGGAGCAGCTCCAGGCTGTCCCCCAGGAGGTACTGCGCCACCATGGCCGGGGGGCCTTCGGCCGCGGCGTTGTACCAGCGGGCGCTGCCGCCCTCGCTGGCGTACACGCACGTCGCCCCCGACGCGAGTGCCACGGTGAAGGTGACAGCCACGCGATTGCCGCGCGCCGGCGCGCCCGCGTCACGGCAGGCGAGGCCCAGGACCGCCACGAGCGCGGTCGCAGCGATCACGCGCGGGGCGCCCCCGCAGGCTACGGGCATAGCAATCCACTGTGCTGAGGGTGAGTGTCGGATTCGGGGCTCGATCGAGGCTCGCCCGGCGGCTGCAGCGCCTCGTTAGGCCGGGCGCCCGCCCCGCGGCGCGGCTACCGCAGCCGCGGGCCCCACGTGGGGTCGTCGAAGTTCTGCGGCGACTCGTGGTCCCCCGCCGTCGCGGGCCGCGCCCCGGTCCCGTCGGCGTTCATCACGAAGATGTTCCCGAACTGGCACCGGCACGCCTCGAGGTACCGCGTGCTGCGGAAGGCGATCCGGCTCCCGTCGGGCGACCACGCGGGGCTGTCGTTCGCGACCGCGCCGCCGTCGGCGGGGCGCTCGACGGCGCTCAGGTTGACGGGGTCCCCGCCCTCGGCGGTCACCGTCCAGATGTCCCCCACGTTCTCGCCGCCGCGCGCGAACGCGACGCGGCTGCCGTCCGGCGACCACGCCGGCTCGTCGCAGAAGCTGCTGAGCAAGGCGACGCCGGTCCCGTCGGCGTTCATCACGAGACACCCGCCCGACCCGTCTTGCGTGAGCTGCCGCTGCGCGAACGCGATCCGCGCGCCGTCCGGCGACCACGCGGGGTTGCTCCGCTCCACGCACGTGGCGAGGCGCTCGCACTCGCTCGTGGTCAGCTTCGTGAGGCCCGACCCGTCGGCGTTGATCACGTAGAGGTCGCGGTCGCTGACGAAGGCGATCCGTTCGCCGTCGGGCGACCACGCGGGGTCGGAGCCGGCCGGCCCGGCGGGCGCGAGCGGCGCCGCGCCGCTGCCGTCCGCCGCCATGAGGTAGATCCCCGACGGCTCTGACGACTCGATCGTCGGCTGCCGCCGCGTGAACGCGATGCGGGCGCCGTCGGGCGACCACGCCGGCCGCTCGTCGGCGAACGGCGCGTCGGCGAGGCGCGCGAGCCCCTGGCCCCTCGCGTTCGCCCGGTACAGCTCGCGCCGGCCCCCCGCGTCCCGGGGCTCCGCCGAGAACGCCAGGTCCCACGGCAGCGGGCCGTCGCAGCGCACGAGGAACTCCGCCCGCCCCACGCCCTCGGGCGGCACCTCCGCGGCCCGCTCGGGCGGCCCGTCGACGGCGCAGTTCGGGTCCACGCGGTAGAGCAGGACGTTGGTCGGGCCGGCCGGCAGCCGCTCGAAGCGGGCCGGCGCGCTCGCGGTTGCGGTCGCCGACACGGCGTAGGTGCCGACGAACACCGTGAAGCCGTCGGCGTCCGTGCCCTCGCCGGTGACGGTGACGGCGACCTCCAGGGCCGCCAGCGGCGTGGTGCAGGCGACGGTGAACGTGACCGCGGCCGGCGCGTCGGCGCCCACGGCCACGGTCTTGGGGTTGTCGCCGGCCGCCAGGCAGTTCTCGGCGATGTCCACCAGCCGGACGGACCGCTCGCCCGCGGGCACATTCGCCACCGTGACGGTGCCGGACGTGGGCGCCGGCACGGGCTCGACGCCGTCGACCGCGACCCGGTAGCCGGCGTCGGGGTACGGCCCGGTCGTGGCCACGGTGACGCTAATCGTGCCGCGCTCGCCCGGCCCCGGGGAATCCGAGCACGCGGAGAGCACCGCGAGGGACGCCGCGCCGAGAAGCGCCCGCAGGCAACCGAGCGAGGGGGGGCGCAGCGAGGGGCGACGCATCACTCTGACGGGCGACCGGTCCGAGGTGTCCACTGCGGGCCCACCGGCGGGCGCGCGGCGTGCCGAGGCCGACGATACGCCGGGGCCGGCGGCCGCGCAACGTGAGGCGCCGCCGCAGCGGCGGCGCTCCGCCCGGGCGTCGGCGGGCTCGAACGCCGCCCCTACCGCGCCTCCCCGTCGAGGACCACGCGCCGAAAGTGCCGCGAGCCGGCGAGCAGGCCGACCCCCAGCCCGACGCAGAGCGGGGCCAGAACTAGGCTGTAAATCGGGTGCGGAAGCGCGGGGTCGCGCAGGAGCCAGGCGGCCCGCAGGCCGAGGGCGATGAGGGCGCCGCCGACGAACCGCGTGAGGTACAGCGCGAATCGAAGCAGGATCGACCGCGGTTGAACTTCAGTGGCGCCCAGGGCGGCCTAACGCCCCAGCTCAGCCGCGGGACGCGAGCCGAGCGCCCGCCAAGATGCCGAGGCAGTCGCCGCCTGTCCACGGGAGAAACCTGATAGCGCAGCGCCGCACGGCCGGCTGCGGAGCGCCCTCAGTGCTTCGGCTTGAAGTCGAAGCGCTGCATGACCACCTGCCGCACGACGCGCCCCTGATTCCGCGCCGGCTCATATCGCGCGCCGGCCACTGCCTCGCGGATCGCGGCCGCGAAGTCCGCGTGCGGCGTCTGGAGCACGCGGAGCGTCGCCAGATCGACTGCCCCGAGCGTGTCGACCTCGAAGCGCACGAGGACGGTGCCCCCGACCTGTGAGCCCTGGAGGGCCGCCGGGTAGCGCGGCTGAAGCGGCTTGCCCACGAGCTTCGCGGCCCGCTCCACCTGGAACTCGAACAGCGCGTCGGGGGTGGGCCGTGCCGCGCTGTCCATCGCGGCCGCCCGCGCCGCCAGGCCCTGCGCGGAGGCGAGGCCGGGGACGGCGCTGAGAAGGGCGATGAGAAGCGGCTTCATTGATGCTGGATTCACGAGGTGGTTTGTCGCGCCCTAACGCCAGAGCTCAGCCGCCGGCTTCGTGCCGGCGGGCGCGAGGCACCCGATTGTGCGACGCAGCCGACGGCCGCGAATTCCGATGCTCCCCGAGGCCGGTCGGCTGCAGCCCTTCGTTAGGCGGCCGGTGCCGTGAATGCGCCTAACGCCCGGCTGGAGCGGGGAACGGTGCGACGCGCACGGGCACGGTGTCGGATTGACCAGTTCCGTCGCCCAAGTACCCGAACGAGAACTGGGTACTCCAACAGTAAGCGGCGCCGCCCGGCGTATACCCGCACGCGTAGTGCTGCCCCCCGGTCAGTCCGGCGAATCGGATGTTGCTCGGGACGCGTCGGGGCGCCTGGCCGGTCGACCAGCAGTAGGCGATCCCGTCGCCAGTGAGGGCGCAAGTATGGTAGTCGCCCGCAGCGATCTGCGCGAACGACGGCACCCCGGTGACGCGGAGCGGCTCGAGCACCGCGGGGTCGTACCGCCCGTTCGCCTTTCCCCAGCAGTAAAGCGCGCCCGCCGCGGTGAGTCCGCAGGTGTGCTCCTCGCCCGCACTTAGCTCGACGAACGTGAGCCCACCGGAGACCGGATACGGGCTCAAGCGCGCCTCCCCGCTTCCATTCCCGAGCATCGCCCCCCACCCCCAGCAGTATCCGATGCCTGCAGCGGTGAGTCCGCAGGAGAACTCCATTCCGTTGGTAACGCTGCGGAACCGCGGGTCGCCGGCCACCGGCACGGGCTGCGCGGTATCGCCGGTCGCGCCGCCGTTTCCGAGGGCGCCTCCCAGGGCGAGTCCCCAGCAGTACGCACGATCATCGTAGCCGACGCCGCACGTGTGATAGGAGCTCGAGAGCGTGCGGAATGGCACGCCACCACCGACGGGCGCCGGCAGGTAGCGGTCCTGGCGGGAGCCGTCGCCAAGCTCCCCGTTCAGGTTGTAGCCCCAGCAGTAGGCACCTCCGGCGGCCGTGGTCGCGCACGTGCGCGAGGTGCCGTGCGTCCCGGTGACGGAAACGAAGCGCAAGCTCGTCTGAACCGGCGTCGGTAGAGGTCGTGGAGTCCGGGTACCGTCTCCGAGTTCGCCGAACCGGTTCTCGCCCCAGCAGAAGAGCACCCCGAGCTGGCTCAACGCGCACGTCGAGCTGACTCCTGCCGCCATTGCGACGACCCGCTGCCCCGCCGGCAGCATTGGGTCGGGTGGCGCGCCGCAGGCACCTCCGCAACCAGTGGGCTCTCCGCGACAGGCAGCGGTGAGGATCGGAACTGCCAGCAGCAGGTATGGGATTCTCATGGAAGGTGGTCGGTCACACACTGGTGGCCACACCGAAGGTGGCGCACCGACGGCTCGGTGGGCACCTAACGCGCAAGTTCCCCTGCGGGGCTCCGAACTGGCGGGGGCGACGGTGGCTGCGCCAGTCGACGGAGCCCGCTGGCGTTACACCATGCTGCGTGACAGGCCCCGTCCGGTGCGACGCCACGTTAGGGGCCGCTCGATCAGAGCACGACCGGGAGGAGCAGGACGCCGGCCGCGACGCCGATCCCGGCCGCGTAACTCGCGACCTCGTGGAGGAGCGGCGCCCACGGTCGCCCGGGCGCGCGACGGAGCGCCGCCGCGGCGCTCAGCGAGAAGGCGACGGCCGGGGCGGTGGCGAACGCCCCGAGGTAGGGGAGCGGCGAAGGGTCGAGCTGCCCGGGCGCCGCGCCGGCCCCCTCGTGCCACACACCGAGCGCGTATAAGCCGGCGAGCGCGAGGTTCGCGAGCGCCGCCCACAGGTGGCGACGGGCTAGTTGGCCGGGATGGGCGGCCGAGGCTAAGGCCTGCACGGTTGTCCCTCCGTGGACGTTCGTGGCCACCTAACGCCATCGCATAAGCTGCGAGCGTATCCAGCGATGCGGGCGTGCAGCGCCCGCCGTCAGTAGCGCGCTCGCCGGCTTCATGCAGTCTCAGCCGGCGGCCACCGGGCGCTCACCTGGCGGCGTCGCGCAGCAGGGCACGCACGTCGCCGCGGTCAAGCACCTCGACGAACACGACCCGATCCTGCACGACGTCCAGGATCACGACGCCCTTCGGGACCGGCACCTCGACGTTCCGGTGCCCCTCGCCGTACGCGCCGCGCGGGGGCGGCGCCGTGTGGAACGACGCGCAGAACGCGTCGCCGCACCCGCTCCGCGCCACCAGACGCAGTGACGCCACTTGGCCCGCGAGCGCGTCCTCGCCGGCGCCCCGCAGCCCGGCCGCGAGCTCCGCCGCCAACTGCGGGAGGATGTCAGCGACGCGAGAGGCGGCCATAGTCCGATCTCCGCGGTGAGTTCTCGTTGTCCGTCTTGTATCTACCGATTGCCTGATTCTGCTGCGAAGATCTGAGGGGCGCCAGCTCGATGCCGTCTGGGTGGCGAACACCGTGCGTTAGCCGGAGCGGCGCCCCGGTTCTTGGTCGCGAGAGCCCGAACAGTTGCGGGGGCCGCCCTCCTGGTGAGGCGAGCCCGGATTCTCACAAGAGCGGGCCGTGGCGACCGTCTCATCCCCTGGAGGCGGAGGGCGGATGCTGATCGGGATCGACGTCGCGAAGGCGGAGCTGGTCGTCGCTGCCCGCCCGAGCGGAGCGCGATGGACCACGCCGAATGACGAGCCCGGGGTGCGCGCCCTCGTGGCGCGGCTGCGGGCGGACGCGCCGGCGCTCATCGTGCTGGAGGCGACGGGCGGCTACGAGCTGCTCGCCGTCGCGGCGCTCGCCGCCGCCGGGCTGCCCGTCGTGGTCGCCAACCCGCGCCAGGTGCGCGACTTCGCGAAGGCCACCGGGCAGCTGGCGAAGACCGACCGCATCGACGCCGACGTGCTCGCGCTGTTCGCCGAGCGCGTGCGGCCCGCCGTGCGCCCGCTCCCCGACGCCGACGCGCAGGAGCTCGACGCGTTGCTCGGCCGGCGCCGCCAGCTCCTCGAGATGCTCCAGGCGGAGCGGAACCGCCTGGGGCAGGTCTTCGGTCGCGGGAAGCCGCTGGTCAAGAAGAGCCTCCGGGCCCACATCGCCTTCCTCGAGCGCGAGCTGCGCATCGCCGACACGGACCTCGGCGCGATGGTCAAGCGGAGCCCCGCGTGGCGGGAGCGGGACGACCTGCTGCGGAGCGTGCCGGGCGTCGGGCCGGTGCTGTCGCTCACGCTCCTGGCCGAGCTGCCGGAGCTGGGCCGGCTCACGCGGCGCGAGATCGCCAAGCTCGTCGGCGTCGCGCCCCTGAGCCGCGACTCCGGGACCATGCGCGGCCGGCGCTTCGTCCAGGGCGGGCGCGCCGGCGTGCGCGCGGTGCTGTACATGGCGGCCCTCGTCGCCACGAGGCGCAACGCGGTGATCCGCGCGTTCTACCAGCGGCTGCTCGCCGCCGGCAAGCCGAGGAAGCTCGCGCTCGTCGCCTGCATGCGGAAGCTGCTCACGACCCTCAACACGATGGCCCGCACGCAGCAGCGGTGGTCCGCGGAGTACGCGATGAACGCACGCAATCCGGCTTGACATTCAAGACAGTTGCTAACGCATTAGCTCAGCTGCGGGCGCCCAACATAGGGGCGCGACGGCGCCGAGGCGAGAGGAGCGCGCCAGGCGAGAAACCCCACGACTGTCGCGCGCCCGCCGGCTGCAGCGCCTTGTATGGTGCGCACTCGTCGCATGGGGCGACTACGATGCAGCACCACCCGTGGGGGCGGTAGGCCGTCAGCGTCTCGGCCCGCGCCGCGAGGCCGCTAACGAGGATACGGGGTCGCCGCCCCCGCCCATCCCGCGCGCCAGAGCTCGGACAGTCGCCAGGGCCGCCGCGGTACGCAGG
>Ga0307409_100002130_pt1 | contig 10199 bp, 6 predicted proteins | sample 322Ometagenome_2_FD_203888 | JGI IMG/M metagenome (GOLD analysis project Ga0307409, IMG submission 203888) | Maize rhizosphere microbial communities from greenhouse at UC Davis, California, United States - 322HYB-O-2 | ecosystem: Host-associated > Plants > Roots > Rhizosphere > Soil | place...
GGCGAACTCCGGGCCAGGGTCGGCCTTGGTGCCCTTGAGGTAGTGGTCGAACCAGTCCTTGATGCGCTGGCCGAGGTAAGTGCCCTCGATGTCGGCACCGGTCAGGTCGAGCTCGCCGGGGGCGGCCCCGCTGCGGCCGTCGGTGCCGCCGGAGTGGCCCCACGACTGCCAGGCCATCGCCACGTCGACGCCGCGCTCCTTGAGGCCGCGGTAGGTGGCCGCAGCCTCCTGCAGGTTGAACAGGGTGTCGTTCTCCCCCTGGATGAGGAAGGTCGGCACCCTCACGTCGTCGAGGTAGTGGGCCACGGAGACGCGGTCGGTCAGCTGGTAGGTGTCGTCGGTGGGGAAGCCGAGGGTGTCGAGCGTCGCCTTCGCCCGGCAGGCCTCGAGCACGAAGTTGGGGCAGCCGACGTTGCGGGCCGGGTCGATGGTGGCGCCGGTGAGGCCGTCGGCGATGCCGACCCCGAAGAACAGGGAGACCCACCCGACCTTCTCCGTGCCCGGGTTGGAGTCGGCGTAGGTCGTGCCGGTCGTGAAGCTCGTGTTGTTGGGCGCGAGCGAGTACCGCAGGTCGTTCCAGGTGATCAGCGGCACGAGTGTGTCGACGCGGTCGTCGACCGCGGCGGTGGCGAACTGGATCTGCCCGCCGTAGGAGCCGCCGATCATGCCGACGCGCGGGTCGTGGGTGGCCGCGTCGTCGAGCGTCGTGAAGTCGACGGTCAGGGTGCCCGGGCCGGCGGGCACGCCGCCGAGGTCGGCGGAGTCGTATGCCGCGGAGGAACCGCCGCCGAGGAACGTCACCAGCGACTTCGCGGCCACGCCGTCGACGCCGGGGTCGTCGAGGGAGATCTTGCAGCCGCTGTCGGGGAAGCCGAGCCCGGTGTAGGAGAGCACGGTGTAGCCGCGCTGGGCGAACGCGCGGCCGATGCCGGCCTGGTCGGCCTTGCTGCCGCCGAACCCGTTGGTCGTGAGGATCGCGGGCACCCGGTGGTCGGGACCTGCCGAGTGCGGCCGGTAGAGGTCGGCGTCGATGGTGCACGTCTGCGGCCGGCCGAGGTCGTCGTCGCCGGCGGGCACGGTGAGGGACAGGCCGCTGAAGGTGTCGACCGCGTCGAGCACCTGCGTGTCGCTCCTCGGTGCGGCGGTCACCGGCTGGGCGGCGACGAGCCCGACACCGGCCAGCACGGTGAGGGCGGCGAGGCCGGCGCGCAGCCTCGAGGACGGACGCGGCATGGATGTACCTCCCGGGCCTGGGGCCGTCGGCGGTGGCGACCCTCTGGCACGACAACGAGCACGCGGTGGCTCGGTTACGGCCACCGACCGCGTCCGGGACGTGAGACGGGCGGGTCACCTCGTGGACGTCGCACGCTCAGGCGGATGTCCGGGGTGACCGGGTCTTTGCCCAGCGCTGACGTTGGAGAGCCGAAAACGCCTGTCTCCCTTGTGTTTCCTCGCTTTTGGCAAAGTCTTCGCCACGAGCATTGACCGCGGACCGGCCCGTCGGTTGGGTCATCCCGACGCCGAGCCCAACGGTGCACCCGCCGAGTCATGAGGGGCGCGACGTTCCTGCCGGCCCGCCACACCCGGCGACGGGCCCACCTCTTCCAAGGAGAACCACCTGTGATTCGACTGTCCACCGGCGCTGCCTTCGGCATCGCCCTCGCCGCGGCCGTCGCCGCACCCCTGTCCAGCGCGACCGCGGCCCCGTCGGCCGCACCGTCGCCGGACAGCCGGCCGGCTGTCGCGGCCGAGCAGGCCCAGGCCGACCACCAGCGCCAGGCCATGGGGCTGTCCAGCGACGAGAAGCTCACCGTCCGCGACGTGGTCGTCGACGCCGACGGCACCCGCCACGTCCGCTACGAGCGCACCTACCAGGGTCTGCGCGTCCTGGGCGGCGACTTCGTGGTGCGCAAGAGCGCGACGGGCGCCACCGAGCACGTCTACTGGAACGCCAGCGGCAAGGTGGCCGTCGCCTCCACCTCGCCGTCGGTCGCCGAGGCCAGCGCTGAGCGCGCTGCGGCACGACGGGCCGGCTACACGCCGCGCAGCACCGACGGCGAGCTGGTCGTGTGGGCGGGGGAGAAGACGCCGCGCCTCGCGTGGGACGTCGTGACCGAGGGGTTCCGGGCCGACCAGACGCCCAGCCGGTTGCACACCGTCGTCGACGCGGGCAGCGGCGCCGTCATCACGGCATACGACGAGGTGAAGAACGGCACCGGCAACTCGCAGTACTCCGGCACGGTCACCCTCAACACGATCCTGTCGGGCTCGACCTGGCTCCTGAAGGACTCCATCGGCAACTACACGACCGACTTGGGTGGCGCGACGAGCGGCACCGGCACGCAGTTCACCGACGCCGACAACACCTGGGGCACCGGCTCGCCGAGCAACCGGCAGACCGCCGGGGTCGACGCCCAGTACGGCGCCGAGAAGACCTTCGCGTACTACAAGAACGTGCAGGGCCGGAACGGCATCTGGAACAACGGAACGGGCGCGCGCAGCCGGGTGCACTACGGCAACGCCTACAACAACGCGTTCTGGGACGGCACCCAGATGACCTACGGCGACGGCTCCGGCAACGTCAAGCCGCTGACCTCCATCGACGTGGCAGCCCACGAGATGAGCCACGGCGTCACCGAGAACACCGCCAACCTCAACTACTCCGGCGACGCGGGTGGCCTCAACGAGGCGACGTCCGACATCTTCGGGACCTCCGTGGAGTTCTACGCCAACAGCTCGGCCGACGTCGGTGACTACCTCATCGGCGAGAAGATCGACATCAACGGCAACGGCACGCCGCTGCGCTACATGGACAAGCCCAGCAAGGACGGCTCGAGCCAGGACTGCTGGACCACCAACACCAAGAACCTCGACCCGCACTACTCGTCGGGCCCGCTGAACCACTGGTTCTACCTCGCGTCGGAGGGTTCGGGCGCCAAGACCATCAACGGTGTGAGCTACAACAGCCCCACCTGCAACGGCTCGACCGTGACCGGCGCGGGCCGGGACAACGTGGCCAAGGTCTGGTACCGCACGCTGTCGACCAAGCTGACCTCGGGCAGCACCTACGCCAACGCCCGTGAGGGCGCGATCGCCTCGGCGAAGGAGCTCTACGGCGCCACCAGCGCCACCTGTGCCGCGGTGGAGAAGGCGTTCAGCGCCATCTCGGTGCCGGCCGGCGCCGAGACCTGCGGTGGCTCGACCCCGCCGCCCTCGGGCAGCAACCTGCTGCTGAACCCCGGCTTCGAGTCGGGCGCCGTCAACTGGACCGGTACCGCGGGCCCCATCACCAACAACACCGGCCGCCCGGCGCGCACCGGCTCGTGGAAGATGTGGCTCGGCGGAAACGCGACCACCACGACCGAGACCGAGCAGCAGAGCGTGACCATCCCCTCGACGGCCACCTCCGCCACGCTCAGCTTCTGGATCCGGATCGACACGGCGGAGTCGGGCAGCACCGCCTACGACACGGCCAGGATCCAGGTGGTCGACGGCTCCACCACGAGCACGCTGGCGACCTACTCCAACGTCAACGCCAACAGCACCTACGTGCAGAAGTCGTTCGACGTCACCGCGTACAAGGGCAGGACCATCTCCGTGAAGTTCCTCATGAACGAGGATTCCTCGCTGCAGACGTCCTTCGTCGTCGACGACACCGCCCTGACGGTCAGCTGACCGACGCGCCCCACCGGACCCCGCCCCGCGCATGCCCTGCGTGGGGCGGGGTTCGTCGCGTCAGGATTTGCCCAAGGTTGCACCAAGATTCCACTTTGCCCATTGATCCGGCACGCGTCCGGGGGTGAGGGTCGCTGCCACCCGTCGCGTCGTCCCCGGCGCGGCCACGCTCACAAGGAGCCACCTACGTGAAGAGACTCTCCGCCGGCGTCGCCTTCGGCGCCGTCATCGCTGCCGCCCTCGCCGCCCCGGCCGCGACCGCCCAGGCCCGCCCCGCCGCCAGTGATGCCCCGCGTGCGGTGGCCGTCGAGCAGGGCCGCGTGGCCGAGGCGGCCAAGGCGCTCGGCCTGTCCACCGGTCAGGGGCTGCAGGTCAAGGCCGTCGTCGCGGACGCCGACGGCTCGAAGCACGTGCGCTACGAACGCACCTATCGCGGCCTGCGCGTGGTCGGTGGTGACCTCGTGGTCGCCCAGGACGCCCGAGGGGCGACGAAGAACGTCTACTGGAACGCCGGCCGCAGCGTCGACGTCGCCTCCACGACGCCGAAGCTGCCCGCCCCTAGCGGGTCGAGCGAGCTGGTCGTCTACGCCTCCGCAGCGTCCGCCCGGTTGGCCTGGGACACCGTGAAGCAGGGTGTCAAGGCCGACCAGACGCCGAGCCGCCTGCACACGGTCACCGACGCCGCCACCGGTGCCACCCTCGACTCCTGGGACGAGATCGTCAACGGCACCGGCAACTCGATGTACTCCGGGACCGTCACGGTCGGCAGCACCCTGTCGGGCAGCTCGTACCTGCTCAAGGACACGGTCGGCAACTACACGACCGACCTGAACGGCGCGACGACCGGCACGGGCACCCAGTTCACCGACGCCGACGACGTCTGGGGCAACGGCACCGTCAGCTCCCGCCAGACCGCCGCCGTCGACGCGCAGTACGGCGCGGAGAAGACCTTCGACTACTACAAGAACGTCCAGGGCCGAAACGGCATCTGGGACAACGGAACCGGCGCCCGCAGCCGGGTCCACTACGGCAACGCCTACGTCAACGCGTTCTGGGACGGCACCCAGATGACCTACGGCGACGGCGCCGGCAACGCGAAGCCGCTCACCTCCATCGACGTGGCGGCCCACGAGATGAGCCACGGCGTCACCGAGAACACCGCCGGGCTGGTCTACCGGGGTGACGCGGGTGGCCTCAACGAGGCGACCTCCGACATCTTCGGCACGGCGGTCGAGTGGTACGCCAACAACACCGTCGACGCGGGCGACTACCTCATCGGCGAGAAGATCGACATCAACGGCAACGGCACCCCGCTGCGCTACATGGACAAGCCCAGCAAGGACGGTCGCTCGCAGGACTGCTGGACCAGTGGCACCAGCCGCCTCGACCCGCACTACTCCTCGGGCCCGTTGAACCACTGGTTCTACCTGGCTTCCGAGGGTTCGGGCGCCAAGACCATCAACGGTGTCGCCTACAACAGCCCCACCTGCAACGGCTCCACCGTCACCGGCACCGGCCGCGACGCGGTCGCCAAGATCTGGTACCGCACGCTGGCCACCAAGCTGACCTCGCGCAGCGACTACCTGGCCGCCCGAGAGGGCGCCATCCGCTCGGCCAAGGAGCTCTACGGCACGGGTTCGGCCCAGTGCGCGGCCGTCCAGAGCGCCTTCTCGGCGATCGCCGTGCCGGCCGGCACGCAGACCTGCACCAACTAGCCCCACCGACAACAGCGCCCCCGGTCCGGTGACCGGGGGCGCTGCCGTGTGCAAGAGGTATGCCGGTGGGTCACCGGCACACGGTGCGTTCGCCGGAGGCGCCGAACAGGTCCTCGAACAGGTGCGTGACGACGGCGGCACGGTCGGGCTGGTCGAGGTCGCCGAGCCTGGTGGACCCCCCCGAGGTCTGCACGACGACGACCAGGTCGTCAGGGTGCTCGTAGGTCGTCTCAGCCGTGCCCTCGACGTGCTGCGCCAGGGAGGTGAGGTCCTCCCGCGCCGACTCCTCGAGCGTGCAGGGACTGTGGGCGCCACGGCCGGTCGCCGTCGCCCGCCCGTCCTTCGCGACCACGATGCGCTGGTCGAGGCCGGCCACACCCCCCTTGCGCAGCAGCGTGACCGGAGAGTCCGCGGGGGAGTCGGCCGCCGACCCGCAGGCGGTCACGAGTGCGGTCAGCGCCGTCGCGGTCAGTGCCGTCGCGGTCAATGTCGCCGAGGTCAGTGCCGGCAGGGGTCGGACGGGGGAGCGGTGCATCCGGCCATCCTGCCGAGGCGGGACCTCCGTCGCATCCTGCGCGACGCGGCGGCTCGCCTCAGGGGAATCCGCGTCGCCGAGTCCTATCCTCCACAACCATGACTCCTGCAGGGGCGCACCGTCCTGCGCACTGGCGCCGCGCCTGGGCGCCGGTGACGGCTGCCGCGGTCGCCGCCGCCCTGTCGCTGGCGGCGTGCTCCGGCACGGCGCGCAGCTCAGCCGCGGCCGCCTCGAGGACGCCGACCACGCCCGTCACCTCGACACCCACCCCGTCGCCGACCTCCTCGTCGGGTCTGGTGCCGCTCCAGGGTGGACCTGTGCTCGCGGTCAAGATCGACAACACCCCGAGGGCACGGCCCCGCGTCGGGCTCCAGCAGGCCGACGTCGTCTACGTCGAGCCCGTCGAGGGCGGCCTGACGCGGCTGTTGGCGGTCTTCTCCCGCACCATGCCCACCGAGGTCGGGCCGGTCCGCAGCGCCCGTGAGTCCGACGTGGAGCTGGTGGCCAACTACGGCCGGGTCGCGCTGGCCTACTCCGGCGGCTCGGCCTACACCCAGCGCGTGCTCGCCGAGGGCCGGCAGGTCAACCTCAGCAACGACGCCTCGGGGGAGGGGTTCCGTCGGGAGCGGTCCCGACCCGCGCCCTACAACGTCATCGGCAACACCGAGCGGCTGCTCGCCCGCGCCGGTGGCAGCGCCAAGCCGAAGGACGTCGGCTTCCGGTTCGGGCCGGCCTCGGCCGGTGGTTCCAAGGCGACCTCGGTGTCGGTGCGGTGGCCCTCCAGCAGGGTCAGCCTGGTGTGGGACGCCAAGCGCAAGCAGTACCTGGTGACCACCGACGGCAAGGCCGACGTCGACCCGAAGGGACGCCAGTACGGCGCGGCGACCGTCGTGGTGCAGCACGTCGTGACCCACCTCTCGGCCAACCGCGACGTCAACGGGGTGGCCACGCCCGTCGTCAGCCTGACGGGCAAGGGCAAGGCCGTCGTCCTGCGCGGCGGCAGGGCCTGGTCTGGCACCTGGGCCCGCAGGAGCGCAACGGCTCCGACGACGCTGACGGCAGGCGGCAAACCGGTCGCGCTCGCCCCCGGAGGCCCGGTCTGGGTGCTCCTCGTGGCGCCGGGCCAGGGTGTCGCGATCGGCTGAGCCGGCCGCTGGGTGCCCCCTATCCTTCGGGCATGAGCGCGCGTGCGCTGACGGCGGTCGCCGCCCTCCTGGTCGTCCTCGGTGGGGGCGCCTGCTCCGGTGACGAGAAGCCGGGTCCCGCGTCCTCGACGTCGGCCACGCCCGCCGGGCCGCTGAGCGGGCCCGCTCTCGCGGTCAAGATCGACAACACGGCGAAGTCCCACCCGCACATCGGCATGGCCGACGCCGACGTCGTCTACGTCGAGCCGGTCGAGGGCGGGCTGACCCGCCTGCTCGCGGTGTTCTCCAGCGCCCAGCCCAAGGAGGTCGGCCCGGTCCGCAGCGCCCGTGAGTCCGACCTTGCGATCCTCGGCAACTACGGGCCCGTCGCGTTCGCCTACTCGGGTGCCTCGACCTACACCAACCGCCTGCTGGAGAAGGGCACGCAGGTCAACCTCAGCTACGCCGCCTCCGGCCAGGGCTTCCGCCGGGAGAAGTCCAGGCCGGCGCCCTACAACGTGGTCGGTGACACCCAGGCCCTCCTCGCCCGCGCCAAGGGGAGCGTGCGACCGCAGGACCCCGGGTTCGCGTTCGGGCCGGCGCCGGCCGGGGGCACGGCCGCCACCTCGGTGACCGTCCGCTGGCCGGCCGCCGGGGTCTCCTTCGTGTGGGACGCGAAGCGGAAGGAGTACCTGCTCACCACCGACGGGAAGCCCGACGTCGACCCGACGGGGAAGCAGCACGGCGCGGCCACGGTCGTGGTGCAGGAGGTCGAGACGCACCCGTCGAGGAACAGGGACGTCCGAGGGTCCGCCACCCCGGTCGTGCGGCTCACCGGCACGGGCAAGGTCACGGTGCTGCGGGGAGGCAAGGCGTGGCAGGGCACCTGGTCGCGCGCCAGCCTCACCGCGCCGACGTCCTTCTCGGGGAGCGCCGGTGGGACGCTCACCATGGACCCCTCCGGCACCGTGTGGGTGCTCCTGGTGGCGCCGGGCCAGGCCGTCGCCGTCCGCTGAGGCCGGCCCCGCACCATACCGGTGGGTAGCGTGAGATTGGTCCCTTCCCGTGACCCGGGCGGGCGTCCTCGTGCGGCGGAGGACTAGTCTCAGGCGACGGACCACCCCCTTCGCAGACGAGGACGGATTTTCAGCCGTGGATCTCTTCGAGTACCAAGCGCGCGACATCTTCGAGGCGCACGGAGTGCCGGTTCTGGCCGGCAAGACCGCGACCACTCCCGAGGAGGCCCGCGCGGCCGCCGAGGAGATCGGCCCCAGGAGCGGCGGTGTCACCGTCGTCAAGGCCCAGGTCAAGACCGGAGGCCGCGGCAAGGCCGGCGGTGTCAAGGTCGCCAAGACGCCCGAGGAGGCCGAGCAGCACGCGCAGGCCATCCTCGGCATGGACATCAAGGGCCACACCGTGGGCACCGTGATGATCGCCCAGGGCGCACGCATCGCCGAGGAGTACTACTTCTCGCTGCTGCTCGACCGGGCCAACCGCTCCTACCTCGCGATGTGCAGCAAGGAGGGCGGCATGGAGATCGAGCAGCTCGCGGTCGAGCGGCCCGAGGCCCTCGCGAAGGTCGCCGTCGACCCCAACACCGGCATCGACGAGGCCAAGGCGCGGGAGATCGTCGACGCCGCCGGCTTCGACGCCGAGACGGGCGCCAAGATCGTGCCCGTGCTGACGTCGCTGTGGGAGGTCTACCGTGACGAGGACGCCACGCTCGTCGAGGTGAACCCGCTGGTGAAGACCGAGGACGGCGACATCATCGCCCTCGACGGCAAGGTCACCCTCGACGCCAACGCCGACTTCCGGCACCCGGACCACGCGGCGCTCGAGGACAAGGCCGCGGCCGACCCGCTCGAGGCGATGGCCAAGGAGAAGGACCTCAACTACGTCAAGCTCGACGGCTCCGTCGGCATCATCGGCAACGGCGCGGGCCTGGTCATGTCCACCCTCGACGTCGTCGCCTACGCCGGAGAGGAGTTCGGCGGCCAGAAGCCGGCCAACTTCCTCGACATCGGTGGCGGCGCCTCGGCCGAGGTCATGGCCAACGGCCTGCACATCATCCTCGGCGACCCGCAGGTGAAGTCGGTGTTCGTCAACGTCTTCGGCGGCATCACCGCCTGTGACGCGGTCGCCAACGGCATCGTCGGCGCCCTGCAGAAGCTCGGCGACGAGGAGAACAAGCCGCTCGTCGTCCGCCTCGACGGCAACAACGTCGAGGAGGGCCGGCGCATCCTCGCCGAGTTCAACCACCCGCACGTGATCATCGAAGAGACCATGGACGGCGCCGCCCGCAAGGCCGCCGAGCTGGCCTCCAAGTAAGCCCGGCAGACCAAGAGAGAGCGACTCAACAGCAATGGCAATCTTTCTCGACGAGAACTCCAAGGTCATCGTCCAGGGCATGACCGGCTCCGAGGGCATGAAGCACACGCAGCGCATGCTCAAGTCCGGCACCACCATCGTGGGCGGCGTCAACCCGAAGAAGGCCGGCCAGGCGGTCGACTTCGAGGGCGGCACCACCGTGCCCGTCTTCGGCACCGTCGCCGAGGCCATGAAGGAGACCGGCGCCAACGTGTCGGTCATCTTCGTGCCGCCGGCGTTCGCCAAGTCCGCCGTGGTCGAGGCGATCGACGCCGAGATCCCGCTCGCCGTCGTCATCACCGAGGGCATCGCGGTCAAGGACACCGCCGAGTTCTTCGCGTACTCGCAGGAGAAGGGCACCACCCGCATCGTCGGGCCGAACTGCCCCGGCCTGATCAGCCCCGGCAAGTCCAACGCCGGCATCATCCCGGCCGACATCGCCGGTGGCGGGCGCATCGGCCTGGTCTCCAAGTCGGGCACGCTGACCTACCAGATGATGTACGAGCTCAAGGAGTTCGGCTTCTCCACGGCCGTCGGCATCGGTGGTGACCCGATCATCGGCACCACCCACATCGACTGCCTCGAGGCGTTCCAGAACGATCCCGAGACCGACGCCATCGTCATGATCGGCGAGATCGGCGGTGACGCCGAGGAGCGGGCCGCGGCCTACATCAAGGACAACGTGACCAAGCCGGTCGTCGGCTACGTCGCGGGCTTCACCGCCCCCGAGGGCAAGACCATGGGCCACGCCGGCGCCATCGTCTCCGGCTCCTCGGGCACCGC
>Ga0307409_100002132_pt1 | contig 10192 bp, 10 predicted proteins | sample 322Ometagenome_2_FD_203888 | JGI IMG/M metagenome (GOLD analysis project Ga0307409, IMG submission 203888) | Maize rhizosphere microbial communities from greenhouse at UC Davis, California, United States - 322HYB-O-2 | ecosystem: Host-associated > Plants > Roots > Rhizosphere > Soil | place...
GTCCTTGCTCCGTTTTGGCGATGTGCTCGGCGGAGTAGTTGGGACCGGTGGAGCCGCCGCGGAGGACGATGTGGCAGTTGGGATTGCCGCGTGTGACGATGGCCGAAGCCGCACCGTCGAGGCTGACGCCGAGAAAAGTCTGCGGCTGGCCGGCGGCTTTGATCGCGTTGACCGCCGTGGTGAGATTGCCGTCGGTGCCGTTTTTGAAGCCGATGGGCATCGAAAGGCCGGACGCCATCTGGCGGTGCGTCTGCGACTCGGTGGTGCGCGCGCCGATCGCCCCCCAGCATACGAGATCGGCAACGTATTGCGGGGTGATCGGATCGAGGAACTCGGTGGCGGTCGGCAGGCCGAGGTTCAGCACGTCCTGGAGGAAGGCGCGACCGAGGCGGAGGCCGGCGGCGATGTCGTGCGAGCCGTCGAGATGCGGATCCATCACGAGACCTTTCCAGCCGACGGTGGTGCGCGGTTTTTCGAAATAGACGCGCATGACGACCATGACGCGATCGGAAACCTCGGCGGCGAGCTTGGCGAGGCGGCGGGCGTAGTCGCGGCCAGCTTCGGTGTCGTGAATCGAGCAAGGCCCGATGATCAGGAGAAAACGCCTGTCGTTCGTGAAGATGAGGCGATTGATTTCGTTGCGGGAGCGCGTGATGAAATCCGCCTGGGCCTCGGTCTTTGGCAGTTCGGCCAGCAGTTGGGCGGGCGAGGGGAGAGCGCGTGTCTCCACGACATTGATATCGGACGTCTTATGCATGAAGGGAATAAAGTGGCGGAAATGCCGCCTTGAGGGCAAGCCCCGCGCGGCTTAGGGGCGCGGAATGATCAAGAGGCACAAAAAAACCGCTTCGGTTGAAGCGGTGCGGCGGAGGGGATTTACCGGCGATCTCGAATCTTAAAAATAAGTTGGCCGGTCGCCTACCCCTAAGCGACCGGCCATTTGCTTTCTTAGTTACCCCAAAACTCCTGCTAGGCAGGAGAAGTGTTTAAATCTAACGTTGTAAGAAGTAGCCGATGTCCGATCTTGGTCAATATAAACTTCTCAGAATCTCTCAGGATCTAAATCAAGTTACTCGGCACCAATGGATAAAAATTCAGAAAATTTCGGTTCTGGTGAGACGTGGATGAGTCGCTATCGGCCCACCGCGTGCCTGCATGTGACCGGCGAGGATGCGTTATCATTTTTACAAGGGCAGTTTACGCAAGAATTGCGGTCGTCGGCACCAGAATTGGCTGCCTATGGACTGTGGCTAAACCAGAAAGGGAAGGTGCTGGCAGACAGTTTTGTGCTCCGGGAAGCCCCTGATAATGTGTGGATTATCAGTTTTTCGAGCAGCGCCTCGGTCATCCGTGAGCGGCTGGAGGCCTACGTTATCGCGGATGATGTGGTCATTACGGACGTCACGGAGAAGTGGCAGGGAGTGGCGGTCGGTGGACCGGAGATAACTTCGTGGCTTGCTCGTGAGATGAAGGGAGGAATTCCAGCGGACGGTGAGTTTGCACGAGTGGATGGCGGATTTGTTTTTCACGGACGGCGTGAGGGTGTGCCGAGTTATGAGTGGCTGCTGCCTGCGGGTGTCGATGTGCCGACCGGACCGATGGAAGTGGATGCAGGGCAGTTGGAAAAATTGCGTATCACCGCTGCGATACCGAAGGTGCCGCAGGACATCGGGCCCGGGGATTTGCCCAACGAAGGAGGATTGGATGCGGTGGCCGTTTCCTACACGAAGGGTTGCTATCTCGGTCAAGAAGTCATGGCGCGGTTGAAGGCGATGGGCACTGTGCGTCGTCGATTGGTGCGAGTGCGTGCCGAGGGACGGACGGCTCCGCCGGTGCCGAGTGCGTTGCTTCAGGGGGAAAAGCGAGTGGGTGAGCTGCGCTCGGCGGTGGCGGATGGCGAGGGTGGATTCATCGGACTCGCGATGGTCGCCAAGATCGGGCTCGATCCGGCGGCATTGCTTGCGCCCGAGCCGGGCGGTGTTGGTTTTATCGAACTCATCGACCTGCCATGAATGAACATGAACAACTGATTCAGCTCTGCACGCGTCTGGGTGCGCCGACCCGGGCGGCTGCCGCGACGATGGCCGATCAATTGATCAAACGTTGTGACCAACTTGTTGCGCAGCGTGGGATTTCGCGATTGGAAGCCATGAATTACCTGCTGCAATTGGTGACCAAGGGCGCGCAGGGCGAGGCGCCTCCGGGATTCGAGGGCGTGGCCAAGAAGCCATAGGTGATAAAGCAAAGACCGTTGACGGCCCGGGGTCGGGCAGGGCATTCCCGCAGGTTCCATGAAGCAAAAAATCGCCGCCCTCTTTCAACAAATCCATGGTCGTGAGCCGTCGGTCATCACGCGTGCGCCCGGTCGCATCGAGTTTATTGGCAACCATACGGACTATAACGGCGGCACCGTGCTCGGCGCCTCCATTGATCGTGGCGTGTGCGTGGCGATCGCACCGCGCACGGACGGAAAACGTAATTTCTACAGCCTGTTCACCGGCACGACGGTGACGTTGGATGCCAACGTGAGCATCAAGCAGCTGGGCGATGCCAGCTGGATCAACTATCCGCTGGGCGTGATCGCGGCGTTGCCGGCGTTTGGTCTGCACATGCCGCAGGGCTTCGACTATGTTGCGATGTCCGATTTGCCGACGGGCGCGGGTCTTTCCAGTAGCGCGGCGATAGAGCTGGCCTCGGGCCTGGCGTTTCTCGCCATCACCGGGCAGCAGGCGGATCGCGAGACGCTCGTGAAGATCGGCAAGCATGCCGAAAACAACTTCGTGGGCGTGCCGTGCGGCATCCTTGACCAGGGCGTGTCGGGTTTCGGCGAGGCCGACCATCTGGTGTTCATCGATTGCCGTGGTCCGCGTTTCGACACGGTGCCGCTGCCGGCCGACGCGCACTTCTGGATTTTCAACACCCACACCAAGCATGCCCTGGTTGATGGGCTTTATGCCACGCGGCATCGTGAGTGCATGGAAGCGGCGAAGGCTTTGGGCGTGTCCTTGCTCGTCGAGGCGACGCCCGCGCAGGTTGATGAGGCCAAGGGAAAACTGTCCGCTGACGCCTACAAGCGGGCTAAGCACGTCGTCGAAGAGATCGCGCGCGTGGGCCAGGCCGTCGAGGTCCTTGAAAAGGGCGATCTCGCCGCGGTTGGCAATTTGCTCACCGCGTCGCATCGGAGCTCGCAGAATCTTTTTGGCAATAGCACGGAGGAACTCGATTTCCTCGTGGATACGCTGGCGGGTGCGGCCAATGTGTTTGGCGCGCGGCTTACGGGCGGAGGCTTTGGAGGCGCCGTGATGGCGCTGACGAACGCGGAGTTTGGCGAAGTCGATGCCCGGCTGGTGGCGGACGCCTACGAGAAAAAATACGGCGCGCGTCCCGATGTGCTGCACATGCGCACGGGTGACGGCGCGCAAGTATTGTGAGTCCTGCCTGAAATTCATGCGCTGAATTCGTAGCCACGAGTTCAGCGCATGGACGTCACTGGATCATGGCCGCCAATTCGGCGAAGTAGTCTTCCATCCAGCGTTGGAAATAGAAGAAGTGGAGCAAGCCGGCGACGGCCAGCATCGGGCCAAATGGCACCTGCACGCCGAAGCCGAGATCGGCGGGCTGGCCGTCTGGTGTTTCGGTGCGGGGCGTCACGGGGGATTTCCTGCCGCTGAGCTTTTGCCAAATCCAAGCGAGGCCGATCCAGATTGTGCCGACCACCGCGCCGCCGAAGATGGCGAACACCGCGCCCTGCCATCCGGTGAAGGCGCCGATCGCGCCGACGAATTTCACATCGCCAAAGCCCATGGCTTCTTTGCGCAGCAGCACCTCGGCGATCAGGGCGATCCAGAGCACGAGGCCGGAGCCGACGAGCAGTCCTTGCAGTGAAATCACGCCGGAATGCAGCGCGCTGACAAAAAACACGCCGTCATCCTGGCCGTGTAGTGAAGGAACCAATACGGAGAGCACCACGCCGACCACGCCGAGCCCGATGGTGAAGGTGTCGGGTATGATCATGTGATCCAGATCGATGAAAAACGCGCAAAGGATGCAGCTTACAAAGAGCATGCCGCAGAGCGCCTTCGCCGGAGGGAACATCAGCCAGCATGTCGTGAACAGCGCGGCGGTGAGCAGTTCGACGAAGGCGTAGCGGAACGAGTAGGGGCGTCCGCAGCAGCGGGCTTTGCCGCGCAGGAGAAACCAGCTCAACACGGGGATGTTGTCATGCCATTTGATCGGCGCGCCGCAGGCGCAGTGCGAGCCGGGAGTGACGATGGATTTGTCCAGAGGAACCCGGTGGATGACAACGTTGAGAAAACTGCCGACGATCGCGCCGAAGAGGCCCGCGGCAATCGGGAAAAACCAAGGAAAGGCGGCGGAGAATTCGGCGTAGTCGAAGGTCATGCGGGGGCTTTCATGGCTGAATGAACGGCGGTGCGCATGACGTCAACGGGCGGGGCCGTTTCGCTCCAGATTTCGAGGGCGCGCGCGCCTTGGTGGACGAGCATCGACAGGCCGTTGGCGGCGGGTAGGCCGAGGGCTCGGGCTTGCGCAAGCAGGCGCGTCTCGGGCGGGTTGTAGATCATGTCGTAAACGCCGGCGGGACGAGCAAGGGCGGCGAGGTCGATCGGCAGAGGGTCGTCGTGCTTGAGGCCGGCGCTGGTGGCATTGATGACGAGGGCGCCGTGAGGCAGCTTTTCCACGTCTTGGATCGCGCATACAGTCACTCGCATGTTCGGGTCTATGTTATTGGCAAGTGCAGCGAGATCATGAGCCGTCTTGGCCGTGCGATTTATAATCCACAAACTTGAGCTATGGAGTCTTGCGCACTCCACCGCAGCTCCTCGCGCGGCACCGCCTGCGCCGAGAAGAACCATGTCTGAACCGCCGAGCTCGCGTTTGAGATCTTCGCGGAGACCATTCGCCAGCCCATAACCGTCGGTATTAAAACCGACCCATTCAGTGCCTTTTCTAAGCAGAGTGTTAACGGCTCCCACCTGTCGTGCCTGGATCGTGATGTCTTTGATCAATCCGCACGCCAGAACCTTGTGAGGGACGGTCAGATTGATGCCGTGAAAGTTACGGGCATGGAGTTTTTCGAGTGCGACGGGCAGGTCCTCGGGCGCGATGTCGAAGCGGAAGTATTTCCACGTCGCGAAGCGCGGGTCGCGTTTCGCCATTTCGGCGAGAGCGGCATTGTGCATCTGCGGGCTGACCGAGTGTTTGATGGGGTGCCCCAATACGGCCAGCGCTGTTCCTTCAAAGGTCCAGTTATCGAGATCGGAGAGCGCGTAGGTTTTAAGTTCAGACATCGTTCGGGTTCTTTCGGACAGAGAGAACGAGAACGAGTGGGAGAACGAGAACGATTATGCGCCGGTCACGGCTTGGCGTGACGTTCGTGGGTCGACTCGAATTCCTCGACGAAACCCGCAAAGAGTTTTGCGCGATCCAGGTCGCCGGCTGCGGTGTAGTGGTGCACCAGGTTCCGGCAGCTGCGGCAGAGAACTTCGCGCACCGTGGTGGGAGCCAGGTCGGTGATCTTGGGGGCAACAGGGCCGGTCTTGATGTAGGCGAAGGTTTCCTCGGGAGTGCGAAATGTGCCCTGTTCAAACGGGTCGATGAAAAGAGGCGTGTCCTCCAGGTAGCAGCCGACCATGAAATGGCCGGGCAGGCCGACGGGTTCGAGGTCGATGCCGAGACGTTGGGCCACCAAAAGATAGACGATGCTCAGGGAGAGCGGAATGCCTTTGCGGCGTTCGAGGACGACCGGGAGGAAGCTGTTGAGCGGGTCGGTGTAGTGCTCGAGGTTGCCGCGAAAACCATTTTCGTGAAACAGCACGCGGTTGATCACGCGGCATTTCTCACGCACGGAGAGCGGGTCCGCGATCAGCTCGCGACAGCGGGCTGCGAGGTCGTCGAGCCTCTGGCAACTCAGGCCCACGTCGATGTCGGGCATGACGGTGCGTGCGAGCAGCAACGCACCGGTTTCGAGTTCGTAGTTGAGCGAGCGGATAAAGTCGCGGAATTCGGAGACCGGGTCGGTGAACTTGAGTTCTTCCAGATAACCCTTGGCGTGCGTGGCGAGGAGGCGGCTGCCGCCATTCGCGAGGTTTTCGAGAAAAATGCGCGCCGGTTCACCTTGGGCGGTGAAATGCGCGAGCAGGGCCTTGCGCACCACGGGGCTGGGGTCGTCGAGCAACGCCAGCACCGCTTCGCGGGAGCCGAGGCTGAGAGGTGCGTATTCCACGAGCGAAATCCAAAGCGGTTTCGCGCGGGTGGCAAACGGGAAAGCCGAATGCGGCACGGCGGGCTTGAGGCGTAGCGGGTTGCTCACGCTCTCCGCTGCCCTGGGGCTCAGCGCATGCCGTAGAGCGCGGTGCCGACGCGCACCTGGGTGCTGCCGGCGAGGACGGCGGCTTCGAGGTCGCCGCTCATGCCCATCGAGAGTTCGCGCAGAGGAGTCTGAAAACGCACCGCGAGATCGTCGCGGAGCGTGCGCAGCGTCGCGAACGTGCGCTCGGCGACGGCGGGATCGTCGGAGAGCGGGGCGATTGTCATGAAACCGTCGATACGCAGATTTCTTTTGCCGAGCGCGGCCTCAAGCAAGCGCGGTGCGTCTTCGATTTCGGCCCCGAACTTGGCGGGATCGCGGCCGGCGTTGATTTGCAGCAGAATCGGCAGCGTTTTGCCCAGCGCGGCGGCGGCCTGGTCGAGGTGGTTGAGGAGTTTTTCGCTGTCCACGCTTTGCACCCGGTCAAAGTGCGCGGCGGCGAGCTTGGCCTTGTTGGACTGAAGGTGACCGATCAGCTCCCATTGCACTTTCGCCGTGCAAAGCGGCTGTTTTTCGACGGCTTCCTGGACGCGATTTTCGCCCACGGCGCGCAAACCGTAGCGAGCGGCGTAGTCGGCGGCCTCGGCGGGGTGGGTTTTGGTCACGGCCAGCAACTCCACCGTGCCGGGATCTCGCCCGGCGCGGACGCATGCCGCCGTGATTTGTGAGCGAATGGCATCAGCACGGCATTTGAACTCGTTATAGGCGGGAAGCATGGCGGCCTTGGTTTATCAGGTTGCGTGGAATAAGTTTTGTTTATACTGAGATCTAATCACCGATCGCCTATGCAAATCGAAAACTTCAAAATCTTCGCGGATCTCGTAGAGACGAAGAGTTTCTCAAAATCGGCAAAGATCAATGCCATCACCCAGTCCGCGGTGAGCCAGCAGGCTCGGGCGATGGAGCGGCATTTCAAGGCGCTCTTGATCGATCGCAGTCAAAAGCAGTTCCAACTGACGCGTGAGGGGCAGCGCGTTTACGAGGCGGCGAAGGAATTGCTTCACGCCTACGACAAGCTCGCGAGCGAGCTTCAGGAGATGAAGAAGGTCATCAGCGGCACCATTCGCATTTCGACGATTTACTCGATCGGGCTCCATGAGCTGCCGCCGTTCATCAAGCGTTTCCTGGTCGATTATCCGTCGGTCAACGTGCGGGTGGAATACCGCCGCTCCAATCTTGTTTACGAGGACATTCTGCACAACTCGGTGGACTTCGGCCTGGTGGCTTTTCCCGTGCGCACGCGCCAGATCGAGCAGCTGCCGTTTCGCAATGACCGGTTGGTGTTGATCGCCCATCCCAAGCACCCGCTGTCCAAGTTCGCCGATGCCGGGGTGGAGTTGAAGCAACTCGCCGGACAGAAATTTATCGGTTTCGACCCGGACATCCCGACGCGCAAGGCGGTGGATCAAATTTTCCGTGATAACAAGTTGGAGATCGAGCCGGTCATGGAGTTCGACAACATCGAGACGGTGAAACGCGCGGTCGAGATCGACCACGGTATCGCCATCGTGCCGCAGGCCACGGTTCTTCAAGAGCAACAACAGGGCACGCTCGCGGTTATCCCTTTCAAAAACAAAGAGTTCACGCGGCCTCTGGCTATTCTGCACCGAAAGGGGCGCGTGCTTACTCCGGCGATGAAAAAGTTTATTGATACCTTGGGGATGAACCTCCCGGGATCGAGCGACGAGGGTTAACCCCGTTTTAGCCGGGGTCTGGCCTGATTGCGCTGGTGGCTTGCACTGGCTCGGTTCGTCGGAACAAAATCATCGGTTTAGCCACTACCGTAACTCTCTATGTCGTCTTTCCTTTCCCAGCTATTGCTGGGTCTTTATTTATTCACCTTGGCGGGCATGTGCGTGTTTGGCCTGCATAAGGTCAAAATGCTCTGGCTCTATTTGCTGGGCTCGCGCCGCCGCCAGTCCGCCCCGCCGGCATGGACGGGACCGCAGCCGAAGGTATGTATTCAGCTCCCGCTCTATAACGAGCCGCTGGTCGTCGAGGCCTTGTTGGACAAAGTGACGGCCATCCGTTGGCCCGCCGCCTTGCTGGAAATTCAGGTTCTCGATGACTCCACGGATCAAACTCCGGCGATCATCGAACGTTGGCTGCGCGCCCATCCGGAGCAGGCCGCCGCCGTGCGTCATATCCGCCGCGTGGATCGTTCGGGTTACAAGGCCGGTGCGCTCGCTTACGCGAATACGCTCACGGACGCGGAGTTCTTCGCGATCTTCGACGCCGATTTCCGCCCCGAGCCTGATTTCCTCGAAAAGATGATGCCGCAATTCGCCGACCCGAAGGTGGGCGTGGTGCAGGCGCGGTGGGAGTTCAATAATCGCAACGCGAGTTTCCTCACGCGTTTTCAGGGCATCTTCCTCGATGCGCATTTTGTGGTCGAGCAGGCGGCGCGCGCTTCGTCGGGGCTGTTTTTTAATTTCAATGGCACGGCGGGCATCTGGCGTCGCATCGCGCTGGAGGAGGCCGGTGGCTGGACTCCCGACACGGTGACCGAGGATCTCGATGTGAGTTACCGTGCGCAGCTCAAGGGCTGGCGGTTCATCTATCTGCCCCATTACGCGGTGGCCTCGGAGCTGCCTGAGAATCTTACGGCGTTCAAATCGCAGCAGCTTCGTTGGACCAAGGGCGGCATTCAGGTGATGCGCAAACAACTCGGCACGATTCTCCGCAGCGATGTGCCGGCGCGCATCAAGCGCGAGGCGGCCAGCCATTTGCTGGTCGGCTTCATCCATCCGTTGCTGGTGCTTTTCTCGGTGATCTTTGTGCCTTACCTGCTCTTCGGTGCACGGCTCACGGGCACGTGGATGATCTTCAACCCGGTCGTCGTCGTTTTGACGAGTGGTGCGACGGTCGCGCTCTACATCACGGGGCAGTATTTCAGCCGGCGCCAGTGGAAGGACGGAGTGTTGTTGTTCATCGCGGCGCCTGTGATGCTCGCTTTTGGCTTGGCCATGAGTGTCACGTGTTGCGTGGCGGTGATCGAAGGGCTTTTCCAGCGCGGCGGCGAGTTTGTGCGCACACCGAAGGGTGGCCGTGTCGTCACGGCGGGCGGTTTGCTGATGCGGTTGCGCAGTCGCACGATGTTTGCCGCGATCACCGTGGTTGAACTGGTATTGGGCGGCATGATGCTGGCCGGCGCGGTTTACTTCGAACAGCACGGCTTGGAGTCGATCGCCGTGGTCTTGCTGGTGAAGGCGGCCGGTTTCCTTGGTTTGGCGCTGATCTCCACGGGCGATTTGTTGCCCCGTTTGGCGCCGGCCCGGGCTTGATTTCGGGAATAACCGGCATCCGTTGAGGTTCTCGTGTCCATGAAACCTTTTCTGTATGCCGGGCTTATTTTGGCGGTGGCGATGACGGTGGCATGCGGTCGTCACGAGGCGACCGCACCGTTGCCCGTGCTGCGACCGGCGCCGTCATGGACGTTGAAGGATGTGAATGGCCGCGAGGTGAAATCCACCGATTACAAAGGCAAGGTGGTGGTGGTCGATTTCTGGGCGACTTGGTGCGCCCCGTGCCGTCAGGAGATGCCCCTGTATGACGCGTTGCAGAAGAAATACGCGGATCGCGGACTGGTGATATTGGGTTTTTCGCTGGATGACCTGGAGCCTTCCGAGGTGAAGCAGGTAGGCGAGCAGCTGAAGGTAAGTTACCCCTTGATCATGGCTAATACCGATGTCGGCGACACGTTCGGGTCGTTTGAAAAAATGCCGACCGCCTTCCTGGTCGATCGGGCGGGGAACATTCGCCACATGAAGTCATGGGACACGGATCTAGCGGAGTATGAGAAACTGATCGTGTCGTTACTTTAAAAAGGAAGGGCCCGCCGAAACCCCTTACGGCGGGCCCTCT
>Ga0307409_100002135_pt1 | contig 10186 bp, 8 predicted proteins | sample 322Ometagenome_2_FD_203888 | JGI IMG/M metagenome (GOLD analysis project Ga0307409, IMG submission 203888) | Maize rhizosphere microbial communities from greenhouse at UC Davis, California, United States - 322HYB-O-2 | ecosystem: Host-associated > Plants > Roots > Rhizosphere > Soil | place...
TCCTCCGGGCAGAATATTGCGACCCGTGGCACTGACAACGCCGACAGAGACCGATGGCTCCGCATTGCCGAGCAGGTAGGCGTACGGATTACCGAGGGCCACCACCCATTCACCAATCATCAGATCGGTGCTGCGGCCCAGTGCCACCGTGGGGAGACCACTGCGCTCGACCTTGAGCACAGCAATATCGGTGAGCGGATCCTCGCCCAGAACTGCGGCCGTGACATCACCGCCATCCGGCAGGGTCACCACCACCCGCTCGGCGTTTGCGACCACGTGCTGGTTGGTAAGAATGATTCCAGTCGGACGAACGATGAAGCCTGTGCCATAGCCTTGCACGACCTGGGCACCCTGCGGCACAAAGAAGAAGTCCCAGGGCGTGCGCCGAGGTGCCTGCCGCCGTGATGTCACGTTGATCGACACCACGGCCGGGGACACTCGGTCGGCGGCGGTGACGAGTGCGGTGTTTCTGGACGAGGTCGCGGCTGTCTGCGCCTGCTGCACCGGCGTAGGCGTCTGGGCTCCCGCGCTCGATACCCGCAATGACGGCGAACTGTCGGCACGGCACGCCACGAGCGCCAAGGCGATGATCGCCCGGGCCAGGTTACGCGTCTCGTGCGGCAACAGCATGCGTCTCGCCTGATTCTGCGTAGAGCTCGGGCGGATAAACCACGGAGTCAAAGTAGAGTCCCTGCGGCGGGGCAGGGGCGCTGGTGTTCTGGTTATGATCGCTGTCGAGCAGCTCCGCCATATCGGCGAGTGGTCGTCGTCCCATGCCAATGTCCATCATGGTTCCGACAAGCATCCGTACCATGCGCTGAAGAAAGCGATCGGCCTCGATCGTAAAGCTCAGCCCCTGATCGCCGGGTCGCTGAATCCACTTCGCCACGAGGATGCGGCAACGGTAGTGCGGCTTGTCGGTTTTGGCCGCAAAGCCGCGGAAATCGTGTTCTCCGGTTATCGTCTTCGCTGCTGCGTGAAGCAGCTCGATGTCCACTGGCCGGCACAGCGCCCACTCATACCTGGAACGAAACGGGGAAGCGGCCTCGCCATCGAGGCCGACGTCGTAGCGATACCGCCGCGATATTGCGGATTTCCGCGCGTGAAAACCGGCATGCATCGAATGGACGGAAGCAACCCAACAATCGCGCGGCAGGAGAGCATTCAGCGCGCGGTGCAACGCGGAGTGGCTCCAATCGGCTGGAGCGCTGAAGCTGACGCCCTGGCCAATGGCGTGAACTCCGGCATCGGTACGGCCGGCGGCATGGGCAACGCTGCGCTCGGCGAACAGCCGCTCAAGAACCCGCTCGAATTCACCCTGAACCGAGCGCCCGGCAGGTTGGCGCTGCCAACCGACAAAGCCGGTGCCATCGTACTGGAGGGTAGCGAGGAAGGTCCGGCGCATCTGGCCGGGAATCTACCCGCGAGTGACCGCCTCGGGCAAGCTACGCAAATCCTTGTCACGATTGACAAAAGCCTGCTTGTCCGGGTACAATTTTTTCCCCCGGACCCTCACTGGATTCCTGCTTTCCACGGTGCCTCGTGACCCCCGTCGCCGCGCTGACTCATGCCATTCAGCAGCTCGCAAGCGGCGCATCGCTCGATCAAGAGAGCAGTGTCGCAGCATTCGGTGCCATCATGCGGGGGGAAGCCTCCCCGATTCAGGTCGCGGCACTGCTGATGGGTCTCAGAGCAAAGGGTGAGACAGCAGCCGAAGTCGCGGGCGCCGCCCTGGCGCTACGGTGCGCCATGACCGGCTTGGACATCGACGATCCCGGGGTGCTGGTGGACACCTGCGGCACCGGCGGGGGCCGAGTCGGAACGCTCAACATTTCGACCGCTGCTGCATTCGTTGCTGCGGGTGCGGGTGTCTGCGTGGCCAAGCACGGCAACCGCAGTTATACGTCGAAGTGCGGGTCTGCGGATGTGCTGGAAGCCCTGGGACTCAATATCGATTTAGATCCGGCCGCGGCGGCCCGGGTGCTGGCGGCTGTAGGGATCACCTTCCTGTTCGCGCCGACGTACCACCCGGCTATGCGCCACGTGGCCCCGGTTCGTAAAGAGCTTGGCGTGCCCACCATCATGAACATGTTAGGCCCGCTGGCAAATCCGGCTGGCGTGCTCCGGCAGGTCGTGGGAGTGTCTGATCGATTGCGGGCCGAGCTGATGGCTAGAGCCCTCAGCGTCCTGGGTACCAGGCATGCCCTGGTGGTTCACGGGTCAGTGGGCATGGACGAGATCAGCCCCATGGGCTCAACCCTCGTTTGGGAAGTGGAAGACGGTGACGTGCGAACCTGGGAGCTCGACCCCGCAGCCTACGAGCTGGAGTGCGCGGATCTGGATGGTCTGGGCGGCGGCGATCCGGGAGAGAACGCGGCTCGTATAGAGAGATTGCTGGACGGCAAGGAGTCCCGGGTGGTGCGCTGCGCGGTTCTGCTGAATGCGGCGGCCGCCCTCTATGTCTCAGCGAACGGCTGGTCGTTCAAGGAGGCCGCGGCACGGGCGACGGACAGCCTCGACAGCGGGGCCGCGGCTCGGGTGTTGGGCAGACTGCGGACGGCCGCTCCCCGGAGGTGATTACCGGTCAGTATTTCCGGATGACTCCGACGACCACGCCCTGGATCAGGACGTCGCGCTCCTGGAACCGCATCGGCTGCATGGTAGCATTAGCCGGCTGGAGGCGAATCCATCCACCGGCCTCACGGTAAAACTTTTTCACCGTGGCTTCGCTGCCGTTCACCAGGGCGATGACCATTTCGCCATTCTCGGCTGCCTGCTTGCCGTGCACGACGACGATATCGCCATCCACGATATGTTCGTCGATCATGGACGTGCCCTGCACCTTCAAGGCGTAGTTCGGCCCGCGGCGCGGCAGCATCTGGTCCGGGACCGAGATGGTCTCCTGATGCATGAGCGACTCGATGGGGGTACCCGCTGCTACACGGCCGAGCAGGGGAATTTCCGTGGCTGCTGACGTGCCCCGGGGCGGGAGCACCTCTATGGACCGGCTCTCGTTGTACGAGCGTCGGATGTAGCCCTTTCGTTCCAGGTTGGTCAGGTGTTCATGCACAGTGGCCAGCGACTGAAAACCGAAGTGCTCGGCAATCTCTTCGAAGCTGGGAGCGTACCCCTGCTCGCCGATGTGGCCCTGCAGATAGCTGAGAATTTCGCTTTGACGCTTGGTCAACGGCATCAGGATCTCCTGTGTCTGTGCACGACCGAATAGAGCCCGAATAACAGTACCCGAATACCGGCCGAAGGACAAGATGCAGGTAACACTGGACCAGATTCTCAGGTCGACGGAGCGGCGACTTCACCAGCTGCGGGAGCGGCGGACCGCCCTGGAGCGCGCGGCCGAGGTGGTGCCCGATCCTCCGGAGTTCGGGCCGGCGCTTCGGGGCCGGAACGTTTCCGTGATCGCGGAGGTGAAGCGTCGATCGCCCTCGGCGGGGTCGATTCGAGAGGATCTCGACCCCGGTGAGCGTGCCGCCCGTTACGCGGAGCATGGAGCGGCAGCCATCTCGGTTCTGACCGACGGTCCTTTTTTCGGTGGATCGGTTGAAGATCTGCGGCAGGCCGCCTCGATTGCTCGCGTTCCGGTTCTGCTCAAGGATTTCGTGCTGGACGAAATTCAGATCGTGGAAGCGCGCGCGGCTGGTGCATCCGCCGTGCTTCTCATCGTGCGGGCGCTGGGGTCGCGCCTCGCGCCGCTCCTTCGGTTCGCCGACCAGTTGCGCCTAACCCCTTTCGTCGAGGTCCACTCGCCCGCGGAGCTATCGGCGGCACTCGATGCGGGCGCGACGGTGATAGGCGTAAACAGCCGGGACCTGGATACCTTCACGATCGACGCCGCGGCCGCCTTGCGAATCGTCTCGACGGTGCCGGCTGGCTACACGGTAGTGGCCGAAAGTGGGATGTCCCGGGAGGCCGATGTGGAGCGAGCGGCAGAAGCCGGAGCCGATGCGGTCTTGATAGGGACCGCGCTTTCCGCGGCAGCGGCTCCGGGCGAGCTCCTCCGGGAGCTTACCGGGGTGCGCCGGCGTGGTCGCTAAGATCAAGCTCTGCCGCATCATGCGAGGCCCGGCCACGATGGCTACGAGCGAAGCCGGAGCGGCGTATCTGGGCGTCGTTTTTGCTAGTGGTCCGAGGGCTCACTGTTGCGGAGCCAAAAATCCCCGACAAATAAAGCGATTTACGGAGGCGGTAGTTGCCCATAGTACAGTCACCTGAGCAGGCGGTTGCCGGAAGGTTTGGGCCGTACGGGGGCAGGTACGTTCCCGAGACGCTGATCGCCGCGCTCGATGATCTCGCGGCTCTCTACGATGCAGCGAGGAAGGACGCCAAGTTCTGGTCGGAGCTCGAGAACCTGTTGACCGAGTTCGTCGGCCGGCCGTCCCCGCTCTCCGAGGCACCGCGGTTCAGCGCGGAGGTCGGCGCACGCGTGGTTCTCAAGCGAGAGGACCTGAATCACACCGGCGCCCACAAAATAAACAACACTGTCGGACAGGCCTTGCTGGCCCTTCGCATGGGCAAACGCCGTATCATTGCCGAGACCGGTGCCGGGCAGCATGGCGTGGCGACGGCGACGGTCTGCGCACGGTTCGGTCTGGAATGCGTGGTGTACATGGGGGCGGAGGACGTCCGGCGGCAACGCCTCAACGTGTATCGGATGGAGCTCCTGGGAGCCACCGTCATTCCTGTGGAGTCCGGCACCCGGACGTTGAAGGACGCCACGAATGAGGCTTTGCGCGACTGGGTGACCAACGTCCCGACTACTCACTACATCATCGGCTCGGTGGTCGGGCCCGAGCCGTTTCCCCGCATGGTTCGTGACTTCCAGTCGGTCATTGGCCGGGAGGCCAGGGAGCAGATGCTCGCCCGCTACGGAACCTTGCCCCATACCGTGGTGGCATGCGTCGGGGGCGGCTCGAACGCCATGGGGATATTCAGCGGCTTCCTAAGTGATCCCGAGGTGCGGCTGGTCGGGGTGGAAGCGGCGGGCGAAGGACTCGCCAGCGGTCACCATAGCGCAACCCTCACGGCCGGGACACCTGGTGTCCTCCATGGGAGCCTCAGCTATTTGCTTCAGGATGCCGACGGCCAGGTTGCCCCGGCCCACTCGATCTCCGCCGGGCTCGATTACCCCGGCGTCGGGCCTGAGCACAGCCACCTGAGAGACACGGGACGGGTGAGCTACTCCACAGCGACCGATGCTGAAGCGCTCGCCTCTTTCCAGGCACTGTGCCGTCTCGAAGGCATCATCCCGGCGCTGGAAACCGCGCACGCCCTCGCCTGGGTCCAGCGATCGGCCGGACAGTGGTCACATGCCGATACGGTGCTGGTCTGCCTCAGCGGCCGGGGCGATAAAGACGTGGCCCATGTGGCTGATCTGCTCGGAGGCCTGAAGTGACGGACGGGCCAGCCTCGACCCAGCTTCTTCCGGCCACGCAGGTTTCGGAGCTGATCAATGCCATGGGCAAGGCGCTCCGCGCCTTCCAGATGTACCTGCCGAATAATCCCATCTACCAGCGAGCCATTCAGAACGTGCGGGCCGCTCTCAAGCCGGTGTGGGCGGCAACGGAAGAGCTGGTTCTCAAGGTGGCGGAAACGGAGTTGATCTGGGAAGAACAGGTGGTTTACCGCCAGATCAACAAGGGGGAGAGCATCGCGTGGACCTTGTACAAGGACGGCATGCGCGAGCTGACCATTTACCGGGGCGCGGAAGACGAGGAGCTCCCTCGTTTTCTCGAGACGGTGAACAAGGCTCGCTTCCTCGCGACCGATGCGGGTGACGATCTCCTCACCCTGCTGTGGGCCCTCGAATTCGAAAGCATCAAGTACCACTTCATCGATTTCTTTGCCGAAGGTGGAGGTGAGCTTCCGGGTCCCTCGGGTCCAGCTGGGGGCACTGGGTCCGCCGAGGAGCGTAAGTCGCTCATTGCCGAAGAGGCTGCGGCCAAAGCCAAGAGCATGGTCGACTTCGAGGAGATCGATTCGACCCTGTACTTCCTCGACGAACAGGAAATCAGCTACCTGGCGAGCGAGCTCGAAGACGAGTACAAGCGAGACGTGCGGGGCAGCGCCTTGAACGTACTGTTCGACCTCATGGAGACTCAGCCCGAAGGCGGAGTCCGTGACGAGGTTCTGGGCGTGCTGGAGCAGCTCTTTCCGAATCTTCTCACCAGCCGCGACTTTCGGAGTGCCGCCGCAATCCTGCGCGAGACGAAACTCTTGAAGGAGAAGGCGGGCAATCTGCGGATGGAGCAGATGCACCGGCTGGACGGCTTCGTGGTGCGGCTCAGCGAAGGGGCGGTGCTCGGTCAGTTGCTGCAATCGCTGGACGAAGCGAGCGGACTCGGTCTTGAGTCCCACGCGGCCGACGTCCTCACCGCGCTCCGGGCTACCGCCCTGGAGCCGCTGGTCAGCTGGCTGCCGAATCTCTCCTCGGACCCGCTTCGGAAGATGATCGAGCAGGTGGTCGACAAGCTTGCCAGCAACAACACTGTCGAGGTGCAACGGCTGCTCCGCACTCCGGACTCGCAGGCGCTGCCCGGAATCGTGGCGATTTGTGGGCGGCTCCAGCTGCATCAGGCGGTGCCCGCGTTTACCGAGGTCATCGGGCATTCTGATGCGGCTGTACGACTCGCGGCGGTGCAGACCCTCGGCCTTCTGGGAACGCCGGGTGCAATGACACTGCTGGAACGCGCTCTGGATGACAGCGACCGGCAGGTCCGGGTGGCCGCGGTCCGCGCGGTCGCCTCCCGCGGGTACAAGGGCGCGCTGAAGCGGATCGAAAGTGTGGTGATCGGCAAGAGCACGAAGGCCATGGATCTCACGGAGAAGATGGCCTTCTTCGAGGCCTACGGCGCTATCGCCGGAGCCAATGCCCTGAAAGCCCTCAGCGGAATTCTGCTGCAGCGAGGGCTGCTGAAGATGAAGGAGCCGCCGGAAACGCGCGCCTGCGCCGCCATGGCGTTGGGTCGAATCAGGACGCCCGAAGCCCGCGAGCTCCTCCAGAAGGCGGCCGAGGACAAGGAGCTGGTGGTCCGCAACGCGGCCGCGCGCGCACTCAGAGGAGCACCCGCATGACGCAGCCGTGGGACGCTGACGCTGCGCGGCAGCCAGAGGGTCAGTTGCGCCAGGGCGGACGATCGCTGCTGCTCGCACTGTATACCGTCCTTCGCAGCCTCAAGATGTACCCGGTCGAGAACGCCACCGTGCAAAAGTCACTGGATGATCTCGATGCCTTCGCACGGGCTCTGCTTCACACCGAGAAGGAGCTGGAGATCCGGACTGCCGGCGACTTTCTCTTCGTCAACGCAACGCGGCTCCGCGTCGAGCTCGACAACTACGCCTCGTTCAGTCACATCCTCGCGATGCTGCGGGCGTTCGACATCGGCGTCCTCCATATCAGATCCGGTATGGAGCGGCGTGAGTGGCAGATTTTCCTCAGCCTGCTCCTGAGCCTGAGCCAGCAGGGTGACGACCTCGACGAGCGGCTCGAAGTGCTTCAGGATCGCCTCGACTCCGCCAAGGTCACTCATCTGGAGCTCGAGCGCGCCCAAGCCGAGGGCGGCAGCTCGGAGGAGTCACGTCACCAGGCGAAACGAGTGTACTCCGAGGGGGTCGCGGTGACCCGGGATGTGATCGCCGGAGTGCGGCTGGGCAGAGGACCGCGGCTCAAACGGGTGAAACGAGCCGTCCAGCTGGTGGTCGACCAGGTGCTCAACAATGAGATGTCGATGGTGGGTATGACCACCGTCAGGGACTACGACGAGTACACGTTTACGCACTCGGTGAACGTGTGCATCTTCTCCGTCGCTCTGGGCAAGAAGCTGGGCTTCTCGAAGGTACAGTTGTACGACCTCGGCATGACCGCGCTGCTGCATGACGTGGGCAAGGCCCGGGTCCCTGCCGAAATTCTCAACAAAACCGGCGGCCTCGAAGATCGTGAGTGGAAGTTCATACAGCAGCATCCGTGGATGGGAGCCCTGACGCTATTCGGTATGCGCGCGTACGAGGAGATACCGTACCGGTCGATTCTCGTTGCCCACGAGCATCACATGAAGATGGACCTCACCGGCTACCCCAAGACCATCCGGGCCCGGACACTCGGAATGTTTTCGCGCATCGTTTCCGTCGCCGACGGGTTCGATGCAGCGACCACGCGGCGGGTATACAACACGACTGCCATCGAGCCGGACCAGGTGCTGAAGGAGATGTGGGACAATCCCAAGCGCGGGTATGACCGTGTCGTCGTCAAGGCGCTCATCAACCTGATCGGCATCTACCCGGTGGGAACCTGCGTCATTCTCGACACGCTCGAGGTCGGAATCGTTGCGGCCCCGAACCCGGACGGGCAGCAGCTGAGCCGTCCGGTGGTGCGCATTGCCGTGGATATCGACGGCGCTGCCTTGCCTCTGCCAGGCACCCAGGTGAGCCTCATGGAAAAGGATGAGAGTGGTGCCTACAAGCGCTCCATCGTGAAGGTCACCAACCCCAGCCGATTTGGACTGACGCCTGGCGACTACTTCGTCTGAGTCCCGGCTCGCGCCGGGTTGGGCCACACTCAAAGCGTCGGGCCGGAAGGCGCTGATCCCTTATCTCACCGCGGGGTATCCCAGCCTGCAAGCCAGCGCCGACGCGCTGCGGTCAGCGTCCGAGGTTGCCGACATCATTGAAGTCGGCGTTCCCTTCAGCGATCCCCTCGCCGATGGCCCGACCATCCAGCGGTCCACGTTCGAGGCGCTCCGTCAGGGAATGACCCTCGCCGGCACCCTCGAGCTCATCTCCAGCACTCAGCCGGACTCGCCGGTCGTCATTTTCAGCTATCTCAACCCGATCCTTCAGTACGGGGTCGAGCGTTTCCTGCACGACGCAGAGCAACTTCAGATAGCGGGGCTCATTCTCACCGATCTTCCGGCCGGTGGAGATCCTGCGCTGGAATCCACCATACAGCGAAGTGGTATCGATCTCGTTCGTCTGGTAGCCCCTACGACTCGGGCCGAGCGACTGAAACGGGCCGTGGATGATGCGCAGGGCTTCGTCTATCTCGTGGCTCGTCTCGGTGTGACCGGCGCCCGAGGTGCCCTCGCGCTTGACCTCGAAGATTCCATTCGTCGGGTTCGAGCCGCCACCTCGCTGCCTGTCGCCGTGGGGTTCGGGATCTCAACGCCTCAGCAGGCCCGGACGGTGGGCCGGATGGCGGACGGAGTGGTCGTAGGAAGTGCGCTGATCGATATCCTGGGCCGCGATGGCGTGGGTGCCGCGCGCCGCTTCCTGGCCTCGCTCCGGGATGCTCTGAACAACCCGGACGCACCATGACGATCAGAATCCCGATACTGCTGCGGTATTACACCAGTGCGCTGTGGGTCGGCGGCTCTCTGCTGACCATAGCGGTGCTGCTGTGGGATCAACGCTGGGTTCATCAGCCGATCTCCACGATTGTGCTGATGCTGAGCATACTCGTCCTTCGCTCGGTGCCGGTACGGCTCAGCAAGTACTCGTATTTGACGCAGTCGGCGATCCCGACGCTCGTTGGGGCAATCAGCATCGGACCGGCGCCGGTCGTCGCAGGCCTCTGGGTTGGAGTGGTTGCGGCCGACGTGTTCTGGTTGCGCAAGCAGCCACGAGCAGGAATCATCAATGCTGGACGCGAAGTGATCGCCTTCGTGGCGGCGTATGGACCCTACGCCGGAATCCTCGCGCTGACCGAAACCAGTGAGCTGAGCGTCGACTTCCTGCCGGCAGTGGCGATCCTTGGCGCGCTGTACTTCTTCGTCAGCCGGGCACTGTTCTACTTCAGTCTCTTGATCCGCAACAAGCTGGAAGGCGCGGAGAAGATCCTGATCCTCCGCTGGGAGATCAGCTCATACCTGCTGACGCTGGGCGCATCGACCTTTGTTGTCTGGGCCCTCACCAACCTGGCGCCCATCGGGTGGGTGGCTGCGGCGCTGGCGCTCGGCGTCGTCGGCCTGATGGCGAGACAAATTCTGGACGAGGCGATCGGCGCGGAGGACCTCAACAAGGTCCATCTCATGGAGGCCACGATCGCTAGCAATGCGACACTCCAGGGATCGTTCGGGCAGATCGAGCGGTTGGCGTACCGGCTGCTCGACTGGGGCGACTTTCGGGTGTATCGCGTCAACGGTTCGGAGGTCTCGCTGGCCTACCGCAGCAAGATCGG
>Ga0307409_100002136_pt1 | contig 10185 bp, 10 predicted proteins | sample 322Ometagenome_2_FD_203888 | JGI IMG/M metagenome (GOLD analysis project Ga0307409, IMG submission 203888) | Maize rhizosphere microbial communities from greenhouse at UC Davis, California, United States - 322HYB-O-2 | ecosystem: Host-associated > Plants > Roots > Rhizosphere > Soil | place...
ACTCGCCCAGTTGCCCTCGAAGCTCAAACGCGATCCCCTGAAATTCGTCGCGCCGTCACTGGGAACACTGCCGGAAATCTTTCCGAACCGCATGATCAACAAGGCGACTGCAAAGGCCTTCAGCAGTGCGTGGTACTACAAGGCACCGAAGCATCGCACGGGCGAACTGCAGAACATCACCCAGTTCTTCCACCCCTTGGATCTACTAGCTGAGTGGAACCGGATCTACGGACCAAACGGCTTCCTGCAGTATCAGTTTGTGGTGCCGTTCGAGGAGGCCGATGCATTTCGGCGCTGCCTGGAGATGATCGTCAACTCGGGTCACTTGTCCTGCCTCAATGTGCTCAAGCGGTTTGGCGAAGCAAACCCAGCGCCGCTGTCATTTCCCATGCCCGGTTGGACTCTCACCGTTGACCTGCCCATCGAGCAGGGGCTGGACAAGCTGTGTGATGCCCTCGACACTGAGGTAGTTGCGGCTGGCGGGCGTGTCTATCTCGCCAAAGACTCCCGGCTCAGCGCAGCGACATTCCGCCAGATGTATCCCCGGCTGGACGATTTTCTGGCGGTACGCCGTGAGGTCGATCCCGAGGGGATTTTCAACTCCGATCTTGCTCGGCGCCTCGAACTCAGCAAACCATCCATAGGTGGTGCGGCATGATCAATGCTGTGGGCGAACCCCAATCGCTGCTGCTGCTGGGCGGCACCTCAGACATTGCTCTGGCGATCGCGCGTAGGTATGCCAGGGACGGACTCCGCGTCGTGCTCGCTGCGCGGCCGAGCGAACGGCGTACGGCGGCGGCAAGTGAGCTGAAGAGCATCGGCTGCGACGTCACCGAAGTCGATCTTGACGCTCGTGATCATGAATCGCACGCTGCCAGTATCGAGCTGGCTTTCGCCGGTGGCGACATCGACATCGCGGTGATCGCGTTCGGCCTGCTTGGCGACCCCGAGCGGGCCTGGCAAGATCCTGATCTTGCTCTGGAGCTGGCCGAAGTGAACTATGCCGCGCCGGTGCACTTCGGCGTACTGCTCGGCCAGCGTATGCAGGCTCAGGCGCATGGCTGGATCGTTGCACTGTCCAGCGTTGCCGGCGAACGGGTGCGGCGATCGAACTTCGTCTACGGCTCGACCAAGGCCGGGTTCGATGGTTTCTTCTTAGGTCTAGGTGAGGCGCTCCGCGAGTACGGCGTGCACGTCCTCGTGGTACGTCCTGGTTTCGTCAAGTCCAAGATGACCACCGGCCTCGATGAGGTGCCGCTGGCGGTGACGCCGGATCAGGTGGCCGAGGCAGTCGCCGACGCCATCAAGGCCAAACGCGAGCTGGTCTGGGTGCCAGGACCGCTACGCGTCGTCATGTCTGGCCTGCGACACGTGCCGCGGCCCCTGTTCCGCAGACTGCCGATCTAGTGTGAACTACACCGGCGGTACGCCGTGCCGCCGCGTGGAGAAATGTCGATCCTTGGTCGCAGCGGCTGCAAAACGGGCGATCAATTCACGGCGTACCTCGCCGGGCTCCACGATCGCATCGATGATGAGCTCGCTGGCCAGTCGCAAGATGTCGATATCGATCTCGTATTCGGAGCGAAGCCGCTCGACGTAGGCGGTCCGCTCTGCCTCGTCGCTGATTTCGGCGATCTTGTTGGCATAAACCGCATTGACAGCCGCCTCAGGGCCCATCACAGCGATCTTGGCCGTCGGCAGCGCGAGGCAGGCATCGGGGCCGAACCCCGGTCCAGCCATCGCATAGAGTCCAGCGCCGTACGCCTTGCGGATGATTAACGAGATGGTCGGCACGGTGGCCTCTGCTACGGCGGTGATCATCTTCGCGCCATGCCGGATGATGCCCTGCCGCTCCACGGCGCTGCCGATCATGAATCCCGGAACGTCGGCGAGGTAGAGCAGCGGGATGTTGAAGGCGTCGCACTGCCAGATGAAGCGGGCGCCCTTGTCGGCCGAATCGACGAACAGTACGCCGCCCTTGACGGCCGGCTGATTCGCCACGATGCCGATGACCTCACCGTCAAGAAGCGCAAAGCCCGTCACCAGCTCTGGAGCGAATAGCGGCTTGACTTCGAAGAATGAGCCGGCATCGATGACCGCCTCGATGATCGAGTGGATGTCGTAGCCGACGGAATCCTGCAGCGGAACAAGATGATCAGAAAAGCGGCGCGCCGGCTCAATTGAGTCGTAGCTGGGCAGCTCAGTTCGCCAGTTCTGCGGCAGGTAGGAGAAGTACTGCTTCGCCTGCTCGATCGCTTCGGTGTCGTCGGCGGCCAGTTGATCTCCGCAACCGGAGATGGTCGCATGCATCCGGGCGCCGCCCATCTCCTCGAGAGTAACCTTCTCCCCTACCACCATCTCCGCCATCCGCGGTGACCCGAGATACATCGAGGCATTGCCTTCGACCATGATCACCAGGTCGCAAAACGAGGGGATGTACGCCCCACCGGCCGCGCTGGGCCCGAAGAGGCAGCAAATTTGGGGCACCTTGCCGCTAAGCGCCACCTGGTTGTGGAAAATCCGACCGGCACCCCGGCGGCCAGGAAAGAGGTCGACTTGATCTGTTATCCGGGCGCCGGCCGAGTCGATGAACCAGAAGATCGGCAACTCGTCGCGCAGCGCTACTTCTGTCATCCGGATGATCTTCTCTACGGTCCGGGCGCCCCAGGAGCCCGCCTTAACGCTCGGGTCATTGGCGACCACGAGTGCCGGCCGTCCCTGGACCAGACCGCGTCCGGTCACTACTGCATCAGCGGGCAAGTCCTCGGCCATCGCATTGGCAAGCTGACCGTCTTCGATGAAGGTGCAGTCGTCGAACAGCAAGTCGATTCGATCGCGTACGAAGAGCTTGTTCGCGCTTGCCAGCTTGGCAGTTGCCCGCTCCGTGGGAACCAGGGCGCGATCCCGCGCGGCCTTGATCTGGTCCATGATCGGCTACTCCACCGGAAGTCCGAGCCGGCGGGCGATCAGCAGCCGCTGCACCTCCGAGGTACCTTCGCCAATCTCTAGGACCTTCGCATCACGATAGAACCGGGCCACCGGATACTCCTCCATGAATCCGTAACCGCCGAAGACTTGAGTAGCGACTCGGGTGGCCGAAACGGCGGACTCTGTGGCATAGAGCTTTGCGATCGCGGCCGCTCGATTGAACTTCCGAGCCTCCGCGCCATGATCACGCATCGCTGCCGCGGCGTACACCAGCTGATGAGTCGCCGCGGCCATCACGTCGAGATCGGCAATCCGGAAGGCAACGCCTTGCTTGCTACCGATCGGCACGCCGAATGAAGTGCGCTGCATTGCGTACTGCGTTGACAGCTCCAAGCAAGCTCGGATACAGCCCAGGGCCAGAGCCGCAATAGCCACCCGCCCATCGTCCAAGATCGACAGGAACTGCCGATAACCCTCTCCCCGTTCCCCCAGAAGATGATCTTCTGGCACACGGACATCGGTAAAGGTCAGCGGATGGGTGTCGGAGGCATGCCAGCCGAGCTTGACATAGCTGGCACCGACCTCGAAGCCTGGTGTCCCAGACGGCACAATGATCGCTGAGATGTCGGGCTTGCCACCATCCCGAGTGCCGGTGCGCGCCGTGACGGTGCAGAGTGAGGTGATATCGGTGCCAGAATTGGTGATGAACTGCTTGCTGCCATTGATCACCCACTCATGATCAACTAACGTTGCCCGGGTCCGGGTAGCACCTGCGTCGGATCCAGCCTCGGGTTCGGTCAGTCCGAATGCCGCCAGGGCTCGCCCGGCAATCAGATCGGGCAACCACCGCGCCTTCTGCTTGGGGCTGCCGAAGTGAGCGATTGGGTTTATGCCGAGCCCGACCGCAGCCTCGAGGGTGATCCCCAGTGACTGGTCGACTTTGCCGATCTCCTCGATCGCGATGCACAGACTGGTGAAGTCACCGGCACCGCCGTACTCCTCTGGTGCCGCAAGCCCGAATAGGCCCAGATCAGCCATGAGCTTGATCGCTTCCAACGGCGCTTCATGGCTGGCGTTCCAACGCTCCACATGTGGTGCAAGATCGCGAGCAGCGAAGTCGGCAACCGCGGCCCGAAAGTCGTTGTGTTCCTCACCGAGGGAGAACGGACTCGTCATGAGGCTCTTTTCGTCGTCATTGACCTTGTCAGCATAGTTGACGTTTACGTAAACGTCATGCCTAGACTTTGCTTCAAGGAGCGTGTAATGAGTGATCGGACGTGGACGATCGGCGAACTCGCTGAGGAGTTCGACACCACGCTGCGCACTATCCGGTTTTACGAGGACCGCGGACTTCTTGCCCCCGAACGGCACGGCACTACTCGGATCTTCCACGCTCGGGATCGGGTGCGGTTGCAGCTGATCCTGCGCGGCAAGCGGCTCGGCTTCACGCTTAACGAGATCGCCCGCGTGATCGACATGTACGACGAGACTCCTGGGGAGCGCGGTCAGCTGGCGTTCTTGGTTGCCGACATCGGGAAACGGCGTGAGGCGCTACTGGCGAAGCGTCGGGACCTCGATGAAGCGTTGGCCGAGCTAGATGATCTTGAATCGCGCTGCCGAGGCGACCTGGAGCGCCTGAGCGATTCTCACTAATCCGCTACTCAAGCGCCAGGGAAGCGGCGGCGTCCTGCTGACCGGTGACGTCCCAGAGATGGTGGATCACGTCGTGCAGAAAGTACTGCAGGAACGTTGCGACCGTGAACTCGGCACCGTCTGACCTGATGCCTCGCCGGTTGTACTGCTCGGGCGTGAGTGACTGAATCCGGTCGACGAACCGCTGCGCCGCAGCCTCCAGCTCATCAGCGACAACCTCTGGGTCTTGCTCGCCGTACCGCTCGTTGATGGCTGTCTCGTCCTGATTCCAATACGCGAAGGTGGGGTTGTCCTCGGAGAGCATCTGGACAAGGCGGGAATCGAAAAGCCGGAAGACGTCGCGTACGTGCGCACCATATTCCAGAGGCGACCAGACATCCGGCCGAGGGCGTGCCGCGACGGCCGGACTCGAGCGCAGGATCTGCACCCACTCCTCAGCCGCGACGAAGGCGCGCTGAGCAAAGTCTTCGGGCTTGATATCGCTGGCCGAGAGCCCGCACTGCTCGCAACGCCGGGTCAACACCCACGTCCAATCCTTGGTGTCTGCTTGAGGTTGCACTGCGTCCGAAGAGGGCTGCACGACAAGAAGCCTAGGCGATGACGTCGAGCCGTCTTTGCCTTTTGCTCGGACTGTCAGTGTCCACAAGACGGATGCTGCGGCTGTGGAGAAGTTGATCACTTCGGTGCATGAAGGTGGCGGTTTTGTGGACAGGGCGGTGGACAAGAAAATTGTTGGATTTTCTTTTCTGGATTCGGTTGCGGGCCACCCCGGGAGGCTGTAGAAATCTCTTACGCACTTCCGCAAGGGGGGCGCGGCTGGGACAGAACCGAGGATTCACACGGTGAGGCAACTCACCGCAGCCGCCGGTGACGGGCGGCTGGGATCCGTCGGATCGCCCGGTCAGCTGGAGACGTCGCTTTAACTCCGGCTACCAGTGGGCCCCTGCAACTCATACTTGGAGGGGCCCACACCCAATTTGTCTAAGGTTGGCTGCTCGCGCAATCGCGCTTTGGAATCCGCCGCCGTCGTCGTCGCTCGCAGAGGAAGAACGCCTCTGCTCCCTCCTCCTCCGTACGGCGGCGCGCGATTTGCCGACGCTCGCAGCCTACGGACCACTCGCTCTCCGACCGGCGCGAAACGCGGCGGAGGCGGAAACCTGCTACTCCTTTTCCCGCATGGCATCCATCAATTCGCTGGCGCTCGCAGCCACATGACCCACTCCGCACTACTTACTCGGACTTAGCACCAGCTGTGCAACTGATGCGGAGTCCAAGTACCTGATGCGGAGTCGCGTCCTAGCTTCGGGGCTGTCCCTCGCATCCGAAATCGGGGCAAAGTACAGAGGCTGTGGACTGAGCGCCGTACCATCGTTGCGGCTCCGGCGCGAACAGATCACCTGTGCGCGCGGCATTAGAGTTGGCCGGTGGGGCAGCTTTTCGATGGGGAGGATGCGTGGGAATCAGCAAGGTGCTCGTCGCTAATCGAGGCGAGATCGCCGTTCGCGTGATCCGTGCTGCGAGCGACGCAAGCCTCACCAGCGTTGCGATCTACGCCGATCAGGATTCCGATTCGTTGTTCGTCTCACTCGCTGATGAGGCGTACGCGCTGGACGGCGCGACCCCGGCCGAGACCTATCTCGACATAGCAAAGATTCTCAGCGTCGCGGCACGGAGTGGCGCGGATGCAGTCCACCCGGGCTACGGCTTCCTCGCCGAGAACGCATCCTTCGCCAAAGCCGTACTCGACGCTGGTCTGATCTGGATCGGGCCGCCGCCGAATGCGATCGGAGCCTTAGGCGACAAGGTGCGAGCGCGCCACATCGCGGAGAAGGTCGGCGCTCCGCTCGTTCCGGGCACGTCTGATCCGGTCGCGGATGCCGATGCCGTCATCGCTTTCGCTAAGGAATACGGTCTGCCCATTGCGATCAAGGCCGCGTTCGGCGGTGGTGGTCGGGGTCTGAAGGTCGCCCGGGAAATGAGCGAGATCGAACAGCTCTTCGAGTCTGCGACACGAGAGGCGGTCACCGCATTCGGACGCGGTGAATGCTTTGTCGAGCGCTATCTGGACAGGCCACGGCACGTCGAGACCCAGTGTCTAGCAGACAGTCACGGAAATGTCGTCGTGGTCTCCACTCGCGACTGTTCGCTGCAGCGGCGCCATCAGAAGTTGGTCGAGGAAGCCCCCGCTCCGTTTCTCTCCGCCGATCAAGTAGAGCGGCTCTATTCATCCTCCAAAGCGATCCTTGCCGAAGCAGGCTACGTCGGAGCCGGGACTTGCGAATTTCTCGTCGGACAGGACGGGACGATCTCCTTCCTTGAGGTAAATACCAGGCTTCAGGTGGAGCACCCAGTTTCTGAAGAGGTCACCGGGCTCGACCTCGTACGCGAAATGTTCCGAATCGCGGACGGCGAACCCCTCGGATATGACGACCCAGTCGTGACCGGACACTCCATCGAGTTCCGGATCAATGCCGAGGACCCAGGCCGGAGCTTCATGCCCGCACCTGGCGTCCTGACGGCCTGGCGTCCCCCCTCAGGACCCGGCGTCCGAATCGACGAAGGATATCTGACCGGCATGACCGTGCCGGGCAGCTTCGACTCTCTGATCGCCAAGATCATTATCAGCGGCGCGACTCGACAGCAGGCGATCGAACGCTCCCGGCGGGCACTGCAGGAGCTGATCATCGAAGGCATGCCCTCCGTCGTTCCGTTCCACCGCGCAGTTCTCCAAGACCCGGCCTACACCGCAGAAGACGGACGTTTCCGCGTACACACGCGCTGGATCGAGACGGAGTTCGACGGTCAGATTCCGCCGTACGAAGGCGCGCCCGGTGAGGCTCCCGAGCCACTCCAACGATCCAAGGTTGTCGTCGAAGTCAACGGCAAACGGCTGGAGGTCATGGTGCCGGCCGGCCTCGGGGCGGCCAACGGATCCGGCCTCGGAACTGGACGCAAGAAGCCGGTCAAGAGCCAAGGCAGTGCAGCGACTAAGACTCTGTCAGGCAATGCCTTGACCTCACCGATGCAGGGCACCATCGTCAAGGTCGCGGTTGCCGACGGCGACCACGTAGAGGCCGGCGATCTGGTCGTCGTGCTCGAGGCCATGAAGATGGAGCAACCCCTGCTAGCCCACCGCACCGGCACCGTGATGAACCTCAAGGCCCAGGTCGGAGCAACGGTGACCAGCGGCTCGACACTGTGTGAGATAGCCGATTAGATCACCTCAATTGCGCTTAACGGACAACCGGTTGTTTGCTTGATCCGAAGTGTTGATGTAGGGGCCTAAAAGGTCAGTAAGAAGACGCTTTCACAAGGGGAAACCACAGAACCCGCGGGCACACTGTGACCCATGGAACTCCTGGTTCTACTGGTTGTCGTAGCACTTATCGTCGGTGGAGCGGCGCTTTACCGGCGATATGCCGTGCAGCAGCGGCAGGCGGCGGAGCAGGCAGCGTTAGAGACCCAACTCTCAACGTCCAAGCGCGCGGCCGATGAGGATGTCACGAAGTTTGGTGAGGAACTGCAACGGCTCGACTCCGACGTTGCCGGGCATGCGCTCGACGAAGCGATGCAACAGGACTACCAGCGTGCCTTGGACGCGTACGACAACGCGAAGATGTCCCTCGATGCAGTCACCAAACCAGAGGAAATCCGGCACGTCACCGAGATCTTGGAAGACGGTCGTTACGCCGTCGCCTGCGTGAAAGCCCGGATCACTGGTGAGCCGCTCCCGGCGAAGCGTCCACCCTGCTTCTTCAATCCCGCCCACGGCCCATCCTCACAAGACGTGTCCTGGGCACCTCCGGGCGGCGTGCCCCGGTCCGTACCTGCGTGTCCGGCCGATGCAGAGCGGGTGCTTGCGGGAGCCGACCCGTACATTCGCACCGTGCAGGTGGGTCCGCAGCGGGTGCCCTACTGGGAAGGGGGACCGGCGTACGCGCCATGGGCGCAGGGTTACTACAGCCGCTGGGCCGGTAGCGACATGCTCTCCGGGATGCTGATCGGTGGTCTGCTGTTCGGCGGCATGGGCAACATGTTCTCTGGTGTCGGAGAGGGTATGGGCGATCTGATGGGCGGAATCGGCGAGGGCGCCAGCGACGTTGGAAGCGGCATTGGCGACATGTTCGGAGATATCTTCGAGTAGCGCTACTACTCCACCAAGCTCGCCCGGAGCTCGGCCAACGTTTCCGAGCAGCCATTGTCGATCTTTAGCGTTGCAAGATCATCGCCGCGCGTCGGACCGCGGTTGATGATCACGACGGGCTTTCGATTCTTGCCTTGATCGCGGACGAAACGAAATCCGGACATAACAGTTAAGGACGACCCCAGCACCACCAAGACTTCTGCGTTTTCCACCAGGGAGTACGCGGCCTCAACTCGCGGCTTTGGCACCGCCTCGCCGAAGAACACGACATCAGGTTTGAGCCGGCCGCCGCAATCCACACAGCCAACGAGCCGGAACTGCCGCCAATCCTGGGCCACGGCGTCGCCGTCGGGCCGTAGTTCGGCATGCTCGGGACGCTGTTGCTCCTCTGTCTCGGGATTTGCTGTGGCCAGGCGGCGTTGCAGTTCCCTGCGCGGTGAGCGATCACCACACTCGAGGCACACCACCGTCGCGATGTCGCCGTGCAAGTTGATCACACGTCTGCTGCCGGCAGCGGTGTGCAGTCCGTCAACGTTCTGAGTGATCACTCCGTTGAGCCCGGCTGATTCAAGATCAACCAGAGTGCGGTGTCCAGCATTCGGCTGCGCGCGGCCGATGCGACGCCAACCGATATAGGAACGAGCCCAATAACGCCGCTGCGCGTCTACGGAGCCTACGAACTCACTGAATTGCATCGGGGTGGCACGGACGGACGTTGGCCCTCGGTAGTCGGGAATTCCTGAATCGGTCGACATCCCTGCACCTGTGAGCGCGACCCATGTTCGGCCGCGAATCAGATCTGCGGCCGCGGCAACACCAATGGCAGATGCCACGCTCACGCAAGAAAGGTACCGCAAAGGAGTCAGTGCGCTAGTTAGTCGATGAAGCCGTCCGCACGCATCAGCGTGTTGAGATAACCCGCAATGGGCGGCACGGGCAGTGCTGATGAGCGCCGACGACTTTCACTCGTTGGAGGAGACACTCGAGATCCTGTCGGATCCTGAATTAATGAAGGAGATCGCCACTGCGAGGGAAGAGATCAGTCGTGGCGAGACCTACAGCCTGGAAGAGGTCGAAGAAGAGATGCGTGCTCGAGGTCGCCTCCCTCGGTGACCGTCCGCATCGAGCTAACTCGCCAAGCGAGGCGTGGGCTCGCTGAACAGTTACCAGAATCTGTGACTGTTGCCTGGCATGAGTTCATCCATGGACCACTTGCAGACAACCCTTATCGGGTAGGCAAGCAACTCCGTGGGCTGCACTCTCCGTCGTACATAGCCCGCCGAGGTGAGTTTCGGATCATCTATGACATTGCCGAGGAACACATCCTCGTGCTGATCATCAATATCCGGCACCGTCGCGACTTCTATCGCAAATTCAGCTGATCATGCCTGTGCCATGGAGTCGCCGCGCAGCCTCGGCAATCGAGCCGGTCATCGACGGATACACGCTGAACGACTCTG
>Ga0307409_100002137_pt1 | contig 10185 bp, 9 predicted proteins | sample 322Ometagenome_2_FD_203888 | JGI IMG/M metagenome (GOLD analysis project Ga0307409, IMG submission 203888) | Maize rhizosphere microbial communities from greenhouse at UC Davis, California, United States - 322HYB-O-2 | ecosystem: Host-associated > Plants > Roots > Rhizosphere > Soil | place...
GAGCAGGTTGCCGCGCACCGGTCCGTCCAGACGCCGCGCCAGCGCCCGCCGCGCCCAGGCCACCGCCTGCCGGCCGCGGGCGCGGACCAGGCTGTGGAGGGCGAGCTGGCCGAGGATGCCGGTGGCCAGCTCGCGGTCGTCGCCGAGGTCACCACGGGCCAGCGAGCCGAGCAGCAGCCGCTCGGCGTCGGCGTGGCGGCCCCCGACCGCAGCCAGCCGGGCCAGCACATAGTCCCGCCGGGCGGCGTCGGCGAAGGTCGCCACCTCTTCGGTCAAGGCGGCCGGCTCGGCGGCGCTTCCACCCAGCAGCAGGTGGTCGACCGCTTCCACCACCAGCCGCTCCCGCTCGGCCGGGGTGCCGGCGAGACGAGCCGCGGCCAGCAGGTTGTCGGCCGCCGCCGTCCAAGCCCCCGCAGCGGCCTGGCGGCGCGCTAGTTCGGCGACCTCGCTGGTCAACGCCGGGTCCGGGCCGCCGGCCGCCGCCACCCGGTGCCGGAGGGCGGCCGGCTCACCGAAGGGGAGCCGGGCGGCGCAAGCGTGCAGGGCCGCCCGGCGGGCCGGCCCGAGGTCGTGGTAGACCGCGGCCCGGATGAGCGGGTGCGGGAAGCTGACCATCCGGGTGGTCGCGGTCGGGCGCTCCTCGAGCAGGCCCGCGGCGATGGCCTGCTCCAAGGCGACCAGCGGGTCGTCAAGCATGGCCAGCGAGGCCGCCAGCGCCAGCGGGCAGCGGGCGCCGAGCACCGCGGCCGCCTCCACGAGCCGCTCGGCGTTCGGCGGGCAGGCGGCGCGTCGAGCCGACAACAGCATGCGAAACGACCGGGGGGCGGGCAGCGGCTGGGCGTTCTGGCGCAGGACCTCCGCGGGCAGCTCTTCGAGCAGCGCCCCGGCATGGCGCGGGTTGCCGTCGGTGTGCTCGCGCAGCCGTACCGCGGTCCGGCGCGAGAGTCGCCCCGCCCCGAGCGCGACTCCCAACGTGCGCAGTTCGTCGACGCTGAGTCCGCCCAGCCGCAGGCGCGCGCCGGCCGCCCCCGCCACCAGGCGGTGCAGGCCCGCCGGCAGCAGCTCCTTGCGGTCGTCCCGAACCGACAGCAGGGCCAGCACCCGCTCGGCCCGAAGCCGGCGCAGCGCAAGGACGAGCGCATGCAGCGACGGCTGGTCCACCCAGTGGAGGTCGTCGACCGCCAGGACGACCGGGCCGGTCGCCTGCAGCCTGCCGAGCAGGTCGATGACTGCCGTCCCGACCCGCAGCGGGTCAGCATCGTCGCCCCGCAGACCGAGCGAGGCCAAGGAATCCGGTGGTGGCGTGGTGGCGTCGGCAACCAGTTGTCCGATCACGCCATAGGCCAGGCCTGCCTCCAGCTCCTCACCGCTCGCCCACAGCATCCGAAGGTGGTCGGTCCCGGCCAGGAGCTCGCGGAGCAACGCCGTCTTGCCGACCCCGGCCGCACCTTCCAGCAGGATGACCCGGGCCGTACCACGCCTCACCTCCTCAAGCCGTTCACGAAGGAAGGCAAGCTCGGTTGGCCGTCCAACGAATCCCTCGTCCATCGCGGCCCCCCAACGGCGCATCGCCCTCCAGCATGGTAAAGGGAGTAAGGCTCACTTGTGGACAATTAGTGACGTTCGGGACCGACCGGTGCCCGGCGGCCTCGGGCGCCGTCGCCCGGCCTGGCGATCAGTCGCCGGTCGACCCCGCGGCCGATCAGCCAAGAACAGGCGGCCACGATGCAGACCGCCGCCCAGACGGCGACCGGACGCGCCGACTCACGGGCGACGGCGCCGGCCAGGGCGTAGACGGCCGCCTCCGGCGCCGACCCGACGAGCGAGGCCAGCATCGCGCGGCCCCAGCCGATCGACGAGGCGCCGGCCAGGACGGTCACTGTCTCGGCCAGCAGCGGCACCGGTCTGCTGAGCACGATCGCCAGCGCCCCCCAGCGCGCGAGCAACGCGTCGGCCCTGGCTCGCCCCTCGGGGGGGACCAGCCGGGCTAGAAGCGGTCCACCGCGACGGCCGGCGGCGAAGCCCACCAGGGCCATCCCGAGCCGGCCGAGAAGGGAGAGGAGCATCCCGAGCACCGGCCCGTACAGGGCGCCCAGCGCGACCATGACGATGCTGGAGGGCACTGGGAGGACGGCATCGAGGACCAACAACGCCAACGCCAGGGCAGCGGCCAGCGCGCCCCCTGGCCGAAGCGCGCGGGAGGGGTCAATGAGGACGGAGAGCTGGAGCGCCTCGACCAGCGCGAACCCGGCCAGGAAGGACGCGAGAACGACTCCGACGACCGCCCAGTAGCGGGTCACCTTCCCCTCCCTGGCCGCGCTGCTGGGATGCCAGCTGGGCCTCCACGAGAGCCTTCGCGGCCAGGTCGATCGCGGTCAGCTCGTCAAGCAGCTCCTCGCTCTCACCCGCCGCCCGAAGCTTGGCGACCAGCTCACTCGAGGTGTCCAGCAGCGCCCAGGTGGAGACGCCAGCGGTCGCGTTGGTCGTCCGGCAGGGCAAGGGTGTAGGGAAGCTCGAACGGCGGGCCCGCGTTGAGAGGATCCGTCGGGCCCCGGCGCCTGCTTCAGGGGAAGCCGTGTGAGGATCCGGGCGATGCCCCGGAGCCCCCTGCCCCCGCCCTCGCATCTCCTGGAAGGTCCAGTCGCGCAGCCGGCCGCGGGCTGTCGGTGTCCCGTCCACGACCAGCGGACCGGGCAAATGGAGCGCGTGGGTCAGGTCCACCAGCAGCATGCGGTAGCGGAGGTTGAACAGGTGGGCCCAGAGCCGGGTCGTGGGATGGGTGATCCGACCGCGCTCAAGCTCGGCGTCGGTGCTCCGGTGGTACAGCGTGTTCGGGTTGCTGGGAACCGAGCGGGTCGGCATCCAGGTGACGGTGGCGAACGGGCCCTCGGTCTCGGGAAAGGACCTGTAGATCTCCAGGAGGCGGTCGAAGTGGGAGGGTGGGCTTTCGGCCGGTGGGCTGGCCGAGCCTTCCCCCTGCTCCCCAATGGCCCGCAGGGCGGCCACGGCCTCGGCTCGAGAGCGCACCGTGCAGACCAGTAGGCTGCCGAACCCGAGCCAGTCGTTCTTGCCCGCCTGGAAGGTGTCCGCCGTCTCGGGTCGGAGCTGGGAGTCGGCCAGTCTGGCTTCGTCGGCGAAGATCCCGGTCAGCTCGTCGTACAGCACACCGACACGGTTGATCGGCAACCCCCCGGCGGCGGCGGTGGCCCGCTCGACGATCTCCAGGATGATCTCGGGCGGCTCCTGGGGCGGCGCCGGCATCTCCGCCGCGACGTACTTGGCCAGCGCTGTCCTCGTCAGCGGCTCAAGCCGAAGCGGGAACGGATAGAGGAATGCCCGGAACGGAAAGTCCTCGCGCTCGAGGTTGAGCGGGCCGCCGACGAATCGCAGGAGGTTCTGGACCGTGAGGAGGTGGGCCATCTCCTCCTTGGCGATCCCAACCAGGGTCCGCTGCCAGCGCTTGACCACCGCGCCTGCGTCCGGCGGTGGCGCCGGTCCCGGAAACCCGCCGTCGGCGAGCGACCAGGCGGCGTAGAGGTACTGCACCATCAGGGCATGCTCGATCTCGGCGGCGGTGTGGAGCAGGAAGACCGTCCAGTCCCCCCAGGTGAGCTCGTCGGGCTTGCTCATGCCAACGTCGGCGGCCAGCTCCAGCATGCCCCGCTGCTCGCGGGGGATCGCGGCGGCGCTGAGCGCACCGGCCGAAACCGGTCCGATATCAGGGTCGATGTGGACGACGTCAGGGATTGAGAACAGGCGTACCTCCCGCGTCCTCATGGCAACCCCCTACTCATCCAGCGGCGCCGTCCGGCGAAGCGCCGACTTGGCCCGGACCTCGGACGGCGCGGCCTCCAGGGGCGCCGGCGCCCCCAGCATGCCGGTGACCGTCCCGGTCTGGCAGTCGCTATCGAAGTCGAGGAAGTCCGCCTCGAACTGGATCGCCGGAAGGCTGCCCAGGTAGGCCAGCGCGCCGACGGGACCGGGGGCGATGTGCAGCTCACGATCGATCAGCCCGCTGTAGCGCTCCATGAGCCGCATGGGGGTGCCGATGGCCGACAACCGCTCAACGGCGTGCTCCCTGAGACGCCGCTCCCGGATCCGAGCCGACCGGTCGTCGGTGGGCTGCTGGACGACCAGGCGCGCCAGCTTCCTCGCCACCACGGCCCATGCGTGCTCGGCCCAGGTCGCCTCCGGATAGCCGAAGTCGGACGGTGACCACAGCGTCGAGTCGCCGTCGAGCACAAAGATGCCGTTCGCATAGGGTGCGGTCGAGCCCGGCGGCTCATCGGGGCTGCTGCGAGGAACCGCCGGGGCCGACGCACCGGCGAATACGGACCCGACCTCGAGCCGGAAGTCCGAGATTGGCTCGAATCCGTCGGGGGCGAAGGTCCGGTTGCGACCGTCGAACTTGCAGTCCGATCCCACCCGGACGGGTTCTCCGATCAGCGGGTCGCCGACCTCGAAGCCGATGGTAGAGCCTGCGACCTCGGCCTCGATGGCGACGACCGAAACCCCCACCGGGGCGCAGAACGGCCGGCTGGCAACCTCGCCATGAACCGGATGACCCGATCCAGCTGCGGCTCGTCCGGGTTGGCCGGGTCAGGCCCTTGGACGGCATAGACACCGAAGCTGGACCGCTCCCCCCAGGGATGGTCGAACGGGTCGGGGTCGGTCGCCAGGCGGCACATGAACCGCCCAGTGAACCGCACCACCGGGGCCGACACCACGGTCAAATCGAGCCGGGCCAGCACCTCGATCCCCCGGACGACCTCAACCGTCGTGTCGTTTCGGCCGCTGCTGGGGGTCGTCGCCAGCACCTGCACCTCTGTGGGCGCGCCGGAGACATGGACAGTGCTCGGGGAGGAGAGGGCCAGCTGGCCGACACTGGCCTGGCTTGCCCGGCAGACCACCTCGCCTTGGCTCCCGTCGGCGGTCCGGAGGGTGAGCGTAGCTGGAAGGGGCTGGGCGGAGGTCGAGACGATCACGAAGCCCTCGCCCGACCCCACGCCGTTGAGGCCGACCTCCAGGGGACCAAGCGGTTCCTCGTCCTCCTCCGGGCAGCCGTCGTCGATCCAGGAGGCGATCACCGCGATCTGCTCGGCAGCAACCGGTAGCCGCCCAGCGGGCATGCGTCGGAACTGCCCGCCCGGGTTGCCGGTGTCCCGTCCGAAGGGATCTTCTCCGCGCAGCGCCTTGATGATGGTGGAGCCGCCACCGTCACCGAGCGACACCAGCGGAAGACCGAAGACCTCGAACGCTACGAACTGGTCGCGGGTGAGGGTCCGCCAGAACGGCCCGTGCGGTCCACCGACCGGAGCTGTCGGTCCTCCGACGGCGCTGCCAAGGATCTCCTTCACTTGCGTGAAACGACTCATGGCCCCCCCCGGAAAGTGGCCTTCCCGGCCATGTCCCGTGATATGCCAATGAAAGCCTGCGCGCCTGATTGTCCAGTTGCAACCCCCTGATGGCGCAGCAGAGCAAGGTGCGGGATACACCCCAGGCCGAATGCCGATGACCGCAGAGCAGGCAGGTCGGTGCGGCTCGAACGCCTTAACCAGGCCCGCGTTCTGCAGTGACCATCCGCCAGGCGGGTATGGACCCTGACCGATGGGTTCGAGGGCCCGCTCAGCGACCTCGAGTACAACCGTGGGGCGCTGCTCTACCGCAATGCGATCCGGCCGACCATCTCTGGTGATGCCGGTAGTGGACACCGATGGCGCTGCCGCGATGGTAAGCAGGCCGACGGCAGCCGATCTCCTACATTAACGCAGCGTGGTGAGCTGCCAATATCCTGCCTGCATGCGCCCGGGATGGTACGGTTGGCCGCTGGAGCCGCCGACTGCGAGCAGTGCGGGCGCAGTGGGTCGTGCACCTCGGCGGGTGATAGCCTCCCAAATACTCCTTTACAAGTAACTCCGATTCTTGGAAAATTTGGGATCGGCTGTTGCAAGGGGAGGCATTCATGAGCGAAGCCGAGGCGAACCGTCGCCCTACCCACGAGTTCACTATTTCGTTCGCGGGTGGAGGCGAACTCCCGGCCGAGGCGGCCGACCGCATCCACAAAGCCCTGCATCGCGCGGTGTTACAGGAGATCGCCGACCTCGACCTTTCCGCCACAAGGAGCGCCATCCGGTTCATCAACATCGACAAGCCGCCGTTCGGGGGGCCGACACAGGGAATCTGGGCCGAGATCGAGCTTCCAGAGTTGTAGGACCCCAGCATGACATCCGAGCGGGCAACCGCAGACCGCCCGCCGCGGACCTGTCCGAGCGCGCGCTGCCAAGCGGGAGCCGTGCTCCTGGGCATCGTCAGCCCCGACGGGACAGTTGCCTACATCACCCCACAGGTCCGGGTGGACCAGCCGTTCGTGGACCGGGCCAGGCAGGGCAGGACGCCCGAAGCGCGGTTCCGGTTCGCGCAACCCTGCATCGAGAGCGGCTGCGGCAACTGGGTCGCGGACCGCTGCGACGTCATCGAACAAGCCGTCCAGTCCCCGAAGCTCTCCCGGCTGGCCGATGGGGCCGGCCATTGCCACGGTGCAGCATCCGCGCGTCGTGTCGATGGTTCGCCCAGCGGGGAGCGGAGGCCTGCGCCGTCTGTCCACTCGTCGTTCACGCTCCTGACGGCTGAATTCGCCGACGACGCCACCAGCAGGCCACCAGAGCGGCCGAGCCTGCACCGCCCGGGACGAGCCGGGAACTCCCTATGGCGCTGGAAGATGATGCGCGCCAACCTCTTGGCATGGCCGACCTGGTCAGTGCGCATGGAGGCAGGGAACCCTAGGAGAGGATGCGCTGCTGCAGGTTGACCCTGCGGTAATTCATCAGTCGTCCTGGGAGAGGATCACGGCGCTGTAGGGACCCAGGCCGATGCCGGCAGCGCAGGGCAGGCCATCCATGCCGCCGGGACGAGCGTCGGTGTCGTAACTGTCCTGGTTGCCGAACTGCGGGTCGTACCCGGTCCAGTCGCTGTTGAAGCGAACCCGCCAGCGACCCGCTCTCGGCATGCCGATGGTGTAGCTGCCATAGCTGCGGTTGGCCAGGTTGACGACCACAATCACGCTGTCGCGTGGGCCTCCACCGGCGAAGCGGTGAAAGGCCAGGACCTTGTCGGTGTGGTTGACGTGGTGGACCTGGACGTGCTGGCCGCGGAGCCCGGCGGTGGTGTAGCGGCGGTTGCGACGCAGGGCGATGAGGTCCCGGTAGAGCTGGATGATGCCCGCGTAGGTGGCTTGCTTGGACCAGTCGATCGGGTCGTCGTCATGCCAGGAGCCGTCCTCGAGCAGCTCCTGACCCTGGAAGATCATCGGGATCCCAGGGGCGGTGAAGACCAGGACCGCCCCAAGAGTTGACCGCTTCTTGGCATACCAGCTGTCGGCATGGCCAGGGTCGATGTCCTCAGGCAGGCGGCGTTTGCCGTTGCGGGTGGCGACCTCGTCGTGGGATTCGGTGTAGATGACCCGCTGCAGCCCATCGCCGTTGTAGCGGTGCTGGATGGCGGCCGCGATGGCCTGGAGGTCCCGGTCTTGATCCCAGGGCTGGGTCAAGGCGCGACGGACTGGATGGAGGAACTCGGCATCCCATTGGCTGTCGAACCCGGCCCCGCCGGCGCCGGTGGCCTTGGTGAGCCGCTCGTTGTTCTGCATGTCCTCGGCGACGCTGAGCTTCCAGGGCTGGCGGCGGTCGATCTCGTCGTTGATCCAGCGCATCAGGTCCCAGCCGTCGGGCAGGTCGGCGCCTGGATCCCCGTCGCCGTACACGTTGCGGATGAAGCTGGTGGCGTCCCAGCGGAGCCCGTCGAACCGGTACTGCTCCAACCACATCAGGGCGTTGTCGCGGAGGAACTGGCGGACCTCGGGCCGGCCGTAGTCGGGACGGGGCCCCCATTTAGTGAAGTCGCGCCAGTCGTTGTAGTGGTAGATGCCGCCCTTGTCGCCCTGATGCCAGCCGTCGAACCGCCACACGGCGGCGTCACCAGCGCCGAAGTGGTTGTAGACGATGTCGCAGACCACGGCCAGGCCCCGCTCGTGGGCCGCTCGGATGAGCTGCTTGAGGGCGTCCGGGCCGCCGTAGTCGGTCTCCACCGTAAAGATCGACGACGGGTTGTAGCCCCAGGAGAAGCCGCCGGGGAACTCGGCCGGGGGCAGGAGCTGGATGGCGTTGACGCCCAGCTCGACCAGATGCTCCAGCCGATCGATGACGCTGGTCAGGCGGCCCGGACCGCCGCCTTGCTCGTCGCTGTAGGTGCCGATGTGCAGCTCGTACAGCACCAGCTCGTCCCAGCCGGGCATCTGGAAGGCGCCCGAGCCCCAATCGAAATCCGGGTCATAGACCAGCGTGTCCCCGACCGAGCTGGCCATCGCCTGTCCGTAGGGGTCCGGACGCCAGGGATTCAGCACGGCCGACTGGTACACGATTGCGTACTTGTAGCCATCGCCCGGCTGCACGCCGGCGACGTCGGCCGACCAGTAGCCATTGCCCTCATCCGCCAGCGGGTTGGCCTGCCTGGACCAGCCGTTGAACGAGCCCGCGACCGCGACGCTATCGGCATTGGGCGCCCACACCCGGAACGTCGCCCCGCCCCCATACAGGGTCGATCCCATACCCGGACGAGCCGATGGACTCGGACCACTCATGACATCCTCCCGCCGCATCAACGAGCTGCGCATCAGCTCGTCATGGAGTCTGAAATCCGACCGGTTCTCCACCAGCCGTTAGGTGCTCGGGTGGCAGGTGCGGGCGAACTCTTGTGTCTGTCTCAATTGACCCGCCAATCCCCACCTGTCATACCTGACCCGAGCGATATGGTCAGCGGCTCTCCGCACGTGAGCGTTCGCTTCCGCGCATCGTCGTTGCCCAAGCTCGTTCCGCGCCCAGAGCAACTCTGTGATGGCATGAGTTGAATCGACATACCAACTCACGTTCACCGGATATCGTTTGAACACGTCCAAGGCTTCCTGGAACTTGGCTTGGCCGCCTGGAAGGTCACCTGTCTCATAGAGAAGCTGGGCATAGCTACGCAGCAGGGCGGTCAGATCGTTTGCGTCGTCGGCAACCGGCAAGCCTCGCTGGATCATTTGGAGACTGCGATCATAGACCCCAGATTGGGTAAGGGCGCTGGCAACCGCATGGTATTCGATTGCAGAGACCCTCCTCGGCGGAAGGATGTCAATAATCTCCGCAGCCCGCTTCGCAAGCAGATCATTCTCTTGACTCAACAGGCCAGATAGTGTCGCCCTTGCTACTGGATCCTTTGCGTACATCTCACGGAGCTCGAGGTTCTCCTTCGGCAGCGCGCCTAGGCGCTGGATCAACTGACTAAGCTCCTGGCGAGCGCTATGCACATCCTGCTCGTGGATACGTTTCTCTGAATACCATGTGGTCACAGCGGAAAACAGAAGTGCTGCGAGCGCGATCATCGTGGCGGCCTGCTTATACCATGATCGACTCTTCTCTGCCATGCCGACCTGAAGGGCGTCAATCTCACTCTTCATTGTGGCGAGTCGAGCTTGAATATCGTCCGCGCCAACTCGAGGACTGTCTGCTCCAGCAGTCGCAGGCGGCTCCTGCGGAGTTCCGCTAGTCCGGTCCATCGTGCCCCCTTCAGCAGCTGGCCCCCGCGAGGCCGATCGGGCGCAGCGTGGCCTGATCACCGTTGGCCAACCGGCCGCTTGCGAGAAGTGATGTCAACGGGAGCTGCCAAGATCTCGGCGTCCTAATCGCAGTGATCGCCCTAGGTATCTCGAACTCAGCGCGCAATCCGAGTCGCTCGAGGGCAGGAAGGGGCGACCCGAGCGGTGGCCCAGAAGATCCTAATGAGTGGAGTTCGCCTGCCAGAGCGACCGCCGGGTTGGCAACCAACCAACCATCACTAGCGAAGCATGGAAATTGCCCGAGCGCGGACACAAGCGCCTCCGCCTCCCACGCTGGCGACCAAGATGAGAGCGACCAGCCTCGCCGGTGGGTGTCCGGCACCCGAGGCAGAATCATTCACACTCCTGACACCGCGATGTGAGTAGCTCGAAGCAGGCAAGCGACTCGACCCTCCGAGGATGGCAGCCCCCTCCGCGTGACGGAAGGAACCGGGTCACAGCCGTGTGGTGATCTGCAACACACGCTCGTTGGCTGCTGAGATCTGCCGCAGTACCCACTGGGCCGCCCGTCGGAGCCAGTGAACCACCGCTGC
>Ga0307409_100002138_pt1 | contig 10183 bp, 7 predicted proteins | sample 322Ometagenome_2_FD_203888 | JGI IMG/M metagenome (GOLD analysis project Ga0307409, IMG submission 203888) | Maize rhizosphere microbial communities from greenhouse at UC Davis, California, United States - 322HYB-O-2 | ecosystem: Host-associated > Plants > Roots > Rhizosphere > Soil | place...
GACGTTGACCGCTCGGGCGGCACTGGACCGGCCGCCTAGGGTGCCGAGGTCGCGCATACCGGTCCCCGGCTCCCACAGGAATGCGTGCGTCTCGCCGCTTGCCGTCTCACTACTGCCCACCACCCGGCCCGCGGCGTCGATGGCGACGGCCTCGCTACTCGCTCCGCCGAGCGTGCCGAGGTCGATCATTCCCGTCAGGGCGTCCCAGCGAAAGGCATGGCGGGTTCCCTCTCCAAGAGCGCTCACGCCAACGACCTGGCCCGCGTCGTTCAACGCGTTTGCCGCGCTCTGGAAGGCGCCCTCGAGGACACCCAAGTCACGGAGCTGTCCGGTCCCCAAGTCCCATAGGGTTGCATGCTCGGGCCCGCCGACCGCCGGGTCGGTGTGACCGACAGCCTGCCCGACGGTATTGATTGCGCGTACCGTGGCAAGCCGAAACTCCCACTGCAGGCTGACGACGGCCTTTCGCCGGCTGGTAACACGCGCCGCGATCGAGGCGGCGGGGCGCACGGACGGCGCGGGCGGCGGTGCTGTCGTGGGCGCGTCGGTGCAGGCGAGCGTCGCCGCGAGGGCAGTCTCGAGGATAGTGAGTGCTGGGGAGAAACGAGACAGTGGAACAGGGCGTCCGTGCATGGCGCGCCTCCTCGGATCGGTAGGAGGGGCTCCGGCGCGGGGCGTCGGGCCGACGTCGGGGCGGCGATCGACGCGTCGGGTGGGCGGGACCGGGTGCAGCGTGTCAGCGCTGCCGGCGCGACCAACATACGGGCGCCGCAGACCGGCGGTAAGTGGCCCGCCGGGCAGCCCGACAGTCGGCGCCCCGTGCGCGTCGGCTCCTGTGGCGCACCTCGCACCGCGCCTCGCCGCCGCTAGAGACCACGCAAACCCTTGCGCCCTCCCTGGTGTCAAAGCAGCTATAGTCAAACTGACCCTAGTTGCCCGGCTACCCGCCCCGGAGGGCCCGCCATGTTCGCCGATCGATCGCATCCGCCGCCGGAGTCGCTCCTGCCGCTGCGGCCCGCCGAGCTCCTGATCCTCACTATGCTCACCGGCGGCGAGCGGCACGGCTACGGCATCCGGCAGGACATCCTCGACCACACCGGCGGCGCCCTGCAGCTCGAGGCGGGGAACCTCTACCGCCACATCCGGCGGCTCGAGGACGACGGCATGGTCGAGGAGTCGGGGCGCCGGCCGGCGAGCGACGACGAGCGACGGCGCTATTACCGGCTCACGCCCTTCGGCCGGCGCGTGCTCGCGGCCGAGATGCTCCGGCTGCGCGCGCTCGTCCGCCTCGCCGAGCAGCGCCGCATCATCGCGCCGGAGCCGGCATGAGCGGCCGCGACGAGCAGGCGCCCCAACATCGCACGCCGCCTCGGGTGCCCGGCGAGCGCTGGTACCGTCGCCTGCTGCGCGCCTACCCCGCGGCGTTTCGAGAGCGGTACGAGGAGGACATGGCCGAGTTCTACCGCGACCGCTGGCGCGAGGCGCGGGCCCGCGGCCGCCGCGGCGCGCTGGGGGCGTGGGTGCGGGCGATAGGCGACGTGGCGCTCACGGCGCCGCTGGAGCATGCAGCAGCGGGCAAGAAGCGGCTCTCAGCGCTCGGCGCTCGGCTGAACGACGGGTCTCGGGTCTCGGGTCTGGGGTCTGACGGCTCCGAGACCCGAGACCCGAGACCCGAGACCCCACAAGCGACCGCCACGTCGATCGCGACTTACGACGACACGCTTCGCTACACGGAGGACAGAGAGATGCTGCGGTCGATCGAGCAGGACGTGCGGTACGCGCTGCGAGGGATGGCGCGACGCCCGGGGTTCACGGCGGTCGTCATCGCGACGCTCGCCCTCGGCATCGGGGCCAACGCGGCGATCTTCAGCGTCGTCAACGGGATCCTGCTCCGGCCGCTCCCGTTCGCGCAGCCGGAGCGCATCGTCGAGGTCTCGCACGAGGACCCGTACTCGTCAGTGTCGGAGCCGGAGTTCATGGACTACCGCCGCGACGCGCGGTCGTTCGCGCGGCTCGCCGCCTGGGCCGGCGCCGATGCGAACCTCACCGGCACCGACGAGCCCGAGCGCATCGGGGTGGCCCGCGTCACCGACGGCTTCTTCGCCACGCTCGGCGTCAGGCCGGCGCTCGGCCGTACGTTCACGCCTGAGGAGGACGCGCCCGGCGGGCCGCCGGCGGTGATCCTGAGCGACGGCCTGTGGCGCCGGCGCTTTGGCGCCGACCCGGGCATCGTCGGCCGCACGATCCTCCTCAACGGCACGGCGCGAACGGTGGTGGGCGTGATGCCGCGGGCCTTCCAGTACCCGGCGCCCGAGGCGGCCGTATGGACGCCTCTTCGCCTCAACCCCGACAGCCTCTGGACGCGCAACAACCATTACCTGCGCGCGATCGGCCGGCTCGCTCCGGGCGCGACGCCGGCCGGCGCGGCCGCGGAGCTCAACACCATGGGCCGGCGGTGGCTGCGTGACTACCCGGAGTTCTACATGCCGGGCAAGCCGCTCGTCGCCAAGGTGGTCCCGGTGCGCGAGGCGCTCCTCGGCGCGACGCGGCCGTACCTGTTCGCGCTCCTCGGCGCGGTGGGCTTCGTCCTGCTCATCGCCTGCGTCAACGTCGCCAACCTCCTCCTCGCGCGCGGCGAGTCGCGCCGCAAGGAGCTCGCGATCCGCACGGCGCTCGGCGCGTCGGGGCGCCGGCTGGCGCGGCAGGCGCTCACCGAGAGTGCCCTCCTGGCGCTGGCGGGCGGCGCATTGGGCCTGGTCGTCGCCTGGCTCGGAGGACGCGCGCTGCTCGCCCTCGCCCCGAGCTCGATCCCGCGGCTCGACGAGGTGCGGATCGACCTCCCGGTGCTCGCCTTCACCCTCGCCGTCGCACTCGCGACGGGGCTGCTCTTCGGGCTGGCGCCGGCGCTCGGCGCCGCGCGCGGCCGGTCGGCGGACACACTCAAGCAGGCGGGGAAAACGTCGGTATCCTCGGGGGCCGCGCGGCGCACGCGGAGCGCGCTCGTCGTCGCCGAAGTGGCGCTCGCGGTGGTGATGCTCTCCGGGGCGGGGCTCATGCTGCGCAGCCTGGCCAAGCTCCAGGCCACGGAGATCGGCTTCGACCCCTCGCAGGTGCTGGCCGTTCAGCTCTCGCTGCCGGCGCGCGAGTACGACGAGCCGCGCGCCGTACAGTTCGTGGGCGAGCTGACCCGGCGCGTGGCGGCCATGCCCGGCGTGCGCGCCACCGCGGTCGCCGGCTGGCTGCCGATGGACGGGGGCGGGGGATCCGGCAACAACTTCTCGATCATGGTGGACGGGCGCGTGCTGAAGAACATCAGCGAGGCGCCGGGCACGACGCCGGCGCAGGTGACGCCCGCCTACTTCAAGGCCATGGGGATGCGGCTCCGGCGCGGCCGCGGCTTCACGGCCGCCGACCGCGCCGACGCGCCGATGGTCGGGGTGGTGAGCGAAACGATGGCGAGGCAGCTCTGGCCGGGCCAGGACCCGATCGGCCACACGGTGAAGATGTTCATGGACGAGGCGCCGTGGATCACCGTGGTGGGCGTGGTGGAGGACGTGCGCGCGCGCGGCTTCCTCGAAGACTTGCAGCCGATCCTCTACGTGCCCTTCGCCCAGGCCGACAAGAGCGCGTACTACACGCCGCGCTCGATGTCGCTCGTGGTGCGGACGGCGGGCGACCCGTTCGCCGTCGCCGCCGCCGTGCGCGGCGCGGTGCGCGCGCTCGACCGGAACGTCCCAATCCCCTCGGTGCTGTCGATGGACCAGGTGGTGGCCGGCTCGATTGCGAGCCGCCGCTTCAGCACCGTCCTCCTCGGCGCCTTCGCCGCACTCGCCCTCTCCCTGGCGGGGCTCGGGATCTACGGGGTGATCGCGTACGCCGTCTCGCAGCGCACGTACGAGCTGGGTCTCCGCATGGCCCTCGGCGCGCAGCGGTCGGCCGTCCTGCGCCTCGTCGTCTCGGACGCGCTCCGCATGACGCTCGTCGGACTCGCGATCGGGCTCGCCGGCTCGCTCGCGGTAGGGCACCTCGTGCGATCGCTGCTCGTCGGCGTCCCCGTGGCAGACCCGCCGACGCTCGCGGCGGTGGCGGCCGCGCTGGCCGGCGTCGCACTGCTCGCCTCGGTGCTGCCGGCGCGGCGGGCGACGCTGGTGAGTCCGACGGAGGCGCTGCGGAATGGGTGAATAGGAGGGGCTCTCAGTAACGGCGGCTCTCGGCCCTCGGCTCTCGGCTCTCGGCTCTCGGCTCGGGCGGTGTGAGGAACCCCTCGGCGAGGGGTTCCTACTTCCGCTCTGGCCGAGAGCCGAGGGCCGAGCGCCGAGAGCCGCCGTTATTTGATGCCGCGGAACAGCGACCCTAGCTCGATCTCGAGCGGCTCGCGCATCGCCGCCGGGTGCCACACCAACTGCTCGTCGTGGCGCATGTCGCGCTCGCCGCCCTGGCGCGACACGAGCACCGCCCGCTCGTCGAGGTCGATGAGCCAGACCTCGCCGACGCCGAGCGCCAGGTACGCGTCGCGCTTGAAGTCGCGGTCGTAGACGCGCGACGACGGGCTGAAGACCTCCACGGCCAGCCACCAGTCGCGCATCTCGCTCCACGGCGTGCCCGGCGGGTAGGTGGCGGGGAAGACGAGCAGGTCCGGCTCGAGCCGTGTCTTCGGGGCAATCTCGATCTCGCCGGGACTCACGGCCAGGGCGCGGTCCTCGGCCGAAAGGTACTGGTGGAGTGCGGCGGCCAGGCGCCAGAGCACCACCTGGTGCGCGCTCCCCGGCATCGGTGTCACGAGCAGCATCCCCTCGAGCAGCTCGTAGCGCTGGCCGTCCTCGGGGAAAGCGCGCAGGTCGTCGGTGGTAAAGGTCGGCAGGGGCAGCGGCATGGCCATATGGTGTGCCCTCGGCGACTGGCCGGGCAAGGGTGCATGCCCGAGCGTACGTGCCCCGCCGCACGAGCCGCGGACCCGGGTCACGCCGACTGCACCGCGACACTGCGTCTCTGCCCGAACTGCGCGAGCTGGACGGCGACCAGCGCGCCGCGACGAGAGCCGGCGTCAATCAGACGCTCGCCTCCCCGCGCGTCAGTGGCTCAGTTTGCGGCTGTCATCCCGCAGGAGTGCGCGGAGCGCGCGAGTGAGGTGTCATCCCGCAGGAGTGCGCGGAGCGCGCGAGTGTCGGGATCGACTGTCCATACCTCGTGGCTAGCCCCGGCGCGGGGACAGTCGATCCCGACACTCGCCCCATCGCCCGCCTTCGGCGGGCACCCGGGCGGTGCTCCTGCGGGATGACAGCCGACCCTCGCGGCGCCGGAGCGCCGCGCCTGCGGGAGGACAGCCGGCGCGCCGCTTCCTTCGCTGCGTTCAGGACAGGCTCTGCGGGATGACCCAAACCGACCGACGACGTCCCGCGCTCATCCCAGCGTCTCGTCGAGCTTCTCGAGGATGCCCGTCCACCCCTCCTCGACGCGGCCCACGAAGTCCTCCGCCTGCGCCCGCATGTCGTGGGTCAGCGTGAGCTCGCACCCGCTCCCCAGCGGAACGATGTCGATCATTACGCGGTCGACGTCCTGCGCGTACTTCTCCACGGAGAGGGTGAACACGAGGCGGCGCGGCCGGTCGATCTCGAGGTACTCGCCGGTGTGCGCGACGTCCTCGCCGTCTCGGCGGTCCGCGAAGCAGTACGAGCCGCCGACGCGGGCGTCGATCTCGACGCGCACCATGCGACCGGTCGGCGTGGCGAACAGCCACGTGCCCGCCCGGGCGGGATCGAGCCAGGCGTCGAAGACGCGCTCGGGCGACGCACTGAAGCGGTGCGTGACGCGGACGGTGGTACGCGGCTCGGTGGTCATCGAGGTCGTCCTCGCGTGTGGGGGGTCGTCGCCGCTGCCCGGTCCTCGGCCTGCAGCATGGCGTCGAGCGCGCTCAGCCGAGCCGTCCACGCGGCACGCTGCGCCTCGATCCAGGCCGCGGCCTCGTCGAGCGGCTGCGGGTTGAAGGACAGGAGGTGTTCGCGGCCCAGGCGCTGGCGTCGCACGAGGCGCGCGCGCTCGAGCGTGCGGATGTGCTTCGAGACCGCGTTGAGCGACATGGCGAAGGGGCGCGCCAGGTCGGTGACGCGCGCCTCGCCCTTCGACAGGCGACGGAGGATCGCGCGCCGCGTCGGGTCGGCGAGCGCCAGCAGTGTGTGGTCCAGCGTGGACTGCATCGCCGTGAGCATCGGAGGGCGAGTCGGGCTGGCCCGGCAGGGAGGGGGCGCCGGTCCGGGCCGTGCTGCCCGTCGCCTCGGCGGTCCTGTCCCTCGGCCGGGGCTCGCGGGGCGTGGTCCAGCCCCCCCGCGCTGGCTTAGGGCACGCTGGTCGTCGCGGCCTCATTCGTTAGGCCGCTCGGGTCGGTTGCCGTGACGGTGATCGGGTGCGGGCCCGGCGTGAGATAGCCGAACGGGCGCAGGAACGCGAACTCGCCCCGGAGCGTCACGTTCTCTGCCGTGGTGGCCACGCCGTCCCCCCAGTCGATCGTCCAGTCCCACGGGCCCGCGTCGCCCGGGTCGCGAAGCCTAACGCGGAGCCAGACGCCGCTGAGCGGCGCCCCGTCGTTCCCGGTCACGATGCCGGGCGGGAGGACGACGGCGTGCAGTCGCTCCACCGCGGGGGCGCCCGGCCCGGTGAATCCCACCGTCCAAAGCACGGCGCGGAACTTCAGGTCCCCTGCGACGGGGTCTTGGCCGATGCTCCAGCCCACTACGTGTCCGCGGTCGTTCAGCGCCGACACGACAGCCCGCTCGTCGCCGGCGAGTGGGGCGAGGGGCAGCGGGGTCATCCCCGTGCCGCGCTGCCACAGGAAGTGACTGCCGGCGTTCTCTCCGAGGATCTGCCCGGACTCGTTGATGTCGATCGGGCTGCCGACGAAGCCGAGGGAGGGAAGCGCCTGCAGGCCGAGGTCCGCTGTCCACAAGAACGGGCCGATAGTGCTCCCGATGACGACCTGCCCGAAATCGTTGATGTCGATCGGATCCCCGAGACTACCGGGCGCGCCGAGGTCCTGCATGCCGGTAGCCGACGTCCAGAGGAACGCGTGGCTCGTACCACCGGCCGTCGTGCTCCACCCGACGACCTGCCCGACGTTGTTGAGGCGGAACGCCTGGCTGCAGCAGCCACCCAGCGTGCCGAGGTCCTGCATTCCCCGCTCCGGAGTCCACAGGAAGGCGTGCTCCTCGCCGGTGGCGATCGTGCTCCGCCCGACAACGTGCCCGGCGCCGTTGATGTCGAATGCATCGCTGAATGAACCGCCGAGAGTGCCGAGGTCCTGCATCCCGGCGAGCTGCGTCCAGAGGAAGGCGTGGCTCTCACCAGTTTCCGTGTCGCTGGAGCCGACGACCTGCCCAGTCGCGTTAATGCCGAACGCGAAGCCGAATTCCCCACCGAGGGTGGCAAGGCTCTGGATTCGGCGCCCTGGCGCCCAGAGAGAGGCGCGGCCGCCATCCTGTCCGACGACCTGGGCGGCGTCGTTGACATCCCCGGCGAGGACAGTGGGTATTCCGACCGTGCCGAGGTCCACCGGGGGAGAAACGATCACCGCGGCGCCGGCGGGGGACGCGAGCGCGAGGGCCGGCCGGGCGGCACCGCTCGCACTGACGGGACGCGAGACGTCGACCACGATCGTGGAGAGCGTGGTGTCGAACTCAGTAGGCAATGCGCCTGGCGCTGGCGGCGCGTCGGCACAGGCGAAGGCGCCGAGCGCGCCGAAGGTAGCCAGAGAGGGAGCGAGCGCGCGGGCCAAGAGGGACCGCGCCGGGGAGGGCGTGCGCATGGCGCACCTCCGGCGTCAGGCGCGAGCGTCCGGAGGTGGGCCGGCGTCGGAGGGCCGGAGGGCCGAGAGGACGCCTCCGGCCCTCCGGCCCTCCGGCCCTGCGGTAGCCACCGCCGGCGCCGGCGTGCGCTCGGTCTCACGCTCGGCGAGCTTCACTTCCATGGCGATGCGCTCGCGGATGGCGAGGGAGGTAAGGCGGGCGCGGATCGGCTCGACCTCGGCGACGCTCCCCACCGCCACCGTCATGCGGAGCTGGAAGTACGTGGCCTTGGAGTGCGGGTCGTCGTACGTCGTCGTGTCGAGCTCGACGATGTTGCCGCCCGTGGAGCGCATCACGTCGGAGATCTCCATCAGGAGTCCCTCGCGGTCGAAGGCGCTCGCGTTCACGCTGACCAGCACGCCCGTCTCGGTGTGCTCGCCCTTCAGGCTCGGGTTGGTCGCGGCGTGGGTGAGCACCCGCATCCCGGACTCGCGCTCGAGCGTGCCGACGTCGCGAGTGATGTGCTCGACTTCGTCGCGGCTGCCCGAGGCGAGCAGCATCACGCCGAACACCCCGCCGAGTGCGGCCATGCGGCTGTCCTCGACGTTTCCCCCGCGATCGGCCACGTACTTCGAGATCTGCGCCACCAACCCGGGCTGGTCCGAGCCCAGGGCGGACAGCATGACGAAGGCTCGGTCAGGCGACATGTCGGCAACCATCGCTGCTCCCTCCGAGTGGGCGCCACGACGGCCGGGCCGATCGAGCCGGCAGAGCCCGGGGCGCGGTGCGTTGTTCGAGTGTGGTGAGCTCCCTGGCGTGAAGTCTGCGCGCGAACCCTCACCGGCGCGAGGCCTGGGCTCAACGCCGGCCCCCCGGCTTTCAGTTCCGCTCGCTGACGGTCGCGCCCGGCGAGCGGCACGTCTGGGCTGGCCGGCCGCGGGCTGCGGCCGGAGCGCGCCCACGAAAGCTCTCGGATCACTGTTCGATCACGACAGGAGGCACTTCGCATGACGCACTCTCCTGCACTCCCGGCGCCACTCCTGCTCGGCGTCGCCCTGCTCCTCGCCGCCTGCGCGAAGGACAGCTCCGACAAGGCTGCGGACAGCGGGCAGCTCGCAGCGGACTCGGCCGCTGGGCGCGACTCGACCTCCGGCGCCGTGACCGGCGGCGCGCCGCGCCGGGTCGCCACGCTCGAGGGATTCTCGACGCCCGAGTCGGTGCGCTTCGACTCGGCGCAGAACGTCTGGTTCGTCAGCAACGTCAACGGCAACCCCAGCGTGAAGGACAACAACGGCTTCATCAGCCGGGTGCGCGGGGACGGGAGCGCCGTGGACTCGTTGATGTTCATCGCCGGGGGTCGGAAGGGCGTCACGCTCCACGCCCCCAAGGGTTCGGTGCTGGTCGGCGACACGCTGGTGGTGGTGGACATCGACGCCGTGCGCATGTTCAACGCCCGCACCGGGGCGTCGGTGGGCAGCGTCAACCTGGCGGGTTTGGGCGCCACCTTCCTGAACGACGTCGCCGTGGGGCCCGACGGCGCGCTCTACATCACCGACAGCGGCATCCGCTTCGGCGCGAACGGTCAGGTCACGCACCCGGGGCGCGACCGGATCTTCAAGATCGTGGGGCGCACGCCCTCGGTGGCAATCGCCGACAGCGCGCTCGCCAGCCCGAACGGCATCGCCTGGGACGCGGCTAACAATCGCTTCGTCGTCGTCCCGTTCGGCAGCAAGTCGCTCCTGACGTGGGCGCCAGGCGGCAAGCCGGCGCCGCTCGCCGAGGGCGCGGGGCAGTTCGACGGCGTGGCAGTGCTGCCAGACGGGCGGGTGCTGGCGTCGACGTGGGCCGACTCCAGCATCTACGTGGCGCGCAATGGCACGCTCGCCAAGCTCGCCTCGGGCCTCCCCGGGCCGGCCGACTTCGGGGTGAACGCGCGCGGAGACGCGTTGGCGGTGCCGCTCTTCACCGAGAACCGCGTCGAGTTCTGGAGCATCGGGGGGCAGTAGGACGAGGGACGAGGGACGAGTCGTTCGTCTGGCCTTGACCCTCACCCTCACCCTTCAAAGGGCACGTGGCCTCGACGCCGTCCCACCGTGCACGGGGTCGGGCTCGGGCACCCGTTGAAGGGTCAGGGCCAGGGTTGGGGTGAGGGTCAGGAAAAGCAAACCCCGCCGTCTGCTTGCGGAACGCGTCGTCCCATAAACGAACACCCCTCCGGGCCCGCCGTCCCGCTCCGGCGGCGCATCTTACAGCAACACAATCACATACGGCGCACCGGGCGGTGGCACGGCCCTTCCCTTAGCCGGCACCGGTCACCACAGGGCGTAGCGAGTAGCGAGCAGGGGTCTCCGTCCCAGCCCCCGCTCCCTACTCCCTACTCCCTACTCCCTGCTCCCTGCTCCCTGCTC
>Ga0307409_100002139_pt1 | contig 10180 bp, 7 predicted proteins | sample 322Ometagenome_2_FD_203888 | JGI IMG/M metagenome (GOLD analysis project Ga0307409, IMG submission 203888) | Maize rhizosphere microbial communities from greenhouse at UC Davis, California, United States - 322HYB-O-2 | ecosystem: Host-associated > Plants > Roots > Rhizosphere > Soil | place...
GCTCATGCTGCTGGAGAATAATCCGTTTCCGCAGGATCCTCGGCCGCGGCGTGAGGCGCGGGCCTTGATCAATGCCGGCTATCAGATTGCGATCATTTGCCCGGCGACGGCTGAGCAGTGCTGGCGTGAAACGGTGGATGGCGTGCGCGTTTATCGCTATCCGGCGCCGCCTGGACCGAGCGGAGTTTTGGGCTACTTGTGGGAATATGCGTACTCGATGTTTGCAAGCTTCGTTCTGTCGCTGGTGGTATTTTTGCGCGATGGCTTTGACGTTATCCATGCGCACAACCCGCCCGATACTTTTGTTTTTATCGGGGCGTTTTACAAAATCCTGGGCAAACGCTTTGTCTTCGACCATCACGATCTCGCCCCGGAGATGTATCACGCCCGCTTCAGAAGCGCGCCCAGTCCGTTGATTCACAAAGCCTTGGTCTGGGCCGAGAAACTCTCCTGCCGCCTCGCCGATCACGTGATCGCCACCAATCAGTCCTACAAGGCCGTCGAAATCGCGCGCGGCAAAGTCCCGGAGGAACGGATTACGATCGTCCGCAACGGCCCGGAAATCAAAAACGATTTCTCCGCCGCGCCCGACCCCCGGCTGCGCGCTTTAGGGAAAACCATCCTCGGTTATGTCGGCGTCATGGGTCATCAGGATGGGGTCGATTATCTGCTGCGCGCCTTGCACCATCTGATCTTCAAGTTGGGCCGCAGGGATTTTTACTGTGTGATTATCGGCGGCAAAGGAGAAGCCCGAGAGAGCTTGAAAACTCTCTGTTGCGAGCTTGGCCTAAACGAATACGTCTGGTTTACCGGCTGGGTTTCAGACGAAGATTTAAATCGCTATCTCTGGGCCGCCGACATCTGTGTCGATCCGGATCCGTCCAATCCATTTAACGACCGCTCGACCATGATCAAGATGACCGAATACATGGCGCGCGGCAAACCGATCGTCGCCTTCGATCTGCCGGAGCATCGCTTTACGGCGCAAGAGGCGGCCGTGTACGTGCATCCCAATGACGAGCTGGAATTTGCCCGCGCTCTGGCGCAGCTGATGGATGACCCGCAGCGGCGGGATGCAATGGGTGCATTCGGCCGCCGCCGGGTGATGGCGGAACTCGCCTGGCACCATTCGGTGGACAATCTGCTCCGCGCTTATCGCATCGTTACTGCGGGAGTTGAAGAAACCGCCGGAGTGAGATATGCCCGCTGACGCGCTGCCGCGATGGCGCTGGGTCAAGGCCCGGCGCCTGGCGCGATGGCTGGAACTGCGCAGCGCGCCCTACATTGCCGCGCGACTCGTAGCTTTGGTTCGTCGTTACGGCGCGACTTCGGCCAAGTCCAAGCGGCGCATCGTCGGCTGCATTACTTTGTTGGAACGTTATCAGTGCCGGCCGACGTTTCCAACGCCAGGGCGCGTGGTTCACCGCGATCCGGAGTTCTTCCGTAAGATTCAGAATTGGGGTGCCGAGCTCAACGTGCACGGCTACGATCATATCGACTTTCTCGGTCTTTCCCGTGAAGAAGCCAACCGACAGTTCAGCAAAGCAGTGGAAGCTTTCGACAAAGCCGGCATTCAGTTCGACGGCTTTCGTTGCCCGTACTTAAGCTACAGTCGAGCATTGCTTGACGCTCTGCCGCCGAGCCGCTTCTCATATAGCAGCAACCAGGCGATCCTGTGGAATGTCCTGCCGGGTCGACAGGACAGCACCGCGGTATTTGACACCTTACAGGAATTTTACCGGCCCGTGCCGTGCGAGGAGGCGGTGTCGTCGCCGCGCCTGTGCGGCGAAGTCGTCGAACTTCCCATTGGGATTCCAGACGATCTGCAGATGTTCGATGGCCTCAATATGGAGCCAAAGGAGATTGGCCGCGCCTGGTCCGCAGTGCTGCACCAGACTCACAGGCGAGGTGAACTCTTCGTCTTGCTTTTTCATCCTGAATTACTCGATGACTGCCAGGACGCTTTGAAAGCCGTTCTAGACGCCGCGATAACCCTTCAACCTCGAGTGTGGATCACGACCATGCGCGAGGTCGCCGCGTGGTGGCGCGAGAAGGCCGGTTTCAGCGCTGAAGTTAGCGAACATGGCGCGAGTTTGCGCATCCGTTTTGTCTGTTCCGAGCGCGCCACCATCCTTCTTCGTAATGTGGTAACTGGCGCCGGGGTTATTCCCTGGGACGGCGCCACCCAGGCGCTGCAGAGCCGGGAGCTTGAGGTCGGCGCAGAGCGCCGACCGTTTATCGGCGTAGCCGGCGGCGCCGACGCGGAGTTGGTCGGTTTTCTGCGTGAACAAGGATTCATTCTTGAGACCGGCTTGGCAGCACCGTCCTGCGCCATTTATCTCGACGCGAATCTGTTGACCGCTCTTTCCAACCGTCGTCGGCTGCTCGATTACATCGAAAGTTCCCAGGAACCGCTAGCGCGCTTCGGACGCTGGCCATACGGTGCTAAGAGCGCCCTTAGTATTACCGGTGATCTCGACGCTTTGAGCTTGGTTGATTATGCGGCGCGCGTTTTCGTCCATTAACAAACTGCACCGGCGCCAGCTCGGCAAAATGAACGATGCTTGGACAACTGATATGAGTGTCGCAGAGATTACCAAGCGCGCCACAGCGTCTCATCCCGGAACGCTGCAACGGAAGCGGGAAGCACCGGGGGCGGTCGTCCTGGGCGGCGACTTCCTGGGTCTCGGCATCGTTCGCAGTCTTGGGCGCAAGGGCGTGGCGGTTTGTGTTGTTGACGATGAACACTCGATTGCGCGCTTTTCACGATTTACCACTTGCGCCGCGCGTGTCCCCAACCTGCGCGAAGAGAGTCGGATCGTCGGCTCGCTCCTCGATCTCGGCAGGCGGCTGCGGCTTAGGGGATGGCTACTCTATCCGACCCGTGAGGAAATCGTTGCCGCGTTATCGCGTAATCGCGCCGCGCTGGCAGAAGTTTTCCGGGTGACGACGCCGCCATGGCGGACTGTCAGGTGGGCGTGGGACAAGCGCAACACCTATCGGCTGGCAAATCAACTTGCTATTCCCGCGCCCAGAACATGGTACTTGCGTGACGTCGATGGATTAGAGTCCGTCGACGGTAATCCGCCGTGGGTGATCAAGCCCGCAATCAAAGAGAATTTTATTTACGCCACCAAGGCCAAGGCTTGGCGCGCCAACAATCGCGCGGAATTAAACCAACGATTTGCCCAAGCCGCTAAACTCGTCGGTCCGGGAGAAGTTATGGTGCAGGAGCTGATTCCGGGCGATGGCAATCAGCAGTTTGCCTACTGCGCCTTTTTTAAAGAAGGCCGCGCCGTTGGAAGCATGACCGTGCGCCGCCGGCGCCAGCATCCGCCCGAGTTTGGCAGAGCCAGTACTCTCGTCGAAACTATCGAAGAACCGATTCTGGAGAAATTATCGAAACGCTTTCTCCGCGCGATTGATTATTATGGTTTGGTCGAGCTCGAGTACAAATTCGACACCCAAAATCGACAGTTCAAATTGCTCGACGTCAATGCGCGCGCATGGGGTTATCACACCTTGGGTGTCTGCTCCGGCGTTGACTTCTCGTACCTCTTGTTTGCCGATCAGATGGGCGAGCCGCTGGCGACCTGCCGGGCGCGGGTCGGTGTCAAGTGGATTCGCCTCGTAACCGATGTGCCAACCGGGGCCCTCGAAGTTTGGCGTGGCAGTCTCGCTTGGCGCGAATACTTGCGATCTCTAGCCAACGTTCAGGCCGAATCAGTCTTTTGCCGCGACGATCCGCTGCCGGGATTTATGGAACTAGCATTAATCCCGTATCTAGCAATCAAGCGAGGGTTCTGATGCCTCACTTCATAATCGCCGGCATTCTACTTGCTCTGATCACCACTGTGCCGCTTGCATGGAAATGGCAGTTGGGCACCGCGCGAACGGGTTTGACAGTGGGCGCAATGGCTTTGATCGCCGGGCTCATCATGGCATCGCTAGGCGACATGTTGCCGCCGAATGTGATGCTTCGTACCGCAGCGGTATGGCTTCTCACCATGGCTTCTGCGACAGCGGTTCTGGCCTATCGCTTTTATAGGGACCCTGAACGGAAGATTCCTGAACGCAGCGATGCCATCGTCAGTCCGGCCGATGGTGAGATCATCTACGTCCGCGAAGCGTCGCAAGGATTGTTGCCGGTCTCTACCAAATTTGGGCGCCACTATACTCTCGAAGAGCTTACCAAAACGCCGCTTCAGTCTGCTGATTGCGTCGTTATCGGCATTGCCATGAGTTTTCTCGACGTCCATGTGAATCGGGCACCGATCCAAGGTCGAATCACTCTTCAACGCCACTTTCCCGGAATTTTCGGTTCGCTGAGATTGCCGGAGATGCTTTTTCAAAATGAGCGCGTCACAACCGTGCTGGAGAACAACGACTTGCAAATCGCAGTGGTCCAGATCGCTTCCCGGCTGGTCCGGCAGATCGCATCGTTTGTCGGTGAGAACCAGGAAGTCAGGCTGGGCCAACGGATCGGCGCCATCCGGCTTGGTTCGCAGGTTGATCTTGTGTTGCCGGCGCGGGAGGATCTGCGGATTTTGGTAAAGCCCGGGCAAAGAGTGCACGCCGGGGCGTCGGTGGTGGCGGAGTTCAAACCTGCGCTGCAAAACACCAAACCACAAGGAGGACCCAGAGAAGAGCTGGAGATCTCCACCGAAAACGCCGCGATTGCACAGCGTGCGGGAGCGCCGATGTGAACAATTTCAGGATGGAAAACTCCTCGGAACAAGAACTCAAGCCGTTTCATTCGCTGGGGGTTTCTCAACCTATTGACGGTTCGACCTTACTTAAGGCACACCGTCAGCGATCCCCGACCGTGTTTGCCGGTCAAGGTGACGGCACGTCGTTACGAGTTTTGGCGATCGATCCTGAGTCGGATCCACGTTGGCGGGCGTATGTCTCGCTTCATCCACACGCACTGATTTATCATCATCCGTTCTGGGTGCAGGTGCTGAGGCAAACTTATGGCTATAAACCTGCGGCGCTTGCGTGCGAGGACGATTGCGGCACGATTCGTGGCATCCTGCCGCTGTTTCAAACCCATGGACTGATAACCGGTCGCAAGCTCGTATCATTGCCGCATACCCCAGTAGCCGGGCCGCTGGCCGATGATGCTGCGGCCACCGCTGCGCTGATTAGAAGCGCTGCCGAGTGCGCGACAGCAGAATCACGAACGCGCGTGGAGCTCAAGCTTTCCTCGGCCGTGGCGGCTGATGTAATCGGCAGGGACATCTGTATTCCCTGGGAAGAGAGCTATATGCTTTCTCTTCCGCAAGATCCGGAAAAACTTCGCTTTGGTAACTCTCGCAACCACGCGCGCATCCGATGGTCACTCAACAAGGCCGAAAGATTAGGCGTCAATATCCGCATCGCCGACAACGAAAACGATCTGCGAGCCTGGTATCAATTGTATCTTGAGACCATGCGTTGGCATGCCGTGCCGCCTCGATCCTTTCACTTCTTCGCGACCGCTTGGGCGATCCTGCGACCTGCCGGCATGTTGCGGCTGGTCCTTGCAGAGCAAAGCCGGTCAGAACCACGCAAGTTATTGGCCGGTTCCATTTTTCTCATGTTCGGTCGAACCGTTTTCTACGGTTTCAATGGGCGGCGACGAGAGAATCTGTCACTGCGTCCCAATGATTTGATTCAATCGAGGGCGATTCAGGACGCTTGCAGAGAAGGTTATCAGAACTATGATTTCGGCGAAGTCGGGGAAACCAATCAAGGCCTGGCAGAGTTCAAGACCAAGTGGGGCGCTTTACCGCAACGCTATTATAGATTTTACTATCCGGCGCCGAATCGAGTAGCGACAGAGGTGCTGCGGGAAGACAGCGCGCTCCATCGAATGGGCAAGATAATCTGGCGCAGGCTGCCGCTCGGCGCCACCGCCGAGTGCGGCAGATGGATTTACCGATACCTGTAGATCTCAATTGGAAAAACACCATGAAACATAATCGCCGGAGACGCGCTGTATGGAACCCTCTCCGGCGGCGGCTTGCTTTGCTCGGCGGCACCACTACATTCGCGGACATCGTGCACGCAGCGGGGTTAATATTTAATCCGTATCGATTACTTCGCGGACCGGCCATCCGACGCTATGAAGCGGCGTTTGCCCGGCGCATTGGCGTGCGCTACGCGTGTAGCTTTTCTGCCGGCAGGGTAGGGTTTTACGCTCTGTTGCGGGGGCTGGATGTCGGCTCGGGTGACGAGGTGCTCCTGCAGGTACCCACTCACATCGTTGTGCCTAATGCGATCCGCTATACCGGCGCGCAACCCGTCTATGTGGACTGCCGGCTGCAAGACTACAACATGGACTTGGATCTAGCTGAACAGAAGATTTCGTCACGCACCAAGGTGCTGGTTCTGCAGCATACTTTCGGCATCCCGGCTGAACTCGATAAGGCATTGGCTATCGCTCGGGATCACGGAATCACTGTCATAGAAGATTGCGTTCATGCCCTCGGATCGCATTACAAAGGGCGGCCCGTTGGGAGCTTTGGACAAGCGGCTTTTTTCAGCACTGAGGAAACCAAAACCATCACCAGCACCATGGGCGGCATGGTGGTCACTGACGATCGAGAGCTTGCACATCGGATAGAAGCATTTCAGGCAAGTTGTGCGTGGCCGTCCGCTTGGTTAACAGTCCGGTACCTGCTCAAATTGATTCTTTACCACGTTTTGACCGAACCTCACCTGCACGTCTACACACGCGCGCTTTATGAGCTGCTCGGCCGGCGCCAGCCGATTCCTGGCGCTACATCGGCAGAAGAACAGCGAGGTGCTCGCCCGCTCGGTTACACAAAGCGGCTGGCCAACGCTCAAGCCGCAGTCGCATTGCGCCAACTTATCCGCCTCGACAGCAACATCGCGGATCGTCGTTGGGCGGCCGCAGCCTATGCAAAACAATTAGCGCCTTACGGCTTCCGGCTGCCGCAAACGATGGAGGGCGCCGAACCCGCCTACGTCCGTTATCCGGTTTGCGTCGAGGATCGGGCCGCTGCTCAACAGCTAATTGCACCGCACGCTGTCGTGGGACTCTGGTTTACCTCGGTGCTCGAAGAGGCGGTGAACCCGGTGCTCGCCGGCTATACCGCGCGGTCATGCCCGATCGCGGAAAGGGTCTCTAAAGAGCTCATCAACCTGCCCACTCACTCCCACGTGACCCAAAAAGATATCGAGCACATCGCGCGGGCCTTAGCCGAACTGGTGCCGGAAGCCGTCGGCTCCAGACATATCGAGCGTGCGCAGTCACCCCGGGCCGCGCCGGCTTAGAGGGGTTCTATAAATGGTTAAAGCGGCATGCAGATCGCTCACAACATCAACTCATCACCGGGTATCGAAGCCTACCCGAAGCTACGTCTGAGTTTCTCGCAGCAGCCAAGCGATCCGGCTTGGGACCAATTCGTCGCGGCAACACCAGGCGGCCATCACGCGCAGACCAGTCTCTGGGCGCAGCTCAAGACCTCTATCGGTTGGTCGGCGGCGCGCGTGATTGTCACAGCAGAAGATCGGATAGTTGGCGGCGCGCAATTGCTCCGGCGCACTTTGCCGCTAGGCGTGGCGATTGGCTATGTGCCGAAAGCGCCGCTTTTAGCAATCGATGACCCCAGGCTTAGCCGTTGGCTAATAGACGCGCTGCATCAGATCGCCCGGGCGCAACAAATCCAGGCGCTTTTTCTCCAGCCGCCGGAGGGCGCCCAAGCAATGTCCGCGTTGCTCAGAGGCTGGGGCTTCGAGCCGAGCGTGGTCGAGACGCTTCCGGCCAACGCAGTGATTGTAAGTCTTAGTGATGGGCTCGATGCGATGCTGGCGCGAATGAAACCAAAAACCCGCAAGAACATCCTGCTCGGCGAGCGCCGTGGAATCAAAGTACGCTGCGGAACACAAAGCGATCTCGACAAATTTCACCAGATGTTGTGCTCTACAGGCAAGCGTCAGTTTTTTCCCGTCTATCCCAAGGAATATTTTGTCGCCCTGTGGCGGCTCTTTGCGCCGGTTAATGCGGCGCGGTTGCTGCTTGCCGAACACCGCGGCGAAGCGGTATCAGCGATTTTGCTGCTGGCGTGCGGAGACACGGTGACTGCGAAATGCGCCGGTTGGTCCGGTCAATACGGCAGTTGTCATCCGAACGAGTTGATTCACTGGGCAGCCATGAAATGGGCTAAAGCCGAGGGGTACCGCTACTATGACTTTGAAGGCATCAACCCTGAAATCGCCGCCGCGCTGTCGGCGGGCCCGAAGCGTTGCGACTTCCTGCCACGGAACGCCGCATCCTTTAAGTTAGGGTTTGGTGGCGATCTAAAATATCTGCCGGAGACCCAGGTCTACATTTATCAACCGCTACTTCGCTGGATCTACAAAACCGGCCGTTTCTGGCTGGCAAACAGCGCGATCTTGGCGAAAGCTCAAAGCCGCTTGCGCGGCACCGCTCCAGCCGGCTGATTCCCCCTGCTGGCGCTTACTCATCGGATCACTCTCGCAGTAAGGACGACCATGGAAGCTTTAATCCCGAAAAGTCGACCGGCGCAGGGCATTGAACGCAGGAGCTGCGCAGATCCCTTTGCTGGCGCGGTCGTCAGTGTCGATCCGCGCAGTGATCCTGGTTGGGAAGCGCTCACACTTGCCGGGCCAAGCAGCGTTTTCCATTCCGCGCCATGGCTGCGTGTCCTTGGAAAAACTTATGGCCTTGAGCTTAATGCGCTGATTGCCCTCAAGGCTGATGGTGAACCCTGCGCCGGCTTGCCGTTTTGTCGCTTGAGCGACATGCTCGGCCATCGCCTTGTGGTTCTGCCTTTCTCAGACTACTGCGATCCACTGGCTGAAGAGCGCGGCGATTGGACATTGTTGGTTGAACAGCTTGTGCGCGAGCGCTGCGCCATCTACCTGCGCTGCCTCACCAGTGATCTGCCGCTCGCCGACGAGTGTTTTGCCGTATTGAAGGAGGCGAAATGGCACGGCATCGATCTGAGAGCCGAACTGGACCAAATCTGGAAAGGTATCAGCGATGCCGCGAAAAGAGCGATCAAGAAAGCGCGCCAAGATGGTGTGCAGCTCCGGCTGGCCCGCAGCGAGGACGAACTGCGGGCTTTCTTCGAGATGCACTTACGGCTGCGCAAGTATAAATATCGTATGCTGGCGCAGCCCTATGTTTTTTTTGAGAACATCTGGCGCGAGTTTGTCGGCAACGGCCAAGGCGCCTTGTTGCTGGCGCTGTATCAGGATGAAATCATCGCTGGTACTTTTTTCCTCGAATGGAAAGATACGCTTTATTACAAGTTCAATGCATCGACCGCAGATCATCTTGCGTATCGTCCTAACGATGCCCTGATCTGGGAAGGAATTCGCTACGGTAAAGCCAAGGGATACCGGCAGGTCGACTTGGGCTTATCCGATTGGGACGAAACCGGGCTGCTGCGTTTCAAGCGCAAATATGCCAGCGCCGAAAAATCTATAACCTTCCTGGCCCACGGCGCTAGCGATCGTCACGCCGAAGCCAAAACGCTCCTGCTTCAGATGATCCGGCTGTTCACTGACGAGTCGGTGCCGGATTCGGTGACAGCGCGGGCCGGTGACTTGCTCTATCGGTATTTCGCTTAATTGGATCACTCCGCGCAAAGCCCGCGGCGGCTGCTGTCGGCAGCTGCACAATTCCATGCCTGACGCACGTCAAATTTTTAAGAATACCGCCGCGCTCGCGGCGGCCATGCTGATCGAGAGAGCGAGCTCGGTATTTCTGACCTTGGTGGTTTCACGAACGCTTTATGCCACAGGCCTGGGCATCTATTCGGCTGCGTTGGCGATATTCGCAGTTTTGGCTGTGGCGGTCGAGATCGGCTCCACTAGTTTTCTGATGCGTGAGATCGCTCAGGATCGTTCCAGAACCAATCACTACCTGGTGCATCTCGCCACCCTCGCGGTCATCTTTGGCATCGCCGTCATGGGTTTGTTCTCGGTGTTAATCCCTTTGATGGGCTACTCGTCCGAACTTACCAGGAGCCTTTCTGTGATTGTTCTGGCCCTCATCCCAGCGACTTTGAACACGATGCAGGAAGCGGTCTTCATAGCTCACCAACGAGTCCATTTCCAGACTTACACCACCGGGGTCGCGGCTCTGCTGAACACCGGCTTGAGCCTTTACCTGCTGGCGCGGGGTCATGGTATTATTAGTCTG
>Ga0307409_100002140_pt1 | contig 10176 bp, 9 predicted proteins | sample 322Ometagenome_2_FD_203888 | JGI IMG/M metagenome (GOLD analysis project Ga0307409, IMG submission 203888) | Maize rhizosphere microbial communities from greenhouse at UC Davis, California, United States - 322HYB-O-2 | ecosystem: Host-associated > Plants > Roots > Rhizosphere > Soil | place...
CGGCGGGTGGCGCCAAGAACGGCGCGCGGGCCGGCACCGCGGCGGGACGTCGCGCGGCTGCGCCGGCGCGCCGTTCTTCGCGATCATGAAGTTGACATGCTGCCGGCCAGGCCATGATCGAAGGTCAAATTCAGGCACAGAATCGCGCCCCGGAGTCACCAGAAGTGACCTTCGATCATGGGATCGGTGGGCGGGAACCTCGTCCTAGGTCGACGGCTCTGTGTCCGCATGGGTACGCAACCGGTGAGCTGTGCGCTCAGCCGTCGGGCGGTTCTCGGTGGGGCGGGGGCGCTGGGCGCCGCCCTGGTACTTGCCGCCTGCGACTCCCCGGCGGCGCCCGCCTCGTCGGCGACGCCCGCCTCGCCGGAGGTGACGCCGCCGCCCACGTCGAACGGGCCGCCCGGTGCGCTGGTGGCGCTGGATGACCTACCGGTCGGCGGCGGCGTGATCGCTCCCGGTCCGCTCCTCGTCGTGCGGGCGTCGGCCGACGAGGTGCACGCCTACGATGCCGTCTGCCCGCACCAGCGGATCACGATCGGCACCCCGGACCCGTCGGGCACGATCACCTGCCCCGGCCACGGTGCCCGCTTCGCCGCCGCGGACGGTCGGCTTCTCGCCGGCCCGGCCCCGACCGGGCTGACGGCGGTGACGGTGGCCGTTCGCGACGGCGTCGTGTACCGCGCCTGAGCCTCCAGATCTTGGGCATCCGGGACGCAGCGTAGGGCCTCATTGACGCCTCGCATCCAAGATTCATAGGCGCCGCACAGCCATGAACCGGAAGGGTGCCACTCTCGTGTCTGCGACCATGGGGAAGGCTCGAGAGAGGATCACGGTATGACGGAACTCCACGATCAACCCGGCACGGCCACCCGGCGCGGGGTGCTGTTCGGTGCGGGCGCTCTTGGTGCCGGCGCCATCCTGGCCGCCTGCGGTGGCGAGGAGCCTTCGGCGAACAACCCGCCCGCTGACGACCCGACCGAGGGGCCCGCCGACGACGAGAGCCCGGAGCCGACGCAGGCGTCCGAGGGCATCAAGACCAGCGATGTGCCGGTCGGTGGCGGGATCGTCGTCAAGGAGCAGGAGACCGTCGTGACACAGCCGACGGCCGGCCAGTTCCAGGCGTTCTCGGCGATCTGTACCCACCAGATGTGCGTCCTCGCCAACGTCTCCAACAATATGATCAACTGCACCTGCCACGGCAGCCAGTACAACATCGCCGACGGCTCGGTCGCCCGGGGTCCGGCGACGAGGGCGCTGACCCGCAAGCAGGTGACGGTCAATGGCGACACGTTGACCGTGACATAGTTTCCCAGCGCATCGCGCGCCGCTCGTCGAACCCAGTCGGCGGGCGGCCGTTCGCATCCAGGCGACCCGCGATCCCCACGATCATGAGTTGGCGTCAGCGAAACCCGTCGATCCATCACGTCAACTTCATGATCGGCGGAGGGGGTGGGCGGCGCGAGGGTGGGGGATCGTGACAGGGCGGAGAGTTACGCTCGCGGAGTGGCAGCAGCCCTTGGCCGTCAGGCGGTGAGCTTCCGCCCGGCGCCGGGCACGATACCCGAGGAGCCGGGCGTCTACCGCTTCCGCGACGCGACTGGTCGGGTCATCTATGTGGGCAAGGCCCGCAGCCTCCGCCAGCGGCTCAACTCGTACTTCGCCGACACGTTCGGCATGCATCCGCGTACCCAGCAGATGGTCGCCGCCGCGGCCGGGGTCGACTGGGTGACGGTGAGCACCGAGGTGGAGGCGCTGCAACTCGAGTACAACTGGATCAAGGAGTACGACCCGCGCTTCAACGTGAGGTACCGGGACGACAAGTCGTACCCGTTTCTGGCCGTGACGCTCAACGAGGAGTATCCGCGCCTGATGGTGATGCGCGGGGCCAAGCGCAAAGGCGTGCGCTATTTCGGTCCGTACTCGCACGCGTGGGCCATCCGGGAGACCCTTGATCTGCTGCTGCGCATCTTTCCGGCCCGCACCTGCAGCGCCGGCGTCTTCAAGCGGCACAGGCAGATCGGCCGGCCGTGCCTGCTGGGTGACATCGGCAAGTGTTCCGCGCCGTGCGTGAACCGGGTCGACGTCGACCAGCACCGCGGCATCGTGGACGAGTTCTGCGACTTCATGGCCGGGCGGACGGACCGGTTCGAACGCGACCTCGAGGCGCAGATGCGGGCGGCCGCGGCGGAGCTGGAGTTCGAGCGGGCGGCCCGACTGCGCGACGACCTGGCCGCCCTGCGGCGGGCGATGGAGAAGCAGGCCGTGGTCCTGGCCGACGGTACCGACGCCGACGTGGTCGCGTTCGCCGAGGACGAGCTGGAGGCGGCGGTCCAGGCTTTCCACGTGCGCGGGGGGCGGGTGCGCGGGCAGCGCGGCTGGGTGGTGGAGAAGACCGAGGTACTGTCCACAGGGGACCTCGTGCATCAGTTCTGCACCCAGGTGTACGGGGGAGCGGTCGATGTGGAGGGTGGATCGGCCGACCTGCCGCGTGAGGTGCTGGTGCCCGAGCTGCCGACCGACGCCGACGCGCTCTGCGACTGGTTGAGTTCGCTGCGCGGGGCCCGGGTGAGTCTGCGGGTACCCCAGCGGGGCGACAAGCGGGCCCTGATGGAGACCGTGGCGCGCAACGCCGGCGAGGCGCTCGTGCAGCACAAGCTGCGCCGGGCCGGCGACCTCACCGCCCGCAGCCAGGCCCTGGAGGAGATCGCCGACGGGCTCGGCCTGGCCGAGGCGCCGCTGCGCATCGAGTGCTACGACGTGTCGCAGATCCAGGGCACCGACGTGGTGGCCAGCATGGTGGTCTTCGAGGACGGACTGGCCCGCAAGAGCGAGTACCGGCGGTTCGTCATCACCGGCGCGACCGACGACGTGTCGGCCATCTCGGAGACGCTGCGCCGGCGCTTCGCCCGCTACCTGCAGGCCCGCTCGGCCGGAATGCTCGACGAAGACAGGCCGGCCATCGACCCCGAGACGGGCCGGCCGCGCAAGTTCGCGTACGCGCCGAACCTCGTCGTGGTCGACGGCGGCGCGCCGCAGGTCAACGCGGCGGCCGCGGTGCTCGGCGACCTCGGCATCACCGATGTCGGGGTGTGCGGGCTGGCCAAGCGACTGGAGGAGGTCTGGCTGGCCGGCGAGCCTTTCCCGGTCATCCTGCCGCGGACGTCGGAGGGCCTGTACCTGCTGCAACGGGTGCGGGACGAGGCGCACCGATTCGCGATCACGTTCCACCGCCAGCGCCGCTCGAAGCGGATGATCACGTCGGCCCTCGACGCCGTACCGGGTCTCGGCGAGATCCGCCGCAAGGCGTTGTTGCGGCGCTTCGGCTCGGTGAAGCGGTTGAGCGCGGCGAGCATCGAGGAGATCGCCGAGGTGCCGGGCATCGGCCGGCGCACGGCCGAGGCGATCGTGGCGGCGCTGGGCGAGCCGACGACCGAGCGAGGAACGAGCGAGGCGGAGGCGAAGCAAGGCGGGCTGGGACAACCCGGACCGTCCCAGAATGGCTGAGTGGCCGCGCCGACTAGGATCTGGGATCTCCGGACAAATTCGGACACAGGAGGCGTACGGGTGACCGAAGGCAGGGCCGGCGCCGCGGCCCGCCGGGCCAAGCTGGACGGGCCGGCTCCGCCGGCGGCGCTCGATGGGCCGGCTCCGCCGGCGGCGCTCGACGGGCCGAAGGCGTTCGATGGGCCGGTGCTCGATGGGCCGAAGGCGCTCGACCGGCCGGCTACGACGGTGGAACCGGTGGAGCCCGGCCGCGGCGACACCGACCTGGTGATCGTCACCGGTGTGTCCGGTGGCGGACGGAGCACGGTCGCCCGGGCCCTGGAGAACGTCGGGTACTACGTCGTCGACAACCTGCCGCAGGTACTGATGCTCGACATGGCCGAACTCGCGTTCAAGGCCGGCGGCAGCGCCCGGCGCACGGCGATGGTGCTCGACGTGCGCGGACGGGCCTTCTCCACCGACCTGGCCGGCGCCGTGCGTGCCCTCCGGGAGCGCGGCTTCTCCCCGCGGGTGCTCTTCGTCGACGCCGATGACGAGGTGCTGATCCGGCGCTTCGAGAACGTCCGCCGCCCGCACCCGCTGCAGGGTGACGGGCGCCTGTCCGACGGCATCCGGGCCGAACGCGCGCTGCTGACCGAGGCCCGCGAGACGGCCGACGTCGTGATCGACACCAGCCATCTGAACGTGAACCAGCTGCGCAGCCGGGTCGAGGAGCTGTTCGCCGGCGAGGACGCGCGGCGGCTGCGGGTCACCGTCCTGTCGTTCGGTTTCAAGTACGGGATACCGCAGGACGCGGACTTCGTGGTCGACGCGCGGTTCCTGCCCAACCCGTACTGGGTGCCGGAGCTTCGCGACCACAGCGGGCGCGACGAGCCGGTCAGCCAGTATGTGCTCGGCCAGCGCGGCGCGAAGACGTTCGTGGAGACGTTCGTACGGCTGGTCAACGCCACCGCACCCGGCTTCGAGCGGGAGGGCAAGCGGTACCTGACCGTGGCGGTGGGCTGCACGGGCGGCCGGCACCGCAGCGTCGCCATCGCCGAGGAGCTCGCCCGCCGGTTGCGCGAACTGCGCCTCGCGGCCAGCGCCCAGCACCGCGATCTGGGACGGGAGTAGGCGTGCGGGTGGTGGCTTTCGGCGGTGGCCACGGTCTCGGCGCCTGCCTGCGGGCGTTGCGTCTGCTGCGCCCGGACCTAGACCTCGACATCACCGCCGTGGTGACGGTCGGTGACGACGGGGGTTCGAGCGGGCGCCTGCGGGCCGAGCGCGGTGGGCTCCCGCCGGGCGACCTGCGCCAGGCCCTGGCCGCCCTGATCGATCCCGACGATCTGGTGTCGCGGCTAAACGTGGAACTGCTCCAGTTCCGCTTCGACGGCTCCGATCCGTTGGGTGGGCACGCGGTCGGCAACCTGCTCCTGGTCGGGCTGATGGAGCTGACCGGTGATCCCGTGGCGGCGCTCGACCGTGCCCGGGCGATGGTCGGGGCCGTGGGCCGGGTACTGCCGATGTCCCGGACGCCGCTCGACATCGAGGCCCGGGTACGGGGGGATGACCCGACCCGGCCGTACGAGGTCACCACCGTCCGTGGTCAGCACGCGGTCGCCGTGAGCCGGGGGGTCGTGGAGGATGTCCGCCTCATCCCACCCGACGCGCGTGCGTGCGATGAGGTCGTTGATGCGGTGAGATCGGCCGATTGGTTGCTCTTTGGGCCGGGATCGTGGTTCACCAGCGTGATCCCACACCTGCTTGTGCCCGATCTCGCGGCCGCCGTGACTGCCAGTGGAGGCCGTCGACTGGTTACGCTCAACCTCGCAGCCGAGTTGGAGACCGCCGGCCTGTCGTTGCCCGACCATCTGAGCGCGCTGGCCCGTTACCTGCCTGGCCTGCGAGTCGATGTAGTTCTAGCCGATGGGAAAGCGGTTGGAGATCCCATCGGTCTGCAAACTGCGGCAGAATCGCTGCGTGCGCGATTGGTGCTGGCCCCGGTTGCCGTCCCTGATGGCGTACCGAGGCATGATCCGTTCGCGCTCGCGAGCGCGCTGCGCGAGGTGTTGACCCACTCGTGACCGTGACGGAGCGACAACACCGGAGGACGGGCCGCGAGGTCCCGACAGCAACGCGAGGTGACACGTACATGGCGATGACCGCATCGGTCAAGGACGAGTTGAGCCGCGTCGATGTGTCGAAGCCCTGCTGCCGGCGGGCCGAGATGGCCGCGCTGCTCCGGTTTGCCGGCGGCCTGCACATCGTGTCGGGTCGGGTCGTTGTCGAGGCGGAGCTGGACACCGGAGCGACGGCGCGCCGGCTGCGGCGCGAGGTGGCCGAGGTCTACGGGTACTCCAGCGAGTTCCACGTCCTGGCCTCGGGGGGCCTCCGCAAGGGCAGCCACTACATCGTCCGCGTGGTCAAGGACGGCGAGGCGCTGGCCCGCCAGACCGGGCTGCTCGACGTGCGTGGTCGGCCGGTGCGCGGTCTGCCACCCCATGTCGTGTCGGCCAACACCTGCTGCGCGGTGGCCGCGTGGCGGGGCGCGTTCCTGGCCCACGGTTCGCTCACCGAGCCGGGCCGGTCCTGCGCCCTCGAGATCACCTGCCCCGGACCCGAGTCCGCGCTGGCCCTCGTCGGCGCCGCCCGTCGCATCGGCGTCGCCGCCAAGGCCCGCGAGGTGCGCGGTGTCGACCGGGTCGTCGTCAAGGACGGCGACGCCATCGCCGCGCTGCTGACCCGCATCGGGGCGCACGCCAGCGTGCTGTCCTGGGAGGAGCGCCGGGTGCGCCGCGAGGTGCGGGCCACCGCCAACCGGCTGGCCAACTTCGACGACGCGAACCTGCGCCGCTCCGCCCGGGCCGCCGTCGCCGCCGCCGCCCGTGTCACCCGTGCCCTGGAGATCCTCGGCGAGGACGCACCGTGGCACCTGACCAGCGCCGGCCGGCTGCGTCTGGAGCACAAGCAGGCGTCCCTGGAGGAGCTCGGCACGCTGGCCGACCCGCCCCTGACCAAGGACGCGATCGCCGGACGGATCCGCCGCCTGCTCGCCCTGGCCGACAAGCGGGCCCGCGATCTCGGCATTCCGGACACCGAGTCGGTCGTCACCCCGGAGATGCTCGCCTCCTGACCCCGGTCGAGGGCACACCCGGCGTCATGATCGCCACCAGTGTCGTGCAGTCGTGGTCTCCCGGGCCGCCCGAGACCACAAGTGCATGACAGTTGTGATGATCTTGGGCGGGTCGCGCACGGGTGTCAAAGGGCACTGGCGGCGTGCCGCATCTCGGCGTTCTCACGCCCCGGCGGAGTGGATCTTGAGATGCTTCGATAGTGTGCGGTTTGTGCGGCGATGAGGCCGACGACCGGCCGAACCCGCGACCCGAGATCCCCGTGATCATGAGGTTGACGCCCGCCCAAGGGCGCCGATCATGACGTTGGCTTCATGATCGGAGCGATCTTGGAGGGCGGCCGGGGGTGGCGGGACGGTGTTGCGTGGCGCCGGTCGCAAGCTCCCGTCGGCTTGCAAGGCGCCGCGTGGCCTAGAGGCGAGAACCGAAGAGGAGTGTGTCTCCTGTGACTGTCCGTGTTGGTATCAACGGATTCGGCCGGATCGGCCGCAACTTCTACCGTGCCGCGCTCGCGTCGGGTGCGGACATCGAACTGGTCGGCGTCAACGACCTCACCGACAATGCCACGCTGGCGCATCTGCTCAAGTACGACTCGATCCTGGGCCGGCTGCCGTACGACCTGAAGGCGACGGCCGATGACATCACGGTCGCCGGCAAGACGTTCAAGGCGTTCGCCGAGCGCGACCCGGCCAAGCTGCCGTGGGGCGACATCGGCGCCGACGTCGTGATCGAGTCGACCGGCCTGTTCACCGACGGCACGAAGGCGAGGGTCCACGCCGACAACGGCGCCAAGAAGGTGATCATCTCGGCGCCGGCCAAGAACGAGGACGTGACGCTGGTGCTCGGCGTCAACAACGACGCCTACGACCCGGCCAAGCACACGATCATCTCGATGGCGTCGTGCACGACCAACTGTCTCGCGCCGATGGCCAAGGTGCTGCACGACGCGTTCGGCATCGAGCGTGGCCTGATGACGACCATCCACGCGTACACCCAGGACCAGATGCTCCAGGACGGCCCGCACAAGGACCTGCGCCGGGCCCGGGCCGCCGCCATCAACGTGGTGCCGACCTCCACCGGCGCGGCCAAGGCCATCGGCCTGGTGCTGCCGGCGCTGAACAAGAAGCTCGACGGCTACGCGTTGCGGGTCCCGATCCCCACCGGCTCGTGCACCGACCTGACCGCGACCCTGTCGCGCGAGACGACCGTGGACGAGGTCAACGCGGCGTTCAGGGCGGCCGCCGCCGACGGACCGCTGAAGGGCATTCTCAGCTACACCGAGGACGAGATCGTCTCGGGTGACATCGTCACCGACCCGTCGTCGTGCATCTTCGACGCCGGCCTGACGAAGGTCATCGGCAACCAGGTCAAGGCGGTCGGCTGGTACGACAACGAGTGGGGCTTCTCCAACCGCCTCGTCGACCTCGTGGGCATAGTGGGCGCCGACCTGTGAGGAAGCTCGACGACCTCCTGGCCGAGGGGGTACGGGGTCGGCGCGTGCTGCTTCGGGCGGACCTGAACGTGCCGTTCGACAAGGAGCGGGCCGGGGTCATCACCGACGACGGGCGCATCAGGGCCGTGCTGCCGACCATCACCGCGCTGCGCGACGGCGGCGCCCGTACCGTCGTCCTGTCCCACCTGGGCCGGCCGAAGGGTGCGCCGGACCCCAGGTACTCGCTCGCCCCCGTGGCCACCCGCATGTCCGAACTGCTCGGGGCCGAGGTCTCCTTCGCCCCGCAGACCGTCGGCGAGGCGGCCGCCGCCGCGGTGGCCGGTCTGGCCGACGGCGGTGTCCTGCTGCTGGAGAACCTCCGGTTCAACCCGGGCGAGACCAGCAAGGACGAGGCCGAGCGGCTCGCCTTCGCCGAGGCCCTGGCGGCGTTCGGTGAGGCCTATGTGGACGATGCGTTCGGGGCGGTGCACCGCAAGCACGCGAGCGTGTACGAGCTGGCCGGCCGGCGGCCGCACTACGCGGGCGGGCTCGTGGTGCGCGAGGTGGAGGTGCTGCGGCGACTCGCGGAGGGCGGCGACCGTCCGTACGTGGTCGTCCTGGGCGGGGCCAAGATCTCCGACAAGCTCGGCGTCATCGAGGCGCTACTGCCCACAGTGGACCGGCTGCTCCTCGGTGGCGGCATGGCCTACACGTTCCTCAAGTCCCAGGGGTACGAGGTCGGTGGCTCGCTGCTCGAGGCGGAGATGGTCGGCACCTGCGGGGACCTGCTGGCCCGCGCCGGTGAGAAGCTCCTGCTCCCGTCCGACATCGTGGCGGCGACCGGATTCGCGCCCGACGCCGACCACGACGTGGTGGCGGCCAGCGCGATCCCGGCCGACCGTGAGGGCCTCGACATCGGTCCGGACACGGTGTCGTCGTTCGCCGAGGCCATCGCCGGTGCCCGGACCGTGTTCTGGAACGGGCCGATGGGCGTGTTCGAGTTCCCGGCGTTCGCCGCCGGCACCCGGGGCGTGGCCGAGGCGATCACCAAGGTGGACGGGTTCACCGTGGTCGGCGGCGGGGACTCGGCCGCGGCGGTCCGCGTCCTCGGTCTCGACGAGAGCGCGTTCAGTCACATTTCCACCGGCGGCGGCGCCTCCCTGGAGTACCTCGAGGGCAAGCGCCTACCCGGCCTCGAGGCGTTGGAGCGCTGATGGCCGCCGAACCGCGCCGTCCGCTGATGGCAGGCAACTGGAAGATGAACCTCAACCACTACGAGGCCAACAAGCTCGTCCAGCAGCTCGCGCATTCGCTGACCGAGAAGGACCTCGCCGCGGTCGAGGTCGTGGTGCTGCCGCCGTTCACGGCCATCCGCAGCGTCCAGACCGCCGTCGACGGCGACAAGTGGCAGATCGGGTACGGGGCGCAGGACCTCTCGGCGCAACCGGCCAGCGGGGCCTACACCGGCGAGGTGTCCGGCGCGATGCTGGCCCGGCTGGGCTGTTCGTACGTCGTGGTGGGCCACTCCGAGCGACGGGCCTACCACCACGAGGACGACGAGCTGGTCAACGCGAAGGCGAAGGCCGCCCTGGCCAACGACATCGCGCCCATCATGTGCGTGGGCGAGGGGCTGGAGGTCCGCGAGGCCGGTGAGCAGGTGGCCCACACGCTGGCCCAGCTCGACGGCGGGTTGGCCGGGATACCGGCCGAGCAGGTCCAGCGGATCGTCATCGCGTACGAGCCGGTGTGGGCCATCGGCACCGGCAAGACCGCCACGCCGGCCGACGCCCAGGAGGTCATCGGCGCCATCCGCGGCCGGCTCGGGCAGTCCTTCGGTGCCGACGTGGCCGACGCCGTCCGCATCCTGTACGGCGGATCAGTCAAGGGTTCCAATATCGCCGGAATCATGGAGCAACCGGACATCGATGGCGCCCTCGTCGGGGGAGCGAGCCTCGAGGCCGGCGAGTTCGTGCGCATCTGCCGCCTCGGCGAGGTCCTCGGCTCCTGACGGGTGCAAGCCGCCTCCTGTCGACTCCCTCCCCGCGTTGATCATGAGGTTCGGGGCCTGGAAACGCGTTGACCATGAACCTAGGTTCATGGTCAACGCTGGGGGCGGCGGCGCGGGGCGGT
>Ga0307409_100002141_pt1 | contig 10174 bp, 7 predicted proteins | sample 322Ometagenome_2_FD_203888 | JGI IMG/M metagenome (GOLD analysis project Ga0307409, IMG submission 203888) | Maize rhizosphere microbial communities from greenhouse at UC Davis, California, United States - 322HYB-O-2 | ecosystem: Host-associated > Plants > Roots > Rhizosphere > Soil | place...
GAAGTCACGGACGACCGCGACCAGATCGGCAAGGACCCCTTCGTGCTGATCGTCGAGGACGACCCGACCTTCGCCTCGATCCTGCTCGATGCCGCCCATGAGGCCGGGCTGAAGGGCGTGATCTCGACGGCAGGGGCCGGCACCTTGTCCATGGCGCGCAAACTGCAGCCGACGGCAATCACCCTCGACCTTGGCCTCGCCGATATCGACGGATTCGTGCTTCTCGACTTGCTGAAGCATGATCCGGAGACGCTACACATCCCGATCCACGTCATTTCCGGAGCCGATCGCAGCCGGTCCGCGATGGCTATGGGAGCGGCCGGCGTAACCGAGAAGCCGGCTGAGCGTGCCGATCTCGTCCGCATTTTCGGTCCTCTGGCCGAACAAGCGGAGAACCAGAAGCCGCGGCGGCGTAAGAAGGCTCCGACGGAACCCGTCAGCAGGCCGGTGCCGGAGCTCGCGGGAGCGAAGGTGCTGATTGTGGATGACGACATTCGCAACATCTTCTCGCTGACGAGCGTTCTTGAAAGCTACGACGTGGAAGTTTTGCACGCCGAACGGGGCAAGGACGGCATTTTGATCCTGGAACAGACGCCTGGCGTCGATGTCGCGCTGATCGACATCATGATGCCGGAGATGGACGGTTACGAGACGATGCAGCAGATCCGCAGCCACCCGGAACTGGCGGACGTGGTGCTGATTGCGGTGACCGCGAAGGCGATGAAGGGCGATCGGCAGAAGTGCCTGGATGCGGGTGCTTCCGACTATATCGCCAAGCCGGTCGATATCGAGCTTCTGCTCGCGCTGCTGCGCGTGTGGGTCGCTCGCGCTCGGGAGGGGTCGCAGACAATCGCGGTCGAGGCCGCGGAGTAAGGGATGAACGGCCCGATTGAACAGTTGCCGGTGGCCCACCAGGCGGACGAGCAGGCTGAACCGTTCGACGCCCTTCGTCCGCGCGTGCTGCTGGTCGATGACGACGAGCGCAATCTACTCGCCGTTGCGAACGTACTCGACGACCTTGGGGAAGTGGTGCTCGCCCGATCTGGCGAGGAGGCCCTACGCCATCTGCTGAAGGGCGAGTTCGCGGTCATCTTGCTCGACGTCTACATGCCCGGGATGGACGGATACGAGACCGCCCAGATCATCCGCAAGCGCGAGCAAACGAAGGGCATTCCCATCGTCTTCCTGTCGGCGGTGAACAAGGAAACCGAGCATCTCATGCGCGGCTATTCGATGGGTGCCGTCGATTATGTCTTCAAGCCGGTTGATCCGGTGGTGTTGCGCTCGAAGGTTACCGTTTTCGTCGACCTTTTCGCCAAGACGAAGGAGATCGAGCGGAAGGCAGCGCAGGAACAGGCCCTCAACGCGGAGCTTCTACGGGCGGAGCAGGAATTGCGCCGCGCGGAACAGCGGCAGGCGGCGATCATCCAATCGCTGCCCATGGTCCTCTATCTCGAACCATTCGAAGCTGAAAACCGCTGGCCTCATTATGTGAGCGGCGACTTCCACGCGATCACCGGCTTCACATTGGACGACGTCCGCAAGCAGCCGACAATGTGGGAGGACCGGCTTCACCCGGACGATCGCGACGCGGTGGTTGCAACCATCGAAGCCCGACGGACGAGCGGCCGCTCATCGGTCGAATATCGCTGGCAGAGCGCCGACGGCACCTACCGCCACTTCCTCGACCAGGCCGTTCTGCTCAGGGACAGCGACGGGCTCCCAGTGGAATTCGCCGGCACGCTGACCGACATCACCGAACAGCGCTCCCTCGAGAACCAGCTCATGCAGGCGCAGAAGATGGACGCCATTGGCAAGCTGACGGGCGGCATCGCGCACGACTTTAACAATCTGCTTGCGGCGGTCATCGGTGGCCTTGGGCTGCTCGAGAAGCGCGCTTCCCTGGCGCAGGAGGAAGCCCGCATCCTCACCATGACCAAGCGGGCCGCCGAGCAGGGAAGCGAGCTCGTCCGGCGCCTCCTCGCCTTTGCGCGCCGGCAGACGCTCGAGCCGCGTCCGATCCGCATCCGCCAGCTTCAGGAAGCCGTCACGGATCTGCTGACGCACACGCTTGGCGGGCTGGTGCAGATCGAATGGCAGGTCGGCGGCGAGGTACCGGACGCATTCGCGGACCAGGCCCAGTTGGAGCTCGCCCTGGTCAACCTCATCATCAATGCGCGTGATGCCATGCCGGACGGCGGCACTGTCACCATTTCCGTCGACACGGCGGAGGTCGTGGGTGACCATTCGCAGGGACTGGCAGCTGGTGGCTATGTGCGGCTGCGGATTTCGGACACTGGCAGCGGCATTGCTCCGGAGCATATCGAAAAGGTGCTGGAGCCCTTCTTCACCACAAAGGAAGTGGGCAAGGGAAGCGGGCTGGGACTGCCGATGGTGTACGGATTCGCCAAGCAATCGAATGGCGCATTCCATCTGGAAAGCAGTATCGGAAACGGAACCACCGCCGAATTGTGGATCCCGCGAGCTCCAGAATCCGCGGAAGACAAGCCTTCGGAATCCCGCGCGGAGGAGACGGTTGTCGCAGCGCCCTCGCGCCCGCTTCACATCCTCTTGGTCGATGATCATCCCGAGGTGCGCACGACAACGGCCGCGATGCTCGAGGAGCTGGGTCACACCGTTGTCGAGGCGGCCAATGGCCAGGAGGCACTGACGGCACTTAACAACGGTGCAGCAAGCTGCGACCTGCTCATCAGCGACTATGCGATGCCGCACCTCTCCGGCACGGAATTCCTGCGTCAGGCACGGAAAATCTGCCCGGACGTGCCGGCGTTGATCATCACCGGCTATGCGGAAGCGGACGCGGTGCGCGACAGGCCGGAAAGCGTCGAAATCCTGCTCAAGCCGTTCACGCCGTCCGCGCTTGAAAAGGCTGTCGCACGCATCTGCGGTGGGGGACCCGTGACCCATTGAGCACAACGCCGAGGCAAACGATCCGACCGTCTCTTGCGGTGAAGCGAGAAACCGGAAGGGGCCGACGGCTGTTTGTTTGACGTATTCCATCGGAATTTTTTAAAGGTCTGAGGTGTCCGGTATCAAAGATCCGCGCGATGCGGACTTCGAAGAAGCGAATTCGCAACTGGTTGCTGGGTTGAAGAGCTGCCGATCGGTGGTCGAAAACTACCGTGCGATGCTCGCACCAGAGCAGGACGCGCCGACCACCGATGGCGCCATCGGCGATGCCGAGTCCGGCGAGAGCTTCGCCTAATCTGAACTTGCGGCTGTAACTCGGTCGGAGAAACGGCAATACTCTTGCCCGGGCTATTGCCGGGGGCGCGTTTGGCTTCGCTGCATCTTTTCAACGACCCGTCGGGTCTCGCCTGGTTTATCGTCGCTGCCTATTTCGCCGGCGCTCTCTCCGCCTTCGTTGCGAGCCGGTCGGCTTCCAGGATTGAAGCACGATTCTGGCTTGGAGTGTCGCTCCTGCTACTCCTTCTCGGCTTCAATAAGGAACTGGATCTGCAGTCGCTGCTGACCGAGTTCGGCCGCACTCTGACGCGCTCGATCGGCATCTACGAGCAGCGCGCCCTTTTGCAGGGCCTCTTTTTGCTGCTGCTGGCCGGCGCGGCGACATTCACGATTCTCCACCTGAGGAAGATGCTGCACGGATCATCCGCGTCGGCGAAGACCGCCGCTGCCGGAATCGCAATGCTGTTCGCCTTTATCCTTCTTCGCGCCGCCTCGTTCCATCACATCGACGACTGGGTCACCGTAGATGTTCGCGGCCTTCGCAGCGGCTGGTGGCTGGAGCTGGCGGGCATCGTGGTGGTGGCGCTGTCGGCGCTTGCTTTTCGAGCTGAATCACGGCGTCGCTGAGTGCGGCGAAGAGAACTGAAGAACGCTGCTGAGGCTCACATTTATCAATGTAGAACAAGCTTTAGGGCCTATCGGCAATAATCTCGCTAATCCACGTCAGCTATTTGAACCGCCGTTTCCACGGCTGCGTTCCGGGGTTCGCTACAGTTCGTAGCGTACAACGGAGGATAGCATGGCCGGAACGAAGAGCGGCGGGTCGAAGCGCGGGTTTGCCGCAATGGATCCCGCGAAGCAGCGGGAAATCGCCAGCAAGGGCGGAAGGGCGAGCCACGGCGGTGGCCGCAAGAGCTCAAGCAGCACGAGCCGCTGAGGACTTTCGAACGATTGCGGCGCCGGACGGACTCGTTCCGTTCGGCGTCTCATTACCGGAACAGCAGTGACAGCCGGGCAACCGCGCATCAAAATGCAGCGTTGACCGGCAAACATGTATCGATCCGATCTCAAGACACGCGACAAGGGCGGGGCGATCGCCGCGGTGGTTGCCATCCACGCAGCACTGCTTTTCGTCTTCCTGCACTTGGCCGGAAGGATCGATCTTACGAACCCGCAGCGCGTTCTCCAGGTCTTCGACATCACCGAAGTGCCGCCTCCTCCCCCGCCGCTGCCGGAAGTCCCGCGTCCCACTGAGAAGACCCAAAAGCCCAAGGATCCCGAAGGGGAGGCGTCTCAGGAGAATATCAGGAGCCAGGCGACACCAGTGGTTGCTCCAAAGCCGCCGATCGCGCTGCCAATCCCGCTACCGGTCAACGTGACGCAGACGCCAAATGAAGGCGCTGCGCCCACGCAGGGCGCATCGGAGCTTCCCGGACCAGGCGCAGGCGCCGGCGGGACTGGGACGGGGACCGGCTCGGGCGGGTCGGGAAGCGGAACGGGCGGCGGCGGCGGTGGCGAAGGCACGCGCCCATCGCTCGTTCGAGGAATCACCGGGCGTGATTATCCGCAGGAGATTTTGAGGCGCTGGCCACGCGCCGGTGCCATTTATCTTCGCCTAAGGATCCTGCCCAATGGTCGTCCAAGTCGCTGCGACGTCATGAGATCGTTCGGCGATGCTCTGGCCGACCAGTGGACTTGCAGCCTGATGATGGAGCGCGGGGAATTTCGTCCCGCCAGAGACTCGCGCGGAAATCCGATCGAAGCCTGGTTCGGATACGTTCAGAGATGATGGCTAGGTCAGCCCTCGCCAACCGGGCTCGACCCGCCTAGATGCGCGCCTTTATGGAGTTTGCCGAGGCATGATCGAAGCCGAATGGTGGGAATATGAGAGCGCGGACGAGATGGCGGACGCGGTCGCGGGCGATGTCAGCTTCATCATCGAAAGCGCCCTCGATGCGCGCGGATCATCGCTTATCGCACTTCCGGGCGGAAACACGCCAAAGGCGATCTACAAGGCGCTGGCCGCCAAGAAGCTGCCCTGGAAGCAGGTCACGATCATCCCCACCGACGAGCGCCTCGTGCCGATGGACGACGAGCGCAGCAACATTCGCGGTATCGCCCAAGCCTTCCTTCCGGCCGGCGCTCGCGTGATCCCGATCACCGGCGATATTCCGGACTACAGGCTGGCGGGAAATTCGGCGGATGCGCGGCTGCAGGACCTGTCCTGGCCGCCGGACCTGGTATGGCTGGGCGTTGGAGCCGACGGGCATACCGCCTCGCTGTTCACTGGACCCGATCTTCAGGACGCGCTGGAGGCCCCGAAGGCCCGCCGCGCCGTTGGCGTCATGCCGGACCCGCTGCCCCAAGAGGCGCCCGTCGCCCGCGTGACCCTAACGCGAGGGGCGATCCTTTCCGCCCGCACTGTGCTCATCACCCTCACCGGGGATGACAAGCGCGAGATGCTCGAACGTGCGATTGAGGACGGGCAGAGCTCTAAGCTGCCGATCGGCCGCGTTCTTGCGGAGGCCGAGCAGCCGATCGACATCCACTGGGCCCCCTGAGCCCCGGTTAGCTCTGCCAGCCCCCGCCGAGGGCAAGGAATACCGAAACCAAATAGTCCGACAGCTGCGCTTCGGACCGCGCCAGCTCTGCTTCGATGTTCGACAACGAACGCTCCGCATCCAGCACGATCTGGAACGGATCGCGGCCGGCCTGATAGCGAAGCCGGGCTATGCGCGCGGCTTCCGCGGCGTGCGCGCGCGCGCGCCGTAGGCTGTCGCGCCGCTCCAACTCGCGCGCATAGCGGGTGAGGCCGCCTTCCGTTTCTTCGAGTGCGCGAAGCCACGTCCCGTCGAAATTGGCGAGCGCCGCGTCGGCCGAAGCCCGTGCTTGCCCCAGCCGCGCACGGGCCACTTCCATGTTCGGGAAGCTCCAGCTGATCAGCGGGCCGATATTGAATCGAAAGCCGTCGCCGATCGCACCCAAAGAAATCGCGCTGCTCCCGACTGAGCCGCCGAGCGTCACTTTCGGGTAAAGGTCGGCTGTCGCCACTCCAACCCGAGCCGTGGCCGCGGCGAGTTCGCGCTCGGCTTGGCGGATGTCCGGCCGCCGGGAGAGAAGCGAGGCACCGTCCCCGACTGGAAGAGGTCGGGATAGCTGGGGCGGGTGCTGGCATCCCGCGACTCGCGCCGGGAATTCTGCTGGTGGGCGTCCTGTCAGGACTGCCAGACGAAACAGCGCGCCCGCACGCTGTGCCTCCAGCGTTGGCAGCGTGGCTCGGACCTGCTCGAGCTGGGCGCCGGCCTGTCCGGTCTCGAGAGCCGTGCCGCGACCGCCTTCGAACAGGCGGCGCGTCAGATCGAAAGTCTGCTCCTGGAGCCGCAATGAGTCGCGGGCGACCGCCAGTTGCTGGCCGGCACTGCAGGCGTCAGCATAGGCGCGCACCGTTTCGGCAGCGACGCTGATCCGCGTGTTGTCGAACGCGGCCTGGACCGCACCGACGTCTGCGCGGCTGGCCTCGATTGCGCGCCGGATGCCGCCGAACAGGTCGACCTGGTAGCTGACGTCCAGGCCTGCGTCGTAGCGCAAGGCGGGATCCCCCCCGGGATCCTGCGCATAGCGAATGTCCGCGTTGAGGTCGGTGGTGGGAAGCCGTCCGGCACGCGTCTCGCGCAGCAGCGCCCGGGCACGGGACAGGTTCGCGCTCGCGACGCGAAGGTCCGTGTTGGCCATGAGCGCCTCTTCGACCAATTGATCGAGCAACGGGTCGGCGAAAAGGCTCCACCAGCGGCCCGGCGGCTGGTCCTGGGTGAAGGTCGGCGATCGGGAACTCAAGAAAGACGCTTGTGCCTGAGCCTGGGGCGCTGGTGACCGATAGTTCGGCCCGACCGCCGTGCAGGCCCCCAGCGCGAGAGCGGCTGTGAGCGTCAAAAACCGCCTCATTCGGCAGGCTCCGCATGGCCATGCGAGTGAAGCGTGCTGTGCTGCATCGCCTTCGGCATGAAGCGGTCCAGCCCCCGGCAGACGACGTAGAATACGGGCGTGAAGATCAGGCCGAACAAAGTCACGCCGACCATTCCGAACGCCACTGCCGTGCCCATCGCCTGCCGCATCTCGGCGCCGGGGCCCACGGCGATCGCGAGCGGGATCACGCCGAAGATGAAGGCGAAGCTGGTCATCAGGATCGGCCGCAGGCGCGACTTGGCGGCATGCACCGCTGCATCGAACTTGTTCATGCCCTGATCGTCCTCCGCCTGGCGCGCGAACTCGACGATGAGGATGGCGTTCTTGGCGGCGAGGGCGATCAGCACGATCAGGCCGATCTGCGTCAGGATGTTGTTGTCCTGTCCGCGCAAGCTCACGCCCGTCAGCGCCGCGAGGACGCACATCGGGACGATGAGGATCACGGCGAGCGGAAGAGTGAGCGACTCATATTGCGCCGCCAGCACCATGAAAACGCAAAGCACCGCGACTGCGAAGACGAGCGGAGCCGTGTTGCCTGCAGCCTGCTGCTGGAAGGCGAGGCCCGTCCATTCGAAACCGAAGCCCGGCGGCAGGTTCTTCGCTGCCAGTTCCTCCATCGTCCGCAGTGAGTCGCCCGACGCGATGCCCGGCGGCGTCTGGCCCTGCAGCTCGGCGGCCGGATAATTGTTGTACCGCGCCACCTGCACCGGCCCGCTGCCGTACCGGAAGGTCGCTACCGCGGAGAGTGGGACCATCTGACCCGATGACGAGCGTACCTGCAGGCGGCCCACGTCGGCGAGGTCGTCGCGCGCGGCAGCTTCCGCCTGAGCGGTGACCCGGAAGGTCCGGCCCAGCAAGTTGAAATCGTTGACGTAGGTAGAGCCGAGATAGGTCCCGAGCGCGTCATAGACCTGGCTCGGCTGCACGCCGACGAGCTGAGCGCGGTCACGGTCGACGTCCGCCTCGATCCGCGGGGAGCCCGTGTTGAAGAGCGAAAAGACCTGCCCGATGCTCTTGCTCTGTTGCGCTGCGCCCATCATCGCGAAGGTCGCGCCCTGCAGCGCTTCGTAGCCGGCGCCTCCGCGATCCTGAACCATCATCGCAAAGCCGCTGCCGTTGCCCAGACCGGGAACCGGCGGTGGCGACAGGAAGAAGACCTGCGCGTCGTCCACCGCGGCGCCGACCGCGCCCGTGAGCGCACCGGCCAGTTCGGCCGCTGACTCGCCCGCTCCGCGCCGATCCTCATGTTCGGCCAGGCGCAGGAACATGATGCCGCTGTTGGAAGCGGGACTGAATGTCGATCCGTCGAGCCCGGCGAAGGCGGCCGTCTCGAGGATCATCTCGTTCCGCGACACGACCTTGCGGATGCTTTCCACGGCGGCCTCGGTCCGCTCGAGCGAGGAACCGGGAGGAAGCTGGATGACTCCGATCAGGAAGCCCTGGTCCTGGTCCGGGATGAAGCCCGTCGGCGTGGCGTTCAGCCGCCACACGGTGAGACCCAGCAAGCCGCCGTAGATGACAAGCATGAGCGTCGAGCGATGCACGAGCTTGGTGGTCAGGGACCCGTATCGGTGGGAGACCCAGTCGAAGCCCTGGTTGAAGCGGGCGCCCGTCATCTTGATCGTGCGCATCCAGCCGCGTCGTTCCTCGGCATAATCCTGCCCGCTCGAATGCGGCTTCAGCAGCAAGGCCGCGAGAGCAGGGGACAGGGTCAGCGAAATGATCGTGGAGATAGCGGCGGCGGCAGCGATGGTGACTGCAAACTGGCGATAGAAGATGCCCGGGATGCCGGAGATGAGCGCTGCCGGCACGAACACGGCAACGAGAACCAGGCCGATCGCAATCAGCGCGCCTGAAATTTCCCGCATCGTGCGGTGCGCGGCCTCGCGCGGCGAAAGGCCATCGCGGATGTGCTTCTCGACCGCCTCGACGACCACGATCGCGTCGTCGACGACGATGCCGACAGCGAGCACCAGCGCGAACAACGAAAGCGAATTGATCGAAAAGCCGAGCGCGAGCTGCACCGCGAAGGTGCCGACCAGCGACACGGGAATGGCGATGATCGGGATGATCGCCGCCCGCCAGGTCTGGAGGAACAGGACGATCACCAGCACGACCAGCACGATCGCTTCGATCAGCGTGCGCTGGACCTCGTTCACCGACTCCTGGACATATTCGGTCGGGTTGTAGGGGATGGAATATTCAACGCCGGGCGGGAAGGATCGTGACGCCTCTTCCAGGTTGTTGAGGACACCCTCGGCCGTATCGAGCGCGTTCGAGCCGGGAAGCTGTTGAATGGCCATGAACACGGCTGGTCGCGTGCCGGACGTCCCCCGGATGCTGTAGTCTTGGCTGCCGATCTCAACGCGGGCCACGTCCCGCAACCGCGTGATCGCGCCGGTCGCCTCGTCGGTCTTCAGCACAACGTCGGCGAACTGGTCAGGATTGGTCAGCCGGCCCTGCACCTGGACCGGCAATTCGAACGCGGCGCCGCCTCGCCGCAGCGGAGCCTGGCCGACGGAGCCGCCGGCGACTTGCACGTTCTGCCCGCGAAGCGCTCCGACGATCTCTTCCGAGGTCAGGTTGCGGGCGGCAGCAGCGTCCGGATCGATCCAGATGCGCATCGAGTAATTGCCGCCGCCGAACACCTGGACTGCACCGACGCCCGGAAGCCGCAGAAGCCGATCGCGAATGGTCGAATTGGCGTAATTGCCGACATAGTCGATGTCGACGGATGGGTCGGTGGACGTCAACGCCGCCACCATCAGGAAGTCGGTCGCCTGCTTGTTGACGGTGACGCCGATCTGGCGGACCTGGTCGGGCAGGCGCGGCTCGGCGAGGGCCACGCGGTTTTGCACCAGCACTTGCGCCGTATCGATGTCGGTGCCCGGCTGGAACGTGACGGTGATCCCCGTCAGTCCCTGGCTGGAGTTCGAGCGCATGTAGAGCATGCCCTCGACCCCGTTGATCTCCTGCTCGATCGGGGCGGCGATGGTTTCCGCCA
>Ga0307409_100002144_pt1 | contig 10172 bp, 13 predicted proteins | sample 322Ometagenome_2_FD_203888 | JGI IMG/M metagenome (GOLD analysis project Ga0307409, IMG submission 203888) | Maize rhizosphere microbial communities from greenhouse at UC Davis, California, United States - 322HYB-O-2 | ecosystem: Host-associated > Plants > Roots > Rhizosphere > Soil | place...
CTGGGATGCAATCAAGACCATCCCCGACTGGCGGAACGACGTCGTCGCCGAGGTGACGATCGATCCAAATGCGAAGCCGCAGGCCGCCCAGGGTTCGACCTACACCGTCCAGGCGGGCGACACCCTCAGCAAGATTGCCAAGGAGCAGTTTGGCAACGCCAACGACTACATGAAAATCTTCAACGCCAACAAGGATCAGCTGACCGATCCCGACAAGATCAAGCCGGGCCAGGTGCTGAAGATCCCAGCCAACGCGTAGACATGAGCGAGAAGCTGCAGCTTCTCTGGTTGTTCGTCCTGGCCGCGCCGGTTGCGTGCGTGGCCTGGACGGTCACCCACGAAGAAGTGTTCAGGGAAGTCCACGACTGGTGCGTCCGCAAGAGCGAGACGTCGCGCAACATCCTGAAGCGCAAATTTTTTTATCTCTTCACGTGCGAGTACTGCTTCAGCCACTACGTGGCCGCCGGAGCGGTGCTTATTACGGACTATCGCCTGCTGCTGCCCGATTGGCGCGGCGGCTTCGTGGGGTGGTTCACGCTGGTGTGGATCGCCAACGTCTACATGAGCCTGTTCGGCAGGCTGCGCCTGGACATCAAGCGCGAGAGAGTGGAGATCAAGATTGAAGAAGAAGAAGCCGGTGTCGGCGACGGCAACGCTACACCGCAGACGGTTCGCGCGCCGAGACTAGCCGCCGCAGCTCGGCCGCCAGCACGTCCGGCGAGCAGGGCTTGAAGAAGAACGCCGCCACGCCTTCGGCGCGAGCGCGCTGGCGAACCGCTTCAGTGCCGCACGCCGTCACCATCACCACGGGAATATTTTTCGTGCGCGGATCCGACGACAGCCGCTGAACAAAATCCCACCCACTGATATCCGGCATCGCAAGATCGGTAACGATGACGTCCGGGCTCTGCTCGGCGGCGCACACGAAGCCGGCTTCGCCGCCGCACGCAGCCATCGCGCTGAAACCCTGGCTGCGCAAGACGATCAGGCTCATTTGCAGTGTGTCTTCGTGGTCGTCGACCACGAGCACCACGGGCAAGCGTTCCGCGCCGGACATGCGGTTCATCTGAGGACTCGGTTTGAGAGACCCCACCATACCTGATTCGGCAGGCGCTATTGCAAAGTTTCGATGCGACAGTTTGCGTCAGGTTCGCACGAGACCGACGTTCGCCGGCCCGTTGATCACATCGCCGAACTTCGAGAAGCGCGAGCCGTGACACGGGCAGTCCCACGTTTTTTCGGCGGGATTCCACGCCACGATGCAGCCGAGGTGCGGACACACGGCCGATCGCTCGTGCACGGCGCCCATTTCGTCGCGGTAAACCGCGATTTTCGCCGCGTCGCGCCGGATCACTGCTCCGGAATCCTTAGGGATGTCGTCCACCGACTCGACGTCGCCCTTCGTCAGCCAATCCGCGTACTGCGCCGCGACGTTCAAGTTCTCCTTCGCGAACTCGCCGCTGGCTCGCAGCGTGATGCGGCCAGGGTCGTACAGCGATTCCCATGGATTGCGCCGCCCGAGGATCAGGTCGGTAATCAGCATTCCCGCAATGGTGCCGTGCGTCATGCCGTTACCCGAATCGCCGGTCGCCATGTAGACGTTGTCGGCATCGAGCGGATTGCGGCCGATGAAGGCCAGGCCATCGACCGGCTCCATCACCTGCCCGCCCCACTTGTGCGTCAGCTCCCCCATCATCGGGAACCGCTCGCGCGACCACGATTCAAGACGGCGATGACGCTCTTCCGTGTTGGCCTCTTGTCCAGTCTTGTGATCTTCGCCGCCGACGATCAGCAGATCGTGCTCGGCGTCGATGCCGGTTACCAGCCGAATGTAGTGATACGGATCGCCGGTGTCCCAGTACAGGCCCAGGGTCACTGATCCCTTCGCGACCGGCGCGCCGATCACATACGTCATGTACGGCGCCTGCTTCGTATGCACCACCACGCGATCGTTGACCGGCGTGTTGGTGGCGACGACGATGCTGCCGGCGCGAATGGTGTGGCCGCTCTTGGTGACGACGGCCGCGTCCTTGCCGCCGTCGATCGACTTCGCGTGGGTGCCGTTATGAATCCTGCTGCCGGCGCGCACGATGGCTTCCGCCACGGCGGCGAGATATTTCAGCGGATGAAATTGCGCCTGGTTGGGAAAACGCAGGCACGGACCGGTGTCGAACGCCAGCGGCGCGCGCCCGGCCTTCGCCACGTTATGCAGGCCGGCGCGCTGGACCGCAGCGAGTTCGTGATCGAGATAGTTCTCGTCGTGCTCCGGGGCGCAGAACAGGTAGCCGTCGAGACGCGTGAAGTCGCACGCGATGCGCTCGCGCGTCACGATGCTTTCGATGCGGTCGATGGCCGCCGTGTGACTGTCCGCGGCCAGCCGCGAGCCGCGCTCGCCGTGGTAGCGCTCGAGATCCATGAAGCGATCGTCCAGCGCATTGACGAGGTGCGCGGTGGTGGCGCCGGTCATGCCGCTGCCGATGCTGCCATCGTCGATGACCACCACCGACTTCCCAACCTGGGTAAGCAGATATGCAGTAGTAAGTCCGGCAATGCCTGCGCCGACCACGCAGACGTCCGCGGTCTCATCGCCGGCGAGGGGAGAATACGATGGAACCTTAGCTGTATCGGACCAGATGGGTCCTTTGATCTGGGAAGCCATGCGAGGGGTACAAGCAACGCTTGTACCCTGCTCAGTCCGAGATGGCTTTGGCGACGCTCTCGACTACGGCTTTCTCTGTAGGAAAGCCGGTACGCGACTTCTCCGCCACCTTGACGTCGTCGACCCAGACGGAGAATTCACCGCGGCCGCCGGGTTCAATAGCGGCGTCGTGGTTCAACGAGTCCTTGATCAGCGCCGCCACACGGGCGGCGCGCGGCTCGTAATTTCACACCACGCAGTAGCGAATGCGGACGCGGCTCATCAACTGGTACTATAGCGCGATGGCCTCACTGATAGAAGCGATCGAGATCAAGCGCAAGTCCTACTTCGAATACGAGAACGCGCCGTATCACTGCCTCGACGTCGAGGTCTCGAAACCGACGGCGCGCGGCGGCCAGACGCTGGTGCGCCTGAAGATGCGCAACCTGATCACGCGCGCGGTGTTCGACAAGACCTTCAAGGCCGGAGAAAAATTCGGCGAGCCCGATCTCGTGATGTCCGCGGCCTCCTACACCTACAGCGACGGCGACGGCTATCACTTCATGGACCAGAACACCTTCGAAACGCTGACGCTCGGCGCCGACATCCTCGGCGAGGATCGCGGCCTGCTGGTGGACAACGTCGAGGTGCAGATTCACCGCTACAACGGCCAGCCGATCGGCGTGGTGTTCCCTCCGCACGTCGAGCTCACGGTGACCAACACCGAGATGGGCGTGCGCGGCAACACCGCCAGCGGCAGCGTGACGAAAACCGCGGTGCTCGAAACCGGGCTCGAGATTCAGGTGCCGCTCTTCATCAAGGAAGGCGAGAAGGTGAAGGTGCACACCGAGACCCGCGAGTTCGCCGGCCGCGCCTGAGCGCATTTTTCTAGCTACTAGCTACTAGCTACTAGCTACTATTACGGCCTCAGCAGCAGGCCGATCGTGAACCGCGAGTAGGCGATGTGACGGCCGACGTCGCCGGTCGGAGGATCCGTCGACAGGCTGCGCAGATGACGCAGATCGAAGCGCACGCCGACGTTGTTCGTCAGCATACCGACGGCGCCAATCCCGAGATTGATCGCCGGCACGGTTCGCCGCACCAGGAACAGCTCGAGGTAATCCTCGGACGAGGCGTGGATCAGGCCGCCGCCGACCACGGCGTAGGGACGCAACCCGCCGCGCGTAAATCCAGGCGGCAAGGACAGCACGACACTGCCGGTGAGGTCGTTGAGATAGCTGCCGCTCTTGACGAGCGGCGTGATCGAGGACACTTCCTCGTTGGCGAAGAACCCGGCGATGTTGGCGAACTCGACCTCGTAGCCGATGATGCCATCGTCAATCTTCCGCGCGCCGATGCCGAGCACCAGCTTCTTCTTTCCAGATGCGAGCTCGAGATCGACGATCGACGTCGAGCCGCCGAACTTGGTGCCGAGAAACGGCATGATGAAGAAATCGGCGCGGGCCGTCGACGACGCCGCCAACACCAGGACGCACACCAGCAGGGCACAGCGCGGCGTCGGCAGGCGCATCAGATGAAGAGCCGCAGAAAGACCTTCACGAACGGCGACGAGGTGACGTTGGCGTTTTCCAGGTCATAGCTCTTGGTCAGGCCGTCGCTGTTGGCAAGCATGATCAGGGTGGACTTCGTATCCGGACTGGACGGCGTCGGGAGAATCTTGACGATCAGCGCCGACGATGCATCGGAAATATGGCCGAACGTCCAGACCAGCCGGCGCCCGGATTCCCTGGTCACGAACCAGCCGAGGCCGGTCGGCATTTCGACGCGGATGGTGTTGGCGCCGTTCGGGAGGTCGAACGACTGGTTGCTCCACATCAGGTCGAGCGTCGAGGCGCTGAACGGCACGCTGTCGAAGCGGGCCTTATCGAGCTGCGATTCAAAATTAATCAGGTCGTCGACGGTGGAGACCATGCCGCTCGCCGCATCGAGTCCGTAGGACGGGTACTCCGAGCGCGAGGCGCGGCCTTTGGCGTCGATCTTGTAAGGCACCGCGAGCTCGTCCAGCACCGCACGGTAGCGCCGCACCGTCGTATCGTCGAACAGCGCGCGGCCGGCGTCGCCTTCGGGGCGATTGAGATCCATGCCGGGGACCGATCGCGCCATGCCGGGAATACGGTCCAGGACTTCCGTCGTCATCGCCTGCCGGAACGGTTTGTTGAGGCATTGCGGCGATTCGATTACGGAGGTCAGGCGCGAGAACAGCGCCGGATCGTAACGAAACCGGCCGTCGGTGGAATGCGACAGCACCTGGCGGATGCGGGTATTCGCCACCGGAAAATTGGGCACCAGCAGACGGATGTCCGAATCGATATCGAAATGCGAGCGCGGAAATCGATCGATGCAGACACCGTGAAGCACCCCGGTCATGGCCTGCGTGACGCCGCCGATCGCGTACGGCGTAAAGGAGCGCGTGGGGATTTTCTGTTCGAGGTCGGCGTAGCCGACGTTGTAACGCCTGATGACGACACGCCCGTCCGTGCGCGTCTGGATAATGGCCGCCGACACCCCGGGCATGCCGATTTGCGCTACCAGCGGCTCCAGGTAGCGCTGGAAAATTTCGAACGGGAACTCCTCCTGGGCGGAACCCCGCTGCAGCGGCACCATCAAGACGCCGATAGATAGGGCAACGCAGAAAACCCGGCATTTCATGGTTTTATTGGGGTTCCTCCATCATATATCGGTCATTTGGGCCGTTTGGTGTGCTAAAGTCTCGGCGTTGAACTATTTGAGGATGGCTGAAGCCCGTCTGTACTTTCGATCCGCATTGCTGGCGTTCGTCCTGGTTGCCGCCACTGCCACAGTGAGCGCGGCCCAAACTCAGGCTGAAACCTTGCGCGTCCGTCCGCTGGTCAAGGACGGGCAGGTGCTGGTGTCGTTTTCCCTCGACGGCGGGCTCACCGACGAAATGAAAGCGGTCGTCCAGAGCGGCCTTCGCACGGTCTTCACCTATACCGTCGAGTTGAAGATGAAGGTTCCGGCGTGGGTCGATCGCACGGTGGCAACGGCCGTGGTGTCCGCGAGCGTTGACTACGACAACCTGACGCGCCGCCACACGGTGTCGCAGGCGCGCGACGGCCGCGTCGAGCAGTCGTTCATCATCGAGGATCCGGCGGAAGTGGCACAGATGGTGACGCGCTTCGATCGCCTGTCGCTCTTCAAGACCAAGCTCGAACCGAATCGCGAGTACTACGTGCAGGTGCGCGCCGACGCGCGGCCGCGCAGCAATTCGTCGCTCTGGCCCTGGTCGGGAACCGCCAGCGGCTTCGCGCGCTTTACCTTCATTCCCAACTGAGCTCCAGACTCGTCTACTCCACCGACGGCGGCCGTGTCTGCTCGAAGTGTGGCTGGCCCATCACCAACTGCCAGTGCAGCAAGACGCTTGCCTCCGGAAAAGAAGCCGTCCCCGATCGCATCGTCGCCAAACTCCGTATGGAGAAGAAGGGACGCGGCGGCAAGACCGTCACGGTTGTCTACGGGTTGCCGAACAACGAATCGTTCCTGAAGAACCTGTGCGGCGAATTGAAGAAGGCGTGCGGCTGCGGCGGATCAATTACCGGGGACGGCGTGGAATTGCAGGGTGAATTGCGCGATCGCGTGCGGGCGCACCTCGAAAAGAAGGGATTCGTCGTAAAGGGTTAATATGGTTCCGATGAGAGCGATGTTCGTTCTCGCCGCCATCCTGAGCTTCGCGACACCCCAGGTGTCGTGGGGCGCAATCGAGCATTCGCTCTCGAGCTCCGGCGCGATCGTCCTGTCGTCGCCTGCATCCGGCGTTTCGCAGATCTCGCGCGCCGTCTTCAAGGCCGACAAGGCCTTCAGCAGCGCCGGCACAATCACCACCGAATTTGTCGCGCTGTTTCCGCCGATCGGATCGCTCGATTCGGTCGCGGCGCAGACCTGCGACGCCCCGCATCTCGATCTCGAAGGCCCGCCGCTCGCACCACGCCCGCCGCCAGCGTTCTGAAAATCTCCGAGGGCTTAGGGACCTAGGGGCTTAGGGGCCCAAGGTCCTGGTCGTTTATTTTCAGAAGGGACAGTCATGAAAAATAAATCGCTGGTGCTCGTTGGTGTGATCGTGACCCTGCTTGCCGGGATCCTCAATGGACAGGCGCCGGTGGAGATTCGCGCCGCGTCTTCGAGCGCGGTGGCGGGCTGGCGGCAGATGTCGTCGCCCGGCGGCAACCCGCTGTGGGTCGCGCCGGACATCCGGTTGACGTCCGCAGACATTGCCCGCGCCGAAGCTCGCAAGCTGCCGGACGGCGGACCCGCTGTCGCCATCCTGCTCACCGATGCGGGCGCGAAGAAGATGGCGGAGCTGTCGGCGGCGCAAACCGACAAGCCAATCGCGCTGCTGCTTGACGGCCAGGTGATCTGGGCGCCCGTCGTTCGCGGCGCGATTGGGAAGGAAGCCGTGCTCACCGGCGGCAAGGGCGGTCTCACGCAGCAGCAGATCGATCGGCTGCTCGCGTCGTTCCAGCGGTAACTAACCGGGACGCTGCCGGCGCACACTCGCTCCGGCAGCGTTGCTTTCTCATCTCAGCGCGCAACCTGCCACATACCATCGCTCGCGAAACAGTGGCGCGGCGAACGGATTGCCGCCCGCGTTCAACTGGTTCGCATTCGATAGGTACGAGTCATACGGCGCGTCTGCCGCGGTTAATCCGGTCGCGCCGCGCGCGTTTTCCAGCGTGGCAAACCACCAATCATCGTTTATGGTGAAAAGCGGCGGGAGCTCGATCGACTCCAGGTTGACCTTGCCGTCGGCCGTCATGCCGAAAAACTGGATCAATCCGAAGTTGAACGTCAGCTCCGGCAGCGATGCCGCGCCGGGCACTCGTGCTTTCAGATAGCTCCACGTGTTGGTGAACGGCGACGAGGGACCGCCGCCTGCCGGAGAATGGTCGCCGCCAAGCGCGCGCAGGCCATCGGCGAGCAACGTCTTCACCTGTGCCAGCGACTGCGTGCCGTTCGGCACGGTCGGCGACGTTACGTCGATCGCTTTCTCGAAGCACCCGTTACTACTGGCAACGACTTCATAATCTCCGGGCTTCAACGCGGACATCACATCGACCGTGCCCGCGCGCGCATCTCCTCCGACCATGACCAGCAGGACATCCTGTTCGGTCGCATCGATCAACCGGCGGTACGGCGACGCCGGAATGCCGCCGGTCGCGTCGGGCGGGCCGATCGCGTCGATCACCAGGAGATCCGCGACCTTGCCTGCTTCGATTGATCCGACCTGATCGTCCCATCGCACGGCTCGGGCCGGATTGAGTGTCACCATTTCAACGAGCAGTTGATCGAGCGCGCGCTCGGCGGCGCCCTCGCTGCGATCGTCACCAATGGTTAATCCAGGCACAACGTGTCGACGGCCGCCGAGAACGAACGGATCGCGAAGCGCGCGATCGGCCACCTTCAACTCCGTCAGCAGGTTGGGCGATCCGCCTGGCGTCCAGTCGGTGCCGAGCGACACGGTGACGCCGGCGGCGATCGCGTCGTAGACGGCCGCGGTCTTGCCGTAGAGCAACAGGTTCGACAACGGCGACCACACCAGCTTTGCGCCTCGACCATCGCCGGCGCCGTCCGCGCGCGCCGGCGGCGCGCCCGCCATTTCCGCGAAGTCAGCCGCCTCGAGACCGGCGCCGTGCACGACGACCGTGGCATCGGTCAACAAGCCCTTCGCCTTGAGGACGTCGAATTCCGCGCGCGACGAGACCGGATCGCCCGGGAGACGATCGCCGTCGCGGACGCCTTCGGCAAGATGCACCAGCCACGCATCGACCAGCCCCGCCGACATTCCGCCCTTGACGAGTGCCTGCTCATTCGCACTGATTGCGGCGATCGCCGGCACGCGGCTGAACACGCGTTGCCGGCCGAAGTGAAGCGATTCGACATTACGCGCCAGCAGCGAGTCATACGCGGCGCTGGCGCCGCCGCCCTGCGTTGTCGTGGTGCCGCCCAGGATCATGCGCGCCTTGCCGAACTTGATCACTTCGGCGACGCGGCCCAGACCCGCCGCCGTCGTCATCATCGATGAAGGGTTCGCGACCAGCCGCAGGTATTCCGGCGGGGGCGGGCCTGCGTTCCACTGATAGCGGTTGCCGTACGGTTCGACGCCCTGCGTGCGCCCCGCGCCAGGTTGTTGATGCGAAGACGGCGGCTGCCACAACGGCAACATGTCGAAAAACGGGTGATCGTGAAGGTTGATCAGGCCCGGATAAATGTAGGCGTGTTTGCCGAGCGGCACGCGAACGGCGTCGGTGACGTCGACATGTTCCGGCGGGTGCCCGCCTTGCCACATCGCATCGATGCGTCCGTCGCGAACGAGAATGCTGCCGTTATGAATCACGTCGCGATCGACGTTCATTGTCACGATGGTGCCTTCGAGCAGCATCGCCCCGGACGTTGGCGGCGCGGCATCAACCGGTAATGTTCCCTCGCCGGCAATTACGGCCAGGGCGAGGCCGACGGCGGCAAGCCTTTGGTGAGTCATCATGGAGCTCTCCTGCCTATAGAGGCGAGAAAACCCGCTGACAACTGTCATCGCCGCGGCCGCGGTGCTAAACTCGCGCCCCGACCACGATTCGCGCCCATATACGCGCCAGCATGCCGGCTTCCCAACCGCCACGGACAGAGGTCACCTCGCTGCTTGCCGCGTGGAACAGCGGCGATCAACAGGCGCTGCAACAGCTGGTGCCGATGGTCTACGACGAGCTCCGCCAGGCGGCGCGGCGGCACATGGCCGGCGAACGGCCGTCGCACACGCTCCAGACCACGGCGCTCATCCACGAGGTCTACGTTCGGCTCGCCGGCATGCAGAGCACGTCGATCGGCAACCGCGGCCACTTCCTTGCGCTGTGCGCGAAACTGATGCGCAACGTCCTGGTGGACTTCGCGCGCTCGCGCAACTACGACAAGCGCGGCGGCGGCGCTCCGCACGTCGAGCTCGACGAAGCGCTGCACGTCGCGATCGCGCGCGATCCCGATCTGATCGCGATCGATGATGCGTTGCAACGCCTGGCCGCAGTCGATGCCCGAAAAGCCAATGTCGTAGAAATGCGCTTCTTCGGCGGCTTCAGCGTGGATGAAACCGCCGCGGCGCTCGACGTTTCTCCCGAAACGGTGATGCGCGACTGGAAATTCGCGAAGTCGTGGCTGTTGCGCGAGCTACGCGCGGAATCATCGCGTGGCTGAGCTCGACTGGCGCCGGGTCGAGGACGTGTTTCACGGCGCCTCGGCGCGTGCGCCGAAGCAGCGCAGCGCCTACCTCGATCGATCGTGCGGCGGCGATTCCGCGCTGCGCGCCGAAGTCGAATCACTGCTCGAAGCAACACGCACCGGCGGCGATGCGTTCATCGAGGAGCCCGCCCTGCGCGTCGCGGCCCGAATGATGGCGAGCGACCTGGCCACAGACGATTCGCTGGCCGGCGTCGCGATTGGGCACCTTCGCGTGCTGGGCAAGATCGGCGAGGGCGGCATGGGCGTGGTCTATGAAGCCGACGACATGCGGCTC
>Ga0307409_100002145_pt1 | contig 10170 bp, 22 predicted proteins | sample 322Ometagenome_2_FD_203888 | JGI IMG/M metagenome (GOLD analysis project Ga0307409, IMG submission 203888) | Maize rhizosphere microbial communities from greenhouse at UC Davis, California, United States - 322HYB-O-2 | ecosystem: Host-associated > Plants > Roots > Rhizosphere > Soil | place...
TGGGGGGCCTTTCGTTGTTCTGGGGGGGGGTACGGGTCGAGCTTAGTTGACGGCCCCCGACGTTGTCAGTTGGGGGCCGTCAGGGGTGTGGACGAGGGGCCCGGGTGCTACCCCCTCGGGGCGGGACGGTACAGACTGACGATCGTCCCGCGACAGCGCGGGCCGCCTTGACAGCGGGCCGCGTACCCCTCGGGATAGTCGAGGCGAGCGTCGGCGAGGCTGTCGTACCGCTTGCCGTCGAGACCCTGGCAGGGGTCACACTGTTTCCCGTCGAGGAGCTCGGACGCGAAGAACTCGGCCTCCCACCCGGACTCGACGACCTTCTCGATCGTGTCGATCCTCCCGGTCCCCTGGGCCTGGTGGACGCCCTGCCGGGCCTGGTCTACGGCCCCGTCGGTCGCGGCCCTCTCCAGGGCCTTAGAGACGGTGTCAGGGGTCGCTACGGTGCCGACGGCGAGGGCGTCCTCTTGGACGACCTGGGCGGTCCTCGTCCAGACCCGGGAGGCGGCGGCCCGCGCTGCTGGGGCGAACTGGCCGGCCGAGGGGCGGAGGGGGTCGGGGAGGTCGGTCACGCCTTGCCGGTCGGCTTCGTCGAGGGCGACGGCGGAGGCGGCGACGTAGGCGTCGTTCAGCGCCCCCTCGACGTCCCCCGCAGCGGACCCGATCCCGTCGAGGACGTCCTCCGGTGGGGTGAGGAGGAGCCCCTGGAGGGCTTCCCGCGCCTCGTCCTCGCCGGCCCCGTCCACTGCCCCGAGGAGGGCGGCGGAGACCGTGGCGAAGAGGTCCTCGATCGGGCCCTGGGCGTCCTTCACGGCCCGCTCCTCGATCGCGTCCAACAGGGCGAAGCGGACTTTCGCGGCCTTCTCGTTCGCGTTGAGCGGGCGGGTCGCGTAGGGGACGGAGTCGCCGGTCTCGGCCTGGGCGAGGACGATCAGGTTCCGGGCGTGGTGGAGCGCGAGTTCCCGGGCGTGCCGGTACTCGGCGAGGCCGGCCGTCACCCGAGGCCCCCGAGGAGGTGGACGAGGGCGGAGAAGAGAGGCCCGATCGGGGGGATCGGGACGGCGGGGAGGAACGGGATCATCAGGTCTCCTTCGTCGAACGGTCGTCCGGTTTCGGCCCCCAGCCGGCGTTCGCGCGGGCCCGGTCGAGGTGCTCCCGCCGGGCGAGCTCGACGAGGGCCCGGAAGGACCAGGGGCGGGCCCTGGCCCAGGCGGTGCGGTGCGCCCTCCAGAGCGCCCCGCAGAGGTCGCAGCGCCACAGGTCCCCGGGTGGGGTTGCTGGTGCCCCGGTGGGGGTCGTGGGCGGGGTACAGGCGGTCACTGGTCGCCCTCCTGGGGTTCGTAGAGGACGACGGCCGGGAGGTCGACGTCGTCGTCGTCGTACTCGGTGCGCTCCCCGGTCGAGTGCCATCCGGCGTAGCCGAGGGTGTTCCCGTCGTTCACCTTCTCCAGGACGGCCTCGTCGTCGTCGATCACGACCGCCCCGACCCGGAGGGTCCAGAGGTCTTCCTCGGTTTCGACGATCCGTAGCGCTGCCCGTGCGGCGGCGAGGATCCGGTCCTGGGGGTGTAGCGCGGTCATCGGGTCTCCTCCGTCGGGGCGTAGCGGTAGAGGGTCTGGACCCGGCCGTCGAGGTCGGGGTCGGTCGTGGTCGTCGCGACGACGAGGGTCTCGTCGTACTCGTGCCCCCGGCCCTCGACGATCCGGCGGATCGAGCGGAGGCAGTACTCCCGGCCCCGAGCCAGGTACTCGGGCCCGGAGTCGGGGAGGTGGGCGAAGAGGGCGCCAATCGGGGGGAGGGGTTCGCGGGTCATCGGGTCTCCTGGGGGTTCTGGGTGGTCGGGTACTGGGCGACCTCCTCGTCCGGGACGAAGTCGCCGAGAGGGGTGATCCAGCCGGCCCGCTTGCTGTCTCGGGTCCATTCCCAGGGGATCATCGGGTCTCCTGGGGTGCGAACGGGGCGGCCTTCTGCCGGATCAGGTGGACATCCCTCGGGTCCGTCGCGTCGAGGTAACCCTCGATCCGGGCGTCACGGGCCTTCCCGAGGTGGTAGAACTCCAGGGCCCAGCAGACCACGAAGAGGACGGTCAGGGCCCAGGAGATCCCGGTCAGGACCCGGAGGTCCGTGGTCGGGGGTGTGAGGGCGACCAGGACCCAGAAGCCGAGGGCGGCGTAGCGGGTGTGCTGGTGGGCGCGGGCTCGGGTCTCGTGCTGCTCCGGGGTCATCGGCCGGCCTCGATCTCGTCGGCGAGGTGCTCGAGCTGGACGCGGGCGCGGATCCCGGGGGACCAGAGCTCGCGGGCCGCTGCCCGGAGTGCCTGGGCGCGGACGTCCCGGGTCGGGTCGTAGGGCTGGGCGGCCTTCGCCCAGCCGTTCGGGTCGTAGGCGAGGAGGGGCGGGTTCTCCTGGGCGGTGTAGTCGGCCGCGTCGTCGGCCCAGTCGGGGCCGTAGTGGGCGGCGAGGACCCCGTTAGGGTCGGTCAGGGCGCCGGCCTCGGGGGTGGGGGCCGGGTCGAGCCCGTCGTCCTCGAAGTTCTCGGGGAAGCACGCCCGACACTCGGGGTTCGGATCGTGAGTGGTCGCCGGGTCGACGGCCCCGTAGTGAGTCGTCCAGTACTCCGACGGGACGGGGAAGCACTGGCACTCAGGGGTGGACGTAGGGTGCTGCTCAGACATGGGGGGTCCTTAGTTCTGGGGGGTGTGGGGGGTCGGGAGGGTGATCCCCTTGTCCTCCAGGATAGACGAGAGGAGGGCCTCGGCGCGATCCATGTAGGACAGGGTCGCCCCCGTGTCGGACGATACCCCCCCGGGGTTTGTGTCCTCCCTTAAGGTGTCCGAACCCTCAACCGTTGCCTGAGCCTTGACGACCTCGGCCTCGGCGACCGCCGGGTCCTTCACCGTGATAGGCACGAGCCCCGAATGGGTCAGGCCCGGGGGGAGGTCGAACGCTGCCGAGAGGGAGTCGGCCTCGAACCCGCCACGGAACGCGATCGTCGCGGCGTCGACGTTGGTCCGCCGGATCTCGGCCTCGGTCTTCCGCTGCTCGGTCGTGTCGGTCTCGGCCTCGTCCGCCTCGGGGAGACCGAGGTTCGACCGGATGTACTTCTCGAGCGACGGGTCGGCCGTGATCACCCCGGCGTTGACGAGGGTCGCGAGGGCGTCGGCGGTGACCCCCCGGTTCTCGGAGAGGTTCCCGGGGACGAGGATCGGGTACGGCTCGTCCTGCCCATAGTTGATATCGACCCAGTCGCGGATAACGTGCTCGGTGAACGTTTCGGCGAGCTGCTCGGCGTAGGTCTGGAGGGCGAGGGTGAACACGTCGAGGAACGACTCGCCGAGGCTCCTCGCGCCGGCGTCGTGGCCGAGGTCGAGGAACATCGCGAGGACGGATTTCGCGATCTGCTGCCGGTGGTCCTGGATCGCGGGGGTGAGGTCGGGGAGGGACCCGGAGACCCCGATCAGGGTCGGGGGTTGGACGGTGTTCGGGTGGGCGAACCCGGAGGTCGAGCCGGCGCCCCAGTCCTCGGCCGCGCGGAGGGCCCGCTCCTCGTCGCCGACGACTCTCGGGTCGTAGGGGATCGCGGGGACGCCCATCCCGTTTCGTTCGTAGACCTGGGCGCGTATGAGTTCGAGCTTCTCGGCGTAGGCGAAGTCCTTCACGGCGCCCCGGAGGATGGACTGGCCGTACCAGTCGGCGCCTTCCTTGTCGGTGACGTAGAGGACGAGGTCGCGGACGGGGAGGAAGACCTCGGCGGTCGCTGCCGGGTCGTTGCTGGTCTGGACGACCCCCAGGAGGCCCCCGTCCTCGGCGGAGGCGATCCGCTCGATCGTCCTCGGGGGGCGGGGTGAGAGCTTCTGGAGGTGGGCGACCCGGTCGAGGCCGGTCTGTCCGGGCAGGGGGTCCCCGACGGTGTACTTCTGGAAGAACGGGGCGAACCCGTACCGGAGGGAGGTCGTGACGGCTTCGGTGATGTGCCGGCGGAACTCGATCCCGGCGCGGCGCCGGCGGGCGATGGTTTCCCCGGGGGCGGGGATCCCGAGCTCGGGGCGGAGGTTCGCGAGGACCTCGTCGGAGGCGCCGTTCGGGTCGAGGCGCCACCCTGCCCGGATGATCGGGAGGGTAACGGCTTTCATGGTGGAGCGGACCTGGGAGGAGGTCCTCCACATACGGTCATAGTAGGCGACCGAGTCGGGGAACATGAGGTCGGGGTTCACCTCGTTCTGGACCGCTTCCCATTCCTTCGCGGTGGAGGTGAGGGAGACGAACCTCGGGACGAGGTCGCCGGTTTTGCCCTTCTCGGGTGCCCGGTCGAGTTCGTCGAGGGTCGGGGTCTCGTTGCTCTCTGCCATACCTCCCAGCATGGCATCGGCCCCCCTGGTCCGGGTGGACGAGGGGGGCCGGTGATCGGGGTCGGGTCAGGCGCCCCGGGATCGGGACCAGTGCCAGGACCCGGCGGGGCACTGGTAGTAATCGAGGTCGTTCTCGTTGCCTGTGACGGCCTGGGCGAGGGCTGCCTTGAACCGGGCGGACTCTTCGGTCGGGGAGGCTACCTTCCCGCAATCGCAGGTCTCCCACTGGGCCCGGGAGGCCGAGAGTCGTCGACGGCTGGCGGCGCTACTCGCGGTCATCGTTTCCCCTGTCCTCTCCGGAGGGCGTCGATCTCGTCGAGGAGGCCGAGGACCACGTCGGGCCCGGTCGCTCCGATGAACGCGGCGTCGGCTTCCCCCGCCTCTCCGAGCGCGGGGCCGGGGCTCTCCCGGTCGTCAGGGTCGTAGACCGCGCCGAAGTAGGCGGAGCCGTGCCCGGAGGCTCCTCCTGCTACCCAGGGTCCGGGGGTTGCTGCCTCGGCGAGCCGCCGGAGGTGTCCGTGGTCGATCACGCCGCCTCCTTCCGGGTGTGGGCGTTGAGGTTCGCCTGGAGCGCGTCTATGTGGGCTTCCTGGGCGTCGACGTGGTCGAGGAGGGCCGCGTAGTGGCGGGTCCATGTGGGGGCTTTGTCGCCGGGGTGGACGCCTCCGAGGGCGCGGTTCAGGTGCCGGCGGGCGTCGCCGATTTCCTGGGGGGTCATCGGGGCTCCTGGTGGATTCGGAGGAAGGTGGGGAGGAGTTCGGTCGGGGGTGCCCCGGGTTCCGGGGTCCCGGTCACGTAGGGCCGGTACTGGACGGCGGGGATCAGGTTGTCCCAGGCGTGCCTCGCCCGGTGGTCGGGACAGTCGGGGTTGCGGCCGTCGGGTGGGCAGTCGCAGACGTGCCGGGGCCCGGTCGAGGTGATCACAGGGCGGCCTCGTCGGCGAGATCCCGGAGATCGTGGGCGACCCTTTTCAGGGTTTCGGCTCGGGCGCGGTGGGCCACGAGTGTCTTCGTGAGCGGGACCGCGCGGGCTTCCTCTTCGAGTTGATCGGCGAGGGATCGGAGGAGGATCGGGGTCGCTGCCTCTAGGGCGACTTCGGCGGCGTGGTGGGCGCTGAGCTCGAACGCGGTCGTCTCTCGTGCTTCGGTGAGGGCGGTCTCGGCGGCGCGGGTTGCTGGGGTGAGATCGAGTCTCATGGGGGTTCGCTTTCTGCTGGGGGGCGTTGCAATCGACAGTCTAGCCGATCGCGGGGGACAGTCTAGCGGGTCATGTTCGCGAGCGGGTCCACCGGCCGAGAGGCCCTCCTCCGAGCGTGATCGCCCTCCGACACGGCCGGGACAACCTCACTGCCGGCGAGCGCCTGGAGGAGATACCTCGCGGCGTCGGCGACGTGGTCCTCCTGCTTCGGGGTCTTCGACACGTCGTTCGGGTCGACGTGGGAGGACTGGAGTGCGGGGAGCGTGCGGATCAGCTCCCGACAGTTGTCCGTGATGAACAGTCTCGGGAGCCCGTCCTCCCGGATCCGGAGGTGTTCGTCGACCAGCGCCCAGCCGCCGATCCGGTCGTTCCTCGCCTTATACACCGTCCGTCCGACAGCCTCCTCGAACGCGTAAGCGATCGAGCCCGGGGGCGGGGTGCCGTCGTCGGGGATCTCAACGCCGGGGGTGAAGTCGCCACGGGCCCAGGTCGCGGGGTCGAGGTAGATCGGGAGCGGCCGGCGGGGGCCGACCTCCTCCGGGGTTTCCATAGAGCGGACGAGGGCGCCCTGTTCGTAGGGGGTGAGGCCCTTCCGGTAGGCCTCCCGGTAGATGACGACGGTCCCGTCGGTGAGCTTCGCGCCCCAGACCGCAGCGAAGGGGGCGGGGCCGCCCCAGTCGACGCCGACGGCGCGGACGGACGCGGCGGCCTGGAGGTCGATCGAGCCGGCCGGGATGACGTGGGCGTTCCGGTTGAACGTCGGGAAACGCACGCCTTCGAGGATGTCCCAATCACCGAACTTCAGGGCCTGCCGGGTGCGCTCGGGGAGGCGGTCGAGGCGGTCGACGTAGTCCTCGCCGAGTGAGGGGTTGTCGGTGACACGGGCGGGGATGTAGAGGCGGGTCCCGGGGCGCTTGTCGCGGGGCGTGGGCTTCGGCCGCCAGGGGACGCCCTCGGGGGCGGGGTCGATCCAACGTTTCTTGACCCAATGGTGACCGATGCCTCCGGGGTTCGCGGTGACGATCGAGCGGGGCTTCAGGCCGAGGGCTTCCATCTGGTCACGGACGGGGCCGGCCGCGCGGAGACGGGACTGCATGTAGAGGTACTGGTAGAGCTCGAACTGGGTCCCCTCCTCGAAGACGCATAGCTGATACTGCGCCCCCTGAAAGTCCATGAGCTGTTTACGGTTCGCGAGGTGGCCGAGCTGGAGGGTCGACCCGTTATGGAACCTCCAGACGTGCTTCCCGTCGTTGTAGCGGGCGATCCCCTGGGGGATCTCGTTCCGTAGCTCGTTGATCACGGCGCGCTCGAGGTCGGGGAAGGTGCGCCGGAAAATGATCGCGGTGAACCCGGGGATCCGGAGGCAGTCGAGGACCGCAGCGGCACGGGCGAAGCGGCTCTTCCCTCCTCCGGCCGCGCCCCCGTAGAGGAGTTCGTCGACGACCCTCCGGTGGGCCTCGGCCTGGGGGCCCGGGTGGGGGGCGTAGTCGTAGCGGATCCGTTTCACTCCCCGAGGTCCTCCTCGACCTCGATGATCAGCTCGGGGTCCTCGACGACCTGATTCTGGAGGGCGGGGGAGAACTCGACGAGGATCTGGGCGTCGCCGCCGACTTCGACGAGGGAGGGGCGGTCGAGGCCGAGGAGTTTCGCCTGCCGGGTGAACACGGAGAGGAGCATCCCGACGGCCTTCTCCTCGCCGGTGAGGGCCCGGTCCCAGAGTGTTTCCACGAGTTCCTCGAGGCGTGCGGACTGGACGCGGCGGAGTTCGTCGGCGTCCTCTACCCCGTGCCGGGCGAGGCCGGCGAGGACGGCTTTCCGGGCGCCGGATCGGTTCGCGTAGCCGAGTTCCTGGGCGATCTGGTCGAGGTTCTTCCCTCGTCGGCGGAGCTCTACGGCCTTGTCGTGCTTGAGGGCGATCTCGACGCCCTTCGGGGAGAGGTCGGGGGGTTTGGTGTCGGTCATAGTAACCATGATATTCGCTAGACAATGACAGCGGCGGAGGACTAGGCTAGCCGTACCCAGGTAGCCCCGCCCCCAGGGCCTACCGCCCCCCTAGAGAGGACCCCCCTCATGTCCAAGACTTACCGTGTCACGCTGCCGAGCGGCGAGACCGTCTCCCGGAGCTCTGTCCGGGACTACACGCACGCAATCGCCTACCGGGCCGGCCGGTCCGCGAAGGACGTCCGGGAGGCCCTCCAGGGGCGTCTCCGGGAACTGGATCAGGACCGGGACCAGACACCGGCGGCCCGCGAGGCGCGGGCGGAGATCCTCGTCCGCCTGGAGGACCTCGACGGGGTCGACGACTCCCGGACCGTGGACGGCGCCGTGTGGGCCCTCGCCGGTTTCCGTTCCTCGGTGAAGCTGGCCGAGCGTGAGGCCCGGCGCCTGGAGAAGAACGGGGCCTTCGATACCCTGATCATCCCGGTCGAACTCGTCCACGATGACGACGCCCCGGCCGAGGCGCCCTCGAAGGGCGTCGCCCCCTGGGAAGTCGTCTGGGAGGAAGTCCCCGCGCTGCCGGAGGTCGACGAGGACGAGCACATCGCCCAGGTCGGTCTCGCCCAGGGCCGGTTCCTCCCGGTCCCCCTGGAGGAGTACGCGGAGAACGCAGTCACTTACAGCGATGTCCCGGGGTTCCAGGAGATCGCAGCTCAGGAGGCGAGCCTCCTCGATTTGATCACTGCCCGGGAGGAGGAGGCGGCCGCGATCGAAGCGGCCCTCGACCTCGCCGTCGGCGCCTACCTGAACGGGCGGACCGTCTCCGACCGTGCCTGGGGAGACCTCCGGGAATCCCTCCGACCCGCGATCGTCGCGGCGTCCCCCGGCCTCCTCTCGACCGGCTGGGAACGAGGCTACGAGGACGGGACGGTCGACGAGATCCGCCGGCCGATGATCGACGCGGGCGTCCGTTCCGCGACTGTTGACCCGTACCTGAAGGGGGCCCAGGCATGAGCACGATCGAGACGAAGATCGCCGGGATCGAGACCGAGATCTACCGGACCGTGCAGAACCTCGACTGGATCCAGGAGGTACTCCAGGGCGCCGAGGTGGACCTCGACGAGTTGAGGGTCTCTCTCGACGGCGTCGCGATCTCCCCGAAGACCGTCGAGTCCCTCGCGGCGTGGGCGAAGGTCCCCGGCGTCGCTAGCTCGTGCCACTCGGCGGGGAACCCGGGGATCTACTCCCGGGACCTGGACAGCGGGACCGCCCTGTTCGTGTTCGTGCGGGCCGATGTGTTCATGGAATGGGACCGGCGGCGCGGGGCGACCGACTCGGTCCTCGGCAAGCTCTGGCCCACACGGGCTCTGAGCGACGATCTCCAGGCCTTCCACGCCTCGACCGGGGACCGGGAGGTGACGGCGTGATCTGGACGCTCCTGGACTCCCTCGCGGCGTTCGCCGTCGTGTTCGGCTACTTCGGCGCGATCTTCGCCGGCATCGTCTACGGGGCCCGCGCCCTGGGTTGGAGAGTTGAACTGTGAACCGCTTCGACATGTTCCTCCGGGGCTCGACCGGGTGCGCCCTCGTGCTCGTCGGGGTCCTGCTGCTGGGCCTCGCGATGTTCCTCACGGTCGTAGCCGTGTACCTCCTCGCGGGGATGCTGTGATGGGGCGGCCGGTGCTGCCCTACGGGTTCGAGGCCTACCGGGAGGAAATGACCCCGGCCCGGGACGGGTACGTGTTCGGCGCCCGCCGGGTCGGTCTCTGGACCGTCGTCTCGGAGGTCGACTGGTATCAGGTGCGCCTCGACCTGAACGCCCTCGGGATGACCTCGGACGAATGGCTCGAGCTGCTCCTCACGGGCCGGGCCTGGGTCGAGTCTGACGGGGCTCTGATCCGGCTCCGGATGTGGCCGGTCGTGGGGGAGCGGAACGGGGTCCTCTTCGTGGGCCTCGGCTCCGTCCGTCACTTCTCCGGCGGCGCCCCGATCGAGGAACGGCTCGGGGGTGCGGCGTGAACGAGATGTATATCCACCCGGACGACGTCGGCCTCTACCGGGAGGCCGGGTTCGTCGTCGACGACCCGAGGGACGTCCGCCCCCGCCGGGTTCTCCGCTCGGAGTTCGAGCTCACGGTCCAGAACCCCGAGGTCCTCGACGAGCTCCGGGACCTCGGCCGGGGGCTGAACGCCCGGCCCTGGGAGCCGGTCTCGGGGTTCCGGAACCCTCCCTACGGGACGGGGCGGCCGCTGAATCGGGCCGGCCGTCGTGCGCAGCGGAGGCAGAAGTGAGAGGGGTCCCCGGGTTCCCCGAGCCCCGAACCTTCGACCGGGCGTTGAAACTCTCGATCTATGAGCGGGACAACGGGCAGTGTTTCCGGTGCGGGCTCGGCTGCCAGGACGGGGACGTCCATCACCGGCGCGGCCGGGGCATGGGAGGGCGGGACTCCCGGGAGTGCTGGATCAACTCGCCCGCGAACCTGATCTGGCTCTGCCGGTCCTGCCATAACTGGATCGAGTCCCACCCGTTGCACGCGGGCCCGGACGGTTACCGGCTGGGCCTGGGGGAGATCCCGGAGTTCTGCCCGGTGCTCGGGTTCGACGGGGTCCGGTACATCCTCGGGGACGACCTGACGAAGACCCCGGCCGCGTGGGCGCGGGATCCGGTGCCCATCGGGTAGCCTGGTGG